>SKEY01000307.1_pt1 | contig 83434 bp, 80 predicted proteins | sample 4843871 | NCBI WGS metagenome assembly SKEY01 (sample SAMN11008797, study PRJNA524170) | human gut metagenome | biome: Human fecal sample; material: Feces; isolation source: fecal sample from pouch patient p36 | host: Homo sapiens | place: Israel: Tel-Aviv | collected 2016-12-04
TTTGGTTCGGAATAGTGTAGTGCTGGCGGTCTATCTCTTGTTTTCGGTTGCTTGCTTCCTTACCGTACATGAGCATTAGGGGGGGGGGTAAAACCACTATCAGATAATTGTTACTATGCCTACAAAGGGCAATACAGACTAAATGTTTCGAATATTGAAGAAGTTTGTATTCGACTGTGTTCTGAAAATAAATTTGAAAAAACTGTGAAATGCCTTGTTCTTCACAAGTTAAAGTATTCGGTTCTTGAAAGTGGAATTCGATTGGCTTGTTAAGATTTTGTGATTTAAATATATCTTATGAAGAAAGAGGCATAATATGAAAAAAATAGTAAGTATTATTGTACCTGTGTATAATGTAGAAAAATTTATTTTCAAGACAGTGAACTCGATATTAAATCAAGATTACAAGAACATAGAAATTATTTTAGTCGATGATGGATCACCAGATAATTCAGCAAGAATAATTGATGAACTGGCTAAGAAAGACAATAGAATCGTCTGTGTGCATAAAGAAAATGGCGGTGTTTCGTCCGCGAGAAATGCGGGCCTTAAAATAGCAACAGGGGAGTATGTGACATTTATTGACGGAGATGATTGGGTTGAACCAAATTACGTTTCATACTTATTAAATCTTGTGGAAAAGAATAAATGTGAAATTGGCATGAATAAAAATAATTATTCGGATGATAACATGAACTCCAGTGATAGAGAGTATGTTGTGTCGGATGAAAAAGCCATTGAATGGATATACCTAGGCAATATTTTTGTTGCAGTATGGAATAAGATTTATAGTATGCCGTTTCTCAAAAAAAATAATATTCTTTTTGACGAAAAAATTTGGTATGGAGAAGGGATGCTGTTTAACATTGATTGTCTTCAATTTGTTGATAGTATCGCTGTAGGAGAAAAAAGTGTTTATCATCAGATAAGCAATCCAAATTCGGCAATGCGAAAGTTCAATGTTGACAGCAACCTTTGTGGAATCAGATCATTGGAAATTCAAAAAGCACATTGGAGAAAATCAAATCCGGCAATAGTTGATGCTTGGAATTACCATAGGAGAGCATTCAATTTGTCAATTGCAAGAGGATTATTAAGGAGTGATGCTGAAAACGAATATAAAGAGCTATATGATTCATGCATTCATAATTTAAAAAGCCAACTGTGGATTAGTTTGAAAGTTCCAATTTCCATGAAAGAAAAATTGTCATATGTAGCATGGGCGACGATTCCTGGTTTTATGTCAAAGCGCTGCAAGAAAAAAGCTAAAAGTAAGATGAAATAATTAGTCAAGAGAAGATAGTAAAAAGTAGATTGAATTATATAGCATATAATACAATCTACATATAATAAAAAGCGAGAGAAAATTTATTTTACAAACTATTTCTAATTAGCCAGTTTATTTTGGAAGATTGAACTGGTGATGTTTGTGCTTTACTGTTATGAGATAATCCTTTTGGATGTGGTTTATAAAATCGTGTTTGGTTAGTAGGAGTGACTCTCCTGAATAGATGACATCAACAGCGGCTCAAATATTAGCCGGCATGATTTTATAGAAATCAAATTTAAAAAGTTAGGTACGATAGTGTTTGCCCTAAAGATACCAAGAAAATTTTAGTTAATTAAGGAGAAAACAAGAAAGATGGATAATAATATGCTTATTTCAGTAATTATTCCAGTATATAATGTCGAAAAGTATTTGGAAAGATGTATTAATTCCATAATAAATCAAACATATAGAATGTTGGAAGTGATTTTAGTAGATGATGGAAGTACTGACAATAGCGGAAATATTTGTGATATGTATGCCGAGAAAGATTCACGAATAAGAGCATATCATATTAAGAATGGGGGCCCAGCTAAAGCGCGAAATTATGGGATAGATCGCAGCAGGGGGGTATATTACATTTGTAGATAGTGATGATTGGATTGAGCCTTTTATGTATGAAAAGTTATTATCATTTGCGTTAGAATATAAAACTGATATAACAGGTTGCGCTACAATGACGGATTATGCGAATGGTGAATCTAAGAACACATTTGAGAAACGAAAATCAGGAATTCTTAGTGGTAAAAGTTGTATATTGGATATTCTATACCAGACTCAGTATGCATGGGGAGCAATGTATAATAAACTATATAAAAAGGATTTATTTCAAAATATAAGATTTCCTGAAATATATAATCTTGAGGATTATGTTGTGTCAACGAGATTGTATAATGAAGTGGATAAAATATATTTTTGCGATTTACCAATGTATCATTACACCATTAGGCAGGGATCGTTAAGCGTCAGCCTCTCGGGGTCAGACCCCATGAAGAAGAAATGATTTTTCTCTAAAGAAACTATAAACGAAAACGAGAGCATAGGCTACTGGCGCTGCTCTAATAACTACATAAAATTTTGTGGAAGGCACATTGGGCGCTACAAGGTATGAAAAGGAGAATTATGAAAACAACATTACTTATCATGGCAGCTGGTATTGGCAGCCGCTTCGGAACAGGAATCAAGCAGTTAGAGCCGGTGGATTATGCTTTCCAGGACATTAACGATATTCCGGGGACTCTGCCGGAAGGCCGTACAAAGCCGTGGGGAACTGGTCAGGCCGTGCTTGCAGCGAAGAAGGTCATCAAGACCCCGTTCATCGTCATCAATGCAGATGATTACTATGGCAAAGAAGGTTTCAAGGCTGTTCATGAGTATCTGGTGAATGGCGGCAAGTCCTGTATGGCAGGTTTTGTGCTGAAGAACACGCTGTCTGATAACGGTGGCGTGACTCGCGGTATCTGCAAGATGGATGAGGATTACAACCTGACCGAGGTCGTGGAAACGAAGAACATTGTAAAGACCGCAGCTGGAGCAGAGGCAGAAGGAATGGCTGTTGATGTTGATTCTCTGGTTTCCATGAATATGTGGGGCTTAACTCCTGATTTCCTTACAACGCTGGAAGAGGGATTCAAAGAATTCTTCGAGAAGGAAGTGCCGGGTAATCCACTAAAGGCAGAATATCTGATTCCTATCTTCATCGGTGAACTGCTGGAGCATGGGAAGATGTCTGTGAAGGTTCTGAAAACAAATGATACATGGTATGGCATGACCTATCATGAGGATGTCGCAGCAGTAAAGGATAGCTTCAAGAGGATACTGGAGAACGGCGTGTATAAGACTGACCTGTTCAGCGATCTGTAAACGACGATGAAGGAAACGATTGATTTACTCGGAAAGATCCTCACAAACATCCTGACTGCTCTGTATGAGCCGTTTGGATTCTCGCTTCTTCTTTCCTTCCTGGCAATGTTTTTCTACCTGTATGCATATGAGCCTGCTGCAGCAGGTAAAGGATGGAAGAGCGCCATAGTGACATGGTATCAGAAATTCAAAGAGAACGTGTTCTTTCGGAAGTTATGCCGGACCATATCCACATGCTTGTGGATTGCCGGCCGCAGTTTTATATTTCAGATATGATCAAGATCATGAAAGGGAATCTTGCACGTCAGATGTTCCTTTTACATCCGGAGCTGAAAAAAGAACTGTGGGGAGGACATTTGTGGAACCCGTCTTATTGTGCCGTTACAGTCAGTGACCGGAGCCGTGAGCAGGTATCTGCCTATATCGAAGGCCAGAAGGAAAAAGAAAAGAGAAAGCCCTGAGTACAGGGATCATTCCGGAAATGTTTGTTTTTGCGGGAAAGGTGGAAGAAGATGCGGACAGTATCCAGCTATGGTGTGGAGATACGAAAACAGAATATCCCGGTCCGTCAGACAATGGAGATCTATCGTCAGGCAGTCAGTTACCTGACAGAGATCTACGCACAGGTCTGGGAAGAACTGAGGGAGATCCCGGAGACAAAAAAGCGTTTTAATACCGCAGAGCATATGGTACACATGACGAAGAAAAACACAGCCCGGTTTGATTTTGACCTTCGTTTTCCGAAGATGCCGTCTTACCTCCGCAGGTCCGCGATCCAGCATGCGCTTGGAAGTGTATCTTCGTATGAGACCCGGCTGGGGCAGTGGAAAGAGACCGGAGTGCTGTCCGGAAGGCCGAAACTTACCTGCAGGAACCATGCCATGCCGGTCTTTTACCGGGATGTGATGTACCGCGAAGGAGCAGAAGGAAAAGATGAAGCATATCTGAAACTGTACGACGGGCATGACTGGAAATGGTTCCGTGTATATTTAAAACGTACCGATATGGAATATCTTCGCAGGAACTGGAAAGGAAAGAAGACATCGGCCCCTGCGTTGGAAAAGAGACACCGCCGGTATTTTCTTCGTTTTTCCTGTACAGAAGAAGTAACACTGACGAAAACACCGGTAAAAGAACAGATCATCTGCAGTGTGGATCTGGGGATCAATACCGATGCGGTCTGTACCATCATGCGCTCAGACGGAACTGTCCTGGGAAGAAGATTCATAGATCATCCCAGTGAAAAAGACCGGATGTACCGCACACTGGGACGGATCCGCAGATTCCAGAGGGAACATGGCTCTGCGCAGACACAGGGAAGATGGGCATATACGAAACGTCTGAACACAGAACTGGGTAAAAAGACTGCAGGTGCGATTGTAAGATATGCGGAAGAAAACCATGCAGATGTGATCGTGTTCGAGTATCTGGAGATGCAGGGGAAGATATCGGGAAAGAAAAAACAGAAACTGCACCTGTGGAGAAAAAGAGATATCCAGAAGTGTTGTGAACATCAGGCACACAGGAAAGGGATGCGGGTATCCAGGATCTGCGCATGGAATACCAGCAGACTGGCTTATGATGGTTCCGGGGCGGTAACACGTGACTGGGAAAATCACAGCCTCTGTACTTTCCAGACAGGAAAACGATATAATTGTGACCTGTCAGCATCCTATAATATAGGGGCGAGATATTTTATAAGGGAACTTTTAAAACCCCTTCCGGCAACGGAAAGGTCTTTACTGGAGGCAAAAGTCCCTCCTGTAAAGCGTAGAACCTCATGCGTCTATGCAGATCTGAGGAAACTCTATTCAGAAATGGAACGTTTAAAAGCAGCATAGATACAGGCAGATATACAGCGGACTACCTGTAATGTGGGAACCTGCCATATCTGGCATGGGAAATGCGCATAACTGCGTACCTAAGTTACAGGCGTATCCACCGATATTCAGTCGGACGCCTAAAGCGTCTGGAAGCATGTGACTTCAGTCATGTGAGGTTCACCCATAAAGCTTTGGGGCGGAAGCACAATTCAGGACTGTGGTGACTCCTAATGTGGATCCGATCACATTTTTTAATAAGGCTAATGAGTTGATGGTAAAGAATTCTCCGGCAGCTGCGGATAAGGAAATGCTTGAAAAAATAGCAGCTGTGAATATAGGTCCTGGTATGGAATTTGACACTTCTGTTCTTACCGGTGATGTTGCAGAAAACTGGAAGACAATGCTGACAGAAATTCAGCTAAAGCTTATCAAAGAGGGCCAGAAATTCTCAAAAAAGCTTGGTCAGTGGGACTATTTTGGTGAACCGATCGGAGATTTCAATACAGAATATGCTTATCGTGCACTGGTAGCTCTTGCAGGGCTTGGTGCCAATACAGTTGAAGTTGCGCTGTATCCAAAGATAGAGCAGGATGCGGATGGAAATACTCTCACAGGAGAAAAATCATATATTCTTCATTTTGAAAGCTATCCGCAGGTTCTTAAGGGGGGATTCTGGTCTGTGACTGCATATGGGGACGATGATTTCCTGATCGATAATCCTATTGATCGTTATTGCATAAATGACCGTTCCGGTCTGAAAGTGAATGATGATGATTCCGTTGATGTTATTCTGTCTAAGGATGCACCGGAGGATACCACAAACTGGCTTCCTGTAGGTGACGGAGGTTTCCATTTGTATATGCGTATCTATACGCCTGATATGGACGCCCTGGAGACGTGGATGGCACCGACCATTACAGAGATTTATCCATCAAATGTGAACTAAATATTTTCACATTTATACAGAAAGGAAAAATAATATATGAAAAATAAATTATGGAAAATCATGATCGTGAACAGTATCCTGATTTCTGCAATTACATTGTCAGGCAAAACAACGGTAAGCGTTCAGGCAGAAGAAACAGAGCTTTCAGCAGAAAGTGAAACGGATCAGCAGATCCTCTGCGATGATGCGGTTGAAGATGCACTGATCATTGACAAGGATGAAATCCTTCCCGTAGTAAGTCTGGAGGAGGGACAGCCATATGCCGTTTACGATCAGGATGGCAGAATCCTTCTTTATACATTCCATAAATATCCGGACAGTTATCCGGATGGCGCAGATGTAAAACTGGAATGGGGAAATGTGTGGACGTTTACAGGCGGCGAACTGGAAGAATGGTATCAGAAAAATAAAGAGAATGTGGCAGACTGGCAGACAAGAATAAAAGAACTCCTTGGTCTGCGCCCGGATAATGAATCTGATTATTTTACGGCTATGTGGGCAAAACCGGAAGACGTTTTCCGTCCGGCATATGTCTCAGATATCGGAACAATAGAAATGACAGATGCATTTTCAGATGAAGTTGATGAGGACTATAAAGAATGGTTTGATTCAAATATTATCTCCAGTTATTTTGACGGGAAATATCCATGGACGAGACTGGGATATACATATGACTGGGCAGACAACGGTTCAGAATATGGGCTCTCTGAATTTATCATCAAAAAAGACAGTGATGTAAAGGTTGCATATACTGTTGATCTGAAGGAGATGCTGAATAAACTGGATAATGATTCCTGGAATCCTGCCGGGCTGTAAATCAAATAAATGCTGAGGAAAAAGTACGAAAGCAGTGTGAGATAGACAAAGGGGGGCTGTCTATTTCACTAATCCAAAAACCACCCAATCTTCTCTCCAACCTCCGCATACTTCAGATAAATAATATTAAACTCCCTGATCAGTGGTTCCCCCTTAAGGGTGAAAATCCCAAGTTCTGGGTCGCTTTTGGCGAGGACTTCGTAGACGAAAGAGATCCCATACCCGGATTTGATCAGGTCGATGATCATTTTGAAGCTGGAGATGCAGATGTGGCGGTGGAAGCGTTCCAGGGATTCGTTGTGTTCCAGGAGTTTGTCTTCCAGGATCGCCAGAGTTCCGGAGCCTTTTTCGCGGTGGATGAGGGTTTCGGACAGAAGGTCTTCTACGGAGACTTCTTTTCCGGCAAAGGGGTGGTCTTTCGGGCAGATTCCTACGAATGGCTCTCTGCGGTACAGTTGGCTTCCGAATCTGTTTTTGTCAAAGTATCCCTCGATAATGGCATAGTCCAGTGCATTCTGCTCAAGCAGTTGAAGAAGATGCTTCGTATTATCGACGATCAATGTCAGGGACGTATCAGATTGGTCCAGGAATTTATGAATCTGGTCAGTAATTACATAATCTCCAATGGTCTTCGTGGCGCCGATGCGCAGTTCACGAAGGCCATTATTTTTGAGCTTTTCCCGGAGAAAATCCTCACGTTGTTTTGCAGAACGTAAATAATCCTCCAGCATCCGGGCAGCAGGTGTTTTGATAAGTTTGCGATTTTCGTAGAGAAAAAGACGGCAGCCGTATTCCTTTTCCAGAAACTGTATGTGCTGCGTAACTGCCGGCTGTGTAATGTGCAGCAGTTCAGCAGCCTCGCGATAGTTCATAACATTGCACACGGTCATAAAAGTTTCAGTTCTGTGATCCAGCATAAGAATTTCCTCCCGGAGTATGAGTGATCTATAATGTTTAGTTATTAATATACGATAAATGTTACCATTGGCCTGTGAACAGTAACTGATAAATTTAACTTATTATTTCATAAAATCTAATAAATTGATTTTATCATTTATAGGTTCTATAATCAATAAGAAACGAGATTCCAGTTTAATCAAATCAAGTAAGTCCTCTGCTGCAATTGTGAAAAGCAATAAGCAGTGGGTGGGGACTTGCTTATATCAGGAGGAGTGCAAGTTTCTCCTGATAAACTGCGGAGCAGATTATTTGGTGTAGAGCCACGTAGCGAAGCGGATTACGAATATCCGCTTAACAAACAATAATACTGTAAAAAATAGGGGAACTTATCTAAACGATAAGATTTTTTACAGTATAAGTTACTGGAATGAGCAATACAAAAGTGCAAGAAAAAGGAGAATTCAAATGAAACAGGAGAAAGAAGCAACTACCGGTACGAAGATAAGCCCGGAAGAAATCAAGCGTGTAAAAGGTCTTGGATGTTTAAAAGATAAACGTTATGATGACATCTTCAACATACGGGTGATCACAAGAAATGGCCGCATCACCACAGAGGAACACCGTGCCATCGCCGACGCAGCTGAGAAGTTCGGAAACGGAGAGATCACAATGACCACCCGTCTGAGCATGGAAATCCAGGGTGTACCCTATGGGAACCTCGAGGGCGCTATCGCACTTCTAGCAGAACATGGTCTGACAACCGGCGGAACCGGAAGTCTGGTGAGACCTGTTGTATCCTGCAAAGGAACCACCTGTCAGTATGGTCTCATCGATACATTTTCACTCAGCGAAAAAATCCATGAACGTTTTTATTTAGGATATCACAACGTAACACTGCCACATAAATTCAAAATAGCAGTAGGTGGATGTCCCAACAACTGTGTAAAACCAAACTTGAATGACCTGGGAATCATCGGTCAGCGAATCCCGAAACCGGATACAGAGAAATGCCGTGGTTGCAAAGTCTGTCAGATCGCCAAAAACTGCCCGGTGAAAGTCCCGGAAGTAATAGACGGCAAGATTTATATCAATCCGGAAGAATGCAACCACTGTGGCCGCTGTAAAGGCAGATGTCCATTCGGTGCAGTTACAGAATATCAGGATGGATACAAGATCTACATAGGCGGCCGCTGGGGTAAGAGAGTCGCCCACGGACGTACACTTACCAGAATCTTTACAGATGAGGAACAGGTGATGAAAGTAGTAGAAAGAGCAATCCTCCTTTTCAGAGATGAGGGAATAGCAGGCGAACGTTTCGCGGATACTGTAAACCGCCTGGGATTCGAGTATGTGAATGAGAAACTGATCAGCGAAATCTAAGTATGCGTAACATGAACTGAGAATAAAATAAATACCTGCTCTGGTGATATTGAAACATCTCCATGGCGGGTATTTTTTATTTCACTGGGAAATTACTCCGTAATGTTCTTATGAAATAAAAAGCCCTCCGGGCAGGATCGCACTGCGGCGGAGACGGAGCTGTATTTGGTGGCAGAAATTTTTTCTGTCGAAATTAAGCAAAAAACTTCTATAAAAAAGTACGAAATTATGCTATGATTTTCACACTGGGTTAATTATGAAATTTACTGTAGAGATAAGAAAAGAGATAGGAAGGATGGAAAGTATTATTATCGGGATTGCCGGGGGGTCTGGTTCCGGTAAATCCACATTTACGAACAGAATAAAGAAACATTTCGGGGATGATGTGGTGGTGATCTATCACGATAATTACTATCGCAGACAGGACGGAATCCTCTTTGAGAAACGTGTGAAGGTAAACTACGATCATCCGGATTCCCTGGAGACAGATCTTCTGGTAGAGCACTTAAAACAGTTGAAAGCAGGAAAGAGCATCGAATGCCCGGTCTATGATTACAGTCAGCATAATCGTTCCGATAAAGTAATTAAGATCGAACCAAGGCCGGTGATCCTGGTGGAAGGAATCCTGCTTCTGGCAGATGAAAGGATCCGTGATCTTCTGGATATCAAGGTTTATGTGGAGGCAGACGCAGACGAGAGGATTCTGCGCCGTATTTCCAGAGATGTGGAGGAACGCGGCAGAGATCTCAACGGGATCATCGAACAGTATCTGACCACTGTAAAACCGATGCACTATCTGTATGTGGAACCTACGAGGGCGAAAGCGGATATCGTGATCAACAGTGGTAAGAATAATGTAGCCTTTGATCTGTTTGTGTCGAAGATCAGGCAGCTTTTGGAGCAGCTTTCTGATCAGGATAAAAAGTGTACAGTTGGAGAAAGACGAGGATAATTTTTATAATGATTGTGACAATAATTGAGAAAGTCTATTCTTTTTTATGGGGAGATATGATCCGTATTCCTCTGCCGGGAGGCAGCGGTCTGGGGATTCTGTTTTATGCCAGAAGTAACGTGGCGTATCTGTTCGGAGATAAATGGTGCTGGCAGACTGCTTATAAGATCCTGGCACTGATCATGCTGTTTAGCGGCGGGATCGCTGCATATACTTTTGTGTGGGATCTGGGAGATGTGGGAATTGGGCTGATGACGATCTTTAATATTATTTTTCTGTATCCTTTGTCCGGACAGGCATTGAACGAATTGAAGGAATATGAGGCGGAAAAGAAAAATAAAAAAGATAGAAATTGACAAATTCTCTTCATATGATTACAATAGCAGATATGTGAGAACACGTTACCGTGTTAAAGTGCACGGGATGAAAATACAGCTAAGAGAGGAAAGAAAAAATGAGTACCTGGGAAGAAAATGTACGTAAAGTAATTCCATATACACCTGGCGAGCAGCCAAACCAGCCGGATATGATTAAATTGAATACCAATGAGAATCCGTATCCTCCGGCACCGGGAGTAGAGAAAGCACTGAAGGAGATGGATATGGATGCCATGCGTCTTTATCCGGACCCTGCAGCTTATGATCTGGTTCATGCTATTGCGCAGATGTACAGTCTGAAAGATGAACAGGTATTCGTAGGAGTTGGTTCAGACGATGTGCTGGCCATGAGCTTTCTGACCTTTTTTAATTCAGAAAAGCCGGTGCTGTTTCCGGATATTACCTATTCTTTCTATGATGTATGGGCAGATCTGTTTAAGATCCCATATGAAAGACCTGCTCTGGATGAGAACTTTCATATAAAGAAAGAAGATTATTTCAGGGAAAACGGCGGAGTGATTTTCCCCAACCCGAATGCACCTACAGGTGTGGAGATGCAGCTGGAAGATGTGGAGGAGATTATCAGACATAATCAGGATGTGATCGTGATCGTGGATGAAGCCTATGTGGACTTCGGTGGAAAATCGGCATTGCCACTGATCGAAAAATATGATAATCTTCTGGTTGTGCAGACTTTTTCCAAGTCCCGTTCCCTGGCAGGAATGCGTATCGGTTTTGCCTGCGGAAATGAGAAACTGATCAAATATCTGAATGATGTGAAATATTCTTTCAATTCCTATACCATGGACCGCACTGCCCTGGCAGCAGGTGTGGCAGCAGTGAAGGATCAGGCATATTTCCAGGAGACATGCAATAAGATCATAGAGACCAGAGAATGGACTAAGAAGGAACTGAAAGCCCTGGGATTTTCTTTCCAGGATTCCATGTCTAACTTTATCTTCGCTGCTCATGAGACATGCCCGGCCGAGAAAATCTTCGAAGCATTGCGGGAAAAGCATATTTACGTAAGATATTTCCCGAAGGGAAGAACAAACAATTTCCTTCGTATTACCATCGGGACACAGGAAGAGATGCAGACATTTATTAATGTTTTGAAAGATTATCTGAAATAGGAGGTTCTATGGAAGTACTGGTACATTGGTTTTCCAATAATCTGTCACAGTTTATTTCACCGGAGGGTGCGGTGTTTATCATCTCCATGATTCCGATCCTGGAGTTAAGAGGCGGGCTTCTGGCAGCGTCCCTGCTGAAGATTTCAGCGGCAAAGGCCATTCCGCTGTGTGTGATCGGAAATATTATCCCGATTCCGTTTATTCTGCTTTTTATCCGGAAGATCTTTAAGGTGATGAAGAAAACGAAACTGTTCCATGGACTGATTGTCCGTCTGGAGAACAGGGCAATGAGAAAAAGCGATCAGGTAAAGAAATATGAATTCTGGGGTCTGATGCTCTTCGTAGGAATTCCTCTTCCGGGAACAGGAGCATGGACAGGAGCACTGGTTGCATCTCTGCTGGAAGTTGATATCAAGAAATCATCTCTGGCAATTCTGTCGGGTATTGTCCTGGCAACGATCATTATGTATATCGTATCCTATGGAGTAGTAGGAAACCTGGTTCATTGATCGGACAGGGGATATTTGCCTGAATTGAAAAATTGAATGAGCTTATATGTCAGACGAAAAGAGCTGTTTTACATTGTTGTCATGAGAAAAAATGACAGCAGATGTAAAACAGCTCTTTTTATATAATAAAAAATTTTTTACAGTTTCCGCTTCAGCATATCTCCGTTGGAAGCGTATTTCAATGCGGTTTCTCTGGTAATGCGTCCCTGTTTATAAAGTTCCAGAAGGCTCTGATCCATGGCGCGCATGCCTTCGTGGGCAGAAGAAGAGATCACACCGTCGATCTGGTGGACTTTATTATCGCGGATCATATTGCGGATGGCCGGGTTTAAGCGCATGACTTCGAAGACAGGGATGTTATGTCCGTTGATATCTGGTACCAGCTGCTGGGAGATGACTGCCTGAAGTACCATGGACAGCTGGATAGAAACCTGTCGCTGCTGGCTGGGTTCAAAAACATCTACGATCCTGCCGATGGTGTTGGCTGCGCCTGTAGTATGCAGGCTTGAGAGAACCAGATGACCGGTTTCGGCAGCTGTCATGGCAGTCTGGATGGTTTCGTAATCACGCATTTCGCCAAGAAGGATCACATCCGGGCTCTGGCGCAGTGTGGCGCGCAGGGATACCAGATAGCTTTCTGTATCTGTGCAGATCTCACGCTGGCTGACAATACATTTATCATGGCGGTGCAGGTATTCCAGAGGATCTTCCAGAGTGATGATATGTCCTTCCCTGGAGTGGTTGATCCTGTCTACGATACATGCCATGGTGGTGGATTTACCGCTTCCTGCAGGGCCTGTGACCAGAACCATGCCTTTGGTGAAATCAGCTGCGGACATTACTTCTTCCGGGATATGGAGAATATCCGGATTCGGAAGATCGAAAGCGATCACACGGATCACAGCAGCCAGGGAACCTCTCTGACGATAGGCATTGACACGGAATCTGGAGAGACCGGGGATAGAGAAGGAGAAATCATCGTCTCCTGTCTGAAGGAAAGGGGCAATATTTCGGTTTCCTGCCATAGAATAGATCTGGTGGATCAGACGGTCTGTATCGTCCGGCATAAGACGTTCTCCGAAGATGGACATTTTACCGTCGATCTTTACAGAAAGGGGACGTCCTGCAATGATAAAGATATCGGATGCATGGTTTTCGGTAGCATAAGATAAATAATCAGGTATGATCTGTTCGGTCATGATTGTTCTCCTTTATATACGGGCTGTCTGTTATTGGGATTCCAGGTTCCGGTGGTGACAGTCTTCCAGGTGAGAAGCTGCGGCGAGAAATAGGAATCCTGAGCAGGCCAGGAAAGCTGAAATTCCACATACAGTCCCTGGCTGTCTGAGTAGTCTAAGACAAAAGAAGCGGTCTGGTTTGTGCTGTCCCATGTCAGGGAAATATCAGAAAAATCTTTTACGAGATTTTTCATACGGGAAAGATAATCTGATTTGTCAGAGGAAGCGCAAGCTGCGTCCCTGGCTGCAGCAACAATATTCTGATACTGTGCACTGGCCTGTGTACAGGCATTGCAGTAGTCGGTGGTCTGCTTCAGGGAAACCTGTGCAGCCTGCAGATCCTGCCTGGAAGTTCCCAGGGTGAGAAGCGCCAGGATCACCAGACACAGAACTGAGAAAATAACGAACATAGATGGAATTCCCATGGAAAGAAATTGTGTTCTTCGTTTATTCATTCTGAGGTGTTCCTTTCTGAAACGGAGTTGGATGAGGACATATTTTCTGATTGAAAAGGAAAGGCAATAGAAGTCTGATACAGACTGTTACCTTTCTGATCTGTGAAGGCCAGATCAGCACTTTTTTCCAGGTTGGAAGTTTTCAGCCGGATAGTCATGGTATAGCAGACATCTGCTTTTTCGCACAGTTCCCAGTTCCAATCATAGAAGTACTGGAGGGTATCTTCTGTCTGGGTACTGCAGGGCAGAAGGTCTGTGAAAGTTTCATTCCGGCCGTCCCATCCTTCCAGAACCTCTTCTGCACAGACAGTCAGTTCCTGGATGTGGTTGTACTGTCGTGCTTTCTCACGGTTATTTCTGGCAGCTGCGAAGATCTGTACACAGGCAGTGCAGGTTAGAGAAAGGATCAGAATAGACAGGATCATTTCCATCAGGAACAAGGTGGATTTTGAGTGGTTGTACAATTTACGCATAAGTTCCTCCCTTTCATGTCATTCTGAAGTTACAGGCGGGCCGGGATGAAGCAGCAGGCTTGTGGTATGTCCCTGCAGGTCTTCCATGGAGATCCGGTAAAAACCCTCTGATGTTTCCTCTGCCTGAAAGGTTTCCAGACTGGCGATGGACGTTCCCATTTCTGGAGAAGGGACGTTGCCTTTTGCAGTAAAAAGTTCTTTCAGCTGGTGATCCAGCAGATAAATGTAGGTAACATAAGAAGTTCCGTCTATGGTATCTGTCATGCAGAATGCAGGAAGATTGTCCAGGGTATCCAGAGACACTGACTGACTGCTGTCATGCTGCCGGAATTTCTCTGTAATATAGGCAGAGGCTGTATAAAGATTGTTATTCTCCTGATTTCCTTCTACAGCTGTCCGGTATGCCTGGGTGGAAAAAAGCAGCATCATCAGCAGAAAGATCAGGAACAGTCCCAGAAGGGTGATGACAAAAAGCGTATCAATGGAATGACTGCGTCTGGAATTACGGTTCATGACGGACCTCCCTTCTGAGAAGAAAGTATCAGAACACTGATGGAGGGGAGCAGATTGGAACTGTTTGGAACATACTCCACTACAAATTTGTCAGAGTCATAGGTAATATGGTAATCATTCAGAAGCTCATCCAGGCTCTGGGGATACTGCCCGGTCATGGCATAGGTACGGATAGCACCCTGCTCTAAGGCCTGCTTCAAAGTGGTCTGTTCTTTATTAACAGCTTCTGTTCCTGCAACGGAAATCCCCAGATAAAAGACCAGGAACAGCACGGCAAGGACAAATACAGGCAGAAAGTGTCGGATCTGCCGCCGGACCCGTCTGCCGGTTGGTTCAAATAAATCCATGGCAGCCTCCTCAGACAACAATTTCAGAAAGAATGCCAAGCAGCGGCATCATTACTGACAGAAGTACCAGACCTACCAGAAGAGAGAAGATGATTACAATAGTAGGTTCTACTATGGAAATGATATTACCTGTGACATTCAGGGAAGAATCTCTGTAGCGGTCTGCAAGGCTGGTCATAACCTCATCTGCAGCACCGGCGCGAAGTCCGACTGTGATCAGTCTGGCGTCCATTCCCTCGAAGAGTCCGGCTTCCGACAGTGCGTCCTCCAGAAGTGCTCCTTCTTCCAAAAGGTGGATCGCTTTTGGGATTTTCTCCTTGACAGATTCCTGAGAGATCAGTTCCTGGGCCATTTCCAGGGTGATCATATGATCCATTCCGCTGTGAAGTCCCATGGCGATGGCCTGTGTCAGTCTGGCATAATCTGTGGAAACGGCGATTTCCCTGATAAAGGGGAGCCTGCCGGAAAGTCTGCTCAGAAATGTCCGTCCCCTGTCGGTGAAAAATAATACGGCGAAGCCTGCCATCAGCACAAGAACAAGGATCAGGGCTGCGGCAGAGTAGCGGGAGATCAGATTTCCTGCATTTAAAAGTCCGTTGGAAAAATTATTCATTTCAAGTCCCATCTGCCGGAAAACCTGCTGGAATACAGGCAGGACTTTGACAAGCAGGATCACGATCACGGCGGCCATCATCACCAGCATCAGCAACGGATAGGTGACTGCACTGCGGATCGTTTCGGAAATTTCCAGTTCCTGTTCATAGTGGCGGGAAAGGCTTTTTAATACTTCGTCCAGACAGCCGGTTTCTTCGCCTATTTTCACATAGGAGATCATGGAAGAGGGAAACTTTCCGGAATGTTCCAGCGCTGTGGCAAAAGAGCCATTCTCTTCGAAATCATTCAGAAGGGACTGGAAGAAATCCTTCCCCTGCTGGGTGCGGCTGTCTTCCTGCATAAGGGAAAGTCCCTCTGCGCAGGAGATGCCGGAGTGAAGAAGAATGGAAAACTGTTCACAGAAATGAAAAAGTTCCTGATCAGTGAATTTGTTTTTCATAAATTTCAGGTTCCTTTCTTTAATTCATAGATGCTATCTTGTAAACTGTACGGTGTAATTGTTATTGTCCCCTATGTATTCCTGGATAGTATCCTTGTCTTCGCTGTTGGAGTCGAAGGTAGGGTCCATACGTGACCAGGAGTCACCGCTGAATTCTACAGCCTTGTCAACCCAGCCTCTGGAACGGATATAGACATTGATCCATGCATGTTTGATATCCCCGGCATATCCTATCTGAAGCTTGCAGGGAATGTCGCAGCTTCTGAGCATGGCTGTAGTAAGGGCTGCGTAATCGAAGCAGATCCCTTTGCCTGTCTGCAGGGTCTCATCTACATCAGGAAGGTATCCGGAAGCTACAGTATCTGCCAGATCATAATCGTAGGTTACATGAGAAACTACATAATTATAAATGATCTGAAGGGCATCAATATCTGAGGTATTTTCAGATACCATGGAAAGGGCCAGCTTGCTGGCTTCTGAATCCGGAGTAAAGTTTACGTACTGGTTCGGATAGAGAAATGGCAGAAATTCATTGGCAAGTTTTATTTCCAGGGTATCAGCATAAAGTGCTGCATACTGGGAATCGCTGATCTGCTGGTAGCAGCTGACCTGGTAAGTGCTGCTTCCACTGGAAAAAGGAATAACAGCGCTTTCCCCGGGACTGATAAAATAGGAATAGACAACCCCGTCTTCAGCGGTAAGCTGAACGTTCATCATCTGATCTGTGGAATCTGAGACAGCAGTGAGATAGCCCTGATCTGTATCAGAGATATCCAGGACCAGTGGGGAAGTTCCCAGAGTTTTTTTGCCCGGTGCTTCAGGTACCAGAACCTGAAGGGGGGAATAGACCGGCGGTTCATCCGGATCGCTGCCGGAGGAGCCGCATCCTGTAAACAGAAGGACAGGAATGAGGATCAGCAGGATAAGGGGGCGGGCAGAATGGAAATTTGGCATTTGTTCGCTCCTTGTAATATGATAAAAAACGTTCTTATTAACAGTATAGCAGATTCCCGGGAAAAGAAAATCCCAATCAGGAAGAAATTGGAAAAAAATGTTGACAATATGGGACGAAATAATAAGAAAAAATATAGAATAATGCCGGAAGGCTATTGACAAAATGCTATCCGGGGAGATATACTTATACACAAAGGCAAACCTGTTGAAAAGCAGGGACGCAAAGCCAAGGGTCTAAGGTCGCAGAGACTATGACAGCCGGTTGCCGCATTAAATTTCTATTATGTGATGTGATGATAGGGAAAGTTGACAGGTGTCAGCTTGTTTTTGTGGTAGCCGTTTATCATGGATGAACGGTTTTTTTATTGCTATAAAACGTACTATTTCCCGGCACATATATAGGTTCACAGTAAGAAAGGATGTGTAAGGTCTATGAGAAAGAAACTCGCAGCATTATTTAAGAACAGAAAAGCAGCCGCTGGACTGGCCGCGTTTTTACTTGCAGTAGCAGTAGGAGGAACCGCAGTTGTACAGCAGAATCAGGTACCGGAACTTCCATCCTATACGGATCCGATCCTGGAAACAAACATTGAAGAAGATGAAACACCTCTTGCATCAGCACCGAAGACAACGACCAAGACAAGCAAGAAAACATCAACCAAGAACGTGAAACTAAAATCAGCAGCCAAGAAATCCTATACAAAGACGTTGCCGAAAAAAACGAAAAGAAGCCAGAAAAACAGCGAAACAACAGCTGCAACAGTGACAACCAAAAAAACAGTTGTAACAGCAGTAAAGGAGAAATATACCAAGAAGTCCAAAGTTAAAAAAGTTACAACAACCACTACAACAACAGTTGTCACAACTACTACAGCAAAGAACTCCGCGTCATCCACTGCCAATACCGCAGGAACTACAAACACCAGCGGAAATACAGCGGCAGTAACTGAAAAACAGAATACAGCCCAGAAGGGACCTGTTGAGGTAGGTCAGATCGCTCCGAAGGAAGCAGCCAATGTACTGTCAGCATTCAGAACCCTTGGATTTACAGTTGAGATCGATCCTTCTGTTAACTACACAGGTTATTTCAATGCACGTAACCAGAAGATCATTATGAGAGACAATGATCCGGCCATTTATCATGAGTTAGGTCATTTCATAGCATTCGTAGCAGGAAATGTAGATACGAAAGCTGCATTCCAGGCAGTATACAATCAGGAAAAGAACCTGTACACAGCTTATAACAAGGCTTATGTAACTCAGAACAGTGCAGAATATTTCGCTGAATCTGCGAAAGAATACATCTTAAGCCCTTCAACATTAAAAGCACAGAGACCGAAGACTTATGAAGCTATAAAAGCAGCATACGACAGCATCACAGATGCCCGTGTTGCAACTGTAAAGAAAATGTACAGCATCATCTGGAAATAGAAATTAAAACATAAAAAAGAAATCGTACATAGCGGACCGGAAGCCAGCAGGGCTTCCGGTCTTTCAATTTACGGATATATGACAGTAGACAGCGAAAATAAAATGTGATAAGATAAAGCCAAAATCTGATATCCACGTCGTTTCAGACGATTTATTCCATAAGATCAAAGAAATACAGACGATAAGTAAATAAAGTTATCACCCCCAAATAAGAGTACGAAAAAGCAGAGAGGTATTTTATGAGAGAAAAGTATGAATCATTGTCTCTGGCGACATTAAAAGAATTAGCCAAGGCCAGAGGACTGAAAGGGATTTCTGCATTAAGAAAACCGGAACTCATTGAGCGTATGCTTGAAGAAGATGAGCAGCAGAGAGAAAAAGAAGAGAATAGCAGGAAAGAGAAACCGGAGTCCAGAATGGAAGGAAAACAGGAAACAAGACAGGAAACCCGTTTTCCGGAAAGACATCCGGACAGAGTGCAGGAACCGGCCCATGCACAGCAGGGTGCAGGAAACCAGTACCATGTTCCGGCAGAAGCTGTTCAGCTTGACAGCGGAGAAAAGGCGGATGGTATTCTGGAGGTGCTTCCGGATGGATATGGATTTATCCGCTGCGAGAATTATCTTCCGGGAGAAAATGATATTTACGTATCTCCCTCCCAAATCCGCAGATTTAATCTGAAAACCGGTGATATCATCCGTGGAAACATCAGGATCAAGACACAGGGAGAGAAATTCAGCGCCCTGTTATATGTGACATCCATCAATGGATTTCACCCAAGTGAAGGGCAGAAAAGATATAATTTCGAGGATATGACACCGATCTTTCCCAATGAGCGTCTGGTAATGGAACGCCCTGGCGGAACAGTAGCCATGAGGATCGTAGACCTGATCAGCCCCATCGGAAAAGGCCAGCGAGGCATGATCGTATCTCCCCCGAAAGCCGGCAAGACCACACTTCTGAAAGATGTGGCCAAATCTATCCAGAGGAACAATCCGGATATGCATCTGATCATCCTTCTGATCGATGAGCGCCCGGAGGAGGTTACAGACATAAAAGAAGCTATCAGGGGAAATAACGTAGAGGTTATTTACTCTACCTTCGATGAGCTTCCGGAGCACCATAAACGTGTATCTGAGATGGTAGTGGAGCGTGCACGCCGTCTGGTAGAACATAAAAAAGACGTAACCATCCTTCTGGATTCCATCACCAGACTTGCCAGGGCCTACAACCTGATCATTCCTCCAAGCGGAAGAACTCTTTCCGGTGGTCTGGACCCTGCAGCTCTTCATATGCCGAAGAGATTCTTCGGTGCAGCCAGAAACATGCGCGAAGGTGGAAGCCTTACCATCCTGGCTACAGCACTGGTAGATACAGGCAGCAAGATGGATGACGTGATCTACGAAGAATTTAAGGGAACCGGAAATATGGAGCTTGTCCTTGACAGAAAGCTGCAGGAGAAGAGGGTATTCCCTGCCATTGATATCCAGAAATCCGGAACACGAAGAGAAGACCTTCTCCTGGATCAGGAAGAACAGGAAGCTGTATACAATATGCGCAAGGCACTGAATGGAATGAAGCCTGATGAAGCGGTGGAACAGATCCTGAATATGTTTGCCAGAACCCGTAATAATGCGGAATTTGTCCAGATGGCGAAGAAACAGAAATTTATTTAAAAAAAAACTAAAATATCTTGCATTCCCCTGGGGGCTATGTTATAATCATAAAGCTGTTTAATAGTAAATTCGTCAAATGAATACGAATAGAAAATAGAATCTTATAGAGAGGTGAAAATCATGAGAGAAGGAATCCATCCGAATTATTATCAGGCAACTGTAACCTGCAACTGTGGTAACACATTCGTAACAGGTTCTACTAAACAGGACATCCACGTAGAAATCTGCTCCAAATGTCATCCATTCTACACAGGTCAGCAGAAAGCTGCTCAGGCTCGTGGACGTATTGATAAGTTCAACAAGAAATACGGCCTGAAATAATCAGAATATAGTATGAATTGAGAAGGTTGAGGTTGGGAAATCTCAACCTTTCCTGTTCTTTGGGAGAAAAGGATGAAGTCATCAAATATCGGCGGTCAGGCTGTAATGGAAGGAATCATGATGCGCCATAAGGACAAATATTCCATTGCAGTGCGCAGACCGGATAAAGAGATCGAATTAAAAGTCGAAGATTATAAGTGTGTGTTCGGAAATGCGAAATTTCTGAGATATCCTCTGATCCGTGGCGTAGTCAGCTTCGTGGATTCCCTGGTAGTGGGAACCAAATGCCTGATGTATTCTGCAGAGATCGCAGGAGACGAAGAGGATGAAGAGGACGCACAGAAGAATGCAGCTCTTTCAGAGGAAGAGCGTGCTGCAAAGAAAGCCAAAGAGGACAAACAATTCAAATGGCTCTTATATGTAACAGTAGCAATTTCCATTATTGTGTCTATTGCAGCGTTTATGCTTCTTCCCTATGCGCTTGCCAGCCTGTGCAGGAAAGTAGGAGCTTCCGAGTTTGTGGTAACGATCGTGGAAGCATTTGTGAAGCTGGCATTGTTTATGGGATATATGCTGCTGATCTCCAGGATGAAGGATATCCAGCGTACATTCATGTACCACGGTGCAGAACATAAATGCATCAACTGTGTGGAACACGGACTGCCTCTTACAGTAGAGAATGTGATGGCAAGTTCCAGACAGCATAAGAGATGCGGAACAAGCTTTCTGTTTCTGGTCATGCTGGTGAGCATTTTCCTGCATTTTATCTTCGTACTGGTACCTGTATACTGGGTAAGGCTCTTCGGACGACTTCTTATGGTACCTGTAGTAGCCGGCATTTCTTTCGAGATCATTCAGTGGGCAGGCAGATCAGACAGCAAACTGGCAAACTTTTTCAGCAAGCCGGGTCTGGCAATGCAGCTGCTGACTACGAAGGAACCTACAGAGGATATGGCAGTGGTTGCCATAAAAGCAGTAGAAGCCGTATTTGACTGGAGAGCATACCTGAAAGAAGAATTCGGGAAAGACATCCCTTATGAGGATACAGAAGAGGTAAATCCATGAGCGGAGAGACTCTGAATGGATTATTGAAAAATGGACAGAAGATCCTGGAACAGTCCGGGATTAGGGAAGCCGGGCTTGATGCCTGGCTCCTTCTGGAATATATCACTGGAAAAAGCCGGGCGTATTATTTTGCACATGGGGACGAGGGTGTTACTGAGGAAACCGCCTGCCGGTATCAGGAGCTGATCCGGAAACGGGCCGAACACATTCCGCTGCAGCATCTGACGCATCAGGCTTTTTTTATGGGATATGAATTTTATGTAAATGAGGATGTACTGGTTCCCAGACAGGATACAGAGACACTGATGGAAGCTGCACTGGAGCTTCTGAAGGGAAACAAGGCCCCACGTATCCTGGATATGTGTACAGGTTCCGGATGTATTATCACAAGTCTGATGCTTGAGGTACCGGAAGCTTCCGGTATCGGAGTGGATCTGTCGGAGAAAGCTCTGGAAGTGGCAATACGAAATGCCAGGGAGCTTGGGACTGCAGACAGAACAAAATTTGTTAAAAGTGACCTGTTTTCTGCAGAATATTTCAGTAAAAAAGACAATGCAGAAAAAGTAACAGGATATGATATGCTTATTTCGAATCCTCCGTATATTCCAAGCGGAGAGATTGAGGGATTAATGGAGGAAGTCCGGCTTCATGATCCCCGCATGGCACTGGACGGGATGGAGGATGGCCTTTATTTTTACCGTGAGATCACCCGGCAGGCAATGGATCATATCCGCCCCGGCGGCTGGCTTTTGTACGAGATCGGCTGTGAACAGGGAAAGGATGTGAAGGAGCTTCTTGAGAAAGAGGGCTTTATAAAGACGGAGATCAGACAGGATCTGTGCGGCCTTGACCGTGTAGTCCTGGGACAACGACCACTACTACAGGAGGAAAAATATGTTTGATAAATTAGATGATCTGCTCATTCGTTTCGAAGAAGTGCTCAATGAGCTGGGAGAACCTGGCGTTACAGATAATCAGGAACATTTTCAGAAGCTGATGAAGGAGCAGAGCGATCTGCAGCCTATCGTAGATACCTATCGTGAATATAAAAAGAACAAAGAAACCATCCAGGACAGTCTTATGATGCTGGAGGAAGAAAAAGACGAAGAAATGCGTGAAATGCTCAAAGAGGAGCTTTCCGAAGCGAAGAAGAATGTAGAAGAACTGGAACATGAGTTAAAGATCCTTCTTCTTCCGAAGGATCCTAATGACAGCAAGAACGTTATTGTGGAGATCCGTGCAGGTGCAGGCGGAGATGAGGCTGCCCTTTTTGCAGCAGAGATCTACCGTATGTATGTGAAATATGCAGAGTCCCGCCGCTGGAAAACAGAGATGATGAGTCTGAATGAGAACGGGATCGGCGGATTTAAGGAAGTCACCTTTATGATCACAGGCGCAGGTGCTTATTCCAGACTGAAATATGAAAGCGGTGTACACCGTGTACAGCGTGTGCCTGAGACAGAATCAGGCGGAAGGATCCATACCTCTACCTGTACAGTAGCCATTATGCCGGAAGCGGAGGAAATTGACTTCCATCTGGACATGAATGACTGTAAATTCGATGTATTCCGTGCATCCGGAAATGGTGGACAGTGTGTCAATACTACAGACTCCGCAGTACGTCTGACCCATATCCCTACAGGAATCGTAATTTCCTGCCAAGATGAGAAATCCCAGCTGAAGAATAAGGATAAAGCTTTGAAAGTGCTTCGTTCCCGTCTGTATGAGATGGAACTTGCCAAACAGCATGATGCGGAGGCAGAAGCCAGAAGAAGCCAGATCGGAACAGGAGACCGCTCTGAGAAGATCAGAACCTACAACTTCCCTCAGGGACGTGTCACTGACCACAGGATCAAACTTACCCTTCACCGTCTGGAGAATATCCTCAACGGTGACCTGGATGAGATCATCGACAGCCTGATTGCAGCAGACCAGGCAGCGAAATTAAGCAATTTACAGGATGAAGCATAGAATATGTTATGCTGATGTCTGCAGAAAGTGTGAAAACCGTCCGGAAGCAGTCAGCAGATATCCGGACAGAAACAGGATGTTGAGTAAAGCATAAAAGGAGAATCGCTATGGGAAAATATTTCGGAACAGACGGTTTCCGTGGAGAAGCCAATGTAAAGCTTACAGTAAATCATGCATTTAAAGTGGGACGTTATGTAGGATGGTATTATGGAAGAGACCATAAGGCGAAGATCGTCATTGGAAAAGATACCCGCAGAAGCAGCTATATGTTTGAATATGCGCTGGTAGCAGGACTGACTGCATCAGGAGCAGACGCATATCTTCTTCATGTAACTACAACACCAAGTGTTTCCTATGCAGTACGAACAGAGGATTTTGACTGTGGTATCATGATCTCCGCAAGCCACAATCCGTTTTATGACAATGGGATCAAGCTTCTGAACGGAAACGGACAGAAGATCGAAGCGGAAGTAGAGGCAAGGATCGAAGCATATCTGGACGGAGAGCTGGAAGAGCTGCCTCTGGCTACCAGAGAAGATGTGGGACGTACCATTGATTTTGCATCAGGCAGAAACCGTTATATCGGACATCTGATCTCCATTCCCAGCCGGGATTTCAAGGGAATTAAGGTGGGACTTGACTGTGCCAACGGAAGTTCTTCAGCGATTGCCAAGAGTGTATTCGATGCACTTCAGGCGAAGACCTATGTGATCAACAACCAGCCGGACGGCACCAATATCAATACAAACTGCGGATCTACACACATTGAAGTTCTGCAGAAATATGTAGTTGAAAACGGGCTGGATATCGGTTTTGCCTATGACGGCGATGCAGACCGCTGTATTGCTGTAGACCATAAGGGAAATATGATCGACGGTGACAAGATCATGTACGTCTGCGGCAAATACCTGAAGGAACAGGGAAGATTAAACGGAAATACAGTAGTAACTACTGTAATGTCCAACCTGGGTCTGTATAAATCCCTGGAAAGAGAGAATATGAATTATGAGCAGACAGCAGTAGGGGACAAATATGTGGCAGAGAACATGATGGAGAATGGTTACAGCCTGGGCGGAGAGCAGTCCGGACATATCATTTTCAGCCGTTATGCTGCTACAGGAGACGGAATTCTTACTTCTCTTATGGTAATGGAAGCATGTGTGGAGAAAAAGGCAACTCTCTGTGATCTGGCAAAAGAAATGAAAGTATATCCACAGCTCCTCAGAAATGTCCGTGTAGCTGACAAAAAAACTGCCAGAGAGAATCCGAAGGTAGTGGAAGCAGTAGAAGCAGTTGCGAAGGCACTGGGAGAGGATGGACGTATTCTTGTCCGTGAAAGCGGAACAGAACCGCTCATCCGTGTAATGGTAGAAGCCGGAACAGATGAGATCTGCCGTGAGAACGTAGAACAGGTAGTCCGCGTAATGGAAGCGGAAGGTCTGATCGTTGAATAAAACTGGTAAGGGAATTTTATGAGAAACAGAAAGACAGCATGGATTCTGGCAGTAGGTCTGGGAATGACAGCATTCGCAGGCTGTGGATCAGAAGAAATGAAAAACTATGAACAGGCAGCCCAGGATCTGGAAGCAGAGAATTTCGATGCTGCACTGCAGGAATATGAGGCAGCTATTTCAGCAGGGGTAAAACTGGCCCAGTCCTACAGGGGGGCCGGGGTAGCCAATCTGCGCCTGGGAAATTATGAGCAGGCTATTGAGGATTTTAATCATGCGCTGAACAGTGATAAAGTGGGCAAGGCACTGAAGAAAGATATCCTGTCATACCGTGCGGCAGCTTATCTGAAGACGAAAGCTTACGATGAAGCTATGGCAGACTGTCAGAGCATAGCAGAATCCTATGATATGGATGCAGATCTGTATTTCCTCACAGGTAAGGTGGCTCTTGCCATGGATTCCTATGAGGAGGCATCTGCGGATTTCGAGCAGGCATACGGAGAAGATGCAACCTATGATATGGCACTTCGGATTTACGGTGTTTATCTGGACAAAGATATGGAAGCAGACGGAACCAGATATCTGGAGGCAGCCCTGGCATCTGAGGCAAAGAATGCCCAGGATCATTGCGACAGAGGCAGGGTCTATTATTATATGGACGATTATGAGAATGCCTTGTCTGAACTGACACAGGCTGCTGATGGAGGAAATACGGAAGCGCTTCTGCTTCAGGGAATGGTGTATATGGCACAGAAAGATACAACCAGTGCCAGACAGCAGTTCCAGGCGTATGTCTTTAAAGAAGAAAAAGGTGCCAAAGGATATAACGGTCTGGCATTGTGTGACATAGAAGACGGTGATTACGACAGTGCACTTGCCAATATAACGACAGGTCTTTCTTCAGCAGATGATGAAACACTGCAGAGTCTGCTGTTCAATGAAATGGTAGTTTATGAGAAAAAGCTTGACTTTACTACTGCATTGCAGAAAGCAGAAGAATATCTGGAAATGTATCCGGACGATAAGACTGCCAAAAAAGAACGGGCATTTTTACGATCACGTGTAGGATAAGGAGTATCTATGGAAGAATTTGGCAGATTAGAGGAGCGGGTGATCCTGATCGGTGTACAGACTGCAGCAGATGAGAATGTGGAAGTTTCCCTGGATGAACTGGAGGAACTTGCATCTACAGCAGGGGCTGTCACGGTGGGCAAGGTGATCCAGAACCGGGAGGCCGTGCATCCGGGAACCTATATTGGAAAAGGGAAGATCGAAGAAGTACGGGCCCTGGTATATGCCCTGAATGCCACAGGCGTGATCTGTGACGATGAGCTTTCGCCTGCACAGCTGAATAATCTGGAACGGGAGCTGGACTGTAAGGTAATGGACAGAACTCTTCTGATCCTGGATATTTTTGCCGCAAGAGCTGTGACCAGTGAAGGCAAGATTCAGGTAGAACTGGCTCAGTTGCGTTATCGGGCAGCGCGTCTGGTTGGTCTGAGGGAATCTTTGTCCCGTCTGGGCGGCGGTATCGGAACCAGAGGCCCCGGAGAGAAGAAACTGGAGACTGACCGAAGGCTGATCCGTACCAGGATTTCCGCACTGAAGCAGGAACTTGTCCAGGTAGAGAAACACAGGGAACTGATCCGTTCAGGCCGCGCCAGAGGGAATATGAAAACTGTAGCTATCGTAGGCTATACCAATGCAGGGAAATCCACGCTGCTGAATAAGCTTACAGGGTCGGAAGTGCTTTCTGAGGACAAGCTGTTTGCAACGCTGGATCCTACTACAAGGCTTCTGAACCTTCAGGATGGACAGCAGATCCTGCTTACAGACACAGTAGGTTTCATCCATAAGCTGCCCCATCATCTTATTGAGGCGTTCAAAAGTACCCTGGAAGAGGCGAAATATGCAGATTACATTATCCATGTGGTAGATTCATCCAATCCCCAGGCCGAAATGCAGATGCATGTGGTATACGAGACCCTTCGTGAACTGGGGGTAATGGGAAAGAAGATCATTACACTGTTTAATAAACAGGATGTACCGGGAGCCTGCGTGCTCCGTGATTTCAAGTCGGATTATTCCCTGAAGATCTCAGCCAGAACAGGACAGGGGCTGGAGGAACTGGGAGAACTTCTGGCGAGACTTCTGGCAGAGGATCAGATTTATATGGAACGGATTTTTCCCTATCAGGAAGCGGGCAAAATTCAGCTGATCCGCGAATACGGACAGTTGCTCTCAGAAGAATATACAGAGACCGGAATCCTTGTAAAAGCAAGGGTTCCACGGGAGATCTACGGGAAAGTTGTATAGAGAAAAATAAATGATAAACACCATATAGTGTTCTTACATGCAAATAAGGATACAATATATGGTGTTTTTGCTGTTGACGGAAGAGAGAGACTCTGATACAATAGACCTACAGCGTTTGAAAAGACGAGAAGAAAACAGCGGGAACAAAAGCCGCTGCAAACAAGAGAAGATGGGGGCATTAATTATGTTTCAGGTAGTAAAAAGAGATGGCGAACTGGACGAGTTTAAACTAAGTAAGATCACGTCAGCCATTCATAAAGCATTTGATGCGAAGGATAAAAATTACAGCAATGATATGATCGATCTTCTTGGACTTCGTGTAACATCAGATTTTCAGAATAAGATCAAAGAGAATAAGATTACTGTTGAAGAAATCCAGGACAGTGTGGAGAACGTACTGATCCAGGCAGGATACGCTGACGTGGCGAAGGCTTATATTCTTTACCGCAAGCAGAGAGAGAAAGTCCGCAACATGAAATCTACCATTCTTGATTATAAAGAAATCGTAAACAGCTATGTTAAAGTAGAAGACTGGCGTGTAAAGGAGAACTCTACAGTAACCTATTCCGTAGGCGGCCTGATCCTGAGTAATTCAGGTGCAGTAACAGCCAACTACTGGCTATCTGAGATCTATGATAATGAGATCGCAGAAGCACACAGAAATGCAGATATCCACATCCATGATCTGTCCATGCTTACAGGATACTGTGCAGGGTGGTCCCTGAAACAGCTAATCCAGGAAGGTCTTGGAGGCATTGAGGGAAAGATCACTTCTTCTCCTGCGAAACATCTGAGCGTTCTGTGCAATCAGATGGTAAATTTCCTGGGGATCATGCAGAATGAATGGGCAGGCGCACAGGCTTTTTCCTCCTTTGACACATATCTGGCGCCTTTTGTAAAGGCAGATAGCCTGACTTATCCGGAAGTGAAGAAGTGTATTGAATCCTTTATCTACGGTGTAAATACACCGAGCAGATGGGGAACACAGGCACCATTCTCCAACATCACCCTGGACTGGACTGTTCCGGATGACCTTGCAGAGCTGCCGGCTATCGTTGGCGGTAAGAATATGGACTTCAAGTACAAAGACTGCAAGAAAGAGATGGATATGATCAACAAGGCATTCATCGAGACCATGATCGAGGGAGATGCCAACGGAAGAGGATTCCAGTATCCGATCCCGACTTATTCCATTACGAAAGAGTTCGACTGGTCTGATACAGAGAACAACCGTCTTCTCTTCGAAATGACATCGAAATACGGAACGCCATATTTCTCCAATTATATTAACAGCGATATGAAACCAAGTGATATCCGAAGCATGTGCTGCCGTTTGCGTCTGGATCTTCGTGAACTCCGTAAGAAGAGCGGCGGATTCTTCGGTTCAGGTGAGAGCACCGGATCTGTAGGAGTTGTGACCATCAATATGCCGAGGATCGCATATCTGTCCAGAACACCGGAGGAATTCTACAGACGTCTGGATCACATGATGGATATTTCCGCACGTTCTCTTCATATTAAGAGAGAGGTCATCGGTAAGCTTCTGGACGAGGGACTGTATCCGTATACCAAGAGATATCTGGGAAGCTTTTCCAACCATTTCTCAACCATCGGTCTGGTCGGTATGAATGAAGTGGGCCTGAATGCATGCTGGCTTGGTAAAGATATGTCTGATGAGGCAACACAGAAATTTACCAAAGAGGTTCTTCTGCATATGAGAGAGCGCCTGTCTGACTATCAGGAAGAATATGAGGGTGAGTTGTTTAATCTGGAGGCAACTCCTGCGGAATCTACAGCTTACCGTCTGGCCAAACATGACAGGAAGCGCTGGCCGGATATCCGTACAGCAGGAAAAGAGGGAGATACTCCGTATTATACAAACAGCTCCCACCTGCCGGTAGAATATACCACAGATATTTTCGATGCCCTGGATATCCAGGATGAGCTGCAGACTCTTTATACTTCAGGTACGGTATTCCATGCATTTATCGGCGAAAAGCTTCCGGATTGGAAGGCTGCTGCAGCACTGGTACGTAAGATCGCAGAGAATTACAAGCTGCCGTATTATACCATTTCTCCTACTTATTCCGTATGCAGGGAACATGGCTATATCAGCGGAGAACATTTTACCTGTCCGAAATGTGGAAAGAAGGCAGAGGTCTACAGTCGTATTACCGGATATTACCGTCCTGTACAGAACTGGAACGATGGCAAGGCACAGGAATATAAGAACCGTACTCTGTATGATGTGATGCACTCAGATGTGAAAAAGATCCGTCCTGTGCATACAAGTATGGTGACTATGACTGAGGATGATGTAAAGATCGAGCCGGTAGCTGCGCATAAATATCTGTTCACCACAAGCACCTGCCCGAACTGCAGAATGGCGAAGAAGATGCTTGAGGGCGAGGAACTGGAAATCGTGGATGCAGAGAAGAATCCGGAACTTGCGAAACAGTTCGGGATCATGCAGGCACCTACTCTGGTCATCGCAGAGGGAGAACATATTACCAAATATGTGAATGCGTCCAATATTCAGAAATATGTGGATGAAGAAATGTAAATACAGGATCATAAGTGTATAATATAACGAAAGCGCCGGGAGTATTCCCGGCGTTTTACAGTGGATGAGAATTGGGTTAGTTACTGTGCACGGAGTGAACAGTAACTGTTTGTGGGCAGGGATTTAAATTTGCGGGAGAAGATGTTATAATATAGAAAGAAAATTAATTTAAGCAATACCTGGAGGAAAAAAGATGATAAAACAGAACATTGTATTCGTAGAAAACAAAGCGGGAAGTCTGAAAAGAGTGACAGGCATGCTGACAGATAATGATATTAACATCTATGGTTTCGCATGCTTCGATGCACCGGAATTCGCAATTTTCCGTATGATCTGCAATGATCCAGATAAAGCAGAGCTCATTTTGAACAAGAGTGGATATATGAACCGTATCACACAGGCCATCGTAGTAGATATGAAAGACCAGGTAGGCGGACTGGATGAACTTCTGAAAGTTCTGGCTGACAGCAATGTAAGTCTGGACTACATCTACACATCTTTCCACAGAAAAGACCTCATTCCTGTTGTAATCCTGCATTCCGAGGATATCACAGTGACCGAAAGTGTTCTTAAAAATAACGGTTTTAATGTATTTACTACAACAGAAGAACTGGAAAAATAAACAGTAAAAAAGGATCCTGTATGCAGGGTTCTTTTTTGCACATACGAATATAAGAAACTACTATTTCCTTGCATTCCCATGGGAATATGAAAAACATCTTGACTAAACAACTAGGAATACTATATAATAAAATAAAATATTAAAAATCTAAGTTTCTTCTGTCATGAGAAGGCGGGCGGGGCCATTGCAGATACATGAAAGAGAGACTGCAGCATACAAAGAAACTGAGAAACAGGAGGTTTTGAACACATGCAGATTTCAACCAAGGGAAGATATGCATTAAGACTGATGCTGGATCTGGCTGTGCATAACACAGGTGAGTTAGTCAAGATCAAAGATATTGCAGCCAGGGAAGATATTTCAGAGAAATATCTGGAGCAGATCATTTCATCATTAAAGAAAGCAGGATATGTAAAGAGCTTACGGGGAGCCCAGGGTGGATATATGCTGGCCAGAGAGCCGAAGACTTATACTGTGGGCACGATCCTGCGCCTGACAGAAGGCAGTATGAAACCTGTGGCCTGTCTGGAGGACGACCCCAATCAGTGTAGCAGAGCCGGAGAGTGCGTAACCCTCCGTCTGTGGAAGATGCTGGATGAAGCCATTGAAGGAGTGCTGGATAAAGTGACACTCCAGGATCTGAAAGACTGGTATGAGCAGATGGGAAATGATTATGTGATCTGATCAATGTGGCAAAGAGGCAATGATCAATCGTGGAAGAGGGAGGCATATCGCGAAAGTGATATGCTTCTTTTTTATTTTTTTCTCTTGACAAGAGGTGTGTTTTAGCATATTATGTATATAACATATAATTCATATATATATAGTATGAAATAGGAGGTCGAACTCATGGGAAAAATTTATAAGAATGCAGCAGAACTTGTTGGAAATACTCCTCTTCTTGAGGTTGGAAATATTGAGAAAGAACTTGGACTGGAAGCTAAGGTACTGGTAAAGCTTGAGTACTTTAACCCGGCAGGAAGTGCGAAGGATCGTATCGCACTGAGCATGATCGAGGATGCTGAGGAGAGAGGCGTATTGAAACCAGGCGCAGTGATCATTGAGCCTACATCCGGAAACACAGGAATCGGTCTTGCATCTCTGGCAACGATCAAAGGATACAGAGTAATCCTCACCATGCCTGAAACAATGAGTGTTGAGAGAAGAAACATCCTGAAAGCATACGGCGCAGAGATCGTACTTACAGATGGAACCAAAGGTATGAACGGAGCGATTGCCAAGGCTAACGAACTGGCAGAAGAATATGAAAACAGCTTTATCCCGGGACAGTTTGAAAACCCGGCGAACCCGGCGATCCACAGAAAAACAACAGGACCGGAAATCTGGAAAGATACAGACGGACAGGTAGATATCTTTGTAGCCGGTGTTGGTACAGGCGGAACAATCACAGGTGTTGGTGAATATCTGAAATCCCAGAATCCGGATGTGAAAGTAGTAGCAGTAGAACCAGCCACATCACCGGTACTTTCCGAAGGAAAAAGCGGCCCGCATAAGATTCAGGGAATCGGTGCAGGATTCGTGCCGAAGGCACTGAACACCAGCGTATATGACGAGATCATCCCTGTACAGAACGAGGATGCATTTACAGCAGGTAAATTTATTGCAAAACATGAAGGTATCCTGGTAGGTATTTCCTCCGGTGCGGCTCTCCACGCAGCGATCCGGCTTGCAAAGAGACCGGAAAACAAAGGAAAGACTATCGTAGCACTTCTCCCGGATTCAGGAGACCGTTACTATTCTACACCATTATTTGTATAAAACAGATTACCAGTGTAATCGGTTAAAATATAAAAAAGCCCTGAAAGGGGCTTTTTTTATATTGACCAAGTGTGATAGAATAGCTATGGGAATTTAAGAACAATCACCTTTAAGACAGGATGGAATAAAAAATGAAAAAAGCTATTATCGCAATGAGCGGCGGAGTAGACAGCTCTGTGGCAGCTCTACTTACAAAAGAATCTGGTGATCAGTGCATTGGTGCTACCATGAAACTGTTTCATAATGAGGATGTAGGGATTAAAAGAGAGAAAACCTGCTGCTCCCTGGACGATGTAGAGGATGCCAGAAGCGTGTGCTACAGAATGGGGATCAAATATTATGTCTTCAATTTCTCTGAGAGATTCAAAGAAGATGTTATGGACCGCTTCGTGGATGCCTATGAGCATGGCTGCACTCCCAACCCCTGTATTGACTGCAACCGTTATCTGAAATTCGACAAGATGTTCCAGAGAATGCGCGAGCTGGAATACGATTATATTGTAACCGGTCACTATGCCCGGGTGGAATATGATGAGGAAAAAGGCCGCTATTTATTAAAGAAAGCAGTAGATGACACCAAGGATCAGAGTTATGTGCTCTATATGCTCACACAGGAACAGCTTGCGCATATTTCCCTGCCCCTTGGAGGACTGCGCAAGACAGAAGTTCGTGAGATAGCAGAGGAGAATGGATTCGTCAATGCCAGAAAACATGACAGCCAGGATATCTGTTTCGTACCGGACGGAGATTATGCCAAGTTTATCGAGCAGTACACAGGACGTAAATCCAAACCTGGAGATTTCGTAGACATGAACGGAAATGTTCTTGGCAGACATAAGGGAATCATTCACTATACACTTGGCCAGAGACGCGGCCTGGGAATCCCGGCAGCAGCCAGACTGTATGTCTGTGATATTTCTCCGAAAACTAATCAGGTTGTATTAGGCAGCAATGAGGATCTTTTCCATACAGAACTGACAGCAGAGAAAGTGAATCTGATCTCCTGCGAATCACTGAAAGAACCGATGAGACTGAAGGCCAAGATTCGTTACCGTCATCCGGAGCAGGATGCTGTGGCATGGCAGACAGAGGACGGAGTTCTTCATGTACGCTTTGACAAACCGCAGAGAGCCATCACAAGAGGACAGGCGGTTGTTCTGTACGACGGAGATATCGTTGTAGGCGGAGGCGTGATCGAGAGCTGCATTAAATAATTGCTGCGATGGGCGCAGAATATGTGATGTGTCATCCGTACTTTTAAACATATAGTTTGAAACTATAAGAGACTATAGAATTTAAGAAACGATTATTTGTTAAAAACTTCCTTTTTCATATTGACATACTAGGAATACGGTGATAATATACAACTATGCTAAATCATATCAAACAGATATGAAATACGTAGAAAGAGAAGAGGCTTAGAGATGAGAGTATTAAAGAGCCAGAATCGAATTTGTATAGAAGAAAAACGAATGTGTCGATGTTGATAAACTGAACATAAAACATAGAAAGCAAGACCAATTATCATATATCAGAAGAAAGATGAGGGAAAAACATGAGCAAAAAAATCGAAAGAAAAGACAGAAAATTTAAATTTGAAACATTACAGCTTCACGTAGGACAGGAAAGCCCGGATCCGGTTACAGATGCAAGAGCAGTACCGATCTACCAGACATCTTCTTACGTATTCAGAAACTGCGATCACGCAGCAGCTCGTTTCGGACTTGAAGATGCAGGTAACATTTACGGACGTCTTACAAACCCGACAGAAGATGTATTCGAGAAGAGAATCGCAGCACTTGAAGGTGGTTCCGCAGCACTTGCAGTAGCATCCGGTGCTGCAGCGATCACATACACAATCGAGAATCTTGCGCAGCAGGGTGACCACATCGTAGCAGCTAAGAACATCTACGGTGGAACAACAAACCTTCTTGAGCATACACTTCCGGCTTACGGAATCACAACAACATTCGTTGATGTATTCAACCTTGAAGAAATAGAGAACGCAATCCAGGACAACACAAAAGCTGTTTACATTGAAACACTTGGAAACCCGAACTCTGATGTAGTTGATATTGAAGCTGTCGCAAAGATCGCTCACGCACATAAGATCCCGCTTGTTGTAGATAACACATTTGCTACACCTTACCTTGTAAGACCGATCGAATACGGCGCAGACATCGTTGTACATTCAGCAACCAAGTTCATCGGTGGACACGGAACAACAATCGGTGGTGTGATCGTTGAAAGCGGTAAATTCGACTGGGAAGCATCAGGTAAATTTGCATCCCTGACAGAGCCAAACCCAAGCTACCACGGAGTAAGCTTCACAAAAGCCTGCGGACCAGCTGCATTTGTTACAAAGATCCGTGCGATCCTTCTTCGTGACACAGGTGCAACAATCTCTCCTGTAAGCTCCTTCATCTTCCTTCAGGGACTTGAGACACTGTCTCTTCGTGTAGAGCGTCATGTAGAGAACGCACTGAAAGTAGTTCAGTACTTAAATAATCACCCACAGGTAGAGAAAGTTCATCATCCGTCTGTATCCACAGATCCAAGCCAGCAGGAACTTTACAAGAAATATTTCCCGAACGGCGGCGGTTCTATCTTTACATTCGAGATCAAGGGTGACGCTCAGAAAGCAAAAGACTTCATCGACAACCTGGAACTGTTCTCACTGCTTGCTAACGTAGCTGATGTTAAATCTCTTGTTATCCATCCAGCTACAACAACACACAGTCAGTGCACAGAAGAAGAACTTCTTGACCAGGGTATCAAACCAAACACAATCCGTCTTTCTATCGGTACTGAGAACATCGACGACATCATTCAGGACCTTGACGAAGCATTCAAGGCAGTAGCTGAATAAATAATTAATTCATAGTATATACCTCCTTTATTATTGCATGAACAACAGAACGTGAATAAGAAGACCTTTATCCGGATTTTCCCCCATATTCGGATAAGGGTCTTTTTTCTATTTCATACACCTTGACAAATCGGAAAAATGAGATATAATACAAAAATGCAAACAAGTTGCAAATACAAATGAATTGCAAATACGAACAGGTTGCAAATATGCAGATTGTCTGGAAATACAGGGAGGGTCATATGACAGATATTATTTTGGATTCAGTAATTGACAGTGTGAAGCTGTTGCCGTTTCTTTTTCTTACGTATTTATTTATGGAGTGGCTGGAACACAAGACCGGTTCTGCTGCCCGAAACAGGATCCGTACAGCAGGAAAACTGGGACCTGTCTGGGGCGGACTTCTGGGGATGATCCCACAGTGTGGTTTCTCGGCTGCAGCTTCGAGCCTTTTCGCAGGGAGAGTGATTACAGTGGGAACACTGATCGCGGTTTATCTTTCTACTTCGGATGAGATGTTCCCGATCATGATCTCTAATGCGGTTCCTGCAGCTACGATCATCAAGATCCTGGCATGTAAAGCTGCCATCGGAATATTATCAGGACTTATTGTGGAGTATGTGTATACGCATATTTTGAAGAAGCAGGAGAAAGACATGGACATCCATGAGATCTGCGAGGAGGAACACTGTAACTGTGAACATGGACTGATTTCCTCGGCACTGTCTCATACTTTGCATGTTTTTGTATATATTTTCTTGATTTCTCTGGCTTTAAATATTATCATTGGATTAGTGGGAGAAGAGACACTGGCAGGACTTTTCACAGGGGCACCGGTAGTAGGTGAACTGATCGCAGCCCTTGTAGGACTGATCCCCAACTGCGCTTCTTCTGTAGTGATCACTCAGCTATACCTGGATCACATTATCGGAGCAGGTGCCATGATGGCAGGACTTCTGGTAAATGCGGGAGTAGGACTTCTGATCCTGTTCCGTCTGAACCATGACAGGGCACAGAATCTGAAGATTATCGGGACTCTGTATGGACTTGGGGTATTCTGGGGAATCGTGATTGAATTATCTGGAATCGTATTTTAGGAGGAATTATGGCGGGAAGCAGTTATGCGACAGCAAGCCGCAGGAAAATACTTGAATATCTGAAGAACAGCAACGACCACACGGTAACAGCCGCAGATGTGGACGAATACTTAAAAGAACACGACAGTGAAGTAAATATCACAACTATTTACCGCTATCTGGATAAGCTGGCGAAGGAAGGCACTGTGATCAAATATGTAGCAGAAAAGGGATGCCAGGCGGCTTACCAGTATGTAGAGCCTGGACGGGGCTGTGAGCAGCATCTGCATCTGAAATGTGTGAAATGCGGCAAGATCATTCATCTGGAGTGTCATTTCATGGAAGAGATTTCACATCATATTGAAGAGAGTCATGGATTTACCTTGCAGTGTAAGAATTCTATTCTGTATGGAGTGTGCAAAGAGTGTAAAAACCGCCCGGAAGAGAAGTGACGGTGGCATGGGAAAACAGGCTTCTCTTGACGGAAATACAGATATGCTGTAAAATTGTAAGAATGAATTTTGCAGCATATTTTGTTTACTGAGAACAGTAATGATAACAGGAGAAAAAATGAAGATCAGGAAAATATTATGTGGTATTCTGGCAGGAGTTCTGATATGTACAGGAAATCCGGTGATATCCCAGGGAAAAGTACAGGCGCAGCTTCAGGTCGTAAGAAGTAAAACAATGACAGTAACTCTGGAAGCTTCCGGGGGAAGGATGGTAAAGAAGGCATCTGTAGCAGGAACTGTCACTCTTCCGTCGGACAGAAATGGTTCTGATTACACATTCCTGGGCTGGTCCACGAAGAGGGGACAGACCAGAAACCCACAGTATCAGGCATATGAGACCATCAAGGTTACCAGAAATATGCATCTGTATCCGGTAAGATACCGTTGGAGTCAGGAACCGGATATCAATGTGAAGAATCTGGCGGCGAATCTGGATCAATATTCCAGAATTATTTTCGTAGGGGATTCACGTACAGTAATGATGGGACAGACTCTGATCGGTCAGTACCAGAACAGTGTCAGTGATAAAGTCAGCTTTATTTGTAAAGGTAGACAGGGACTGGCATGGATGAAAGAGACTGCGGAAGAATCTCTGACGAAGGCGCTGAAAGCGGCAGAAGCAGAAGAAGGAGCGACAGCAGTTGTCTTCAACCTGGGAGTAAATGATCTTATTCACAGAAGAGGCACGGAGTTTGATTATCAGAAAAAAGCATCCGAATATATTACATACATGAAGAATCTGGCGAAGCAGTTGTCCGGTTTTAACTGTAAACTGTTTTATATGTCAGTAAATCCGGTTAATACAGCCATGAAGCACACCCGGAAAGAATCTGAAGTCAGGGGATTCAATGAAGCCCTGCAAAAAGGCCTGGGGGACAGGTACACGTGGATCGATACCTATTCGTATCTGATGAAATTCGGCTATACCACCCATAATGAATTCAGGGGAGGACTGGATGACGGACTTCATTATTCAATGAAAACCTATAAAAGGATCTATTCCCTGGTAATGAAAAATCTGAAAAAATCATAAGTATATGCAGCCCGGAGGCCGAAGAAGTGTCCTCCGGGTTATCTGTGTAGATCTTATATATAAAGCACAACAGGAGGAGAAGCTTTATGAAAAGAGAGAGCTTCAGGAAAGGTTTAAGAGACGGCGTACCTATTGGACTGGGGTATTTCGCCGTATCGTTTACATTTGGTATGATGGCGGTGGCAGACGGATTAAGTATCTGGCAGGCAGTTCTGATCTCACTGACCAATGTAACATCAGCGGGACAGTTTGCAGGTCTTGAGATCATGGTGATGAGCGGTTCATACTGGGAAATGGCGCTGACCCAGCTGATCATCAATCTTCGCTACTGTCTGATGTCATTTTCCCTGGCGCAGAAATTCAGGCGGGACGAATCACCGGTGCACCGTTATATTGCAGCATTTGGCGTGACAGATGAGATCTTTGGGATCAGTGCCAGCCAGCCGGGCAAGGTGAGTGCATTTTATAACTATGGAGCCATGTGTGTGGCCATCCCGGGATGGGTACTTGGAACCCTGGCAGGAGCAATCTCCGGAAATCTGCTTCCGGATTTCATGATGAGCGCGTTGAGTGTGGCGATTTATGGAATGTTTCTGGCCATCATTATTCCACCTGCGAAGCAGAATAAGGCAGTGCTGGCAGTGGTTGTGGCTGCGATGGCAATCAGTACCCTGTTTAAAGTGGTTCCTTTGCTGTCAAAAGTTTCCTCAGGTTTCGTGATCATTATCACAACATTGATCGTAGCAGGAGCAGCAGCCTATTTCTGCCCGATAGAAGAGAAAGAGGAGGAGAATGTTCATGAGTCATAATATTTATATCTATATTCTGGTAATGGCGGGAGTGACTTATCTGATCCGTATGCTTCCTCTGGCACTATCCAGAAAAGAGATCACCAGCCCGTTTATCAAATCATTTCTGTATTATGTGCCGTATGCGTGCCTGGCAGCCATGACATTCCCGGCAATCCTTTTTGCTACAGACAGTGTGATTTCGGCGGCTGTTGGATTTATTGTGGCACTGATCGCTGCGTATAAGGAGAAGAGCCTTCTCACTGTTGCGTTATTCGCATGTGCTGCGGTATTTATTGTGGAAAGAATACTGGAATTTGCCATGTAGATGTGGATAATCAGAGAAATTCCGAGAGAGTCAGAATAGAAAAAGGGATATGTGTCATGAGAGGATGGCAGATATCCCTTTTGTTTTTGATATGTAAAGAGTTTTTATTTCAGGAAGCTGACGTCGATCTCTCCGTCGAAGACTGTAGTGGCCGGGCCTGTCATGTAGACGAGATTCTCCTGGCGATCCCAGAAGATCTCCAGATCTCCGCCGAGAAGCTTCACAGTTACCGGCTGGCTGTCGTCCACGTGACCATTTAAAATAGAAGCAACAGCTACTGCACAGGCACCGGTACCGCAGGCAAGTGTCTCGCCGGAACCTCTTTCCCACACACGCATCTTCAGGGTATGATCATCGATCACCTGAACAAATTCTGTATTTACACGGTCAGGAAATGCCACATGGTTTTCGAAAGAAGGTCCGATCTTCTCGATATCCAGATGATCCACGTCTGCCATGTAAACGATGGCGTGAGGATTTCCCATGGAAACAGCAGTGATATAATAGGTCTCTCCGTTTACGGAAAGAGGCTCATTGATCACCTGTTCTTTCTCAGAGACTACAGGGATCTGTCTGGCAGTGAGGATCGGGGAACCCATATTTACTTTCACCAGGGAAACTTTGCCGTCCTTTACAGTGAGATCGAGATATTTGATCCCGCTTCTGGTTGCCACGGAGATATGTTTCTTATTTACGATGCCGTAGTCATAGGCATATTTGGCAACACAGCGGATCCCGTTTCCGCACATGGCACCCTGGGAACCGTCCAGATTGTACATATCCATCTCGCAGTCTGCCACATCAGACGGCTTGATCAGAATCAGACCATCAGAACCGATCCCGAAGTGACGGTCACTGACATATCTGGCCACAGCAGAGGGGTTCTCTACAGTCTCCTTAAAACAGTTTACATATACATAATCGTTTCCGATACCATGCATTTTCGTGAATTTCATCAGCAAATCCTCCTTATTGGTTATTATATTTATACGCCTCTTAGTTTTCCAATATCTGTTACTATAAAGGAAAAATGTTATGAAAAAGTGAAAAACTTAGTGTTTTTAACGAAATCATATTATACATTATATGGAAAATACTTCTGTCATTCAAGTTTTACCTTGCATTTTATAGAAAGTATGTTAAAATTAAAAACAAAAAATATACAGCCGAAACGCATAATTATACGCTGCGGTCCCTGCAAGAGGGAAAGATGGCAGCGGTATCTATACTTTCGGATGCGAGGAGGAAGAAAGATGAAAGATCAGAAAAGATTTGCAGCCCTTGCAATCAGTGCAGTTATGGTAGTTTCCATGGCAGGAAGCGTATCCGCAGCTCAGAAAGTTGAATCTAAAGATGACCTTGCTGGAGCAACGATCGGTGTTCAGCTTGGTACAACAGGTGACCTTGATGCATCTGATTATGAGAAAGATGGCTCTACAGTAGAACGTTATAATAAAGGAAGCGAAGCTGTTCAGGCATTAAAAGCAGGCCAGATCGACTGCGTGATCATCGATTCACAGCCGGCGCAGAAATTCGTTGAGAACAACGATGACCTTAAGATCCTGGATGAGCCATTCGAGCAGGAAGAATACGCAATCTGCTTAAAGAAAGGCAATGACGAACTTCTTGATAAGATCAACGGAGCTCTGAAAGAACTGAAAGATGACGGAACCGTTGACAGCATCATGAGCAACTATATTGGTGAAGATGCAGGCAAGACTCCATATGAGTCTCCGAAAGATGTTGACCGTTCTAACGGAACACTGGTAATGGCTACTAACGCTGAATTCGAGCCATACGAATATCATGAAGGTGATGATATCGTAGGTATCGACGCAGATATCGCCCAGGCGATCTGTGACAAACTTGGATATGAATTGAAGATCGAAGATATGGAGTTCGACTCCATCCTTCCGGCAGTACAGTCCGGTAAAGCAGATTTCGGCGCAGCAGGTATGACTGTAACAGAAGACCGTAAATCAAGCGTTGACTTTACAGATACTTATGCAGATGCAAGCCAGGTTATCATTGTCAAAAAATAATCTGGGAGCACAGCGGAGCAATCCGTGGTATCTCAAATAAAAAGAACAATACAACAGAGCTGTTGACGATCTGCCAACAGCTCTCTTTACGAGACAGAGGTTTTTATGAATAATCCTATGATATTAGCGAGTGTAAAAGAAGATTTTTATCTGAACTTTATTAAAGATGACCGCTATCTCTGGCTTCTGGATGGTCTGAAAACAACCCTCATTATCACTGTATTTGCGGTAATCGTAGGTCTGATCATCGGTTTCCTTGTAGCGATCATCCGTTCTGCTCATGATAAGTCAGGTTCATTTAAGATTCTCAATGCGATCTGCAGAGTTTACCTGACCGTGATCCGTGGAACACCAACCATGATCCAGCTGTTGATCATGAACTTTGTAATCTTTGGTTCTGTAAGCGTTAACAAGATCATCGTAGGTGGTCTTGCCTTCGGTATCAACTCCGGTGCTTATGTGGCTGAGATCGTCCGTTCCGGTATTATGTCTATTGACCAGGGACAGACAGAAGCAGGACGAAGCCTGGGACTGAACTTCAGCCAGACCATGCGCCTGATCATTATCCCACAGGCGTTTAAGAACGTACTTCCTGCACTAGTAAATGAATTTATCGTGCTGATCAAAGAAACATCCATCATCGGTTACATCGGTATGATGGATCTGACAAAGGGCGCAATGCTGATCCAGAGCCGTACATATAATGCGTTCTGGCCTCTGATGGCAGCTGCTGCAATCTATCTTGTGATCGTCGGAATCCTTACATGGGGTATGAATAAACTGGAAAGGAGATTAAGAACCAGTGAGCGATAAGAATGTACTGATCCAGGTCAAAGATCTGAAGAAAGCCTTTGGCACCAATCAGGTTCTTGACGGAATTACAACGGATATCTGTCAGGGAGAAGTGGTAGCTATCATCGGTCCGTCCGGTTCCGGTAAATCTACTTTCCTGAGATCCTTAAATCTTCTGGAGGTTCCAACAGGGGGACAGATCCTTTTCGAAGGAACGGATATTACAGACCCGAAAGTTGACATTAACAGACACCGTCAGAAAATCGGAATGGTATTCCAGCAGTTTAATCTTTTTCCACATAAGACAGTAAAAGAGAACATTATGCTGGCTCCTGTAGAACTGAAGCTGATGACAAAGGACGAAGCATCGAAGAAAGCAGACGAGCTTCTGGCACGTGTGGGACTTCCGGATAAAGCCAATGCATATCCGAATATGCTTTCCGGCGGACAGAAACAGCGTATTGCCATTGCGCGTTCCCTGGCTATGAATCCGGATGTAATGCTTTTCGATGAGCCGACTTCCGCACTTGACCCTGAGATGGTCGGAGAGGTTCTGGAGCTGATGAAAGAGCTGGCACAGTCCGGTATGACTATGGCTGTAGTTACCCATGAGATGGGATTTGCCAGAGAAGTGGCAACCAGAGTCCTTTTCATTGATGATGGTAAGATCCAGGAGGAGAATACTCCGAAAGAGTTCTTCGCCAACCCGAAGAACCAGAGATTGAGAGATTTCCTTTCAAAGGTTTTATAAGATGCTGAAAAGATTTAACAGTTTTATAGAAAAGTGGATGGCACTGGTAACACCGACCTGTCTGTTACTGGGTGTATGCTTTCCTGATATTGCCAAACACGGTCTGCCTTATGTGCCGGCCGTGTTTGCGTTTATAACATTTTCCGGGGCACTGAAGTCCAGATTTAAGGATGTGGCCAATGTATTTCGTCATCCTGGACCGCTGATCCTGATCCTGCTTCTGCTTCATGTGGTGATCCCGGCAGCAGCCTGTGGAGCAGGTCATCTGTTCTTCGGCAATAATATGGATCTGATCACGGGAATGGTGCTGGAATTTGCAGTTCCGACGGCAGTGGTAAGCCTGATGTGGGTGACCATCTATGAGGGCAATAGTCCCCTGTCTTTATCGCTGGTGGTACTTGATACTGTGCTTGCGCCGTTTCTGATCCCGGCAACGCTGCAGATCCTGCTGGGTTCTGCGGTAACTATGGATTCCACGAGGATGATGAGAGAACTGGTATTTATGGTGGCTCTGCCTGCAGTTGTGGCAATGGCACTGAATCAGGTTACAGATGGAAAAGTGATGAAGACATGGCCGGGGAAACTGGCGCCTTTTTCCAAACTGGCGCTGATGTTTGTAGTAACATCCAATTCTTCTAAGGTGGCTCCTTATATCCGCGATATGAATATGCAGAGGGTAAAGGTTGCACTGGCAATTCTGGTTCTGGCTGCTTCCGGATATGCACTGGGATGGCTGGTGGCTCATATTTTCAGGCGGGACCGCACCACGGCGGTTTCCATGATGTATGGAACCGGAATGAGGAATATCAGTGCGGGAGCGGTGATCGCAGCTGCATATTTTCCGGGAGAAGTGATGTTTCCGGTTATGATCGGGACACTTTTTCAGCAGGTTCTGGCTGCATTGTTCGGGAAACTGCTGGCACAGAAGAAAGAAGAATAAAAAGACAGATAAAAAATGAGACTGCCGGGTTCCCTGTGATGGAACCCGGCAGTCTCAGGATTATGTGACTCTACTTTGATGCAGAGGTTTCTGATGTTTCGGAAGCTTCTGCATATTTTTTCAGTTCTTTGTAGCAGTATTTGATGATTTCCTTACGTGTGATGATCCCAATGAAATATCCCTGGTCATCCACCACCGGAACGTAATTCTGGTTGATGGCTTTATCCAGGAGGTCTTCCATATTGGAGTTTGCGTGAACGGCCTTATAGGTTGCACGGCGGGGAACCGCCATGATGGAGATTCCTTCAGATGTCTTCAGGTCCGGTACGTTTAAGGTTTTCATACCCCAGAGAAGGTCGCCCTCGGAAATGGTTCCGGTATATTTGCCGTCCAGGCTGAGAAGGGGGATGCAGGAAAATTTCCTGTGTTCCATCTTTTCCAGTGTCTGGCGTAAGGTTTCATTTTCAAAGATGTACGCTACTTCACTTTTTGGTGTTAAAAAGAATAAAATGTTCACTTTTGTAAATACCCCGTTAATTTTAATTTGGCAATTGCAGATATCAGATTAGGATCCGGAGATCTTTATCCTGGCATCATATGGTGGAAGCATATGGAAGATGCTTCTGTGGTTATGATAGTCTGCGGGGCGTATGATGTCAATATAACGAAATATAAAATTTTTCGAAATTTTATTATAAAAGCTGAACACCCTTAGCCTCAGCTTCTGCCATAACCTCTTCCGGCCACAGGGAAGCATGTACTTCACCGATATGAGCTTTGCGTAAGAAGAACATACAGATTCGGGACTGACCGATGCCGCCGCCGATGGTATATGGAAGCTCTTTATTCAGGATAGCTTTCTGGAAAGGAAGTTCACGTCTGTCATCGCAGTCTGCGATAGTCAGCTGTTTATCCAGAGCGTCTTCGTCTACACGGATACCCATGGAAGAAAGCTCCAGAGCGATGTCCAGAACCGGATAATATACCAGGATATCACCGTTTAATTCCCAGTCATCATAGTCCGGTGCACGTCCGTCATGGCGTTCTCCGTTGGTTAAAGTTTTACCAACCTGCATAAGGAATACAGCACCTTTTTCTTTAACGATCTTGTATTCACGTTCCTTCGGAGTAAGGTCAGGATACATGTCTACCAGCTCCTGAGTGCTGACAAATGCGATCTCTCTTGGAAGGATTTCTTCGATATAGTCATACTGTACAGCCATGTACTTCTCAGTTTTGCGCAGCACGCTGTAGATGGCGCGTACTGTGGAAACCAGAGTATCCATGTTGCGTTCTTCTTTGCTGATGATCTTTTCCCAGTCCCATTGGTCTACATATACAGAATGGATGTTGTCCAGGTCTTCATCGCGGCGGATGGCAATCATATCTGTATACAGGCCCTCGCCGTGAGCGAAGCCGTATTTCTTCAGTGCATATCTTTTCCATTTCGCAAGGGAATGAACGATCTCTGCTGTTTCATCCTGTCCCTTGATGTCGAAGCTTACAGGGCGTTCTACGCCGTTAAGGTTATCGTTCAGACCGGATGACGGGTTGACGAATACAGGAGCGGAAACACGCAGCAGATTCAGTTTCTGTGACAGAGTCTGCTGGAAGAAATCCTTCACGGTCTTAATGGCAATCTGGGTATCATGGAGGTTTAAAGCTGAATGATATCCATCAGGAATTTTAATCTGTTCCATTGTTGGAATCCTCCTATTTTTCATATTTGTATATTCTACGCGAATATCCATTAATCTCATACCTCGCTATTATAGCAGGAAAAAGTGTTCTTGGCAATTTGCACCTTGCAAGATTGGCATAAAATGTTACAATAAAATGAGAACGAAAACGGAATATAACCATAAACTGCCAGAGGGTTATGGGCAGGCAACCAGGCGGATGACGGATATCCGTTTGACAAAGAGGGGGATGAGAGATGGGAAAAAGATGCCAGGTCTGCGATGGGCCAGTGGTAAACGGACGGTGTAAATACTGCGGAATGCCATATCGAAATGATGCGGTCATGTATCATCTGAATGAGGACCGGTCAGAGCATTACAGACATGCTTCTGAGAAGGTGCGTAAGGCAATGAAGGAAAATGAAATTCCACTGCCTGACAGAACAGCGAAAAGTACTGCAAAAGGGAAAAATACTTCCAGAAGCATGGTGCCAAATACAGCAAAGAAGTCAGTTTCATCTGCAGGACAGTCCCGGGCAGTTGCAGGGACACAGACCGTACGTACCTATACAGGAAAAACACAGACTTCAGCGCAGAAATCTTCGAAGCCTGCGAAAAAGAGCAGAATATCCACGATCTTCTGGGTGGTATTTGCAGGCGCAGTTGCTTTATATTCCTTTGTACCGGATTCCCTGGATGTGGACAGTGTGATTGAAAAGGTGGCAGATCATCTGGGGCTGACAGATGCGGACAGTGAATCTGTGACAGAAGAGGAAAGCCAGGAGCTTACAGGGCAGGATGAACTGGATGAATATGAATGTACTTTCATAGATACGGATATCGGTACTTATGTAGTGGGAGAAACCGGCACAGAAGATGATGAGATCCTTATGCCTGGAGAATATATTGCAGAAGCAGGCTGGGAGGCGGTTGCCCTGGAGATCACAGAAGCTGATACAGGGAAGGAAAAGACTCTGACGTTTGACAAGGCGAAACAGCAGGTGGACCTGGAATTACATACAGGAGACGAACTGAAAGTTATTTCACTGGATGACCAATATAATTACTTTGCCATGTATCAGATTCAGCAATATGACGAATAATTATTTACCCCTTTCTTTTTTACAGAGTATGTGCTATACTTGATAAGCACACCACATATGGGAAGAATAGCACCTTATGTGGTATACGAATACTATATGTTGTATATGGGAGTAAAATAGTATGATTTATGTGATAAAGAAAGACGGAACGAAAGAACTGTTTAATTCCAGGAAGATCGTCGCTGCTGTCAATAAATCAGCAGCCAGAATTTTATATACATTCTCAGAGGAGGAGCAGGATTTTATTTGCCGTTTCGCAGAGGAACATGCAGCTTCTCTCGGGAAGAATGAGATCCAGATCCAGGAGATGCATAATATTGTGGAAGGCGCCCTGGAACGTGTGAATCCTGCAGTTGCCAAGAGCTATCGCGACTACAGAAATTATAAGCTGGATTTCATTCACATGATGGATGATGTGTATACGAAGAGTCAGGCGATCCGTTACATCGGTGATAAGAGTAATGCCAATACGGACAGTGCATTGGTTGCCACCAAGCGAAGTCTGATCTTCAATGAACTGAATAAAGAACTTTACCGGAAATTCTTCATGAACCGTAATGAGCTGCAGGCATGCAAGGATGGATATATTTACATTCATGATCAGTCTGCAAGGCTGGATACCATGAACTGCTGTCTGTTTGATGTGGCAGCTGTACTCAGCGGTGGTTTTGAGATGGGAAATGTCTGGTACAATGAGCCGAAGACACTGGATACTGCTTTTGATGTTATGGGAGATATCATCCTGAGCACAGCAGCCCAGCAGTACGGTGGATTTACCGTACCTGAGGTAGATAAGATCCTGGCTCCCTATGCGAAGAAGAGCTATGACAGATATGTAGAAGAATTTATGAAATATTCCGATCCAAGCTGGGTGGGAAGAGAAGAGAAAGCCATCGAAAGAGCTCTTGATAAAGTCAGAAGAGAGTATGACCAGGGATGGCAGGGAATCGAGTACAAGCTGAACACAGTTGGTTCCTCCAGAGGAGATTATCCTTTCGTAACAGTTACCCTTGGACTTGGAACCGGTCAGTTCGAGAAAATGTGCAGTATGTCACTTCTGGCAGTCCATAAAGGCGGTCAGGGTAAAGCCGGACATAAGAAACCGGTACTTTTCCCGAAGATTGTGTTCCTCTATGATGAGAATATTCATGGAAAGGGAAAGATCAGTGAGGATGTGTTCGAGGCTGGAGTTGACTGTTCCGCGAAGACCATGTATCCGGACTGGCTTTCCATGTCAGGTAAGGGTTATATTGCCAGCATGTACAAGCAGTATGGGAAGGTTATCAGTCCTATGGGCTGCAGAGCTTTCTTAAGCCCATGGTACGAAAGAGGCGGCATGCATCCTGCAGATGATAAGGATGTGCCGATATTTGTAGGAAGATTTAATATCGGTGCTGTCAGTCTTCACCTTCCTATGATCCTGGCGAAAGCCAGAGCGGAGAGCAGAGATTTCTATGAGGTCCTTGATTTCTATCTGGAAATGATCCGAAATCTTCATATCCGTACTTATGATTATCTGGGCCAGATGCGTGCATCCACCAATCCTCTTGCTTACTGTGAGGGTGGTTTCTATGGTGGTCATCTTAAGCCAAACGAAAAGATCGGCAAGCTGTTAAAACCAATGACCGCTTCTTTCGGAATTACAGCGTTAAATGAACTCCAGGAACTTTATAATGGCAAATCCATTGCAGAAGATGGCCAGTTTGCCCTGGAAGTTCTCAAATATATTAATGAAAAAGTAAACCAGTTCAAGGAAGAGGACGGTTATCTTTATGCAATCTACGGAACACCGGCAGAGAGTCTCTGCGGTCTTCAGGTAGAACAGTTCCGTAAGATGTACGGGATCATCGAAGGTGTATCGGATCGTCCGTATGTAAGCAACAGCTTCCACTGCCACGTAACTGAGGACGTGACGCCCATCGAGAAACAGGATCTGGAAGGTCGTTTCTGGGAACTGTGCAATGGAGGCAAGATTCAGTATGTCCGTTATCCTATCGACTATAACCGGGAAGCTATCCGTACCCTGATCAGACGTGCCATGGCTCTGGGCTACTATGAGGGAGTAAATCTTTCCCTGGCTTACTGCGATGACTGTGGTCACGAAGAACTGGAAATGGATGTCTGCCCTGTCTGCGGTTCCAAGAATCTTACCAAGATCGACCGCATGAACGGTTACTTATCCTACAGCCGTGTTCATGGTGACACCCGTCTTAACGAAGCTAAGATGGCTGAAATAGCTGAACGAAAATCAATGTAAATAAAAAGGGGACGCTACGGCGTCCCTTTTCGTATATCTTTGAAATATTCAGCTGTCCTCTGGCAGCCATAAATTTCAATTAATGAATAATAGTTCCTGTTTTTTCGAAATAGCCATCTTTCGCATGAGCAATATCTGTGATCACAGTTCTGCGTCCTTCTCCTTTTTCAACAAAAGAGATGCCTGCTTCGAATTTCGGAAGCATGGATCCTGGTGCAAACTGATTTTCTGCCATGTATTTCTTAGCTTCTTCTACAGAGATTCCGCCCAGGAATTCCTCGTCGGCTTTATCAAGGTTCAGACTTACTTTTTCTACACTTGTGAGGATCAGTAAAGTATCTGCGTTCAGTTCTTCTGCCAGAAGTCCGCAGGTAAGATCCTTCTCGATAATGGCACTTGCACCGTGGAGATCGATTCCCTGTTCCATAACCGGAATTCCGCCGCCCCCTGCAGCGATCACAACCTGTCCTGCGTCAACCAGAGTACGGATTGTTTCCAGTTCCACGATCTTCTGTGGTTTCGGTGCAGCTACGATTCTCTTATAAGTGCCGTCTTCCAGTCTGGTAACAAAGTTTCCTTTATTCTCTTCAGCAGCAGCTTCTTCTTCTGTGAGAATACGTCCGATGATCTTCTCCGGTTCAGCGAAAGCATCGTCATATGGATCAATAACCACCTGTGTAAGAACAGTGGCAACCGGTTTATAAATACCACGGGAGATCAGTTCTGCACGGATAGCAGTCTGAAGGTCATATCCGATATATCCCTGGCTCATGGCAGAACATACAGACATAGGTGCGAAAGTATAATCCGGATGTGCTTTTCCGAATTCGTTCATGGCTGTATGGATCATTCCGACCTGTGGGCCGTTACTGTGGGAAACTACTACACGGTTTCCTGCTTCTACAAGATCGGCGATGGCTTTGGCTGCCTTCTTGGTAGCGATTTTCTGTTCAGGTAAAGTGGTGCCAAGTGCTCTGTGACCCAGTGCAACTACTGTAATTTTTTCGCTCATGGGAATTACCTCATTTCTTTATTATTTGTGTTTGATAACCATTCAGCAGATACCACTGTATGAAAATGCTGAACTGTTATATTTCTTTATTGAAAACATACAAATGACTTATCATAATGATAGTTTACATTATAAAAGACTGACAGAAAAAATTCAATAGAAACTTAACAGTAACGCAAACAGCCCCCGCATTTCTGCGGAGGCTGTTGTTTTTTGAGGGGGGAGATAGAGAGTGGTTTTTCATCTATCCAAGACTTATTATATCGGTAAAATATGTTCAAAGTATGTCATATTTCTAAAAGAAACGGAAAATTTATAAACAAACCTTAAAATAAATATATAATTCCCGGCACCTCTTGCTTTCTGTGTAAGGACGTGTTAGAGTGAGAATGTTCCATTTCTGTATTCTGCAGAAATGAAAAATTTCACGCACCAGGTCGGTGCAGATTTCTCTTTTTATGTTTTTATATCTGCTTTATAGTAGAGAGGAGAGATGCCTATGTCTGTGTAGATATCCGTTTACCATAAGAGAAAGCCGCGAAAGTGGAAAAGTTGACAGATTGTAAACGGATCAGAGCTATGATCCATATGTTCATAAGGAGACAGGAACTATGAAAAAAAGAACAGGGAATCATACAAAAACAGCTGCGATAACAGCAATTGCTTTGACAGCAGCAGTTATGGCACCTGCCATGACAATGAGAAATACCAGAGGCGCGCAACAGGAGAATCCTTCTGTCGGTCTGGAAGAAAATGCCGTATGGACAGATGAAGAAAATTTCAGGGCAGAACTCACAGTGAAGATCAGAGGCCTGGACGAAGTGCATACAGACAGTGCACAGGAAACAGCAGAACCAGATCAGGATCCCGGAAATGATGTACAGGATGAAGAGATTGTGGAACAGGAAAACAGTCAGGATGCAGATGAGGATGAAATCCAGATGCAGTCCGAACTTTCGGAAGAGGAGCCGGAACAGGCAGATCAGAAGACGGAATATTTTATGATCACTTATATTTCTGAATATTTTCAGCCGGATATCGATACACTTTCTGAGCAGACCCAGGCAGAGCCGGTGGCGGTTATCAATCAGAAAGGAGAAAGTACAGAAATTATCAGACTGACCAGTATCATTGATACAGAGAAAATGGAAGAGGGAGAAACCGCTTTTAGTTTTCCGGTTTTATTAAGAGAAGAATACCGTACTCCACAGGAGGATATGATGTATTCTGTCATTCAGGAAGAACCGCTGCAGAAAGACCGGCCGGGAGCTGCCAGCTATCTCCAGATGGGATCAGGGGAGGAGGCACAGATCCTGGCAGAGGGAGAATCACCGGTTCTTCATGTAAGAGCCGTGCAGCAGACTCCTGAAGAACCAGAACCAACAGAGGTGCTGGAACCTACAAAAGTCCCGGAACCGGATCCTTCACAGAGTCCGGACTCCACAGAAAGTCCGGCACCAAACCCTACGAAAAAACCAACCGCCGTTCCAACAGAGACACCGAAAGCCACACTCACCCCAAGGCCATCCTCCACACCTGTTCCGTCACCGACGGTAAGCCAGGCAGGGGTAAATGGATTCGGGACTAATTTCGGTGTGACGCCTACCCCTGCATCAGACCCGGTTTCTTATCAGAGCAGCAGTTACGGCAGCCAGACTGGAATTTCTTATAAAACAGCCAGCAAGCCTGCCACAGGAGACCAGACGGAAACAGGATTGTCTATAGTGCTTCTGCTCTTTGCTGCAATGTCGGGAATCGGCGCTTTTGCCCGTCTGAAAGGCAAAAATGAACGTTGAAACCATAGGGGAGGTGTGATATTCTTATATATAATGTGTAAATATAACGGAGGAAATAAATCTAAATGAAATTAGTATCCTTATTAGAACGTCTGGAATATACCTGCCTTCAGGGAACTACAGACCAGGAAATTAAGAATGTTATTTATGATTCCAGGAAAGTGGAAGAAGGCTCTCTTTTTATCTGTATCCGCGGAGCTGTAGTGGACGGACATAAATTCGTGCCGGATGTGGTGGCGAAAGGAGCGAAAGTCCTGGTAGTGGAAGAAGCTGTAGAAGCTCCGGAAGATGTGACAATGATCCTTGTAAAAGATACCCGCTATGCTATGGCCTTTATTTCAGCAGCATATTTCGGCTATCCGGCAGAAAAGCTGAAAACAATCGGAATTACAGGAACCAAGGGAAAAACCACCACCACCTATATGGTCAAATCCATTCTGGAAAATGCTGGCTATAAAGTAGGCCTGATTGGCACCATCGAAGCGATCATCGGTGACAGAAAAATACCTGCCAAAAACACAACGCCGGAATCCTACATGGTACAGGAATATTTCCATGAAATGGTGGAAGCAGGCTGTGACTGTGTGGTAATGGAAGTCTCTTCTCAGGGACTGATGCTTCACAGAACCCAGGGATTTATTTTTGATTTTGGTATTTTCACCAATATTGAACCGGACCATATCGGACCGAATGAACATAAGGACTTCGATGATTATCTTAGATGCAAATCGCTTCTTCTGAAACAGTGTAAAGTGGGAATCGTAAACAGAGACGATGAACATTTCGACAAGATCATAGAAGGCCACACCTGTCAGCTGGAGACATATGGATTCTCACCGGAGGCAGATCTGCGTGCAGAAGATGCGAAACTGGTAGGTGGTAAAGGATATCTGGGAATTTCCTATCATCTGAAGGGACTGCTGGATTTCCATGTGGAAATTGACATTCCTGGTAAATTCAGCATTTATAATTCTCTTACTGCCATTGCAATCTGCCGCCATTTCAAGGTTTCAGAGGAGAATATCCTAAAGGCCCTGAAAGTAGCGAAAGTCAAAGGACGTATCGAGATGGTGAAAGTTTCAGATGAATTTACACTGATGATCGATTATGCACATAATGCCATGGCGCTGGAGAGTCTGCTCACAACATTGAGAGAATACAACCCTCACAGACTGGTATGCCTGTTCGGATGTGGTGGCAACCGTTCTAAGCTGCGCCGCTATGAGATGGGAGAGGTTTCCGGAAAGCTGGCAGATCTTACCATTATCACTTCCGACAACCCACGTGATGAAGAACCGCAGGCGATCATTGATGATATCAAGGTTGGAATGGCGAAGACCAGTGGGAAATATGTAGAGATCATTGACCGTAAGGAAGCCATTGCCTATGCAATCCATCATGGAGAACCGGGAGACATTATCGTACTTGCCGGAAAAGGCCATGAGGATTATCAGGAGATCAAAGGTAAGAAATATCCTATGGATGAGAGAGTCCTGATCGCTGATATCCTGGCTGGAAAATAAACAGATTTATGATTTATGCTGATATAATAATAGATATTTCCAGTGACAAGCTGGATAGGAGCTTTCAGTACTGTGTCCCGGCACATCTGGAACAGGAAATAAAACTGGGGATGGTAGTCTCCATCCCCTTTGGAAACAGTAATCAGCTCAGAAAAGGGTATGTGACCGGCCTTTCCCAGGAAGCGAAGGTAGATCCCTCCATATTAAAAGAGATCGCAGGATGCTGCAGTGCAGAGGAGACTACAGAGTCCAGACTGATCGCTCTTGCAGCCTGGATGAAGGAAAATTATGGATCCACCATGATCCAGGCTTTAAAGACAGTCCTTCCGATCAAAGAGAAGATCAGGGCAAAGGAAAAACGTTATCTCAGTCTGAGTATTTCAGAAGAAAAGGCTGCAGAGATCCTGGCACAGCTGGAAAAGACCCGGTTTAAAGCCAGAACCCGGCTTCTGCGTGAACTACTGCAGGAGAAACGGCTGGACTATACCACGGCATCCAGAGAGCTTGGGGTCGCTGCTTCTGTGGTAAAGAAACTGGAAGAGCAGGGAATCCTTCATATAGAATATGATGAAGTTCAGAGGAATTCACTGAACACCGGGGATATTCAGAAAGAAGAACCACTGCCTCTTACCACGGAGCAGGAGAGCGCAGTCCAATGTATTCTGGAGGAATGGAAGAGTGCCCAGCCCCGTCCCGTGCTTCTGGAGGGAGTTACAGGAAGCGGCAAAACACAGGTATATATGAAACTCATTGAAGAAACACTGAACAGAGGAGAGCAGGCAATTGTGCTGATCCCGGAGATTGCCCTGACCTATCAGACTGTACGGCGTTTCTATGCCAGATTCGGAGAAAAAGTTTCCGTGATCAATTCCAGACAGTCCCAGGGGGAACGGTATGACCAGTTCAAGCGTGCCAGAAAGGGAGAAGTGCAGGTAATGGTAGGTCCCAGATCAGCATTGTTTACACCTTTTTCCAGACTGGGGCTTATTGTGATCGACGAAGAACATGAACCCAGTTATAAAAGCGAGAACAGCCCTAGGTATCATGCCAGGGAAACCGCAGTAAAAAGAGCAGAACTGGAGCATGCCAGGGTGGTGCTGGGATCAGCTACTCCGTCCCTGGAGGCTTACAGCAGAGCTGTGAGTGATGAATATGTTCTGGTGAAACTGAAGGCCAGATACGGGGAGCGTCCCATGCCGAAGGTTTCCATTGTAGATCTGCGAGAGGAACTGAAGGCCGGAAATCGTTCCATTCTGAGCAGAGAACTGTGGGGAGGGATAGAAAGAAGGCTGGAAAGCCGGGAACAGATCATGCTCTTTCTGAACAGAAGAGGTTATGCAGGTTTTGTGTCCTGCAGATCTTGCGGCCATGTGATGAAATGTCCCCACTGTGATATATCTCTGTCCGAGCACAATAACGGAAGACTGATCTGCCATTACTGCGGATATGAAACAAAGAAACCACAGGTGTGTCCGGAGTGCGGCTCACCGTATATCGGCGGATTTAAAGCCGGTACCCAGCAGATTGAGAAAGTAGTGCAGGACACATTTCCAGGAGTGAGAACCCTGAGAATGGATTTTGACACTACCAGAAACAAGGGAAGTTATGAGAAGATCCTGGCGTCTTTTGCCGCTCATGAAGCAGATGTTCTGATCGGAACCCAGATGATCGTAAAAGGACATGATTTCCCGGATGTGACCCTGGTGGGAGTGATCGCTGCAGATCTTTCCCTGAATGCGGATGATTACCGATGCGGGGAACGGACTTTTCAACTTCTGTGTCAGGCAGTGGGACGATGCGGAAGAGGAAAAAAGCCGGGGGAGGCTGTGATCCAGACCTATCATCCGGATCATTACAGTATCCAGGCAGCGGCTGTACAGGACTATGAAGCTTTCTATGAGGAAGAGATGAGCTACAGGGAACTGATGGATTATCCGCCGGCAGCACATATGATGGCTGTCCTGGGATCCTGCCCGGAAGAAGAACTTCTGATACAGGCCATGCACTATCTGCAGCTCTATATAAACAGGATCTATAAGAAAAAAGATCTCCATGTTATAGGGCCTGCCTATGCATCGGTGGGTAAAGTAAAGGACATTTATAGACAGGTGATCTATCTGAAACATGAAGATTACGGAACCCTGGTCCGGATCAGGGATCAGATGGAGAAATATATAGAGATAAATTCCGGTTTCCGGAAGATATACATACAATTTGATTTCAGTTAAAAAGCAGATATTTTTGCCTCTGCGATCATTAAGGTAAGAAAAGGAGAAGAGAAAATGGCACTTAGAACAATCAGAGTAGAAGGTGATCCGGTACTTACGAAGGTAAGCAGACCGGTAGACAAGATGACACCAAGGAACCATGAACTGATCATGGATATGCTGGATACCATGTATGATGCGATGGGCGTAGGACTTGCTGCACCGCAGGTTGGAATCCTCAAAAGAATCGTAGTGATCGATGTAGGAGAAGGCCCTATCGTACTGATCAATCCTGAGATCCTTGAGACATCCGGAGAGCAGACAGGAGATGAGGGATGCTTAAGCGTACCGGGAATGGCAGGACAGGTTACACGTCCCAACTATGTGAAAGTAAAAGCTCTGGATATAGATATGAATGAAGTGGAATATGAAGGAGAAGGCCTTCTGGCACGTGCTTTCTGTCATGAGATCGATCATCTTGACGGACATATGTATACAGAGCTGGTGGAGGGAGAACTTCACCATGTAACTTATGATGAAGATGAAGAATAAGCGAGAGGAATTGGTGAAATAGTATATGAAGACAGTTTATATGGGAACTCCGGATTTCGCAGTACCGCCGCTGAAAGCTCTGGTGGAAGCCGGATATGAGGTTGCAGCAGTAGTGACTCAGCCGGACAAACCTAAGGGAAGAGGAAAGACTCTGATGGCGACACCGGTGAAAGAAGAAGCACTGATGCATGAGATCCCGGTTTATCAGCCTCAGAAAATCAGAAATAATCAGGAATTTCTGGATACACTTAAGGAAATCCAGCCGGATATCATTATCGTAGCAGCTTTCGGACAGATCATTCCGAAAGAGGTTCTGGAACTTCCGAAATACGGATGCATCAATATTCATGCATCACTTCTGCCGAAGTACAGAGGAGCTGCACCCATTCAGCAGGCTGTGATCGACGGGGAGAAGGAATCAGGTGTTACCATCATGCAGATGGGAGAAGGACTGGATACCGGAGATATGCTTTCGAAGATCGTGATCCCTCTGGATAAAGAGGAAACAGGAGGAAGCCTTTTCGGCAAGCTGGCACAGGCAGGAGCGGAACTTCTGATCAAAACTCTTCCATCTATTGAACAGGGAACTGTGACACCTGAGAAACAGCCCCAAGAGAGTCCTACACCTTATGCAGCCATGATCACCAAACAGATGGGATTGATGGATTTCTCGAAACCGGCAGCTGAACTGGAACGTCTGGTCAGAGGTTTGAATCCGTGGCCAAGCGCATACACTTTTGTAAATGGAAAGACACTGAAGGTATGGAAGAGCGTACTTGGCCAGGAAACTTCAGATGCAGAACCGGGAACTGTGATGGGCACAGATGCACAGGGAATCCATGTTGCATGTAAAGACGGAGTGCTTATTCTTACAGAAGTGCAGCTGGAAGGAAAGAAACGAATGGAAGCAGAGGTTTTCCTGCGGGGATATCATATGGAAGCAGGAACACGTTTTACAGATCATAAGGAGTGATTGAATGTACGGATACTATTTTGACCCTACTTATATATTACTGGTGATTGGTATGGTATTATCTCTGGCTGCATCTGCCAGAGTAAAGAGTACATTTGCCATTTATAACAGAGTGCGCAGCGCATCGGGACTGACAGGAGCGGAAGCCGCTTCCAGGATCCTGCATATGGCAGGGATCACAGATGTGTCGGTAGTTCCCATTGCGGGCAGTCTGACAGATCACTATGATCCAAGAAGCAGACAGATCGCATTGTCCCAGGATGTCTATGACAAAACTTCCGTAGCTGCCATAGGCGTGGCAGCACATGAGTGCGGACATGCCATTCAGGATTCTGTAAATTATGTACCGCTGAACTTCAGGACAGCCATTGTTCCTGTGGCGAATATCGGGTCTATGTTATCATGGCCCTTATTTCTGGCCGGACTGATCTTTTCACTCCGTCCGCTGCTGACACTGGGAATCCTGCTGTTTTCACTGGCTGTACTTTTTCAGTTGGTGACACTGCCTGTAGAGTTCAATGCTTCTTCCAGAGCACTGAAAATGATTGGCAGTTCAGGAATGCTGGGACCGGATGAGGTGAAAGGCGCGAAGAAAGTCCTTACAGCAGCAGCCCTTACTTATGTGGCAGCTCTGGCATCATCTATCCTGCAGCTTTTAAGACTGATCATACTGGCCGGAGGACGAGACCGTGATTAATGGAATAAATACCAGGGAACTGATCCTGGAAATACTGCTTGAAATAGAAGAAGAGGGAAAGCACAGTCATATTGCCATCCGCAATGCGCTTTCCAAGTACCAGTTCCTTCCCAGACAGGAAAGAGCTTTTATCACCAGAGTCTGCGAGGGAACTCTGGAATATCGTATTCTGATCGATTATATTATTGATTCTTATTCAAAGATCACAGTAGATAAAATGAAGCCTGCTATCAGGGAAATCCTGCGCAGTGCTGTATATCAGATTAAATTTATGGACAGTGTTCCGGACAGTGCGGTATGCAATGAAGCAGTGAAACTGGCACAGCGAAAGGGCTTCTATAATCTGAAACCTTTTGTGAACGGGGTACTGCGTACCATTGCCCGGGAACAGAAAAATCTCAGATATCCATCCAGAGAAGAGAATCTAGTCAGGTATCTGTCAGTCAGATATTCCATGCCAGAGAATCTGGTGGAACGCTGGCTTAAGGATTACGGGGAAGAGAAAACAGAGAAAATCCTGGCAGATTTCCTTACAGAGAAATCGGTTACTGTAAGATGCCGTGTCCATAAGTATCCCCAGGAAGAGATTTATCAGAGTCTTGTGAATCAGGGAGTGGAGGTAAAGCCTGCCCCGTATCTTCCATATGCTTATGAAATTTCCAATTATAATCATATTCTGGCATTGGACGCTTTTATCCAGGGAAAGATCCAGGTACAGGATGTTAGTTCCATGCTGGTAGCGGAAGTGGCTGATCCGAAAAAGGGAGATTACATCATTGATATGTGTGCTGCTCCGGGAGGTAAAAGCCTTCATGCAGCGGATAAGATGGGTGATTACGGAACTGTGGATGCCAGAGATGTGAGCCAGTACAAGGTGGATCTGATCGAAGAAAATATCAGTCGTACAGATTCCATTAATATACAGGCAAGGGTGATGGATGCCACAGTCTTTGATGTGGATTCTGAACTGAAGGCAGACATTGTTCTGGCAGATGTGCCATGCTCCGGTTACGGAGTGATTGGCAAGAAACCGGAGATCAAGTACAGGGTTACGCCGCAGAAACAGGAAGAAATCGTGATCCTTCAGAGAACGATCCTGGACCGTGCGGCAGAATATGTGAAGCCGGGCGGAGTGCTGGTATTCAGTACCTGTACCATCGCCAGAGAAGAAAACGAAGAGAATATGATGTGGTTTATGAACAATTATCCGTTTAAGCTGGAGAGTCTGGATCCTTATCTTCCGGAAGAACTTCATTCAGAGACCACAGCTCTGGGATATCTGCAGCTTCTTCCTGGTGTTCATAAGACAGACGGTTTCTTTATTGCAAAATTCAGGAGAAAATAAAATATGACAGATATCAAGTCAATGACTATCGATGAACTGAAAGAACTGATGACAGTTCTGGGAGATAAGCCATTTCGGGCAAAGCAGATCTACAGCTGGCTTCATGAACATCTGGTGACCTCTTACGATGAGATGACCAATCTTTCCAAAGGTCTGCGAGAAAAACTGAAAGAATATCCCATTACAGCACTGGAAGTGGTGGATGTCCAGACTTCCAGGCTGGATGGAACCCAGAAATATCTGTTCCGCCTGACAGACGGCAATGTGATCGAGAGCGTTCTTATGAGATATAAGCACGGAAATTCCGTCTGTATCTCTTCACAGGTAGGATGCAGGATGGGATGCAGATTCTGTGCTTCTACCATCGGCGGGCTGACCAGATGCCTGCAACCGTCCGAAATGCTGGATCAGATCTACAGGATTCAGTCCCTGACAGGGGAAAGGGTATCCAACGTAGTAGTGATGGGCACAGGGGAACCGCTGGACAATTATGAAAATCTTCTCCGTTTCATACATATTCTTACAGAAGACGGAGGACTTCATATCAGCCAGAGAAATCTTACAGTTTCTACCTGCGGACTGGTTCCGAAGATCTATGAGCTGGCAGAAGAGAAGCTTCAGATGACGCTGGCTCTTTCCCTTCATGCACCGAATGATGAGAAGAGAAAGGAACTGATGCCCATTGCCAATAAATATACTATGGATGAAGTGCTGGAAGCATGCAGGCATTATTTCCAGGTGACCGGAAGAAGGATCACCTTTGAGTACAGCCTGGTGGCAGGGGTAAATGACAGTGACGAAGATGCCCGGGAACTTTCCGGCAGGATCCGTGATATTAACTGCCATGTAAACCTGATCCCGGTCAATCCTATCAAGGAGCGTTCCTATGTGCGTTCTACACGGCAGGCTGTGGAGAATTTTAAAATAAAACTTGAAAAATGTGGAATAAATGTTACTATTAGAAGGGAAATGGGCAGCGATATTGACGGTGCCTGTGGACAGTTAAGAAAAAGCTATATGGAAAAAACAGAAAGCGAGAAGTGACATGAGGATATATTCAGCTACTGACGTCGGGCAGAAGCGGAAGATGAACCAGGATTATGTGTTCGCCTCTGCTGACCCGGTTGGAAATCTTCCGAATCTGTTTGTAGTTGCTGACGGCATGGGGGGACATAATGCCGGGGATTATGCGTCTTCCCATGCTGTTGGTATTGTGGTGGAAGAGATTCGTGAGGATGCGGATTTCAACCCTGTGAAAGTAATCCGGCATGCGATCGAAAGTGCAAATACTGAAATTATTACTCAGGCACAGAAGGACGAAAAGCTGAGAGGAATGGGTACCACCATGGTGGCTGCTACGATAGTGGGGCATTATGCCTATGTGGCGAATGTGGGCGACAGCCGGCTCTATGTGGCAGGAGAACAGATTCAGCAGATAACGAAAGATCACTCATTGGTGCAGGAGATGGTAAGGATGGGAGAGCTTAATGCCGAGGAGGCAAGGAACCATCCGGATAAAAATATCATCACAAGAGCGCTTGGGGCGGAAAGAACTGTAGATGTGGATTTCTTTGATCTGAAGCTGGAACCGGGAAATGTGGTTCTGATGTGCTCGGATGGACTGAGCAATATGGTTGAAGATGATAGGATCGGAGAGATCATTTCCGATACAGACAGAGATCTGCAGGAAAGAGGACAGGCTCTGATCAGTGAAGCAAACCGCAACGGCGGCAAGGACAATATTGCAATTGTATTGATAGAACCATTCGCAAATGAGGTGAAAAAATGTTAAAGACAGGAATGATCATAGCAGAACGCTATGAAATATTAGGCAAAATAGGAACCGGCGGAATGGCAGATGTATACAAGGCGAAGGATCATAAACTGAACCGTTTTGTTGCAGTGAAAGTGCTTAAGCCGGAATTTCGGGAGGATACAACATTTATCCGCAAGTTCAGAAGTGAGGCACAGGCTGCAGCAGTTCTGACACACCCCAATATTGTAAATGTATTTGATGTAGGAGATGACAACGGCGTCTATTACATTGTAATGGAATTGATCGAAGGGATCACTCTTAAAGAATACATCTCCAAGAAAGGAAAGCTCTCTGTAAAAGAGGCTACCAGTATTGCAATCCAGGTTTCCATGGGACTGGAAGCTGCTCATAGCCACGGAATCGTACATCGTGATGTGAAACCCCAGAATATTATTATTTCCATGGACGGTAAAGTAAAGGTGACAGACTTCGGTATTGCCCGTGCTGCGTCTTCCAATACCATCAGTTCCAATGTAATGGGATCCGTCCATTACAGCTCACCGGAACAGGTAAGGGGCGGTTACAGCGATGAGAAGAGTGACATCTATTCACTGGGTATCACCCTTTATGAGATGGTAACCGGAAAAGTACCTTTTGACGGTGACACTACAGTAGCCATTGCGATCAAACATCTTCAGGAAGAGATGGTTCCGCCAAGTGTTTACACACCGGAGCTGCCTCACAGCCTGGAGCAGATCATACTGAAATGTACACAGAAGAGTGTAGACCGCAGATATCAGAACATGGAGGATGTGATCGCAGATCTGAAGCATTCCCTCATTGATCCTCAGGGAGATTTCGTTACCCTGACTTCTGTGGATACAGATGCGAAAACAGTAGTTATTTCAGATAAAGAGCTTGGAGAGATCAAGCATATGCCGAAGCAGGTCTCCAAACCGGAACCTGAGGCACTGGAAGAGGAGTTTAATGAGACAGATTATGACGATGAGCCGGAAGAAGGCCGTCACAGGAAAAATAGCCGTTCAGAGAAGAAGCGCAGATCAGGCGGAGGACATGGCCTGACTATTGCGGTGCTGATCCTGGGAGTTGTGATCCTGATCGCTCTTATCCTGGTGATCGGAAAGGCATCCGGACTCATCGGCGGACAGACACAGAACACGAAGACAGAACAGACAGAGACAGCCCAGTCTGATTCAGATGACGGAATGGTAACTGTTCCTGATCTGAGAGGAAAAACAGAAGAAGAAGCAAAAACAATCACTAACGACATGAAGCTTGGCATCCAGCCAATGGGTGAGGAAGCTTCTGACCAGGCAAAAGGAACCATTTCTTCCCAGGATATTCCAGAGGGAAGCAAGGTGGAACCATACACAACCATCAAGTATTATATCAGCAAAGGCGCTCAGCAGGTAACCATTCCGGATATGGATGGACGGACTGGCGTTGATGCACAGCAGACACTGGAAGATATGGGACTGAATGTTACGGTACAGAAAGAGTATTCTGAAGTGGATGATGACGGTAATGCAATGGTTGAATTGGGATATGTAGATTCCATCAGCCCTGAAGCAGGTACATCTGTATCATCAGGAGACACAGTAACCCTGACAGTAAGCCGTGGAATCGATTACGGTGAAAGCGTTCAGGTTCCGGATGTAGTAGGACTGACAAAGAACGATGCTGTTACCAAATTCAGCAAATTCCTGAATGTAGAAGTCAAGGAAGAACAGAGCACAGATGTGGCAGCCGGCGAGGTTATCAGCCAGGAACCGGAAGCAGACAGCTGGGAAGACCCGGATACAGCCAATGTAGTGATCACTGTCAGCACAGGAACACAGGATACATCCCAGGATACCACCTCACAGCAGAATACAGACAGCAGTACAGATACAGTAGCAGACACCGCACAGCAGAGTACAGCGGCTGCCAACGGAGAAGTATGGAAATGTACACAGGCGCTGAATACACCGGAAGGATATTCCGGAGGCTCGATCCGTCTGGAACTGATCCAGACAGTAAACGGTACTCCTACTGCATCGACGATCCTGGATGGACAGACAGTAGAATTCCCGTATTCCCTGGATGTAACAGGAGCACCTGGTGTCAGCGAGGGAACCATTTGTCTTTATGAAGAGATCAATGGAGTTTATCAGAAACTGGGAGATTATTCTGTAACATTTGAAAAGGCAGAGTAGACCATGCAGGGAAAGATCATCAAAGGTATTGCAGGATTTTATTACATCTATGCAGAAGACCATGAGATATATGAATGTAAGGCGAAAGGCATTTTCAGGAAAGATAACCAGAAACCTCTTGTAGGTGATAATGTAGAAATAGAAGTTCTGGATATACAGGAGAAGGAAGGCAGTGTGACTGCCATCCTTCCCCGTAGAAATTCCCTGATCCGTCCGGCAGTTGCCAATGTAGATCAGGCATTTGTGATCTTTGCAATGGAGAATCCCAAACCGAATTTCATGCTTCTGGACCGTTTCCTGATCATGATGGAGAAACAGGATATTCCGGCAGTGGTCTGCTTTAACAAAAAGGACCTGGCAGACAGCAGTGAACTGGAATTTCTGTATGAAACCTATACAGGCTGCGGATATCAGGTGATCCTGTCAAGTACTTTTCAGGGTGACGGGCTGGATGAGATCCGGCAGGTTCTGAAAGGGAAGACCACAGTGGTGGCAGGACCGTCAGGTGTGGGAAAATCTTCCATTACAAATGCACTCCAGGAGAATGTAAAAATGGAAACCGGTGAGATCAGCAAGAAGCTGAAAAGGGGAAAACATACCACCAGACATTCCCAGGTGATCCCTGTAGGCGAAGATACGTATCTTATGGATACTCCCGGATTTTCATCTCTGTATTTGACAGATATGGAAGAACAGGAATTAAAAGATTATTTCCCGGAATTCCGTAAATATGAGGGACAGTGCAGATTCCAGGGATGCAGGCATATCCATGAACCTGGGTGCGCAGTAAAAGAAGCTTTGGAAAACCATAAAATCAGCAGTCTCAGATACGAGGATTATCTTGGGCTGTATGAAGAATTAAAAGAGAAAAGGAGATTCTAACTATGTATCAGTTGTGCCCTTCCATTTTATCGGCAGATTTTAACCGTTTGGGCGAACAGATCAAAATTTTGGAAAACGAAGGGATCGAGTGGCTCCACATTGACGTGATGGATGGAGATTTCGTACCAAGCATTTCCTTCGGTATGCCGGTGATCAAGTCTATCAGAAAAGAATCAAAACTGTTTTTTGATGTACATCTGATGGTATCAGAGCCGGAAAGATACATCAGAGATTTCGTGGAATGCGGAGCGGATTCCATTACCGTTCATGCAGAAGCCTGCGAAGATCTGGAAAGAACCATCGAACAGATTCGTGAAGCAGGAGTGAAGGCGGGAGTATCCATCAAACCGGCCACACCGGTAAATGATATCAGCCATATGCTGGAAGATGTGGACATGGTTCTGATCATGACTGTACAGCCGGGATTCGGCGGTCAGAAATACATGGATGAATGTACAGAGAAGATCCGTGAAGTGAGAGAGCTTATCGATGCTGAGGATCTGAATGTAGATATTCAGGTAGACGGCGGTATTAATGATGAAACCATGGAAACTGTAATGAAGGCAGGTGCCAACCTCCTTGTGGCAGGTTCTTATGTATTTAAGGGAGATCTGGCTTCCAGTGTCAGACATGCAAAAGAGCGGATGAATGACATTATCAGAGAAATTGATTGAGGAACAGCATGACAGATACGATAATAGTAAGCGGGGGCGACATCCACAGTGATTTTGCCCTCGATTTTTTGAAAAAAAATATAGATCAGGCAGGAAGAAAAAATATAAAACTGATCGCAGCAGACAGAGGTCTGGAATTTTTTATAAAAGCGGGAATCCTTCCGGATACAGCAGTGGGAGATTTTGACAGCCTTTCCCAGGAGGGAAAAGATTTCCTGGAAAGTAAAAAAAATGATATGGAAATCGTCCGTCTGAAACCGGAAAAAGACGATTCAGATACACAGTCAGCCATGAACCTGGCTATTGGCAGAGGGGCGAAGGACATTGCCATTCTGGGCGTAACCGGACGCAGGGTGGATCACCTGATAGCGAATTTCGGACTGTTGATCCTGGGGCAGAATGAAGGGGCGAAAATATCACTGATCGATCAGTATAATTATGTGACCCTGATCCCGGATGGAACGGTATTGAAACGGGAGGAACAGTTCGGCAGGTATGTTTCGTTTTTTTCCATTGGCGGTGATGTGGATGGCCTGACTCTGGAAGGTTTTAAATACCCTCTCCGGGGTTATCATCTGACAGCAGCGGACAGCGGCCTGACTGTCAGCAATGAGATCAGGGAAAAACAGGCGAGAGTAACTTATACATCAGGCCAGCTTATGATGATCATGTCTAGAGACTGAAAGTCCCGGTGCTTGCACATCATAAGGGGTTATGATAAAATAATAAAAGTGTCTGGAAATATTGTAGATCAATACATTTAAAGGAGATATAGAAGAAAGATGAAACTGGGAATAGTTGGATTACCAAACGTTGGAAAAAGTACATTATTTAACTCACTGACCAAGGCCGGCGCAGAATCTGCGAACTATCCGTTCTGTACCATCGACCCGAATGTGGGCGTAGTTACAGTACCGGATGAGAGACTGAAACTTCTGGGAGATTTCTATCATTCCAAGAAAGTAACACCTGCTGTTATTGAATTCGTAGATATCGCAGGACTTGTAAAGGGTGCTTCCAAGGGTGAAGGTCTTGGAAACCAGTTCCTGGCAAATATTCGTGAAGTAGATGCGATTGTTCATGTAGTACGCTGCTTCGAGGATTCCAATGTGATCCATGTAGATGGAAGCATTGATCCTCTCCGTGATATTGAGACCATTAACCTGGAGCTGATCTTCTCTGACCTGGAGATCCTGGAGAGAAGAATTGCCAAAGTGACCAAGACAGCACGTATGGATAAAGAAGCTGCCAAGGAACTTGATTTCCTCCAGAAAGTAAAAGCTCATCTGGAAGATGGCAAGATGGCCATCACAATGGAACTTGAGAATGAGGACGAAGAAGGATGGATGACTACTTATAATCTTCTTACCTGGAAACCGGTGATCTATGCAGCCAATGTTGCAGAGGATGACCTGGCAGATGACGGTGCCAGCAATGAGCATGTGCAGGCAGTGCGCAAATATGCTGCAGAGCAGAACAGTGAGATCTTCGTAATCTGTGCTGAGATCGAAGAAGAGATTTCCGAGCTGGATGACGATGAAAAGAAGATGTTCCTGGAAGATCTGGGACTGACAGAATCCGGACTTGAGAAACTGGTGAAAGCAAGCTACCACCTCCTTGGCCTGATGAGCTTCCTCACATCCGGTGAAGATGAAACAAGAGCATGGACCATCAAGATCGGTACCAAAGCTCCACAGGCAGCAGGAAAGATCCATACAGATTTCGAGCGTGGATTTATCAAAGCTGAAGTTGTAAATTATAAGGATCTTCTGGACTGCGGTTCCTATGCTGGTGCCAGAGAGAAAGGTCTTGTAAGAATGGAAGGCAAGGAATACGTGGTACAGGACGGCGATGTGATCTTATTCCGTTTCAACGTATAATAAAAGGTGAATTATGGAAATGTCGATACGTTTTCCGGGGCTGAATCTGGTGCTGGAATATGTGCCTGCATCATTTACGATCTTCGGAATGGAATTTACAATTTACGGAGTGCTCATCGCCATAGGTGCCCTTCTGGGAATGGGACTTGTGGTGCTGGAGGCAGGAAGGAACCATCAGGATACCAATAAGTATTTGGATCTGTCGATCATTTCACTGGCAGCTTCAGTTATTGGCTCCAGGCTGTTTTATGTGATCTTTTCCTGGGGACTGTATCAGGGTAATCCTATGGGGATCTTTGATCTGAGAAACGGCGGCTATGTTTTCTACGGCGGTCTGCTGTTCGGGATCCTTGCAGCAGTGATCTTCTGCAAGGTTGTGAAAGCTCCTTTCTGGGAAATGGCAGATAACCTGTGTCTGGGAGTACTTCTGGGACAGGTGATCGGACGCTGGGGAAACTTTTTTAACAGAGAATCTTTCGGAGAATACACCAGTGGGATCCAGGCAATACAGCTTCCCCTTTCAGCAGTACGTTCCGGGGAAGTTTCCGGGACAATGAGGGATAATCTCCTGACAATAGACGGAATATCCTATATTCAGGTACAGCCTGTATTTCTTTATGAAAGCCTGTGGTGTCTGGTGATACTTCTGGTACTTCTGGCTCTGCGCAGAAGAAAGAAATTTCAGGGCGAACTGTTCATGTGGTACCTGGGAGCCTATGGCGCAGGACGTTTCTTTTTTGAATGGCTGAGAACTGATAAACTCTGCATTCCCGGAACACGGATCGGCGTTTCTCTGGTGATCTCCGCAGTATTGTTTGTCATCTTTGTGCCGTCAGCTATTGTGCAGAGAGTGATGGTCAAGAAGAGAGACACCATGCGCAGACAGCGCAGGGAACGGATCTGGCAGGAGCAGGAAGAGGCGGAGAGAAAGAAGAAAAAAGAGAAAGAGGATTCATAATGTACCGTGAGAAGGTATGTATATTCTTAACAAAAATAAAGAACAGGTTTTGCGCATTTTAACGATTTTATTTGAAAAAATGAGTAAAAATTTCAAAGTGGTGTGAAATCCCAAAAATAAAGAATCCTTAAATAGAAATTAATAAATTCCGGTGTTAAGTATGGGCTGAAGTGGTTTTTCAGCCCATTTTTTAATGGAAATAACTGGAAAAAAACCCGAAAATAAAGGATATTTCGAAAATGTTAATATATTTCTAAATTTTAAAAATCTTGGTTTGGCACTTGTTTTTTCGGCTTAAATAGTTTAGAATGGGAACATAAGTGGTAGAAAGTGGTGAATAGTGGTGGAGAATGGGGATGCAGTGGCAGAGAAGCTCATTTTCCACCATGGAAATCTGAAGGGGAGAATCAGATTTCCCGAGAGTAGGTGAGTATAATATGTTCATGGGTGAGTACAACCATACAATCGACGCGAAGGGGCGTCTGATCATTCCTTCGAAATTCAGAGAACTCTTAGGGGAAGAGTTCGTACTGACTAAGGGACTTGATGGTTGCTTATCCATTTATCCGATGGACGAATGGGAATCCTTTGAACTGAAACTCAGAGCTTTACCACTTACAAACAAAAACGCCAGAACTTTCTCACGATTCTTTGTTGCTGGAGCCACCACATGTGAGCTGGACAGGCAGGGACGTATCCTTGTACCTCAGACACTGCGTGAATTCGCAGGACTGGAGAAGGATGTGGTTCTTACAGGTAATCTGAACAGGATTGAAATATGGAGCAAGGAAAAGTGGAGCGAGAACTGCAATTATGATGACATGGACAGCATTGCGGAGAGTATGCAGGATATGGGCATTGTGATCTGAGGGATCAGACCACGGTGTAAAGAAAGTTCGTGAAGGGAATCCAGACAGGAGACGGATATGGAATTTAAACACAAATCTGTATTACTGGAAGAAACCATCCAGGGCCTGAACATCAGACCGGACGGAATCTACGTGGACGGCACTTTAGGAGGCGCGGGTCATGCCCGTGAGGTATGTAAAAAACTTTCTGCCAAGGGGAGATTTATTGGCATAGATCAAGACCAGGATGCGATAATTGCTGCGAGTGAGAGGTTAGCCGCCTATAAACAGGCAACGATCATTCGCAGCAATTATTGTTACATGGTACAGGAACTGGCAGCCAGAGACATCCATAAGGTGGATGGGATCGTCCTTGACCTGGGAGTATCCTCCTATCAACTGGATAATGAAGAGAGAGGTTTTACCTATCGTGCAGATGCACCTCTTGACATGCGTATGGATCAGCGCCAGACACTGACAGCCAGTGACATTGTTAATCAGTATGAAGAAAAAGAACTCTATCGTATCATCCGTGATTACGGTGAAGATAAATTTGCGAAAAATATAGCCAAACACATTGTAGCAGCCAGACAGATCAGACCCATCACTACCACAGGTGAGCTGACTGAGATCATCAGGGAATCCATTCCCATGAAGATGCAGGTGAAATCGGGACACCCTGCGAAGAGAACCTTCCAGGCGATCCGTATTGAACTGAACAGGGAACTGGATGTACTCAGAGATTCCCTGGACGGAATGATCGATCTGCTGGACGATGGAGGCAGGCTTTGTATCATCACTTTCCATTCTCTGGAAGACAGGATCGTAAAAACGATTTTCCGTAAAAACGAGAATCCATGTACCTGTCCGCCGGACTTTCCGGTATGTGTATGCGGAAAGAAATCCAAGGGAAAAGTGATCACAAGAAAACCGATTCTTCCAGGGGAGGATGAAATGGAAGAAAATCCGCGTTCCAAGAGCGCGAAACTCAGAATTTTTGAGAGAGTATTGTAATTGAGAGAGGCATGAAATGGCGAAGACAACCAGGGCTGAAACAGCCAGACGAAACACAAATCACGCCAGAGTAAACAGAGGAATGTATGTAGAGGGGAATACGGTCAGACGTCTCGCAGAAGTTCCGGAGAGAAGACAGCCAGGTAGACCACAGCAGCCGGGAAGATCACAGAGGCCACAGCAAAGACCGCAGACCAGTCGAAACCGTCAGACACAGCAACACACGCAGACGGCCAGGCAACCACATCAGCTAAGCATACAGGCACAGCAGAACAGACAGAGAGCCCTTGGAATGGGCGTCGGTTTCGTTGTGTTTTTGTCAGTTGTGTGTATTGCCATACTTTTCTGTTCTGTGAAATATCTCAGGTATAAATCAGAAATTACAGCCAAGATGAGCACAGTGGCATCCCTTGAGGAGGAACTTGCACAGTTGAAAGAGGATAATGACGCATATTACAGTCAGGTGACCTCCAATGTAGATCTCAATAAGATCAAAAAGACTGCACTGGGAAGTCTGGGAATGAAATATCCGTCAGATGATCAGACAGTATCTTATTCCACCTCAGGCAACAGTTATGTGAGACAGTATCAGGATGTACCAGATTCGAAGTAGGTGAGTAATTGAGTAATACAGGAAATAAACGAAGACCAAGAAAAAAACCACAGAGAAAAATAAATTATAATATGAAGAGAAAGCTGGTAATGCTGTTTTCGGCAGTGTTACTGGCTTTAGTCGCATTAACGGCAAGAATTACCTATATTAATGCCACCAGCGGCAGCAAATACAAAAAACAGGTACTAAGCCAGGCACAGCAGAAATATCAGAGCCAGACCCTTCCTGCCAAGCGTGGGGACATATATGACCGGAATGGAAATATCCTGGCAACCAGCAACAAGGTTTATAATGTGATTCTGGACTGTAAAACAGTTAACTCGGATGAGGATTATGTAGAACCTACCATCAATGCACTGACAGAGGTGCTGGGACTGGATGAAAATAAGATCCGCAGTCTGCTTTCCGATGATAAAACGAAGGAAAGCCAGTATCAGATCCTGACGAAACAGCTGTCCATGGATAAGAAGAAAGCGTTCGAGGAATACGAATCGGCAGATGTGGATTCCGGACTGACGACTGCACAGGCAGAACAACGTGCCAATATCAAAGGCGTGTGGTTTGAGGAAGATTATCTCAGATCCTATCCGTTTAACGATGCAGCCTGTGACACCATCGGGTTCACTCTTGACAGGGATGTGGCAGATGTAGGACTGGAAGGTTATTACAACAGCACACTGACTGGCGTGGATGGCCGACAGTATGGATATATCAATAATGATTCCGATGTGGAACAGACCATCATTCCTGCAAACAACGGCAAGAGCATCCAGACAAGCATTGATATCGGTGCGCAGCAGATCGTAGAGAAATATGTAAACGGTTTCAAAGAAGCCATGGGAGCCAAGAATATCGGTGTGATCGTGGAGGATCCTTCCACAGGAGAGATCATTGCCATGGATGGTGGCGACCGTTATGACCTGAACAATCCAAGAGATCTTTCCAATGTATATTCCAAGGAAGAGATCAAGGCCATGAACGATGAGGAGACAGTAGAGGCACTGAACGGTATGTGGAGCAATTTCAGTGTAACAGATGCCTATGAACCCGGATCAGTAGTAAAACCTATCGTCATGGCAGCAGCACTGGAAAAGGGTGCGATCCAGGAATCTGATACTTTCGTGTGCGATGGTTCACAGACTTTCGGCGATACCCTGATCAAATGTGCGGTATGGCCGGATGCCCACGGAACAGAAACACTGGGAGAGGTGATCGCCAATTCCTGTAATGATGCCATGATGCAGATCGGTGCCAGACTTGGATCCAGACAGTTTGTAAAAGCGCAGAGTCTGTTTAACTTCGGTACCAGAACAGGTATTGACCTTCCAAATGAGGGAGCTGGTATTATCCATACAGAAGATTCCATGGGAGAGACAGAACTTGCATGTTCTGCCTTCGGACAGGGATTTACCTGTACCATGATCCAGGAGATCAATGCCATGTGTTCCGTTATCAATGGAGGCTATTACTATCAGCCGCATCTGGTAACGAAGATCTTAGACAGCAGCGGAAGTACGGTGAAAACGATTTCTCCTACACTGTTGAAGCAGACCATTTCCTCACAGATCTCCGCTGATATCAGAAGTTACATGGAACTGAGTGTACAGCAGGGTACCAGCCGCCATTCCAAGGTTCAGGGTTACAGCTCAGGCGGTAAAACAGGTACTGCTGAGAAATACCCACGTGGAAATATGAAATATCTGGTATCCTTTATCGGATTTGCACCGGTGGATGATCCGGCTGTAGTGATCTATGTAGTTGTAGATGAGCCGAATGTAGACGACCAGGCAAACAGTACCTATCCTCAGTACATTGCACAGGGGATTCTTTCTGAGCTTCTTCCGTATCTGAATGTGAAACCGGATGAATCAGAGGACGGCACAGTACCGGAGACGGAATTATGGGAAGGCTTTAAAGGCCATCTGAAAAGTGCTACAGGCACAGATCTGGACAGTGACGGTAATCTGGTGGATGCAGAGGGCAATCTGATCGACTGGGACGGCAACCGTATTGACCAGAACGGATATCTTCTGGATTCCAATGGAGACCACATTCTGGATGAAGAAGGAAATTATAAAATGTCCACGAACCTGACAATAGGTTCCGGAAGTACTACAGCAGATTCTTCGGAGGATGGAGTGTCCAATCCGGATGCACCTGCACCTCCAGAGGATGATGAGGAAGATACCACACAGGATAATAATGCAGAAACAGACGGCATTACCAATGAGGAAGCCGGTCTGGAATAACAGAAAATACCGTACAGGCAGACAGAGGGAATATCTCCGCAGAGAATCTTCATATATTAATATGACGATTTCTGCGGAGTTTTTGTTTTATGAAAAATAATATGACTTTTCATAAGAAAAAGATCTGGGTAGTATTTCTGTGCTGTGTACTGATGATCACTGGGCTTGCAGGCAGGCTGTTTTATCTGATGTGCTTCCGGTCAGATTATTATTATGAAAAGGCGAAGGATCTTCATGAAAGGGAAAGAGATATCAAAGCTGCCAGGGGAAAGATCCTGGATGCCAGAGGAAAAGTCCTGGCTTCCAACAGAACTGTATGTACCATCTCTGTGATCCACAGTCAGATCAAAGAGCCGGAGAAAGTCATTTCCCTTCTGGCACAGAAACTGGAAATGCCAAAAGACCAGATCCGTAAAAGGGTAGAAAAAGTCTCATCTATAGAAAGGATCAGAACCAATGTGGAGAAAGAAGTGGGGGATGCCATTCGTGAAGAAGGACTTTCCGGTGTGAAAGTGGATGAAGATTATAAAAGATATTATCCCTACGGCAGCCTTGCCTCCAAAGTGCTGGGTTTCACAGGAGGTGACAATCAGGGGATCATCGGTCTGGAAGTAAAATATGAAGAAATATTAAAAGGAAAGCAGGGAAAGATCCTCACTACCGCAGATGCCAGAGGCGTGGAACTGGATGCTTTGGGAGAAACTAGAGAAGACCCTGTAGATGGCAGCAGCCTGGTTCTGAGCCTGGATGTAAATATCCAGGAATATGCCCAGCAGGCAGCATTGAAAGTAATGGAAGAAAAACAGGCAGAAAGAGTTTCGATTCTTTTGATGAATCCGCAAAACGGAGAGATCTACGCCTGTGTCAATGTACCGGAATTCGATCTGAATGATCCCTTTACCCTGAACACACAGACGGAAAGTGGAGAAGTCACCGGGGAAAAAAAACAGGATTTGCTGAACCAGATGTGGAGAAATCCCTGCCTGAACGATACTTATGAGCCGGGATCCACCTTTAAGATCATTACCATGTCTGCAGGTCTGGAAGCCGGTGTGGTGTCGAAAGATGACAGATTCTACTGTCCGGGATATAAAGTGGTGGAAGACAGAAGGATCCACTGTGCGAAAAGAACAGGCCACGGAGCCCAGAATTTCGTGGAAGGAGCCCAGAATTCCTGCAACCCTGTCTTCATAGAGGTGGGACTCAGACTGGGAGTGGAACGGTATTATAAATACTTCCGCCAGTTTGGGCTTTTTGACAAAACAGGTGTGGATCTGCCGGGAGAAGCAGGGACTATCATGCATGCCATGAAAAATATGGGAGAAGTGGAACTGGCCACTGTATCTTTCGGGCAGTCCTTCCAGATCACTCCCATCCAGCTTGCCACAACAGTAAGTTCCCTGATCAACGGAGGAAAAAGGATTACGCCCCATTTCGGAGTGTCCGTGCTGAACCCGGATGGAACAGAAGGGGAAAAACTGACCTATCCTGTGAAAGAGGGAGTTGTTTCGGTAAATACTTCAAAGCAGGTCAGGGAAATACTGGAAACTGTGGTATCCCAGGGATCCGGCAAAAATGCAAAGATCGAGGGTTACTCCATAGGTGGAAAAACAGCTACTTCACAGACACTGCCCAGAAGTGCCAATCGTTATATTTCCTCATTTCTGGGATTCGCTCCTGCCGAAGATCCTCAGATCCTGGGGCTGTGCATCATTCACGACCCACAGGGGATTTATTATGGCGGAACCATTGCAGCACCTGTGATCCGCAGTATCTTCGAAAATATCCTGCCTTATCTGGGAATTGCAAAGACCGCAGAAATCACCCCGGAAAAGACCTCAGAGGGTTGATTAATGAAAAAAAAAGCCTTATACTAGGAAATGATCAAGAAAAAATTTAATAAAAACGAAAGAATGAACGAGGTGTAAAATGGAATTTCAAGTTGTAATCCCTGTGCTGATCGCATTTGCCATCAGTGTTGTATTAGGACCGATCATCATTCCTTTCCTCAGGAAACTGAAGATGGGCCAGACAGAAAGAACAGAAGGTGTGCAGTCCCACCTGAAGAAAGCGGGAACCCCTACCATGGGCGGTGTGATCTTTCTTATCGCTACTGCTGTAACTGCGCTGTTTTATGTAGGAGATTATCCGAAGATCATTCCGGTACTGTTTCTCACACTTGGATTCGGTATCATCGGATTTCTGGATGACTATCTGAAAGTTGTCCTGAAACGTTCTGACGGACTGCTTCCATGGCAGAAATTTCTGCTGCAGGTGATCCTGACGGGAATCTTCGTGTTCTATATTGTGAATTATACAGATATTTCCCTGACCATGCGTATCCCGTTCTGGAGCGGACATTTCCTGAATCTGGGATGGCTGGCTTATCCGGTACTGTTTTTCGCAGTGATCGGTACTGTAAACGGTGTAAACTTTACAGACGGTCTGGATGGTCTGGCTTCCAGCGTAACTCTGATCGTAGCTGTTTTCTTCTCAGTAGTTTCCATCGGAATGAAATCAGGCATCGAACCGATCACCTGTGCAGTTGTGGGAAGTCTTATGGGATTTCTGTTGTTTAATGTATATCCGGCGAAAGTTTTTATGGGAGATACCGGATCACTGGCACTGGGCGGATTTGTAGCAGGTACTGCTTATGTAATGCAGATGCCGTTATTTATCCTGCTGGTAGGTCTGATCTACCTGATCGAGGTACTTTCCGTCATGATCCAGGTAACTTATTTCAAAGCAACCCATGGCAAACGTATCTTTAAGATGGCTCCGATCCATCATCATTTTGAACTGTGCGGCTGGTCTGAGACAAGAGTAGTTGCCGTATTTTCCGTAATTACTGCTGTTATGTGCATGATCGCACTGCTGGCATTATAAAGAGCGGGATTTAAGGAGGAATATTATTATGGAATTACAGGGTAAAAGAGTTCTGGTATTTGGTTCCGGCAAAAGCGGGATCGGTGCGTCAGACCTTCTGGCGAAGGTAGGCGCAGTTCCGGTTATTTTTGACGGAAATGCAGAGATTGATAAAGAGGCAGTAGTACATAAAACAGACGGTACTTATCAGGTAGAAGTGTATGCCGGAGAACTTCCGAAGGAAGTAGCCGACAGCCTTGATCTGGTTGTTTTAAGCCCTGGCGTACCTACAGATCTTCCTGTTGTAAAGAGTTTCTGTGAGCAGGGGATTCCTGTATGGGGAGAGGTAGAATTGGCATACAGAGTAGGCGACGGAGAAGTACTTGCCATCACAGGAACCAATGGAAAAACAACTACAACAGCTCTTCTGGGTAAGATCATGCAGGATGCCAGAGAGTCTGTATTCGTAGTGGGAAATATCGGAACACCGTATACATCCAAGGCTCTGGAAATGAAACCGAACTCTGTAACAGTTGCAGAGATCAGCAGCTTCCAGTTAGAGACCATCGATGAATTCGCACCGAAGGTTTCTGCAATCCTGAATATTACAGAGGATCATTTAAACCGCCATCATACCATGGAAGAATATATCCGTGTCAAAGAGCTGATCACGAAGAATCAGGGAACAGAAGATGTGTGCGTGCTGAACTATGAAGATGAGGTGCTTCGCAAGTTCGGAGAAGACATTGTTCCGAGAGTCGTATATTTCTCCAGTGAAAGAAAGCTGGATCAGGGCATTTATCTGGATGGAAAGAAGATCATCCTGAAAGACGGAGAGAAAGAGATCGAAGTAGTAAACACAGATGATCTCAAACTTCTTGGCAAACATAATTTCGAGAATGTGATGGCTGCAGTTGCCATGGCCTATTATGACGGAGTTGCCATGGACAGCATCCGCAAGAGTATCTGTGAGTTTACAGCAGTTGCCCACAGGATCGAATATGTAACAGAGAAGAATGGAGTCAAATATTACAATGATTCCAAGGGAACCAACCCGGATGCTGCCATAAAGGGCATTCAGGCGATGAACCGCCCTACACTTCTTATCGGCGGCGGTTATGATAAACAGTCCAGCTATGATGAATGGATCGAATCCTTTGCAGGAAAGGTACGTTATCTGGTACTGATCGGACAGACAAAGGAAAAGATCAAAGAGACGGCAGAGAAACATGGATTCCATGAGATCATTCTCTGTGAGAACCTGGAAGAAGCGGTAAAGGTATGTGCAGAGAAAGCACAGGAGGGAGATGCAGTTCTTCTTTCACCTGCCTGCGCAAGCTGGGGACAGTTTGACAACTATGAACAGCGTGGAGATATGTTTAAGGAATATGTAAGAAATCTGTAGAATATCTATAGATAAGGCATGATTCCGGAGACGCAGATGAGTCAGAGAAAACAGGCGGGATTTTCCAAAACAGATATGACGATGCTGGTGCTTGTAGTATTTTTGGCCGTGTTTGGGCTGACTGTACTTGGCAGTGCCAGTGAATATAATGGCAGAGTACGTTTCGGCGACTCTGCCTATTATTTTAAGAAACAGTTATTTGCAACAGCACTGGGATTGGGGGCAATGTATGTGGTTTCTATTATGGACTACCACTTTTTTGTCCGGCTGGCTCCGGCGCTGTATCTTCTTTCCATGGCTCTCTCTACAGCTGTGCTACTGTTCGGCCAGGAGATCAACGGATCGAAACGGTGGCTGAACCTGGGGCCTTTATCCTTTCAGCCGTCGGAATTCGCCAAGGTGGCAGTTATTTTGTTTCTCACCTGGCAGATCGAAAGAGCAGACAATACAGAAGGGTTCTGGTTTATGTGCAGGATCATGTTCACTTTGCTTCCCATTGTGGGGCTGGTAGGCTCCAATAATCTGAGTACAGCCATCATCATTCTGGGGATCGGTGTGATCCTGATCTTCGTTTCCAACCCCAGATATATGCAGTTTATAGGACTGGCGGCGGCAGGTGTGAGTTTTATCGCTGTGTTTCTGGCTGCTGAGAGCTACCGCCTGGAACGTCTGGCTATCTGGAGAAACCCGGAGAAATATGAAAAAGGGTTTCAGACCATCCAGGGACTGTATGCCATAGGAAGCGGCGGGATCTTCGGAAGAGGACTGGGAAGCAGCCTGCAGAAGCTGGGATTTGTTCCGGAAGCACAGAATGATATGATCTTTTCGGTGATCTGTGAGGAACTGGGGCTTGGAGGAGCGGTTCTGCTGATGCTGGTGTTCGGGCTGCTTTTGTGGAGATTGTGTGTAAATGCCATGCATGGAGCAGATCTGGCGGGAATGCTGATATGCGGTGGGATCATGGGACATCTGGCAATTCAGGTGATCCTGAACATTGCAGTAGTCACCAATACCATTCCCAATACAGGGATCACGTTGCCCTTTATCAGTTATGGCGGAACTTCCGTAGTATTTCTGCTGGGGGAGATGGGGCTGGCACTGGGGGTGAGCAGTCACAGGAAGGGCATTTATGCATATAATAGAAGGTAAGAGGCCCTTTAGGAGTGAAAATTTTGGATGAAATTCACGTAATGGGCAGGAGTTCCCTTAACGGGAGCGTTTCCATACAGGGATCAAAAAATGCGGCGCTTCCCATGATGGCAGCATCGCTGATGCACAAAGGGCTGAGTGTTCTGCGGGGATGTCCGCGGATTTCGGATGTATTCTGCATGGAAGAGATCCTGAAAGATCTGGGAGCTGTTACCTGGTGGGAGGGACATGACCTGTATCTGGACTGCACAGAGGCAGACGGAATACAGATCCCGGCTGCATATACAGGAAGAATGCGCTCTTCTGTGATTCTGCTGGCACCTGTGCTGAGCAGGAACCACAGTTGTCGGATCGGTTATCCGGGAGGCTGTGTGATCGGAAAAAGGCCAATAGATCTTCATCTGATGGCATTGAGGCATCTGGGTGCTGAGATTGAGGAGCAGGAGGCATATCTGTCTGCATACTGTGGGAAATTTATGGGAAAAGAAATCGTTTTTCCACATTCCAGTGTAGGAGCCACACAGCAGGCAGTACTGGCAGCAGTGTGTGCCTGCGGGGAAACCCATGTTTACGGCTGTGCCAGGGAACCGGAGGTTGTATGGTTGTGCAGATATCTGGAGACAATGGGAGCGAAGATCCAGGGTGTGGGAACAGAGCATCTTTATATCCAGGGGGTGGGGGAACTGGGCCCCGGGAAATTTCAGATTCCCCCGGACAGGATCGTGGCCGGAACCTATCTGTGCGCAGCAGCAGCGGCCAGAAGCAGGATCACACTTGAGAATGTACCGGTGGGGGAACTGGAGAGCTTCCTGGAAGTATATCGGAAAATGGGTGGACAATATGAAGGGAAAAGTGGTACACTAAGGATCAATGGAGAAAGGGTATGCAGTCCTGTGCCCCTTGTGGAAACCGGAATCTATCCGGGATTTCCTACAGATCTGCAGGCTCCTCTTATGGCTGTGCTGGCCGGGATACAGGGTGTGAGCAGGATCAGGGAGAAGATTTTTGATGACAGGTTTGGCAGTGCCCTTCAGATGAGAAAGATGGGTGCGCATATTGAGATAACCGGAAATACAGCAGTGATCTGTGGAACAGATACTCTGAAAGGCTGTACCACAGAAGCTGGAGATCTCCGGGGCGGTGCAGCGCTGATCATTGCAGCGCTTGGTGCAAAAGGAGAAACCTGTATCCGGGGAACTGAGTTTATCAGCAGAGGATATGAGCACATCTGTGAAGATTTAGAAGCTCTGGGCTGCCGGATCTGGCAGTCATCTGGCAAAGGAAATGAACGTATATGAGAAAATCCAATTTCGGAAAGAAAAATCCGTTAAAAAAATTGACCAAAAAAGCGAAAGTAACAGTGGCAGGTGTGATAGGGATCGTACTCCTCGGTGCTGCAATCGGCTTTTTTTCCTATTATAAAATAGATTCTGTGGAAGTGCGCGGAACCACTCATTATACAGAGGATGAGATAAAGAAAATGGTGCTTAAGGGATCGTTTGCGTCCAATTCGGTCCTGGCACCGCTGTTCTGCGGTAATGTAGATACTTCGGATGTGGCTTTTGTGGATGCTTTCAAGATCACTCAGCTGAACAGAAATACCATCTGCATCAGCGTAAAGGAGAAAAAGCCCATCGGTTGTATCCATTATCTGGACAGCTATATTTATTTTGACAGGACAGGCACCTTCGTGGAGGGATCACAGACTCTGGATAAGACAGTGCCTTATTTCGACGGCATCGAAGTGAGTAAAGTGGTGATGGATGAGAAACTGGATATTAAGGGAGATACTGTGCTGAATACTGCTGTGGCGCTTTCTACGATCTTCCAGAAAAATGACTTGGTCCCTGACCATATTCAGTTTGACAACAGTTATTCCATCAGTCTGATCTACGGGGATATCACGGTACAGCTTGGAAAGGACGAGAATCTGGAGGAGAAAATGAACCGTGTGGCAGCCATTCTTCCGAAGATCACAGGGAAGAAGGGAATCCTTCATATGGAGAGCGTTTCTACAGACACGAATACTTTCGAGGAAGAGAAAGAAAAAACGGATACCACATCTACATCAGAGAACTGGACCGGCGGCTATGATGAAAACGGCAACTATGTAGGCGCGAAACCTATGACTGCCCTGGAAGAAGCCATTGCGAACTGGACCGGCGGTTATGACGGGGAAGGAGATTATACAGGCGCAGGAGAGTATGATGCTAATGGCAATTATGTAGGTCCGAAGCCGACACTGGAATCGCTAGATGCCGAATCAGAAAATACAGACACCACAGACACTGAAGATACCGGCAGTGACACTCAGTCAGGAGATTATTCCGATGGATATTCTGAGGATAACAGCCAGGAATATGACAGCAGTTACAGCGGAGATTATTCGGACTATTCGGATGGCTACAGTGACAGTTATAATGAAGATTACAGTGACAGCTACAGTGATGGTTATAATGGAGACTATTACAGCGAAGATTACGGATATTAAAGGTTCCTGTTTGTATAGAAACTGCTGATACAGGCAGGAAAACAGGAATAACCATGAAAAAAAGTAGAAAAAAACGAAATTAATGGTTGATTAATTCCGAAAAAAAATATATGATATATCTATATGTAGCTATGACATAAATTACTGAAATTGATATCAGATAGAAATAAAGGAGGAAGTACATTGTTAGAGATCATGTCAAATGAGGCTGAATCATCTGCAAAGATTATCGTAATTGGCGTGGGTGGAGCCGGAAATAATGCAGTAAACAGAATGGTGGAGGAATCCATCGGAGGAGTTGAGTTTGTAGGTGTAAATACCGATAAACAGGCTTTAACTCTTTGCAAAGCTCCAACTGTACTTCAGATTGGCGAGAAGATAACCAAGGGTCTTGGCGCAGGAGCGCAGCCTGAGGTTGGACAGAAAGCAGCAGAAGAAAGCATTGAAGAAGTGAAACAGTTAATGGAAGGCGCAGACATGGTATTCGTTACCTGTGGTATGGGCGGCGGAACCGGAACAGGTGCTGCACCGGTCATCGCTGCAGCAGCGAAGGAAATGGGTATCCTGACAGTAGGAGTTGTAACCAAGCCTTTCCGTTTTGAAGCGAAGACACGTATGAACAATGCACTTGCAGGTATTGAGAATCTGAAGAAAGCAGTGGATACACTGATCGTTATCCCGAACGATAAATTACTTGAAGTAGTTGACCGTCGCACTACTATGCCGGAGGCATTAAGAAAAGCGGATGAGGTTCTGCAGCAGGCAGTACAGGGCATCACAGACCTGATCAATCTGCCGGCACTGATCAACCTTGACTTTGCAGACGTTCAGACAGTCATGACAGATAAGGGAATCGCACATATCGGTATCGGTGAGGCAAGAGGCGATGATAAGGCTATGGAAGCTGTTCAGCAGGCCGTTTCTTCTCCACTTCTTGAGACAACCATCAAGGGTGCAACTCATGTCATCATCAACATTTCCGGTGATATCTCACTTATGGATGCAAACGACGCAGCAAGCTATGTACAGGAGCTTACAGGAGAGGATGCCAACATCATCTTCGGTGCGATGTATGATGATACAGTTGCTGACTACTGCAGAATTACAGTTATCGCAACAGGTTTAAATGATGAGAACCTTCAGGCAAGCCCTTTCGGAAAAAGAAGCACAGCTTCTTCCTTTGGCTCCAGAAGACCTTCTTCTCAGGCAGCGCCGGCAGCAGGAACAGCTACAGCAGGTATGAATATGCCAAGCTTCAGCCTTCCTACTATGAATGCAACACCATTCGGAACAACTAAGACTCCGTCCAGCACTGTTCAGAAGAAAGACATTCAGATCCCGGATTTCTTAAGAAACAGATAAATAATAGAACAGATCAAAGAGACATACCGATATATCCGGTATGTCTCTTTTTGTGAGACGATCAGAAAATCTGACAGGTCTCATGCAGACTGGATAAATTCAGACACCACAGTTGCACTGAAAAGTATTGCATTTGGTATCAGAGGCATCGTGTGCGCTGGAGCCGTCCACATGAATGGAAGAAGCTGTACATTTGCAGTCTGAATTATAGGTACAGTTGTGTGCTTTACAGTCGATCTGGATCTTTTCACATCCACAGCCGCTGGCACAGCTGTTTGTCACAGAATTTCCGCTGCGCTCACGGAAACTGCCGCAGCTTGTTTCATTTGCAGTGGTAGCATTTTCTCCGGTAACGTCGATGTCACCTTTGGAACAGAGCTGTTCCTTATTGTACATACAGGTAGTTGCTGAACATTTCAGAGTTGTCATGATTTTTCCTCCTTGATCTGTATTGATTCGACCGCAGTGATCAAAAGCGACAGATGCGGTCATAAAGATAGAGTGCCCGGAAATGCGAAAAATATGTATAAAATGAAAACAGAAAAATATATTAAGAAAAAATAAAAAGATACTTGACTTAAATAGAAAAGCATGGTATCTTATACAAGTACGTAAGAAAACAAAGCAGAGTTCCACTCTCACCTCAGCGCATATGATTGAAGCGGCTCAGGTTTATATTGCACAGTAACTGCCGGTCTCAGAGATCAGTGGGTGTGATATTAGAGTGTGGATTTCGTCCACGCTTTTTTCTTTTGTAAAAGATATGAGGGCGATGAGAAGTTATTAAGTCTATTCAGGTATGGAGGTGCACTACAATTAGCAATTTAATGATTAACGAACAGATCAGAGACAAAGAGGTACGCTTAATCGGTTCGGACGGAGAACAGCTTGGAATCATGTCCGCGAAGGAAGCAATGTTCAAAGCTCAGGAGGCAGGGCTTGACCTGGTAAAGATTGCCCCGCAGGCGAAACCGCCGGTATGCAAGATCATTGATTACGGTAAATATCGCTACGAACTTGCAAGAAAAGAAAAAGAAGCCAAGAAGAAGCAGAAGACCATCGATGTCAAAGAAGTGCGACTTTCTCCAAACATTGATACCAATGACCTTAATACGAAAGTCAACGCCGCCAGAAAATTCCTTTCCAAAGGTGACAGAGTAAAAGTAACCTTACGTTTCCGTGGAAGAGAAATGGCGCATATGGCAAGTAGCAGACACGTGCTGGATGATTTTGCAGAACAGCTTGCAGACGTGGCAACAGTGGAGAAGGCACCGAAGGTTGAAGGCAGAAGCATGACCATGTTTTTAACGGAAAAACGTTAAATATAATAGAGATACAGTTTAAGGAGGAAATTACAATGCCAAAAATTAAAACTTGTAGAGCAGCAGCAAAGCGTTTCAAAAAAACAGGTACAGGAAAATTAGTAAGAAATAAAGCTTATAAGAGCCATATCTTAACAAAGAAATCTCAGAAGAGAAAAAGAAATCTGAGAAAATCTACTGTTGTTGATGCTACTAATGTTAAGAGCATGAAGAAAGCATTACCGTATTTATAAGAAGCATTCATCATTTGAAGATAGACGTACAGGAGGAAATTTAAGAAATGGCAAGAATTAAAGGCGGATTAAACGCAAAGAAAAAACATAATCGTACATTAAAACTGGCAAAAGGTTACAGAGGAGCCCGTTCCAAACAGTATAGAGTTGCTAAGCAGTCTGTAATGAGAGCACTTACAAGCTCCTACGCAGGAAGAAAACAGAAAAAACGTCAGTTCAGACAGCTCTGGATCGCACGTATCAATGCAGCAGCAAGAATGAACGGATTATCCTACAGCAAACTGATGCATGGACTGAAAGTTGCAAACATCGACATCAACAGAAAGATGCTTGCTGAACTTGCAGTGAACGATGCAGAAGGATTTGCAGCACTTGCTGAGATCGCTAAAAAAGCAATCGCATAATTGGCGGTTTTAGAGAGATATAAGATTTGATAAATTAAATCAGAATTTTGAGGTACGCATAGAAATTGTTACGGTTTCTGTGTGTACCTTTTTTGATGTATTTTTCGATGAATGGGATAAAATTGCGTGTGCGGTGCGGTCAAGTGTCCATGAAAGACGGAAAAATCTTAAATTTCCATAAAGTTTTTCTTGCATGGTCAAATATATGGTGATATAATTCAAAACAGCAACATATTAAAGTGTCAGTGGAAGCCAAAGCCGGCTGGGAACCCAGTTGGCTTTTTGTTACTTTTCAGTTCCTCTACATAATAAATGAACTTGCGGAATTTAGCACATCAAAAATGATGTACCAGGTGGAATGAATGGTAACGGAAGCTAACCTTATGAGCCGTAAGAGGGACGAAAGGACTGACAAAATATAAGGAGGATTTTATTATGAAAAACCTGAAAAAAATCATCAGTGTTACTGCGGCAGCAGCAATGGTAATGTCAACAGTTGCACCTGTATCTGTATTTGCAGACGATGCTACATTTAAGATCGGTGGAATCGGACCTGTAACCGGAGCAGCAGCAATCTATGGAC
>SKEY01000322.1_pt1 | contig 81180 bp, 80 predicted proteins | sample 4843871 | NCBI WGS metagenome assembly SKEY01 (sample SAMN11008797, study PRJNA524170) | human gut metagenome | biome: Human fecal sample; material: Feces; isolation source: fecal sample from pouch patient p36 | host: Homo sapiens | place: Israel: Tel-Aviv | collected 2016-12-04
GTCGCTGCTGTATCCGGGGATGCCGTATTCCTGGAAGAGCTGGCTCCCCAGTGCGTGGATTACAATAAGGAGATCACAAAGCTCCAGAGACAGATCGATGTTTCCACCAGAAAGACGAACCCGGACAAGTTCAATGAAGACGGCACCTGCAGGAAAAGATCCGGGTGGAAGGAAAAACACTGGACGTTTTCCAAAAACTGTCTCAGGAAAAAGGCGAAGCTGCGGGAACTGTACCGCAGAAAATCGGCATACGCCAAATGCCGGCATGAAAACCTGCTGAACCGGATGATACAGTCCGCATCCTCTTTCGTGAACGAACCCATGGAATTCTCCGCACTGGCAAAGAGGTCGAAGAAGACGGAACGGCAGGACAAACTGTCAGAAGTAAAGAAGAAGGACGGCTCCGTAAAACTGGTCCGTAAGTATAAACGTAAGAAACGTTTTGGAAAGTCTGTGAACGACCGCAGTCCGGCCCTGTTCCAGACCAGGCTGAAACAGAAATGTGTCCAGTATGGACTTGCCTATATGGAAACCGATAAATGGAAGTACCGTGCAAGCCAGTATGACCATGATCTGGATGCGTATATCAAGGTGGAGCTTTCCAGGCGGTTTAAGACCGTAGCAGGGCAGGTCGTACAGAGGGACCTCTACAGTGCATTTCTCCAGTCCTGCATGGGCACCCCGGAAAAACCGGACAGGGAAAAATGCCTGCAGCTGTTCGGACAGTTTGTAAGGATGCAGGCGGAACTGATCATGAAGATGAAGGCCTCCGGACAGTCACGTCCGGCATGCTTTGGATTCTGATAAACGGCAGATCCTGCCGGAATATCCCGTAAACCACCGTTTCCCAGAAAACACGTTGATCCGGCCACAGGGGGCAGAAACCACTCCTTCGGTTGCAAGTACAGGACACAGGCCTCTGGTCTGTGACCCCTCGAAAGCTTAGTCCGTAAACTGGAAGAGAGTCATGCAAAACTAAGGGACAGACCATGCCTGGAAGATCGGCTGTCTGCCACCCGGGGGCTATACCTGCAGGGGTCCGCCTGCTGTAGTGAAGCTCGGGTCATCTTCAAGTGCTTCCCCTTCGGGGAGTGCGGGAATCCCGCGACTTTAGTCGTGTGGAGGTTTCAATTCATATATCAAACTATTTATATCCATCTTGACAAAGCGATACTTATGTCGCATAATGTGTTTAGAAACATTCGTGTCGCAAAAAAGGAGCAAAGAACATGAGCAAAAAAGGAAGCGAGACAAAGCGTCTTATCAAAGAGCAGGCATATAAATTATTTGCAATTAGAGGGTTTAAAGATGTAACCATGAAAGATATTTGTGAAATAACTGGCTTAAGTAGAGGTGGATTGTATCGCCACTATGATAGTACAGACCAGATCTTTTCAGAGATAATAGAAACATTTTTAGTTGCCCAGAATAATAGTTTTAAAGAAAAAATGGAGGCAAAAATTCCCGCGCCTCAAATTTTAGATGAAATACTTCAAAAGTACAGAGATGAAATGATTGATAGTGAAAGCTCATTAAGTATAGCAATTTATGAATATTTTAGCAGAAAGAAAATAGAGGGGAACGATAATCTCTTAATAAAACAGTATAAAGCTTCATTCAATTCTTGGGATGCCTTAATACAATATGGCATATCTCGCAAAGAATTTAACCAAGTAGACATTGCTGGGGTTTTTGATTTATTTGTATTCGCATATCAAGGTGTCCGAATGTATAGCCAACTTATGAATATAGATGATAGTGTTCCTGAGAAAATTATAGAACAGATAAAAAAGATTTTGATAAAAGAAGGGTGAAAAGAATGGATAAGATTATTTTAGCAGACGTTGTAACTCACAAACCTCTCACAAAGTTCCGGTGTCATAGCAAAACCATAATACAAAACCCTTGGTCTTGTTATTTCAACAACCCGGTTGGATCGCGGGTTTCTGTGTATCAGCCAGCTGTGTTGTCTCCACATTCCATCCGCGGAGCGATATACTTGGAGCAGAGTACTGAAGATTTTTAATAATGTCTTTGATGTTCATATTACTATTGATCTGAAACGACAGGAGAAAACCGGCTTGACATCCACTTGTTGTCAGATTAAAATATAACTAGGAGGAATCCGTACATGACTCAAATACAAAAGTACGAGGAATTGGGCTTTACAAATGACTTTATGTTCTGCAAAATCATGCAGGATAAAAATATTTGCAAACCTTTTCTCGAAGAAATACTTGGTATTAAAATTGATCATATCGAGTATTTGGAACCTCAGAAAACAATAGATCTTAAGGTAGACGCCAAAAGCGTGAGGTTGGATATTTATGTGGATGATGGAAAAACAGTATATGACTGCGAAATGCAGACATCTTTTTTCAAAAATATCCCCAAAAGAAGCCGCTACTACCAGGGCTTTATTGATATGGATCTGATAAAAAAGGGAGTGGATTACTCAAAACTCAAAAAAAGTTTTGTCATATTCATTTGTACTTTTGATCTCTTCGGAAGAGATGGATATATCTACACTTTCGAAAATCAATGCATAGAATATCCGAAATTAAGGCTTGGAGATGATGCTATCAAAGTTTTCGTTAACGTAAACGGAAACGATGATTCGTATATCTCACCTGAGATAAAAGAACTCCTTACTTATATTCGTACATCTAAGGTTCCAGAAAAATGCATGAACCCATTAATCAATAATATGGATGAAGCTTTGCGTAAAGCTCGTTCGAATGAAGAATGGAGGAAAGACTATATGACTCTGGAAATGATGCGAAATGATTATATGGATAAAGGTCGAGAAGAAGGTCGCAGGGAGGAAAGCGAACGCTACAATAAGTTGATTTCATTCCTTGTCAGAGACCAAAATTATGATGCTTTCGAAAGAATGACAAAAGACGATGCTTATAAGCAGGAACTGTTTAAACATTATGGTCTTTAATATTTATTAATATCAAGCCGGTAAGGTCGCAGTATTTCTGCGGCCTTTTTGTACGTAAAAAAGGAGATGCCTCAAAAATTAATTCCTGAAACATCTCTTTGCCTTATTTACCAGACGTTGTAACTCACAAACTTCTCACAGAGTTCCAGTGTCATGGCAAAACCAAAATACAGTATCCGCGGCTCTGTCGTCTCCACTACCCGGTTGGATCGCGGTTTTCTGTGTATCAGCCAGCTGTGTTGTCTCCACATTCCATCCGCGGAGAGCGCATACCCGGTACAGATCACAGTCTTGTCTTTGTTGACTTCCCACAGTAATGCTGAATTGGAGTGACAATGGCAATCCTCTCCCAGCATCCTTTCTGCATTGTATCCAAGCCAAAACTGTCCATAACTTAATATGTTTTCCAGATCAGGCTCATAGGCTGGCAGGCACACCGCTTCTCCTGCAAAAGAAAGCAGGCGTTCTTTAAGATCAAACAGGCGTCTGTCCATCTGCGGATGTAATCTGATCGCTTCTTCGACCGTATCCTGGAACCAAAACTCTTCCCTGCAGTTTTCTTTCCAGTCTTCAGACATGGGCTTCCAGACAAGAGATTCTTTTGCGTGTTTATTTTTGGCAGCGCTATAGAGAAGACTGCTGTCATACATTTCTCTGTCTGTAATTGGGGAGATACAGGACACTCCGTTTACTACTACTCTGCTGCCACAGGACTGGCGAATGGTGTTAAGGTTTTCTGGTTTTTTACTCATAGTTTCTCCTTTCGTTTTTGAGTTTCAAGTAAGATGACGAAAGGACGAGAACATGAAAATTGTTCTTTCTGTAATTGAGAAAAAATTAATCCATCAACTATATAGCAAATATAACATGACTGTTTTGATACAAAAAAGGGAGATGGTCGACACCACCTCCTTTAAAATGACAATTTATAATTTTTCCAGTTCCTTTTTTGAAAGTCCAGTAGAGAATTGAATATCTTCCAGAGAAAAGCTTCGTTCCAGCATTCTTTTGGCAATATCCAATTTGGCTTTTTCTTCGCCTTGAATCAAACCTTGTTCTTTACCGGTTCTCAGCAATCTTTCAGATTCTAATTCGAGAATTTTTCCACCCATAATCTCACCTATTTCCTTTCTTAAGTCGGATTGTTTAGAAAAAATATGGTTTGCTACGTTTTCAAACATTTCTGTCAAAGATAAAGAATTTGAAGAAAATGTATAAATCTTCTCTTCCATTAAAAAGCAGGCGCTATGCCTGCTTTTTTCTGATAGAGCTACTGTTTCCTTTTGTAAACCCGCTAATGAAGTATTGACACGCTTTCTGACAATTCTGTTCATCATTCTCTGACATTACTTCTATCAGCGGCATTGCATCAATTTCATATATCAAACAAAGCTGGCATAGCTTCTCAAGAGAATCCTTAGGGTTTGTGCATATCAAATTATTTGCAAAGCTATGCATTTGATATTTTAATGCGGATTTCTTTTTGGCAATCATTCCCAGTTCCTCTCCTAGCTTAATACATGCTTCTGCATTAATATCCATATTGATTCCTCCTGGCAATATTCCCCGTAAGGGGTTCCAATGTGGATCTACTTTTGATAATGTATAAGTTTATGATACTTTTTACATTCCAATATGGATTCTACTCTATTCATCCGAAGTATAACATGATTGGATGCTTCTGTCTATTTTAGATTTTTCTGATAGGGCAAAAGAGCCGAAAAGTTATAATTTTGCTGACTTTTCGACTCACATGAATCAAAATCCCACAACATCAAATCTGTTTATTTATCAGTTTTGTAACCTGATCCTTTGAAACCTCCATATAATTAAAAGACACCTGTCATTACCACAGGTGTCTTAAAAATAAGATGAAAAGAGAAAAGAATACAATCAGCTTTACTTAATGCGATTAACAATAAATATTTTATGTAAAGCAACACTGATTTCAAGCCTTCATCGTAGATGGCAAAATGAAAGAAATAGTGCATCATTGTTGTTCATGCATTTATAAGGATGGAAAAAAACATATAAGACTAACAGATGACGATTCTTTTTTCCATATGTTTCAATTTTTTTTACGAATAATGGTAAAAAGAATCTTGCCGTACTGGACTGGTGGTTTTGTTGAATCAAAACGTTAATCTGTATTATATCCGCGGAGAGGAACATACTTCGTTGTATTAATAAGGTTAGCAAAAAACTGTTATACAAAAAAAACAGACACCTGCGGTCAATTTCAAACCCTACAGGTGTCAAAACGAAAGGAGTGAATCAGCTTCTTTAGCTGTTCACGGTTGTAATATATTATTTACGGATTGCATTTTTTGCAAGGCTCATATCCCTGGGCAATTAAATCATCTCTGGAACCGGAATATTCCTGTTTATTTTCTTCTTTCATCTGTTTGGCTGCGGAACATGTAGGTTTATGGAATTTCTTTGTATTTACGTTTAACACATATTCCGTATTTGCTGTATCCGCGGAAACATCTGTGCTTTCTCCAGACAAAGAGCTGTCCCCGGTAGCATAATCAATATTGATGCCAGGCTGCATATTATAGCAAAAAACATTAAAGAGAATACCATCTCCATTGTCTTCCACGGACTCAGCTTCCATCTGCACACCGTCTGCAACAAGATTATCTCCATCAAATATTGGAGTAACCCTGTATAAAACATGATAATCAGTTTCTTTAATGTAGTCGGCCACCATATTTTCAAACGGTAGCATTCCTTCTACGTTCAGATACCTTGTACCGGTAATCAGATTTTTTTCATTTGCATTTTCTGCTGTCAACTGATATCCAATCAGGTGGCAGCGGTTGTAGACAAATTTGCCATCCACATTATCGTATTTCTGCGTATGCCATCCAGAAGGTTTTACCTGACCGATAGAACCTCTTTTTTCGGTAGGCATGAGATCCTGTCCTATATTGGCGTATGCGACACCACATCTGCCTAAGTTATCCAGATCACTGTATGACTCAAAGGAATCGGTTGTAAAGTCATCTTCCGGAAAATCCGGAACATTATCGTTGATTTCCACATAAGGTTCTCCTGTGTATGCAGGAATAGTAGAAAAATCAACATCAGCCATTACAGGAGCATATCCTGAAAACAGAATGCTTATGGCAGTGATTATAGGTAAAAGAAATTTTTTATTTTTTTGCATTGTATACCTCCATTGTAATCTTGTCATGTGAATTTCCCTCAAAATCTTCGGAATATTTAAGTTTCCATCTATTCAGATCAATGCTAAAGAAAACATCTGCAGGATACCTGCGATTCCATTTAAAAAGAACAATCTGCTCAATCCAGTCTTTGGCTGTAGCTGGATCCTCTGTTTCTACAAAGCAATACTCACCTGCTGCTGCCTCCCGAAGGCAATCATCATCTATATTGATCTGGGAGTGTTTGACAGAATCGAAAAGTTTTTCCGAATAAGAGCTCATCCAAAGGACTTTTTCATTAGTTAAAGCCAGTATCTTATCAGATAGAACCCTGTCCCGGCTCAGCCTTCGCCGGTTAAAGCACATTCCCATACGATCATCAACAACCGTAATCAATATCACAACACATCTCTCCTTTTCTTATATACCATATTAATATGCCATATTTTGGACAAATTAGCAAGCAAAACGAACGTAAGTTTTCATATGCAGAAAATATGAAAAATGGATGGATAAAGAAGGAGAAATCTTTTTTAATCACTACCATTCCAGACATCTTATTTGTTTCTGATCATTCATGCTCCCTAACTTGTCGCTTATACCAGTCTGAAAAGGAATATCCAGACTGTTCATCAGTCCAGCTTTCTATAAACTATTATGCAAAAAAAGACACCTGCGGTCAATTTCGAGCCCCGCAGATGTCATAAACGAAAGGAGCGAATCAGCTTCTTAGCTGTTCATGGTTATAATATACAGCAGATTTTGGATATTGATTTCTGATACGAAAAAAGTTCTAATTTTTGAGCTGAATCAAAATAAAACCCCGGAGAAATAAATTTGCAATACCCATCCATCATAAACCCATCCCCTCAAATAAATTATTCTGAACAAAAAAATTATATCCTTATCCATTATAGTAGCACTTTATAGTAATTCAATCAACAAAACAACAGAATTCTTTAATACTAATACACCTGTTTTGAAGAACGAAAAAAAGAGAGCCTTTCGACTCTCTTATTCGTTCCGCTATTTTCCGCAGCTTTCCGGATATAACAGAGTAACCACACCCTTGGAGTAGTATGCGTCAAACCACTGCCAGATATCTTCTCTTTCGGTTCCTTTTTCGAAGATGAACCAGTCCTGTCCGAGTACCAGATCTTTTTCTCCGTCATCAAATGGTACGTTGGAAAAACTCTTCCAGAGATCCTGAATCAGACCATCTGTGTCCACATAGGTCTTTACGGTATGACTGTTCTGGTCGTAAATGACCACGAATATATTGCGGACCTCACAGAATGGTATGATCCTCCAGATCGCTATCTGGATGCAGTCATCGATAGAACTGCTTTCTTCCCAGATACTTTCCGGATTTATACCTACCGGCTTATTCCTCATAAACTTGAAGATTCCCACTGTATACTTGCAATCCCCCGAATATACCGGATGGAAAGCGAAACAACCTCTCTGTCCGAAAATGCCCTGACTGTTTTCTCTCATAATATGTTCTCCTTTCGTCATTTGGTCGCTGACAATATGAAGAATCAGTTGCAGCATAAAAAAGTGAATTCGAATTCACTTTTAAAATTACAATATGCACAAAAACAGATATGCAAAATTTGTACATATTTCCGAAATGAGAAAAACACCGGAATTATATCAATTTTCTGCGCTTAGGAAAGTTGGAAGGAGGTTCATATCCATGAACAAAGAACTGATCAGACTTTTAAGAGAAATTGCAGAAGTGTCAGGTAGGCTGTACTCCACTATACAGGATAAAGACCTGGGATTATGCAAAGGAGCAAAAAGGCTGGCGGAACTGGAAGAGGAAGGCGTATCCGCGGAAGAAGCCGAGGAGGTACTGCGAGGAGAAGGGTTGATTTTATCTGCGGAAGAAAATCCAATATACCGCGTAAATTAAAAATGTTTAAAAAGATAAGAAGAGCCGGGAGAAATTCCCGGCTTAGTCTTGTATATATCTGTTTTTCTATTTGCTCAGCTGTTTCTTTACATTTTCTATATTATTTGCCTGCCCGGAAACAATATAAGGAAGCAAATCTCATCCATGGATACTCCTTCGAACTGTTTCAACCGCGGGGGGGGGAGGAGACAAACCGGCTCCATGCCGGTACTCATTGATTTTTCTCCACAATCCTTACCACGAACCTTGATGCATTTTTCTTTCCGTAATGCTCAAATGGATTCACTGCTGTTTTCATGTTTTCATGCATACTCCAGGCAAATGGCTCATCCTGCATATCCTCTCGAATCCAGGGGTCATATACTGTATGCTGCTTGTAAGAAAAAGAAACTATATCCTTATCTAGGTATGAATTATGCTGTACCATTTCCAGCTGCCTCTGAGCCAGCATTTCCGATTCATAGATAAGGTCATTTGCCTTTTCCTGTATTTCCCGGTAAGACATGGACTCCAGAGAACTTATATCCTTTCCAGTCAGGTATGCATAGCAGATATCCGTCCAAATGTTCATTTCTATCTTTCCTGCCGGATTAACAACAAACAGCTCCTCTGCTAGGTCGATCTTATCCAATCTCATATCGAGATCTTCTTTCCCACACATACCAATCGGGACAATCATATGTCCCTGCTTTGTCAGTTTTTCCTGTATCTGTTCCATTTCCTTCTTGCACTCTTCTGTCCCGATGACTGCGATAACCGGATATTCTTTTGCCATAGTCTACTCCTCCGCACTTTGTTCTGTATATGATGATAGCATAAGACAGAAAGCATTTCTACATGAAGACGTTGTTATTGCACTTTTCTTTCTCAAAAACACTGTCTCTACTCTTCTACTGCTCCAGTTTTTTCCGCAGACATCCCAAAACCTTAACCAAAATGATTTTCCAGAACTGTGTTTCTCTCGTTTTTCAGTCAGCAATTGAGCTGAGGTAGTTACGGAAAAACAGGGATTATCTGCGGATAGAACATTATCATGGATTACAAAAAATGACTGGACGGAGGATTCCGCGGAAGTTCTTCTTTCGAATCTATCATCCTCAAAACCACGATTTTTTATCAACCACTTCTCTCCTGCATATTGCCAATACAGAGAATACGACAGGAGAATATGTAATTGTTTGTACATTTGACGCATTTTGCGAGTAAGTGTAAAATACATATAAACTCCAGTATCTCTGAATACAAAAATAGGAGGAGATGCTCAGTGAGCACAAAAGATTCAGCGAAGCTAATAATGGATTCCTGTGCCGGAAGAGAGATGGAAGATCAGGCCGTAAAACGTCTGTTTTCCAGAAAGGATTTTCTGGCAAACATTATGAAAGGAACTGTCGCAGAATATGCGGATCTTTCCATTGAGGAAATTATGGACTGCATTGAGGGGGACACAATCCAGACAGGAACCGCATTGGTTTCTGAGGATGCGGCGAATACCATCCGCGGAGAAAACCCTCAGTTTACAGCGATAGGCGAGGCTCCGGCAATCATGGATCTCATCTTTTGTTCCCTGGTTCCATCCCTTGATGAAACCATTAAGATCAATCTTCATGTTGACCTGGAATTCCAACAGGATTATGCTGTTCCATATCCGGTAGAGAAAAGAGCGTTCTTTTACGCCACACGCAGAATATCTGCCCAACTCCCAAAAGTTGGAAAAAATGGAGCCGGATATAAAAACCTGGAGAAGGTATACAGTATCTGGATCTGTATGGAGAACATCCCCAAATACCTTCAGGGATCAATCTCTTATCACAAAATGGTCAACTATAAGAACACTGGGATGACAGATGGAAAAAACAAAGAAAATTTCCTTAAGAAATCGCAGAAAGATATCGACCTTGTGGAAATTGTCATCCTTCGTCTTGGAAAAAGCAAAGAAGAAAGAGGCGTACTTGATTTTCTTCAGGGAGTTTTTTCTGGAGACCAGGAAAAAGTATTTTCTTATTTACCTGATAATACAGCAGACGAAAAGGAGGTCGTGGATATGTTGACAATGGTTGATTGTATCGAAAAGCGTGGAGAAAAACGCGGAGAAAGACGTGGAAAACAGCTTTCTCAAGCCCGCATGCAGAAGCTTATCTTAAGTTTGGCAGCAGACAACAAGAGCGAAGATATTATAAGAATCGCTAAGGACGATGAGTATCTGGAAAAAATGTACAAAAAATATGGTATTTAAGGAGGTTGTTGCCTCCTTCTCTTCCACATAAAAAAGCAGACTTCGAGGTCTGCTTTTTTTCATCAATTCTTTTTCCAAACACTTAAAAGTTCCCTGGCTGAGAATCCTTCCAATTCCAGATTATTTTCCTTAAGGATGCCTTTTACAAGCTTTGTGTCGATTTTTGTCTCTGGAGGTACATTTCTTTTCTCAATGTCCCACTCTGCTTCTTCCAGAGCGTTGCCAACCACAGGATGCTCTTTTAGCCAGGCTTTGATCATTCTCTGTTTTTTGCGCTTTTCCGCATCTTTGCTCTTATCCCGGTTCTTATAGTTCCATGCAGCCATGGCCTTTTGTTTACTTTTGTAACCATAGCCTTGGGCATCGTCCAAAACATTTCCTGTTTCCTCATCGACAACCACAAATCTTTTGTCATATCGACTAGAAAGCGTTTTTGATTCTACTACTTTCACATTTCTCTTCTTTGTTTCGGACATATCTTTCACCTTCTTTCCCTGCTGTCACAGGAATCTTCATACTCTGTCCAGACGCTCATATATTCGCTATACGGACATGTGCAGATCCAGTCATCAGAAGCATCTTTCTTATGGTATCTGCAGGTTCCGCAGCATTCTGTATAATCATTGTACTCTGTCATGATTTTCTCCTTTCCGTTACCTGATTAACTTATGATCAAATCTTATCCTATGTCGGAAAAATATTATTCTGACACGAAAAAACCTCGACGAAACTTCTCCTTGTTTTATTCCTTTATTTGTATTACACTTGTCCTTGAAAGGAAAGATTTTCTGACACATTGACTGTAGCTTGCTGAGATTTTTAAAGCACAGTCCCCAAATATAAAAAAAGGAGGCAATAATAATGCGAAACGTATTAAGCGACACAGAATTTTATATTTTACAGTATTTATGGTCATTAGAAACGCCTACAACTTTTGCAGAGATCATGGTCCATTTTACGGAAGAAGGAAAGACCTGGAAAAAGCAGACTGTGAACACGTTCCTCTCCCGTATGATCCAAAAAGGATATTTAAAATCAGATAAAACAAAAGGTCCGAGAGCTGTTTATCTTCCAGTGTTTACCAAAAAAGAATTTCATGAAAAATATGCAAAAGACGTAGTAGAAGGTTCCTACGACAGTTCCATCTTGGAATTTGTACGTGCATATACAGCTGGACACAAATTAGATGACACAGAGAAAGCAGAGTTATCCGCTTACATCCAGGACTTATAAGAGCATTAACACTTGAACTACCTCAACCGACTGACGTCGGATGGGGATTCTGTGGGCCGAAGCCCACAAAATACTGATTTAGTCCAGCTTACAGTTATCCGATATGCCCCCCGAAACCCGAAGGAAAGGGCAGCATACCGGACGGGTGCTCCAGATATCCCGTCCATCCAGGTACCTGCCGCCCCATACAATTGGAACGTACAGAATCCCTGGTAAGATACCCGGAGAGGTTGACAGTTACAAAAACCATAAGAAATGGTTACAATCTATGTAAAAGAAACATTGTCTTAAGTTACAGGTGATCAGCAGTAACGGACCGTCCAGCCTTTCATCTCCCTTGCGATGGCACCCAGGGATTTTGGCTTTTTCAGCTTCCCGGTCTTTGTCCGTTCTTCTTTATGGGCATAGGGGATCTTACGGTAGAAGCTGTGGGTATATACACCGCTGAATTTCTTTGTGATCTCCCTCCAGGCGGCCATAAGACTGGGCATGTCCTTCCCTTGCAGCATCTTTTCGCGGATGGAAGGGGAAAGCCTCTCCGTCATCTCCTTATCCGGGAGAAGCAGTTCTCGGAGTCCCATTCCTTTCAGCCCGATGGCATAGGAGGCTGCGGCGTGGATGGAGATACCCATCTTCCGCATGAACAGGAATTTCCCCATCTGGCTTGTATACGCAGGGTCGATCTTTATGAGGCCGAAGCTCCTTTCGTAAGCCTGGTTCTCCAGGCAGGAAGTCATCTTGCGGTAGGCAAAAACGGATGCATGGCGGTTGCCCTTTGCATTCCCGTAGCGCATGCCGCCCCTGGAGATGACCGTGTCGATATCCTCCATGATGAGCGGTTTCTTTCTGTCTGCACAGAACTTTCCGACTTTGGACATGACACGCCCGATCTCATCCGAGATCTGCCCGGAGGTCTTATTCTCCGGATCGAACTTCAGGATCTCGCCGGAAATATACCTTCCGTCCTTATCGATGTCCGTCAGTGCCACGTGGTCATAGTTCAGGTCGATGGATACACAGCCGTCCTCCAGGGACTCATTGCAATGGTGGTTCTCTAAGAGGAGGGTGACGGAAGGGATCAGGTACAGCCTGCCATCCGGGTCACGCTTTAACTGGATGCTGTAGCATACCGGTTTCCGGCTGACGGGTGCTGTAAAAAGGGCCTTCAGCCATTCTTCTCCCAGCTGTGCCGGGTGGAAACCGTAAAGGACTGCTTCCGTACCATCCATGCACCGGATGATCAGGGCGTCTTTGTCCCCTTTCAGGTATTTCTTTTCCTTCAGGTCTTTGACAGAGGCCCTTCTCACCAAGAAGTTACAATCCTTTGAGGTATGGCGTCCCGGAAGGCTGATGGAGGCATGCCGTTTGTCATTGAATCCCTGTTTCCATTCCTCCCGGTCCACAACGGGATTCCCTTCCTTATCTACGGCATCTTTCCGGGAATACAGTTTCTTTGTCCCGAACAGGATGCGTTTCGGAGGGAATCCCTTCAGGTCCTCCAGTTTCTTGCCGGCACGTTCCCTGGAGGAGATGAGCATCTTCAGGCGGTGCTTCAGGTTGCGGATGTTCTGTTCGACCATCCGTTCAAAGGATCCTGTGTCCATTGTCTTTTTTCCGGGAAGATGTACCGTTCTATTGCCTACTGTAAGCTGGCAGCCGGTATAAGGCGTCTTCCATTGCCGGGTGGTGCGGTAAAGGTCCAGAGACTTTTTGACAGCCTGTTTCCTCTCAAGCTGTTCCTTTACGGAACTGATCTTTGTGTCACGTGCTTTCAGATCCTCCTCTTTGGAACGGATATATATCTTGTTCAGCTCGCTCTGGGATGCGAGTGCCCCGGAAGCAGCGGAGTAAATGGCACAGGCATAATAAGCATTGATCCCGAAGGTATCTGTGCACCATTGGGAATAAGTCATATCTGAAAAGACACCGGTATTATCGTATCTCAGGTCATACAGATGGTTATACATCTGGATCTTTATGTCATTAAACCTCCGGATCGTATCGACCAGGGAGTCTGCATTGTAGATCTTATCTTCGTCGAGATAATAACGCCTGTCTGCATTTACTGTCCTTATGATATCCATTTATATCCCCCGCTTTCCATAATCGGTCATATTAAAAACGCTTTTGTTATATGTTAATATCATTATAACACAAACATGCGTTTGCAGCAAGGCTTATCAGGAAAAATTCCAGGAGGGATTTTATGTCAGAAAAGAAAACTGTTTATAGCAGGAGGGCACACTCTGTATGCCGTCTTACATACCATGCCGTTTTTGTAGTCAAATACAGGAGGAAGGTCATCAGTCCCGGGATCATGGATTTTTTTAAGGTTCATGCGAAATATCTGATAGAGGAGCGTTTCAGGGGAAATCTGATAGAGTTCAACGGGGGAGGCGGACCATGTCCGTATCCTGTTTGAGCTGCCTCCTTCCGCAGCACCCTCCATGGTCGTACGCAGTCTGAAGACACAGCTTTCCAGGGAAGCAAGAAAGCGGTATCCGGAGCAGATCCGCGGGAAGTTATGGAAAGACTCTTTCTGGAGTGATAGTTATTTTTTTGCAACGACTGGAGGGGCTGATATTGAAACCCTGGAAAGATATATCCAGACACAGGGGACCAAAAAACCACGCAGTCTGAAATCTGACCATCGGAAATGAGCAGGACAGTGAAATGGGAACGCATTCATCCCCACCTGACTAACGTCGGATGAGGTTTTCTGCTATATCTCAGATAAAAAGGACTGCCAGATGGCAGTCCTTCATTATTAATCATCTTCGGAATCAAATGAGAATTCATCAATATGATAAACGGATACCTCATTGATCACATAGGTTTTTTCATTCTTCACATATTCTCTGCTCTGAAGTCTTCCGGAAACATAGAACTTATCTCCTACGGCACTCTGTGCCATCTTTTTGGCGTTTTTACTCCAACAGATGCAAGGTACATAATAAGACATACCTCTGTCATTGATCGCCAGGATACAGTCACAGACTGTACGATCTGAGAACGGAGTTTTCCGCAGCACCGGCTTCTTACAGAGATATCCTTCGAATTTCAGCTGGTCGGTATCCATAGCAGTTCCTGCTTCAACTTCTGTAATATCATAAGCAAAGATATAAATATACAAGTGCCCATTTACAGTTTTTGTCTGGATTGCTCCGGCAATTTTTACACATGAGCTTTTTGTGATATTTCCCAATAACTTTTTGTTTACAACTACATTGATACGGTCTTTGACTGTAGACGGTTCTTTCCTGGAGGTGTAAACGATAAGGTTTACAAATTTGTCTGTAATAAACGGGGTATTCTCTTCTACTGCGTCAACGGTACCTGTTATGTTCGCTCTGTCGATACATGAGTATACGTATTTCTTAGCCATAATAATCTCCTTTTTAATTTTTGCAGACCATTTTTGATCCTGTAGTTTTTAAGTTAAAAGTAATATGATGAATAATATTTTTTTTGATTAAGGCTTGTTGGATGATGGAGATTGATTCAGAAAAATACGGGAACCTCTCTCAAAAAAGTGAATTCGAATTCACTTTTTTATACAAAGACATCCGCGGCTAATTTCGATCTTCCGAGGATGTCAAAAAACAAAGAAAAGGATTCTGAACAACATATGGAGCATAAGTCTCATACACTGTTCATGGGTGTATTGTAGCTGATTTTGACAGCAGGATTTTCTGACACGAAAAAAAGGATACAGCATATATGATGCGACATCCTCTTTTATCTTCCATCTGCAAAAGCCTCTGTGAAGAACTCACGACTAAAGTCACGAGAATGCGGTGGCTAATTTTCAAGGGCTACGATTTCATTTTTACTACGGTTTCGATATATGCAGTCAGCTGCGGACAAGCCTGTACCAGAGTATCTCTCTCACCGTCATAATATCGATAAACTCCATCCGCAAAAAATTCGCTGACATCGTAGTAGAAATCAACATCAAAGGTAGTTACAAAAGAATTGCTTTCAGCATTGAAAATATCTGCAAATTCTGATGCCTGGCTTTGACCTCCATTTATGTAATCCAGGTAGTGTCCAAATTCATGAACAACAGCAGTTTCTATGGCGGCATTACGCTGTTCGATGTATATCTCATGATTGTCGAAATCTGTGACACCTTTTACGGAATTAAATTGTCCTCCAAGAATATCGTAAGCAATATTCTTATCTGTCACATAGAACGTCCATCCATTATCCAGAAATCCCTCCAGCAGTTTTTTCGGAATGACATTGAGCAGATCATTTGCCCGGTCTACTGATGCCTGGTTTACGTTTCCGTCCGCCTGCGCAACTGTCACATACGGTTCTCCTTCTGCTGCCTGCACGTTCGCTGCTCCAACCAGTGAGAGCACTATACATCCTGCAATCATTGTTCTTCTCATGTTATTCCTCCTTTCTCAAATATTCCTCAGATTTTAAGGTCGAACTCAAAAATTTGCATAAAAAAGACACTCACAGCATTTTCCGAACTCTGTGAGTGCCCAAAAACGAAAGGTGAAATCTGAACATCTTTGCTGTTCATGGTTGTAGTATAGCTGATATTGGCAGACTGCTTTTCTGGTACGAAAAAAATCTGTTTCTGATAGAAGATACCTGCAAAGATCAAACTCTCTTCTCTGCCAAAATACACTTCATACAGCTCTCCGCAGAAAAAGCTCTCAGTTTCATGATCTTTCTCCAAAGCCGGATGGATAAGTCAACTTTCAGCAGTCCCGGTTTTTCTGGATATTTTTCCTTAAGCAGATCCAGTACTTCCTCCCATTCGTATTTCTGCGGGATGACGTAAGTAACAGGTGGAAGGATACTCTCCCTTGGGGAACGAATAGTGTTGGATGGGACATATGTGTACGTTCCACTGTCTACGAGAGCAAGCATTTGATCTACAAAATCTTCAGGAAGCAGATTCTCATTGCGCTCTCCTTCTGTTTTGATCTCGTTTATTATATGGATGGGCAAACCGCTGCTTAAAGCCGTTTCTTTGTTTATAGGTGAATGGTAGGTATGAGTTCCAATACATCGGAAAAAATAATACCTGTAATATGGTTCTCCTTTTCGGACAAAGAACCGGATGTCCATTCCTTCTTTCCGGCAGATTCCTCTATCCAGAACCCGGTTATGAAAAATGGAATCTATAAAAACATCCGCATAATCAATCCCATCCTTATCGTAAACGTAATCTTTCTTGTAACCTGCCAGCTCTTGATGGACACAGGCCGGCTTTACGATCTGTAGCAGCCGTTCCTTTTTTGCATAAAATTCTTTCTCCATTCTTTCGGCTTCTTCCGGATTATCCGGATTACTAAAACCAAACAGCTGCGCCTGTGCATACAGACTCTTTTTTGCTTTCCTTTTCTGATCCCTGTAGTTTTTGGCCCTTTTATTCAGGGAGAACAGAGCCAAATCAAGCATTTCGTATGTTATGATCCCTTTAGACAAGTTTTCATAAAAGATTTCAGGTGTATCCATTTAAAATCCCTCCTGTTTTTTCTTTAAAATGCAAAAAAAGACAGCATCAGATATTTTCTGATACTGTCATATGAAGACATTTTATTATACAACATAAAAATAGGATTTTTCTATTTCCGGAGCGTATCTGTAATGAGCAATACAGTTGATTCCTACAAAATGCTCTCCACTCATCTGGGATTTCTCTTCTGCAGTTAACATTCTGGACAGAGTTATCCTTGTTGCATCTCTCCCATCTTTTAGTTTACAGTCATGAAAGTCAATGATATCGTGCTGTATGGTTTGTGGCAGCAATTGAAGCAAATCCATTGTATCCATTTTTTCTATTTCTCCCTTTTTTATTATTATTTTAACGCAATGGTACCAAAATATCAACTAATTTCTGGCTTTCCAGTATTTTGTATTTGTTCCCTGATGCGTGGTAGTGTTGACATAGGAAACTGCATAATCCGTTTTCAGACCGGATACAGTATTATATACGACATCCTCTTCTTTGACGGAATTAAACACCGGATCGTAGTTTGCCAGTCCCGGTCTGGAGGAGATCGTACCGTCAGAATACCGGCTGACGATGATCTTCATGAATGCATCTGAATTTGTTATGCTGTTGCCTTTTACGACTACATTGCTGATACCTCTTGCATCAATGGCAAGTGCGGAACCGTCAGGAGCGGTGATGTTGGTAAAGGTATTGTTAAGTATACTGGAATCTTCCCAGTTCTGCGCCCGTATTGCAAATGTCCGGCAGGAACTGAAGCTGTTGTTTTCAATACTAATATTTTTATGTGGGTGTCCCGGTGTATACATATGCGTACCCACTCCTGCGGTGAGATTTTTGAATACATTATTATGGATATACACAGTATCGTTGGCAGTCTTGTCCTGGCCGCTTCCTTCCCATGTAAATCCTCCGGTTGCAGGATCCGGGACGTCTAAGTTGATCGCTTCTTTCTTTCCTCCGGAAGTGGAACCTTCAAAGGTACAGTTACGGATCTCTACGTTATTGGAAGCATCCATTTCAATGAAATGTGCAGATGTATCGGACATACGGGCAAAGGTGATCCCTTCGATCAGGATGTTCTTCGTATGTCCCATCAAGATCGCGGCATTTCCTCCAAATTCCTTATCAAAGACAACCTTTCCCCTGCCGATTATCTTGATGTCATGGACACCATTGTATCCGTAGAATTTCTTTCCGGTATTTACGTCATTGTAACTGCAAAGGATGAAAAGAGTCCCCTTGTCCTGCCGTTTGATCGTGACCCCGTCCTCAAATATAACAGTGGTATTGGAAGGAATATACAGAGGAAACTGCAGGTTATAGGTTCCTTTTTTCAGGTGCAACTCTCCGCCTCCGATATTTGAAAAGTATTCCAGATAAGAACGGAGAACATAATAAGAGCGTGTCTGTTCCGTGAACCAGGATGTGTTCATGTATTTTTTCTTATAAGTATCGGATTTTGGGGATACAGTGATCACTTTGCTTTCTGCTGCAGAGCTGTTTTTGATCGTGATCTTTACGGAAGAAGAGTATTTTCCGAATTTCTTTTTACCGGAAGAATCCGCATAAGCCCTGACGCGGAAATAATAGGTATTCCCTGGTGTAAGCCCGCTTACCGTATAGCTCTTCTTTCCAGTGGACTTGATCCTGTGGAATTTTTCTGAACCAGTTTTCTGGTATACTTGATATCCCTTGGCTCCTGCTGCTGTATTCCATGTCACTTTTACCTTTTCACCGGACTGTTTCGCCTTGACGCCGGAAACCTTTCCCAGAGCCGCTGCGCTGACAGGGACTGCACACAGGCAGAGGACCAACAGGAATATAAATAAGATTCTTTTTCTCATATTTTCACCTTTCCGCGAAAGGCATCAGTGTACTATGAAGCATACTGGCTTTCGCTATCTGTTTTTTAGAATAATGTTTTTCCTGGTACAAACATATTTAATCTGCATCACCCCCATCCATTGATCATTTCATAGCAGCTGTAGGTAGCACGTTGTATATCCGCGGACTCACCAAACCATGGATCTGGCAGTAACATAGAAACTATCTTCTGACGCAGCGTTTTTGCGACTTCCACTGTCTGTTTTTTTTCCTCGATATCCTTCGCAGTTTTTTTTGCTTCAATGTCGTTTCGAATAAAGAAATCCATCGAAAAAATAAGGACATCCAGAAGCGTAATATTAATATGCAGATGCTGTCTGGATAACTCCATGCATTCATCATTTGAAGAGTCAAAACATTCTATCATCTGTTTAAGATCATCAGCGACCATCTTCTGGTATTCCCCATCAATTTTAGAAAGTGGTTTTCCTTGAAAACTGGACCATCTCATAGTTTGTAAGTTATATAACATTTCTCGCTCATCAGCAGTCAAATTGATCTCCATGTTTTTTGTCCTTTCCTTAGTTTTTTAATTCATACCCGACAGGAATGAGATCAAATTGAAGAACAGATCTGAAACCTTATCAGACAGTGAGCAACCATCTTCCACCTGTCTGCTCTCTTCTCCTTCCAGCCAGCTGTCGTCGGTAGCATAATCGACCCCGATCCCGGGTTGTACATGTAGTAGTATATGTTAATATAGTACCTGTTTTTCCTGATGTTCGCAATGATTTTTGTTGTTCTTATGTTTTTAACTGTACAAAAATATCCTTATATCAAAAAAGAGAGGAAAACCTCTCTTTTTGTGGAAGTACCTGTATGTAGAAGAGTCATTCTTCCAGCAGCTTCAAGCTGCTTGCTGAAACCTCATATGCAGTGCGGCTTTCCGTTTCTGTTTCGCTAATCCGTTTAGAGTATTCTCTGCTCTGGATACGGCCCTTGATCTGCAGATGATCCCCAATGTCCAGGGAATCTGCAAAGCGAGCATTTCTTCCCCAGCAGAGACAGGGGATATAATCGGATTTCTTGTAAGGACGGTTAACAGCAAGCAGTACATCGGCGATCTCTCTGCCGAGCGGAGTTTTCCGGAATACGGTTGGCTTACAAATATATCCATCCAGATAAATCTCATTTATCGGATAATCCTCCTCTTCCAAAATCTCCATTTTTGTTGCAAATACATGGAGGATAAGGCGGTTATGTTTTTCATTATACTGATTGTAGGAACGGAACTGTCCGCGGATCTCCACATATTTTCCAATATAATCCTGTGTTACGTCTATCAGCCGTTCGGATACCAGGATGGGAATGGTATCTGTCATTTCGCTGAGTCTGTCTACGGTTACCTGTGCGGTGTAAAACCCTTCTCCCAAAAGTTCGTGACTAAAGGAAAAACCTGTTATCATTTTTCCTCTTAAATGTACCTGGTTGTTTTCAATAATGTGTTCTGTTGTGTCGTACAATGTTTTATCTCCTCTCTGTTGATTGTTGCTCATTCCTGTAATGAAGCAAATATCTGATTGTTATGAAGCAGCGTTTTTTCTGCTTACCTGTACATAATATGAGAAAATCGAAAAGATAACTTCTGGTACGAAAAAAAAGGAGCTGTAAGATACAGCTCCTGAACACTACAGATACTGGGTTTCCCTTACCAGTACATTCATTTCCCCAAATGCCTCTTTCAGCTCATTGATTGCTTTCTGATCGGATGACATATGGATCTTCAATGCCATGGTGATTCTTTTATCATTCAAAAGAACACTGACCAGGGACATCCCCCTGTTCCAGGATGAGATCTTTTCCAATACACTTTCATTGTTCCTGAATTCCCGGATACTGTCAAACCGGATCCATATCCTGTAGTTTGGCTCATCAAGGAAAAAAACACTGTCAGCGATCAGGCTTGCTTCCTCTTCCCGGATACTTACCTTTCCTCTGATAAAAACAGGTCTGTCCTCCCTGATCTTTTCATTTATCAACTCATACAGGGAATGAAAAACGACCACTTTGGTAACACCAATGGAATCTTCTACATCAAGGAACACCATCGGCTCATTGTTCTTTTTGGTATAGATGACTTTAAAGGATCTGATGATCCCGGCAATGGAAACCTCTTCCTTTTCCTTTGCAGGGATAGCTCCTGTCTCCTCATCCGCATACAGATAGCTGCTGTACTTGACCGGATTTTTGGAAAGGACCTCAGCGTATACATCGATCGGATGTTTTGAGATATACACACCTGCTCCTTCTTTTTCATAAAACAGAAGTTCTTCCTCGGAATATTCCGGTAACTCAGAAAGAGTATCTGTCATATCCGAACTGCTTCCAAACAGATCCATCAGGGATAGCTGCCCTTCGATCTGTTTTTTGGATGCACGTTTTTGGGCAGACAGATATTCCACGCCGGAGATTATCAGTGTATGTCTGGTATATCCGGTAAAATCCAGCGCACCTGTTTTTGCAAGTGCTTCCAGCATCTTTTTATCGATCTCCGGATTTCGCTTTACTAGGTCGTAAAATGATACATACTGACCGTTTGTTTTCCGTTCATCTATGACTTTTCCAATTGCTTCCTTGCCAACGTTTTTGAGTGCAGCAAGGCCATAATAAATGGAATCTCCAACAACAGTGAAATCCTCATGGCACAGATTGATATCCGGTGGAAGGATCCTGATACCATTTTTCCTGTATTCAGCGATATAAACCGCAAGCTTATCTGTCTTATCCATAACGGATGTCAACAGTCCGGCTGCAAATTCCAGTGCATAATGGGCTTTCAGATATGCCGTCTGCATTGCAATGGCAGCATAAGCCGCAGCGTGGCTCTTATTAAACGCATACTTGGCAAAATCAACCATCTGTTCCCAGATCTGCTTTGCAGTCTCTTCTGGGATCCCGCGGTTGACACAGCCGTCAATCTTCAGTTCTTTATCTCCGTAGATAAACCTTGGAGCTTCCTGATCCATAATATCTTGCTTCTTTTTACCCATAGCCTTACGGATCAGATCGGCCCTTCCCATGGAAAAACCGGCTAACTTTTGTACAATTTGCATGACCTGTTCCTGATAAACGATCACCCCATAAGTGGAACTTAAAATGCTTTCCAGTTCAGGGGTCAGATATTTTATGGATCCCGGATCATGTTTTCCGCGGATATAATCGTCGATATACTCCATTGGCCCCGGACGGTATAAAGCCACCCCTGCAATGATATCTTCAAAACAGGTTGGCTGCAGCTTCTTCATGAACCCTTTCATTCCTTCGGATTCCAGCTGGAATACCCCGTTTGTGTCTCCGGAAGAAATAAGTTTCAATGCTTCTTTATCGTTTAATATTTCTTCCGTCCACAGCGGGATCTCAACCCCGTATTTCTCTTTTACGGATTTCTGTGCCGTATCGATGATAGTCAGGTTACGTAGCATCAGAAGATCCTTTTTCAGGTTCCCCAGATGCTCTGCATCGGTCATGTTGTACTGGCAGACCAGATATCCGGTTTCCGGATCGACGGATACCGGGAACAGATCCTCACATGGTACCGGAGTCGGGATATGTCCGCAGGCGTGTGTGGAGGCGGCCTTTTTGGTGCCCTCCAGCCTTCTGGCGATCTTCCACAGCTTCTGGTATCCGGGATCTGAGTTGATAAAGTTCTGAAGGTCAGGGTTGGAATCCCATGCCTTATCCAGTGTCATTTTAGGATCTTTTGGGATCAGACCTGCGATCCTGTCCCCTACTGCTACCGGATACCCGGCTACCCTGGCAATATCACGCACGATCCCTTTTGCATTCATGGCCGTAAAGGTACGGATCTTGGCAAAATGATCCCAGCCGTTGCTTTCCGCCTCAAATGCGATCACATCATCCTTATAAGAATAATTATAGTCGACATCAATATCCGGCATGGATATTCGTTCAGGATTGAGGAACCTCTCAAACAGCAGGTTATATGGGATAGGGTCGATATCCGTGATCCCCAGACAGTAGCACATCCGGCTTCCGGCTGCGGAGCCACGTCCCGGTCCTACTAATATCCCATGTTCCCTTGACCATCGGATAGTTTTACGGGTATCCAGGAAATACTCGGCAAATCCCATCTGCTTTACGATCCCAAGCTCGTACTCCAGATCTTTCTTTGCCGTCTCACGTTCCCTGTTACCTACAGGGTATCGTTTTTCCCATCCTTTCCAGGATTCATCCTCCAGGTAACGGAAATAATCATTTCCATACTCTTTTGGGATAACGACTTTTGGCATCCTGTAATCGCCAAATTTAAAGTCAAAATTGCATTTGTCTGCGACCTCAAGGGTATTGTCAAAAGCCTGTGGCAATGACGGGAATAACTGCCGCATCTCCTCTTCCGTTTTTACGGAATAATCACCTTCGTAAACAAGCCTGTCCGGACTGTCCAGCGTTTTCTTTGTCTGGAGGCAGAGAAGATACTCATGGGCTTCCTTATCCTCGGAATTGGTATAATGACAGTCATTGGTACATACCAGCTTGATACCCAGTTCGTCCGAAAACCTGACCAGTTCGTTAGCGACTATCTGCTCTTCCCGGATCCCATGGTTCTGGATCTCAAGATAATAGTCATCCCCAAACAATTCCCTGTATCTTAGGATTGCTTTTTTTGCCGGTTCCATATCTCCGCAGCTGATCCCGCGGAGGATCTCACGCGGAACACGTCCGGCCAGACATGCACTCAGGCAGATAAGTCCCTCGTGGTACTGCTCTAACAGTTCAAAATCGATCCGCGGCTTGTAATAGAAGCCGTCGATATTGGATCTTGAGACCAGGTGGCAGAGGTTTTTGTATCCGGTTTCGTTTTTTACTAACAGGATCAGGTGATGATACCTTTCCTCTCCTGCATGGGAATTTTTATCCAGCCTGCTTTCGGGTGCTTCATAGCACTCACAGCCAAGGATAGGTTTGATCCCCTGTTTCTGACATTCGTTGTAAAAGTCCACCACGCCGTTCATGACACCATGGTCCGTCAGGGCACATGCAGTCATCCCGGAGTCTTTTATCTTCTTTACAAGATCTGGGATCTTGCTCATCCCATCCAAAAGACTGTATTCTCCGTGGACGTGTAAGTGGACAAACCCACTTTTTGTGTTGCTCATAAAAATTTCTCCTTTCTTTTTCATTTCCTGCAAAATGAAAAAATACAAGACACAACAAAAATGCTCTGCCCGGATATCCGGACAGAGAGATCATCTGCATGCCTTGCGAAGTATTTTTTTATATTTTTTGTTTTCTTTTTGTCCTACCTGATATACCATGATCCTGGTCAGCTTCTTCATCAGGTCTTCCGGAAGTATGTCCTGCTTGATACGGTTACAGACGCTGCAGGCACATTGAAGGTTTGACAGATCATTGTTGCCGCCTTTTGCAAGCGGGATGATGTGATCCACGGTGAAATCGGTATATGGGACAAATTCTCCGCAGATAGCACAATGACCTTCTGTTTTGTTGTATACCGCAGCCCGCTCCTGCGCAGTGAAACATTTTCTGTGGGAGCTGCTGGAAATGCCAGCCGGAGGATTACTGACGGATGGCGTTGCGTCTGTCACCTGAATCTTTGAGTCCGGCAGGGCTTTCTGGCTTTCGTCTGAAACCGGATGGATCTTGTATCCGTTAAGTTTCCTGCTTGCCCGGTCCCGCATTTTTTTCGCATCCTTCTCTGACGCAAATCTCTGTGCCAGAGTGATATCCTCGGTTTTTTTGATCGCATTGTTTTTCTCTGTTCTTGCATAGTATGTTTTTCCTGAAACTGTTCTCATCAAAATGTACTTCATGATCCATGCTCCTTTCTGGATGGTTATCTTTGGTGTAGTGATCTTTGTAAGTACAATATAGCAGAGCAGGAGCAGGGCATCAGATGAGACGAAAAACCGGTACAAAAATGTCATTAAGATAAGCATTTCATAACAAAACAGACTATACATGAAAAATATATAGTCTGTGTTGCTTGTAATGATTAATAGATATGATGCAAAACAAAAATAGGCTACTCGGTATGATTCGAATAGCCTATATTTTTATATTAAAACCAATTTTCTATAATCTATATAAGGTGTACAACCAGGCTCAAGGACTCTACAAAATTTCATCTTTTTAGATTTTGTTTTGTTGTGTTCAACTTTTGCTTTGTTTTCATCTTTAGGGAAACGAATACCTTCACAAATAAAGGTCTCAACTTTTGTATTGCCTTTGATTTTGTTCTTTTTCTCATATCGAACTTTATCACCAATATGGAACGGACAAATACGCCCTTCCTTATGGAATGTATATGTTCTTCTAGCAGGCTTTACAGTTAATGATTCAAAATGCTTTTTACATTCATCGGCAGTATGTGTCTCTGCATATGTATTCATATACTCTTCTAAAGAATCAGCTTTTTGGTCTGTTCCTTTATGCCTGTTAACTGCAGCAAGTTTTTTACCATCATAATATTCTCTACAATTACGCTTCTGAATAATATTCTTAGACTTCTTCTTATAGCGTTGTTTCTGATGAATTCTATCAGGCATAACGTCAACAGATTTAACATTTCTGCCAGCTAAAGAGATAGCAAATCCATCAATACAATGGTCTTTTTGTAAATCATACATATCTCTTACTTTAGCAGTATCATGGCCTCCACAGATAGAAAATATAATAGAATTTGCTTTACAGAATTTATCCATTTCTTCAATAAGAACTGGCATAACAGAATTAAGAAGACTTACCTTATACTGTTTATTTGCTTCATTCTTTAATTCAGGCAATCTGCCCTGTGTATCCTGGCAATTATGAACACCCATTGGTCCATAATGGCAATCATAACAAAGACCAGCAAGATTACTTACCTTATTAGAACCGCCTTTACTACGTGGAATGATATGATGTAAATAATCTATATGTGGTTTCCCACATATAAGGCATTTGCCACCTTGGACATCGTGAATATATTCTTCAGGCGAATCATATCCGTAAAGTTTACCTTTACCATATTCCCAAGCTTTGATGTTTTCGTTTTCAAGTTTCTGGAAATCAAAAGCAACTCTTTCAAGAGTAACATGACTTATAGGTAGAATTCTACACATAGACTTTAAATCGTTCATATGCATTTGAACAAGCTGCCTGGCAGAAGGAGTAATCCAGCCTTCATCACGATGACGATTAGCAAATTTGCCTTCTTTACCACGAATAATTTTATGCGTTACAGATTTTTCTGCTGCAGGATAAGAAATTTGTACTGATTTACAAGAAATAGTTGTTCTACAAATATCAGCATTACCATTTTGAATTTCAGTATGGTCTTTCCTTGCCTTACGTTGTTTGTTTTGTCTGTCGTGGCTGCGTCTTTCTTTACGAAAACCAGCGCGTTCAGTCATCTTCATTTTAATTGATTTATTGGATGTTTTTAACTCTCCAAGATATAGACAATCACCATCTTCATTAGATGCACCAGAACCAATATTTTCTCTGCCAGAGTCAATACCAGCAAATACATCCTGAACACCATTTGGTGTATCATATTTCAGTCTGATAGTAAAAGGATTACTGCTAACAACAACAGCTTTCTTGCTATCCAATAATTTTCTAACATGCCCGCAACGAGTTGTTGGCATAAGTGGTTTGCCTTTCTTATTAAGAATGTAAACCATTACTTTTTGTTTCTTTTGTTTCATAAAGCTCCTTTCTCTGATGGAAACCAGATTGTAAATCATCTCCGAGGAGATGTCGCTGTATAACCTAATAAGTTGTACTTGTACTCGAAATATCACTAACACTTGAAGCAGAGCAAGCACCTGTACAAGAGCATTTAGTGCATGGGGTGTTAGTATCTTCTCAGTTCATTCGCAACAAATGTTACGAAATCCCTTTGAAAAAAATCGTGTCAAAGTTTTTCAAATTAAAGAACTTTGACAACCGAAGTTGCCAAAATCCCTTAACTTAATGACATTGATGCGCTACGGGGCTTTTGTTCATTCCTTTCTCTTATATTCGATGGCAAACCTTCCGTTCTCGCATTTCTCCGCGGAGCAGATAAACTGCGGCAGGTCACAGAACTCCATCTGAATGCCAACGTTTAAGCAAGAGAAGGTATCTGTGGCTGTTTTTATAAGTTCGATCAGGGCAGCTGCCTGACGGGTGGTCAGATTTTGAAGGGAAATCTCCGGAAGGCTTACATATTTCTCTGCTTTAGTGATCAGTGAGGAAAGGTATCCTAGCTGTTTACTGGAAGCAGGTTTTTCGGGAGACGGGATTATGAGTTTTGAAATAGTAAGCTTTTTCCGTTCTCCTTTCTCAGGTACATACTCACGTCGCATCTGCTGCCGGTATTTTTCTTCCGCTTTCTTTTTGGCAGTTATCTTATCACAGAATACGGGGAACTGCTTTTTGCCTCTTTCCCTGATCTTATCCTCTTCTTTCATTTTTAGCTGAAAGTATTCAGATGCTGACTTGGAAGGCTTTTCAGATTGTGCCTTCGTCAGGAGTGTTTTCTGTTTCTCGGCTTCTTTCATCCGCACGGACAGGTCGATCAGACGCGAAGCTTCCAGCTTGTTTAATTTGTCCGCAGTATTCAGGTAAATCCCCTTATGGAGATAATCCTTCTTTACTTTGGCTACCTGCTTTTCCGTTGCGCTCATGGTACTCCAGTTTTCCTGGGAATCCTTATTCCAGCAGTACGAATAGAAACCGGGAAGGGACTCACAGTAAGCCTTTACCAGTTCAACTGCTTTGTCCATCTTTAAGGTTCCGGAGATAATGGATGAATCAGAGGTATGGAATTCCACGTTGACATTGTCCAGAACATCCGGTTTGGAAATGTAGATCACTTCATCCCAGGACGGGTTGATCATATAGTGCTTCTCATCATCCGGACAGATCTCCACATCCAGATTCCCAAAATCATATTCCGGTTCCGCAGACTGGCGTTTTTCAGTATAATAAGCAGCCAGATCTTTGATCGTCTTATCCTTGCATGCAGCCAGTGCTTCATTACAGGAATCCAGGAACAGATCCACCCTTCGTGTCTCGATCTCCATGCGCTGCGCTTCCGTTGTGAAATATCCGCGGAGGGAGTCGCACAAAGTCAAAAGATCGGTGTCGGGATTCAGTTTCTTTTTCTGTTCCTTGTCAAGCAGGGCCGGATCCACTCCGAATAAGGTAGGCGCAGTGCAGAGGTTCTGGACTTTTTTGGAATCTGCCGGGACAATGTCAATGAGAAGACAGAATTCCTTTCCTTCATACAGCCTTGTACCCCTGCCCGCCATCTGCTGGTACAGTGTCGGATTGCAGGTCGGGCGCAGATTCATGATCGTGTCACAGATCGGGAGGTCTGTGCCCTCAGTGAGTACCATACAGTTGATGATGCCGCGGATCTTCCCATCTGCAAAATCCTTAAGGATCTGCCTGCGCTCCTCCGCAGGTGTTTCGCCGGTAACAATACATACGGTATCTTTCTTATCCGGGATCAGGGAACAGATCGTTTCCCTGAGCAGATAGCAGAGACGCTTGGTGACACAGTAGATCAGTGTGTGTCTGTCCAGGCACTTCTCTACGTACGCCTTTGCAGCAGTGACGATTGCACCTCCATCGAGCATAACCTTTTCAAGGTCTGAATCGGAATAATCCCCCAGATGCTTCTTTACATTTTTCAGTTTAAATTTTCCAAAAACCTGTTCACAGCGGATACGGGACAGGTAATTGTTCTGGATCCCCCATCGCAGGTCGCGGTTAAAGATGATGTCGTCAAAAACATCGGTCAGACGGACGTTATCCCCGCGCTGCGGAGTGGCGGTGAAGCCGATACGCCTTTTTGCCCCGGAAAAGTAATCCAGAACCGCCCGGTAGCTTTTGGCTGCACTGTGGTGCGCTTCATCAATGATGATGGTATCAAAGGCATCCGGGGCAAAGCGTTTCATCCTGTCCGGACGGGAAAGGCTCTGCACACTGGCGGAAACCACCTCTTCATCCCCCGCATGCTCCTCTGCCTTTTCTATGCCAAAAGAGCAGTCAAAATACTTTTCCGGCTGCCTCACCAGCTCATCCCTGTGCGACAGCAGCAACACTCTTCCATTTCTTTTAAGATGTGTCATTACGACTGTTTTTCCCAGTCCTGTTGCCATGACCACCAGGTGGTTCCCGGTGGGTGTTTTATCTAAAATATCCTTACATTCTTTCTGGTAAGGACGCAGTTCGTATGCCATATAAGTCCCTCCTGTTTTTTTGCATAAAGCAAATAGCTCATTCTGGCCATCCATAGTCTTATCCGATGATTTTATTTAAACACAAAATGACAAAATTTTGTTTTGATACGAAAAAACGTCCTTCAGGAGAGTATTTCATTCGAGACGAAAAAATTCATAAACAATAAAAACTGTCTTCCAGTCAAACCAGGAGACAGTTTTCGAATTCTTTAAGATACTCTGCGGGAATTCTCGGTAATTCAATTACCGAGATGAAAGCAGGACGGTTTTTTGACCGTCACCCCTTCCCGAGAGGCTTTTCTGCTCCTATCGCCCAGTTCCCACAGTGATGCAGGATCCGGAGCCTTGATATACTGACCTGCTTGTATTTGGGAGAAGTACAGATATAGCTGTCCTCCTTATCCTTTACATAGCAGGAAGTTCCGGTAAACCCGGTGATCCATCCTTTTTTCCCATCCAGTTCCACGCGGTCGAACAGACAGGCGGTCATAGAGGCTTTTTTCTCACCGCTTCCTTTTGTGACCGTAACAGATTTTGTGTTCTTATCGCTCCTTGAAGCAGTACGGTTTGGTTCCTTCCTGCCCTTCCGAGGGGTTTCTTCATGGAGGGAGCGTTTTTTTCTCCTTACCTGCTGGATGTGGATGACAGGCTCTTCATCCTTCACGGATTTGACTTCCGTCTTCACCAGCGCAATGGCAGTGGCATCGTTCCCATGGCTTTTCGGCAGTTCCAGTTTCTCCCTGTCTGCCTTTGTGATATTGCCGTAGGTAAATACCGCATCCGGGAATGCCTTCCGCAGACGCTTTTTCAGGATGTTCATAAACGTGGCATCTCTCAGACCCCTGGTAAACTTTTTCTGATCCTGCATCCACTGGTAAAGGATGCCTCCGGGCAAATGGTTTTCTGTGGTATGGCACTTACTGCATACCGTAGCCATGTACTTTGGATTATCCGATGCTCCCCTGCTCCTGTAAAGGATATGATGCACATGAAGCTTCCCGCCTTTCTTTTTACACACCCGGCAGGTATACCCGTCCCGGGCAAGGACATAGGCGCGCACATTTTCATAGTCATACTGCGGACCTTTCTGGTACAGCTCCCCGTGGATCTCCGGATCCTTCATCCTGGCCGGGTCAAAACGGCCCAGTTCGATGGAAAGCCGGTATCCTTCCGGGAGAAGGTCCAGGAGTTTCCGGATCCACTGGATATGATGGTTCGTTTTGGACTGCAGGGATGGCGGCAGCCATCCTGCCTGTCTTTTGGAAGTGAACGTGTTCTTCTGTTTCTTCCAGTGCCGTCCTTTCCGGTCTGCCTTCTCATTGTAGGTACGCTTTGTCTTTGGCTTCCACTTCGGGTGCCGGTACCGGGTCTTCCGATACCGTCTCCCTCTCCTTGAGGAAGCCCTTGACTCCAGCAGCTTCCGTTTGGACATGGAATCCCGGAGCCCGATCTCTTCCTTATGTAAGACAGTACCGTCCTTCCGCACAACGGAAACCCCGATGTGTTGCGACCCGGTATCGATTCCAAGATATCCGGGCTGTACGGTGCTGCCGGTCTTATAGTTCAGCTTTATCGTAAATGGGACCTTCCGGTAAACGGAAGCTTTCCCACCCTTCAGTAATAAACGGGCTTTCCTTTCAGATACAGGCATCAGCCGGCATCCGTTCAGCCCTACCACAAACACACTCATGGCTGGTCCCTCCTTATGTTATTATGGCAGGTACGCAAAAGTCCTGCCCTCCCACAGGGGAGTGTTCACCCTTCGACAATGTTCCGGATACTTCCTGCACCAGGTCGGTATCTTCTTCTCCGGGAAGACATCCGTTGCCTGAACCCTGTGCCGGCTTGGGTACCACCGGGTCGGGTATTGATATCCGGGACGTAGCACTAATGGTATCCTTCACAGCATGGAAGCTGTAAGTTCCGTTGCGCTTAGTCTAGTCAGCATGCCCTTTCAGGTACTACAGATAACTGATCCATACATTTCTGCATGCTCGGTTATTCTATAGCCGAGAAGCTGACTCTTCCATCAGAGATATATTATACTTACTCAGAATTGTTTCGAGTTCTTCGTAGCAGCTTCTTCCAAAATTCCGGATTTCCATGATTTCTTCCCTGGACTTCTTTGTCAAATCTCCAAGAGTTCTGATACCCGCACGGAATAAAGCATTAAATGTTCGCGTCGACAGGTTCAGGGTGGAAATCTGAATAGCAGACGCAGCAATACTATTTACTTCTTGTGTAGGAATGCCAAACATAGTATCCAGGACTGAACAGGAGAAATCCGGACAGAACTCTTTTGTTTTTTCCAGTTCTGCATGGTCCGCTTCTATATAGTCGAAAACGGTTATAATACCTTTTGATTTCAGTATTTCTTTCCAATTCTCTGGAATTACCATATCAGAAATCTGTATCATATTCTCCAGTTGTCTACGAATTTCCGGAGCTTTATCAACCAACTCTTTTTTGTGGAGTAGCCAGGTGTATTTTTCGACTGTACGTTCATAAGCTTTCTCCAGATTGTCGGATACAGCCTGGACCTCCTGACAGGACTGTAAGGCCTTTGCGTAACGCTGGTAATTTGGTAGTAGAAGCCGGCTGTTAGCAGGATTACGTAATTTACGCAGACACTTATCAAGAATCTGCCGGATACGTTGCTGTTCTACCCCAAACTGTTCACCGATTTTGCGTAGAGTCATTGGCTCATCGGTATTAATGCCATATCGAAGGCTCATTATACTCATTTCTCTTTCTGACAGGATTTCCTTCATACGCTGCAGGAACAATTCCTGGTTTTCTGTATCGATGATTACCAGTTTTTCATACTCTGCAATTCCAAAGATATCTTTGGCGATTCTTTCACATGGAGTCTCTATTTCTTCCAGACATTTGAGTAGAAGATCTTCTGTGATAATATTTCTTTTCTTGATATAATTGGAAAAACTGTTCTTTAATTCTGTCTGGAAAGCCTGAGGAGTAATTCCTAGTTTGTCAGCAGCCTGTTTCTGGGTAATTTTCCTTTCTAAAATTTTTCGTAGAAGATTAGTCATCTCTTCCAGTTCTCTGATAGCGTTATTTATTGCAGTTTCGTTCATTTTAATTTTCTCCTTTCGTTTAAGTTCGGATATAATATGAGAAATAGTAGAAAAAAAGACACCTGTGGCTAATCTCGAACTCTACAGGTGTCAAAAAAACGAAAGGATTGTGGATATAGTGCTTTTTATCCTAGATATAGCAGAAAACCCCATCCGACGTCAGTCGGGTGGGGTAGTTCAAAGATATGAAAAAAGAGTATCATTGTGTTTATGTTTCCAGCGAATACATTATTTCTCCTTTGATATTCTCTCAATTATCACAGTATTCGGCACATATAGTACCACCACCACAGAACCTCTACTTCTAACTCACTGACAGGTTCAGAAGGTTCAGCGATGCTCCAGCTTCGAAGCAGGTTCTCCAATGAAGTTGATAAAGAATCGTAATCTTCTCCGTAGATATTCGCTGGGGACTCCATGTCTAACTCAGGATCTTCATCTTTTTCCGGATTAGGAATAATAATCCCCTTATCGTCAAGAAAGTCTTCGAAAATATCAATGATATTCCCAATCAGTTCCGGTTTGTTCATTTTGTTTATAATAATCTTTTCATTTATACTGCTCATAACAGACTTCTCCTTTGTTTAATTTAGAATATCCCTGTGTATAAGTTACCAATAAACATATGTCCTATCTTCTATATTTTTTTCGCTCTCCTTTCGTTTTATATTTACAGAAATAAACGTCAAAATACCACACACCCAAGGGTATGTGGCTTGTAATACCCACCGAAGGTAGATATCTCAAACCAGCACAATCCTCAAGGCTGGGCTTACCGCTGGCATTGTGGTTCGTCCGCATTCAGGCCAGATGCCGTCTCTGCTCCCACAACAGTACCTGGAAATCCTTCAGGGTCGCCTCGGCTTCGGGACACTTGACAGGTACAGCTTACGGTCAGGCTGTTAAGCCTTAAGGTACACCATACCATGCCCCCATTGTAAAAATTAAATCAGTTTAAACGATGTTTTATCGGATTAATACAAAAGCATTTTCTGCTATCGTATTCTCCGCATTCTTCTTTGCTGCCTTAGCCTTCCGCTTCTTACCACTTGGCTCCATCTTTGTAAAAGATGGGGTATTATCGCCTTTCAGATACTCAGCACCAAGAAACATTAAATTTAATGCCCCGACTTCATCGTCATTTTCTATGTGCCCACATTCCGGGCATACATATTCATGTGTATCACGATGCCTGGCTGCTTTATCATATCTTCCGCAATGAGGGCATCTCTGTGATGTTTTGTATGCATCAGCTTCAATCACCTGCTGTCCCCTTAAAGCCGCCTTGTATTTTAATTTTTCTCCAAAATCATAGAACGCCCACGACCGCAGCTCATTTGTCTGTTCCTTAGAGTGGAAGTTGCGTTCTTCAAAAGATACCCCGGTAAGGTCTTCAAGCACAAACAGTGTATCTTCCGGATAGTTTTCGCAGAGTGCCTTGGTGAGACAATGATTCACATCGTTCATATAGCCGTTCTCTCTGCCGGATAATCTCTTTAATACACGTTTTGCCCCGCGAGTTCCTTTTTTCTGGAGTGAGGCTCGGGTCCTGTTGTATCTTGCCCGGATCCTTCTGGCGTCATCGCCACTGTACCGTGTGGTCAGACCACTCTGGTCGGCAGCGGTAACGATATTGACAAGCCCACGGTCAAGACCGACAATATTAAAGATATCTTCGCTGCCAGTTACCGGAAGCTTTGCCGTTACTGAAATATGCATAAACCATTTTCCGCCGGAGGAAAGAAGTTTCGCTTCTCCAAATCTCCATTTCGGGTCTTCGATGTTTAAGCCCGGCATGTCTGAATCGTTAAGGATATCCTCAGATCCTTTTACTACAAATCTTACTTTTGTACGACCTGTAAGCGTAGCGATAGAAAGGAGGAGCCCTCCGTTTTTATCGTTTACAAAGCTCCAGTCACGCCCTCGGACAAGGTCTGCCTGTGGCCGTCTGTACACAACCGGATGCTGCAGCCAGTTCAGGTCTTTTCTATATCTGGACGTATTTCCATCTGTATCCGTATAAGTGTAATACTGTTTCTTAAGAGTTGTGTCAATAGCCCTGTACTTTGCGGATACGGATCTGATGAGACTTTCTGCAAGCTGTGACTTCATGTCTTTCTTCTGTCTTATGTCGTAATAATATTTATCATGCAGTGTCCTGCAGTCAGTTATCATTTCCGGACTGGAAAAGTCATTAAACATAAGGTCAGAAAGCCATGTTGCCGCCTCACTGTATGCCGTAGTCAGTTTCTTAAATTCTTCAATTGTGTTCTGGTCAGGATACAGTTTTGCTTTTATGGATATCGTCACGTCCTGTTCTTTTACTGGCATCAGTGTCCCTCCTTTCAGCGGATTTCATCAACTTATGTTCACGCATGTTTAATATGACGAATTTTTCAGGAGAAAGTAAAAGAATAAGATATTTTTTATTTTTTTGTAAAAAAAGGCCCTTCCTCCACATACCCAAGGGTGTGTGGTTTCCGGGCTTAAAATTAATATGAAAAATGGCTGAAAGAAATAGAAAAAAACAGCTTGTAAAACAAGTCGCCTTAAAATAAAAAGATATAAGAAAAACATAGTGCTGTCTTTTTATACGAAAAAAGAGGCAGCCAAAGCCGCCTCAGATCTTTACGCACCGATCCACACCGTAGATGACATTCAGTCCGCTGCCGGTGTCCCACCGGACACAGATGGAACCGGTATCGTCCACATGGACTACCGTTCCTTCTGTACCAATCGGCGGAGCCTGGATATCATCCATTTCCAGAAGCTTCACCCTGCATCCTGCCGGGTACTCTTTACGGAGCTGTTCTACTGTATTTCTGTCTGGATACAGTTTTTCCTGTTCGTTATGGAATTTGACCTTTTTAATCGGGATGCTCCACAACCTGGCAAGTTTTAGCTCTTCCTCCATTCCGGAAGAGATCCTGTCTCCAACGACCCATACTTCGGATACACACCTCATCCACTCTTTTCCGACCTGTTGTCCAAACTTCCGCTCCTGCGGATCATTGTCATCAAAATACAGGTGTGGTGCCAAAGGAATGAGTCCCCTGGACACTGCCAGCCTGCAGGCTCTCTTTGCCTGGTCAATATTTTTCCTTAGCTCTGTCTCCGGATCCTCTCCAACAGGACGATACGGAGAACAAATAAATACGTATTTCATAAGTTCCTCCTTAACAAATGACTTCATAACAGGTTCCGCTGTATTTAAGAGAAAAATACAGTTTAATCAGCCGAGCAGTCCCACATTTGGACAGTAGGTACATGATCAGAAATCTTTTTGACATATTTTGCTATCAGAGCGCAAAACTTATCATTGGTCAGATTTCTTATGTTTTCCGAATAATACCATGGCAGGTCCGGGGCAATACCAAGGATAAAACCATTGCTATCTCCCATATCAAGGTCAATGTCTTCTTCCTTTTTAATTACATCGTGAAGAAAAGCTCCCAGCCCATGATATCCCATTGAGTCATACGCAAGGAACCATTCCTTTTTCCAGTACTCCAGTTCTTCCTGAGTCTCAGAATCGTCATAATTAACGTATTCCTTGAAATCTCTATGCAAAGAAGAATCATATGACTCCAATAGCTTTTCTACCTTATCCCAGTCTATTTCAGAATCCTTAATTTCGCTCATACAAATCCCGTAAATCAGCATTTAATCTTCCTCCTTTGTGATCAATCTTCTGTGATCAATTGTCTCCGCAGCAACAGAATCCACTATGATTTCTTTTTTCACCAGTGTCTCCCGTACCCGCTGGAGCTCATGGATGATATCCGCGGATGGCTTCTTTTCCAAAACCATCGTCTGGATCTCTGAGAGCTTCCAGTCGAGATACTGGTTCATGAATAGCTCCTCAAAGAATTGACTTCTCTGAAAAGCACCAGGGCTTCCTTCTTATACTCTGATCTGGAAAATCCGACCAGATACCCGGTGATTTCCTCAAGGTTTCCGGAGGTTACTGCGGACAGGATATCTTCAGGTTCCATATCATCCCCGGCTTTCTTTGAAAACTCAGAGATCTTTTCTGCGACAGGCTGCCATTTGGATACGGCAGTATCCGCGGAGACAAGACTATACGCCTGAAGTTTTTCTTCCGGGATCTCATCTGGGGTAAGGAAATACCCCCAGGCCTGTCTCATGATTTCCTCCACGTACTGACGCTGGTTGAAATTAACCACTTCCCGAATCGTACAGTCAGGTATGGTGCCTATGGAAATCGGGCGTATTACTGAATAATATTTATACATTTTTTTCTCCTTTCGTTTTTTTGATACAGAGATAAAATGAATAAAGATAAAGACCGTGAAAATATTCCGTTCCGTACGTAGATTTTAAAATGGAAAACTTAATTCTTCTTTCCTTTTTAAAAAAAAGGACAGCCGCAGCTGTCCCAATGTACTTATATATTTTCATCTAATCCCAAAATGACGACTTCTTTGTACTTTAGCCACAATAGACCACATGAAGGTCATCAAAAGTTTTACGAACATCAATATCGTATTTTTCAATTTCATCATCTGTGATTATTGGTTTTAAAAATTCATTTATGGTATGGGTACAGCTGCCATTGCAACTTAGGGCAAACCATCCGCTGACGTTTTCTCCATTTATTTCGATGTCGTCAAAATGATCTAGTTCCAGTTCCTCAGAACTGGGGATGAGCGCGGCTACATCATTTATCCTCCTGATAAGTTGCTGAGTTTTCCATTTAGAAGCAAGATGTTGTTCAAGACAGTATTTTTCGTAGAACTTATAAAGTTCTTCATCTGGCATCTGCTCAGCAATCTGGTCAAGCAGGTTATCGACAGTATCATTGTCATCAGGAACCTTATCTCCGATAAAATCTGTAAGACTCTCTGTTCCATTCATGAACAGTTCTTTTTTTAGAATAGCCCATTTTTCATCAGAAAATTTAAGATCCTGCTCAGAGGCCAGCTGTTCGTTAAAATTAACATCAGCCTGTGTTATATCGGAAAATTCTTTTTCAAATCCGAACAGCTTTAAAAAACTGTTGGGAACATATAAGAAAAAATCTCCCCAGTTAAAACATTGACAGTTATGCTGATACACTTTATAGCCGGCATCGGTGTTGATATATGCGGCAGCAGCTTTTTTGACAGCTTCCTGCAAATCAATAGACTCATCATAAATGTTAAAAGCGTAGATCGTTGAGTATGTTTCGGTACCTCTTACTTCTGTAGCTGTTATGAATTCTTTTCGCATTAGTTTTATAAACTCCCTTCTATTAGTTTTTTACGGCTGCATTAACTGAACAGTCTGGTATTGCACCCATGGAAATGGGACAAAATAAAAAATAATACGCATACATTGTTTTTCTCCTTTCGTTTTTTTTTGATACAGAGATAAAATGAATAAAAATAAGGCCTGTGAAAATACTCCGTTCCGGACGCAGATTTTGAATTCGAATTCACTTTTTTGTCCGTCGTAATGAGAGACATGATAAAGAAAGGTGGATTGTGGAGACATCCGCGGAAATATCTTGAGAGATGTTTTTTCTGGCAATAGGTCATATTAATGCTGTACAATGATGGCAGGAAAATACATGTCTGACACGTGAATCAATGGAGGAAAAGCCACATGACATTAAACGATTATATGGATAAAGGCCGAGAAGAAGGTCTCGAAGAAGGTCGACGAAAAGAAAGCGAACGTTATGATAAGCTGATCGCATTTCTTGTTCGAGACAATAATTTTACTGCTTTCGATAAGATTTCCAGAGATAATAACTATCTGCAGGAATTGTTTAAACATTATGGTCTCTGAAAGCTAAGATTAAGCTGGCAGGGTCGCAGTACCTCTGAGGTCTTTTCTTGATATAAATGAGAAATGGATTCTATTTTTTTCAGAAAAAAAACAGGGTTTTCCCTGTTTCTTATGATGGCCGACTGGCAGACACCAGTCGACCTTTGGAGCTTACACACGGATAATTGGCTGTGTATAAATCTGCATCCAGAACAGCACTTTCTTGACGATATCAAGAAGACTGTCCATCGCATCCCCGGCCCACGGTGGAAGCTGAGAAACATAGGTATCCAACACAGCCGGCATTACCCTGACTAGATCAGCATATACGTCTGGATGCGTGAACTTCAGGTACAGAACAAACAGAAACGTCGCCGTAAACACGACATTCAGCATTCTGGCGAAAAGCTTGATGCCCTTCCTGAATGTACGCAGGTCTTTTTTTACGGTGGTTGATATGTCCTGTTCAACCAGATCAAGAGCATTAGCTGTTCTTCCAATGCCTTTATCTACCTGTTCTAATACTGTTTCAAGCTTGTTTATAGCCTGATCCATACAGCTTGTTACTTTTGCTCCAAGATTCTTCATAATTTTTTTCTCCCTTCGTTTTTTGAATACACAAAAAAGATGAAAAATATTTGTTACAATAAAAAAAGCTGCCCAAAAGGGGACAGCTTAAATTTGAACAATATGGATTTCCAGGCCATATTTCTTTGCAGTATCGATCATATTCTTCGTTCCGCGGGACTTCCCGTCCCAGAAAGCCATCAGGATACCACATGCTTCGGAAGCATATTTTGCCATTTCCTCATTTCTTATAGGACCGGCTTTTTTTCCGTACAGATTCCAGTTTGCGGGAAAACGAACGCAGATCAGACCGTTGTTGTGGGCGAATGTTTCTCCGATCATATCCGCACCCTGACATCCTCCGCTGACGATCTTCATTTCCTGGATCTCCTGCATGGAAAGAGAACCAAATGTCTGGGACATTACCTTCCGCAGTAGTTCATAATCGGAAAACGTTCTGGTACCGGCAATGATGATCCTTCTTTCCATATCAGTCACCAGCTTTCGAGAAATGGCCGTATTCTTCCACAATGGAGTTCCACTGGTCATTATCTGCAACACTGCAGTCATGCTGGCGGATAAACCTGTCTGCCATAAGTCCGGCTTCCTGTTTTGCAAAGAACAGGGCATCCGGCATAGAATAGATACTCGGGAGCATACGGTCGACATTTTCATCGGAAATGATCAGTTTTTGATCAGTTTCCAGAGCATCCCTGACAGCAGCTACCGCATCGTTTTGACGGTGTTCGAACTGTCCCTGACAGTATGCTGTTTCCAGCAGCTTCCTTTTTCCCAGACAGCTGCCCCAGTGACCGCTTTCATTGTAGGAAACCATCTGTTCCAAGAACTCTGCCAGCTCTTCCGGTGTTGCGTACAGTTTTCCGAGTGCATTTGAGATCCGTTTATTTACGGAAAGATGCTTTCTCGGAATTTTTCCGGCATATCTCAGATTTGTAATCATGCTGCTTTCATGACAGAAATCTGAAAATAAGCCTGTCAGTTCGATCAGAATCTCCCGGATGTTTTTGTATCCCGGTATTTCAAACTGTTTTTTATCCAGCAAACCTTGTGCATTGACAAATTCGATTTCAAAGACGGAATCCTGCAAAAACAGGTGACTTTCGTAATCCTCCTTTTTCATCCCCCGGCAGACACAGATGTTTAAAATCGGCAGGTTTTCAATCCCGTTTTCATCAAACCATTGAGCAATTGTCATGATAAATATTTCTCCTTTCGTTTTTGGTCTGACTCAAATATGCAAAAACATTTCTGCGATGAAACTCTTCATTACGTAGAAACTTTTCTTTTGATATTCATGGTCTTTTTAACACTGTTCTTTAGGTCGTTGGGTAACAGCATGACCGTTACGAGATTGTGGTCAGAAAAGACATAGACAAATTCTCCATAGATCCGCAGATTATTTGCCGAGTAATCATAACAATATAATTGATAAAAATACTTATCCAGTCTTCCTGATACATCTGCATGACTGACACCTTCCGCAAAAGCTTTTTCTGCCATTCTCTGGCAAGTTGACTTGCTGTAACCACACCTTTCTTTCATGCGCTTATACGCATGTTTCGTTACGTTTACCATACATGCATCTCCTTTTTCTTTTATTGTAATCTCAATATGACAACAAAGAGGAAGAAGCGAAAAAACGGATATAAGTCCAGCTGAAGAGACTATTGCCTGCGTGATTTTGCCTCCACAGTGACGATATATGGTCTGTCATTATAGGATACGGTAACATGGTTTTTACCGGAAACCAGTTTAAACTTTGGCAGATAGACGTCTGATGACGGAATAGAACGTGTGGTGCCATCACTGTACAGCAGGGTAAACAGAAAATCTTTTCCTTTATGTTTCCCTTCATATATGGTCTTTTTCCCATCCATTTGTATCCCTGTTACCCGGACAGCCTCCACGGAAATAGTATCTGTCCCAAACGGGGTCTCTACGGAAATCTCGCTGGATCCCCCTCCAAAGACCAGTGGGGCATATTTAAGGGTAAAATCCTTAAGCGCTTCTCTTCTCCCGTCCTCGTATGCGACATATCCGGAAAGCTTGTCCCGATTGAATCTGTCCCCCTCATAGACAGTCCCGTTGTACTCCCAGATACATTTATCAACGGGGATAACATCCACATCCAGCGTTGTGGTCATGTTGCTGGCAGAAATGTCAAATTCCAGATCTTCTCCATTTAAGGACGCCGGTCTCATGTCAAATACCTCGATCTCCTTTTTTCTCCCCAAAAGACTAAAAGAATGGATATCCACATCATTTTTGCTTATCATTTCACTCTGATACACTCTGTCACCGGTATAAGCAGCCTCAATCCCTATCGGGATAAACCATCCGGCAGTCAGAGCAGTCCCTAAGACTGCTGCCACTATAAGTTCTTTTGTCATGATCCTACCTCCTGATCCGGTCATTACCGGATTCTGTATTCTGTATATGTGAAAATGACAAAAAAGCCAGATTTCATCAGCTCTTGAGAGAACCGAGCAGGTATCCGGCTTCGATGTAATTAAAAAAGAAGCCCTTGGGGGGCTTCTTCAAGTTTGGACACAATTTTAAACGGACTGTGCTTTGACAAGAGCATGTCTTGCGCTGTTAACGTACCACATGCCCATCTGGACAAAGTCATCCCCTCCCAGTATACGCAGTTTATCCAGCTTTGAGCAGACAAAATTATCGTTTAATACATGTTTTCCGCTGATACGCAGTTCCTCCACTAGAGCAAAACACTGTTCTGCATTGGCGGTTGCTCTCATCCGGTCCAGATCGAACCAGCTGCGTGTCTGGAACCTATAGTATCCTTCCTTGCAGATTGATCCGTCGTATTTTTTAATTCCATCCATGATCTGTCTCCTCTCGTTATTAAGATTTACATAAAGTATGACGGATTGCTGTATATATAAAAAAGCCAGAGACTAATCGTAGTCCCTGACTTCTTTCTTTCCTTCCCGTCTTCTTCGCTTGCTTGTCACACCAACAAATACAGCAGGTCTTCCAACCGGCGGACGGTTGTGACAGATATCGGAAATCCCCATCTGCTCCTTGAGTTTTTTTAACTCTTTTTTAGAAATTTTTTTGGTCATCTTGATTTCTCCTCTCGTTTTTGGCATATTAAGTTGTAAACAACATGAAGAAAGGAGTGAGAAAATGATACAACTGATGACATTTTTGATCTCACAGCTGATGTTTGTACCAGTATATCTTAAGGTTACTGATACCTGCACCGAAAACAAAGGTACATTTTGGCAAAAAATTAAGATCATTTCGATCTCACCATTTGCAGTATATTTATATGTAAACATTTTTTTCGCTTTTGCCATGGCATTTATTCCGGCACCGTTAGCTGAAAACCTGGTTATGTCCGCGGATGTGTTCGTCATCTCGCTGTCATTCATCTTTGTCAACCTGTATGCAGGAATATGCTGTAAAATAGCTTCATGGGATAAAACCTATTACGCATCTATCTACTTGTCGTTCTTCTTATTGCAGATGGTATTTAATTACACTTATGTGACAGCAGCAGGATCTGTTGTATGCAATATACTGGTTCCATTGATAGTTATCTGGTATTATATCCGGAAACTGATGCCATTATATATAAGCATTAAGAAAAAACCGGAAGTAAAGGTATCAAGATCCCTGTTCCTGCTTCCGGCGATGGCTGAACTGTTCTTTGTATACCGAAGTTTTGTAATCATTGCCATTTCTGCAAAGTATCCGGAAGTGGCATTGAATGACATATACGCAAATGCGATACTTACCGGCTTTTCTTATATTCTTACAGGATTTGTTTTTGTATGCATGACAACACTGTTAAAAAACATCCTGGACGAGCAGGACATCAAATGTGAAACGGAAAAAAACAAAGAACTGACAACTGATATGATCAAAGCCCTGGTAAAGACCATTGACGCAAAGGATCCATATACAAACGGCCATTCCATACGTGTTGCGGAATATACCAGAATGCTGGCAGAACAGGCTTATACGGATTCGGATGAACTCCACAACATTTACAATATTGCACTGCTGCATGATATCGGAAAGATCGGAATTCCGGACAATATCATTAATAAACCGGGAAAACTGACAGATGAAGAATTTAAAGTCATTAAAGGACATACCCTTACAGGGGCAAAGATTCTTTCGGAGATCAAATCGGCCCCGGAACTTATCTATGGGGCAAAATATCACCATGAAAGATATGATGGAAAAGGTTATCCCTGCGGACTGAAGGGAGAAGAGATCCCGGAGATCTCTGCGATCATTGCAGTGGCAGATGCCTATGACGCCATGACGTCAAACAGGAGCTACCGTAAACTGCTTCCTCAGGAAACAGTGAAACAGGAAATCGAGAAAGGTCTTGGAACCCAGTTTAACCCGAAATGGGGAAAGATCATGCTCAAACTGATAGAAAAGGACAAAGATTACAAAATGCACCAATAAGAAAGAGGCAAAAAAGCCGTTACATGGCGGGTGTCCCAACATGTAACGGCTTTCGCATGTAATAAGGTAGTCATTTAATATTTCTATCAAAAAAACATTACTCTTCCTCCTTGACATACAAATAGGTATAAGAATCAGTATCTGGAAAATGCAGGCGGATATATCCGCTTTTCTTTTCCAGATCCTTACGAGAGCATACCCCTACCTCGCAATTCTTTTCACAATAAGAAAGTACAAGATCACGAGCTTTCCGTTCTACATAAGCCCAGGCTTCATCGAATGTATCATGGTGAACGCAGTCTTCTTTTTCTGAAGTACATTCTGTTGAAACCCATGTCTTATCCGCGGATTTAATGACAAGCAGTTTCTTCACATCATCCACGAATTTCATATTTGGCATAGAACTCTTTAGTTCATCGGAGACAAGTGTTAAAGCTCTTTCGTATGCTATGTCTCTACTGTATGCTTTTACAGTATATATTCCCAGATAATTCTGCTGTTCCTTATTTGATAAGTATACTTCGAAATGATATTCTTTAGAAAAAAATTTCGGGAAAACACACCAGCTGTTCATTGTATTAAGAACAGCATCTGGTATGCTTGCGTATAGTGCTCCAAAAACATCATCCGGGATACCTCTTTTTTTCTTGCGCAATTCGTAATTTATCTCTGAACTTAAACGTTCTGCATATTGCAAGAAAAAGGTTTTGATAGAATCCTCCTTATCTTTTACCTCATATTTTTTTTCCATGTTTTTAACTCCTTTCGTGTTTTTATAATTTACAAACAGAATATGAAAAATAACAGCAAAATAGAAAATACTGTCTAACGGAGAGAAAGATGAGTGTGGTTAGCCATCTTTTTTCAGATAAATTTCAGAGAGGATATGACTCGTTGTGAATCATACCCTCCCTGCTTTAAAACTATCTATTTTCCGACAGTTCATTTTTGATCAGTGGAGCCACCACATCCACCACAGACCGCTGATGTTAGTCGCATACATCCAATCGAACATATCTCTCACCTCCTCTCTGCATCTACCATGCAAAAAAGACGCTCAAAATGAAAGACTGGCTGATCTTCCGGGATAACTGAACCTACATTTACACGTCCCAGTTACAAGGAGAACACATACCTTTATTTAGTTCGCAGCTAACAATCTGAAGCACACCCTCGGTCTTGTAGCCGTTAAAGAATGGACATTGTTCTTCGTTTGCGGTGTGATTGATGCAATATTCTTTGATGTTTCGTGCTTGTGTTAAGATTTCTTCTTGACTCATGGTATATCCTTTCTATTCTTGTATTTTTCCTTATTCTACTATACCATACTTACTTTTCTTCTGGTACGAAAAACGACTTCTGTTTCTGGTTTTTTATCAATTTTCTTCATTCTACGTCAATTACTACGGCTATTGAATAGCCTAGCATCTTACTGGGGTCCCGCTAAAGAGAAACAATGATCAAACTACCTCAATATTAAAGAAAGGATACAAAAAAATCTCATTGTGAAATGATTTTTTCATAAATCTTTTTGATCTTCATATTTCATTTGAAATATTGAAAACGAAAGGAGAAAACTATGACCTGTTCATACTGTCAGCTCGCCGGATGCTGCTCCGGCATTGGTGCATGTGCCGCCAATCAAAAATACCTGAAGGCTTATCTTCAGAGACATCCCGGAAAGATCGTATCCGGAAATCTTGCAAGACAGATCTGTAACCTGGGAAAACGGGAGGAGGATGCCGGAAAATTAAAGGAGATCAAAGAATCCCTGTATTCTCTTGCTGAACAGAAACAGACGGATTTATTCCGTATGGCAAGAAGGCTCCTGGCCCACAATGGAAATCCTTCCCTTGCGAGGGAGATCCAGGAGGAGGCATGGAAGCTTACCGGACATCCAGAGATCCTTCTGGACGAGGATGAACTGAAATATGCTCTTCTGGTCTGATCTTCGCTCATACGCTTTTACTGCGTATGAGCATTTCTTTTGTCTCAAACCGATACCAGCCTTTTGCCTCAAACCTGCAATCGGATCCCATGGGTGTCCACTTCTGCTTTTTCCAGTTATAAAAACCTTTTTGGTACATCAGCATGAGAAGCACTGTGTCAAACTGTTCTTTTGTCTCGCAGTAATATGCCCCGTTATTTTCCTTAATGCCAAGCTGCTGTACTTTTTTGCTCCATTCCAGGTATTTTTCATGCACAGTTGCTTCACTTCTGTCACGGAATTTTTTTTCGTCAGAAGTAATATAGACCGGTTGTTTTAAATATCCTTGTTCTTCTCGTACTGCCATGGAAAACTCCTTTCATAAAAAAAATACACTATGCAATATGTAGAAATCCCGATTTTCATGAAAATAGCATCGTTCTGTTTTGCTCCAAAATATGTCCTGAGAAAGCATCATACATCCCTGCTGTTATTGAACCTGGCAGATTCAGCCTTTTTTCCGTTTTGACCAGTTCCTCAAAGGAAATGTTTTCTGCACATTTTTTAAGGTCGATCCTCTGGAGGACTTTTTTGGTAAAGGGCCTTTTTGCATCCGGGAAGGATATACTGAGCAGGAATTTCTGCACCTTCTCACTGTTTAACATAAGCATACAGGTATACGCATCCGCATAGTTATCGAAAGGCAGGAAGTAGGAAGTGTCATCCACCATGACTGGCTTTTCACTGTACAGAAGTGAAAATAACGGTTTTTTATAAAATCCTGAAACCCCAACCTTATATTTTGCAAAGGAATACTCACCTACCCCAAACATGCTGAACGCCGGAGCTCCGGTATAAATACTGCTCTTCCTGCTGTCAAACACTGTTTTCCTGTCATTTAAGTATTTCCACGTTTGCGGAGCAAGCTCTTTGATATACTCCGTTTCCTCCCTCGGTTTTTTCTGTGTCACAAGAACGTATTTTTTAAATCTGTCATGGATGACAGGGGTCCTGAAAGAGCTGCTTTTGATCAGCGGATAGATTAAAGCATCCTCCAGCTCGACAGTTTCTTTATTTTTGTTTCGATAACAGGATTCTCCCGTCTTTTCCAATTCCATCAGACGGGCACAGTCATGTTTGACACCCTGCCTCCACTCAAAACAGCATTTTCCTTCAAGGTCAGGGACATCTTCTTTTACAGAACATAGTCGCCCGTTTTTAAATGAAATGGTTTCGCAAACGTGATCAGGGTAATTGATATCATATATCTCACAGTTACGGCATTTGGAATCATCTGTGGACATTTTTATATACAGAAGGCAGGCAGAGGCGTTGATACGGAACACCTTTAAGGAATCAAACGTATACATCCTGACAAGATCAACAGGGACATCGTTTCTGTCCAGTTCAAGCAGCACATTCCTGGCTACGGATGTTTTGCAGAGCATGGCGATACTCACATTTTTCCCAATCGATCCTTCGATCAGCTTCAGGATGATATATTCGCAGATATCGAAGTTGCTGGCTCCGGTCAGTGCATCCGTCCCGCTCAGACCTTTAAAATTGACCTTTTGTGGAAGGTTGAATTTCAGGTTTGCATTCATTGCCCAGGGTGGGTTTCCGATAAAAAGCGTTTCATCCTTGAGATGCTTTGTTACTTCATATGAGAAGAAATTCCCATGGGTTACGCCAAGCCGCGGATCCCTGATACGTTCTCTGCATTTACCACAATACTCTTTGTTGATCTCCACTCCCACCGCTTCTTTTACATTATCGAAAACATTTAATGCTGCTTTTAGAAAATTTCCGACTCCGCATGTCGGATCAATGACGACAGCAGGACTTATCTTCAGCTTATCCTTCAACAGGTTACATACTTTTACAGCAAAATACCCCGGAGTCTGGTAATCCCCAAACTCTTTTTTTATATCATTTCGAACCATCATTTTCCTCCTCTTTTTCATCCAGTATGACAAAAAATGAAAAAGGTAATTTTCAGTACGAAATTTTTATTAATTCCGGTGTAATGCATTTTATCCATGAATTCAAACAACGAAAGGAGAAAAATTATGAGTAAAAAAACAAATCAGCCTAACATGATCTGTCCTTGCTGCGGAGGCCGCGAATTCATCACCACCGTTACTGTTACCCAGGACTGGAGGGTAAGCTTCGGAGGAGATTTTCTGGAAGAAGTCTCAAGCTGCAATGACGTTCTCCGCGAACCTGACACTGACAATATCTGGAGCTGTTTTCGCTGCGGAGGGGAAGCCGTTTCCCTGAATGATTTCGATATCGACCATGATCCTAATGATCTTGTGTTTGAGGTCGAAGGGCCGGACGATTTCATCCTGAACTGGAAAAACATTGGGAAATTCTTTTACCTCGCCCTGTATGCAAGTTATGGGGAAGCAGAGGAAGGAAACCTTACCGTAGGTTACTCTGTCTACGACAAAGACAGAAAGCTTCTTGACGGTGGCGATTATGAATATCCTCAGGAGGTAGATACGGACACGGTTGCTGACCGGTTCAATGAAGTGATGGATTTTATCTTCTGGGACGGAATGATGGAAAGTGAAGAGACTGTAAAAAAACTTAAGATCAGGGTATCTGATCTTGAGAGAGATGATTTTGATGACTGATTTTTGGCAGGGAATGTTCCCTGCCATATTTAAAAAAAGTGAATTCGAATTCACTTTTTGGTTGACCATAATAATATTATGTAATTTACACTGTAGCAAAACCTATCAGTTGCGGCAGAGTACCACGTCCATAGGATATAATCTTGTTATACCGCATGGGGTGGAGACTTCATGACCGTTAACTGGATATCAAGAATCCCAACGTTATCTTATATGGAAATGGGATTTTCCCGATTAAAAAATCCCCGCAGAGGAAACTTGATGGTTTTTCCGCGGAGATGTAATGTATTTCCAATTACTTTTTCGGTTTTGACAGGATCAACTGGAAATCTCCTGCATCAATCAGAGCCAGTACTTTCTTTACAAACTGTGTGGAAACCAGCTCTGTGATTTCATGGCCTTCCGTTTGAAGATAATCGATCTTAACGATTTCCAGGTTGTACTTAGAAATATCTTTTTCTTCGATCGGGGAGTGGAAGGTTTTTGTACCATTAATATCGTAGAACAGGTAGTAATGATATTCCGGGTGGTTTTTGTCTTCCACATCTCCAAACCATACTTCTCTGTCTTCTTCTGGATCAAAGAAACAGTTCTCCCACACAAAATTTTTTAAATTTTTCCGGTATTCTGGTTCATAGTCGTAGATACGGATCCGTTTGTATCCAATAAACTCCTTATGGATACAGGTTGGTTCCAGAACGGAAAGTAGCTTTTCCTTCTGGGAATAGTATTCTTCTTTCATTACCTGACAGTGATCAATATTCCCGTACTTGTCATAAGCATAGCGATTTCCGCGATAATACTGACGGTATCCTCTCTCCTTGTCCCGGTAATTCTTTGCCCGCTTGTTGACGCTGTACAGGCAGTCCAATAGCATACTTTCTGTAATGGTTTTTTTCTTGAGATTATCGGTGTATTCTTTTGGCGTTCTCATTTGCATCCTCTTTTCTTATCTTAGAAATTCTTGTACGATCAGCATAATTCATTTCAAAGAGAGAATGTTTTCGTACGAAAAAAACTGTTGAAGACTTCAGGAGGGTTTTCTGCTATACCTCACCACAAAAAAAAGACGCCTCATTAGGCGTCTCTACGTTTGGACAATATAACTTGCTTGGACAAAATACAGCTCGCTTGGACATGAGAAATAAAAGATTTTTGAGCAGATCAATCATTTACCGTAAACGTCGAAACCCGTCCATCTTTTAGGATGGCTTCGTATTTACGATATCGTTCCTGCTGCCACTTCTCACAGAAGTCCAACTTCTTCGTCAGAAGCTTCTTAACCTCTTTAACATCATCAGAGTGGACAACTCTATCATAGTTGCCCCAACTCATTCCTCCACCATTGTACTCCATAATCTCTTCTCCAGTCATCGGAGGAAGAGTTATGTCTTCTACAGGGCAGATTTTAATGCTTTCCTCTCTGCCACATTTGAACTTAAAACTATATATACAACTCTCTTCTATACATACAGTTTCCTTTACACCCGGATGTTTCCGGATGTCATTAAATTCCCAGAATGTTACTCTCTCTAACTTGCCAGATTCCTCTGGAGTCAGAGCTTCTACGAGTTCCGCTTCATCCATCTTATAGAATGGAATCTTTCTTGTACCTGCATGATTATAATTTTCCTTTACGTTATATTTTTTCAGTGACATAATTTATTACTCCCTTCGTCTTTTAATACTATAAAGATGTAAAAAAAGTATAATAATGGAAAAATCTACAAACTGAGTGAAAACCAGCCCTGCGATGTCGTGTCCTTCTGTCTGAAGCTGATCGATCTTGATGATTTCCATGTTGTATTTATAAATGTAATACCTATATAAAATATGAAAAATATCTGAGATTATATCGAATTATACGCATTGATGTAGTATTCTGTATGTATCCTATATATTACATAAGAAAGGGGAAATTTTATATGAAAAAGAATCTGAAAAAAGCAGTTGTATTGCTGCTGGCTCTTGTTATGGCACTTACGCCGGTACAGGCTTTTGCCGTAGAAAAACGGTATTTTTACCTTTCCAACACCAGCCAGACCAGGATCAGTATGGGAGCGCATGACCTGGACACAAACTACCAGATGATTGTAGCCGACAAAAAATCTGCAACAGTACAGAAAGTGAGATATACTGTGGAAGATCATGGCTCTGACGGATATTATTATCTGCTTCCCAAAAAGCCTGGAAAGCCAAAGCTGACTACTCCTCGCCGCAAGCAGTGAGGGTTCTTATGGTGGCATTCTGGCTCTCCCCGTACACCGCAGGGGCTTTGGAGGAGAGTTCTCTGCCAGAGCATCGTCACTTCGCGCCCAAAACCATCCGGGGGACGGCTGTATTGGCGGACGCATTCCATGTTTCTTTCAACATGCGGAAGGCATAGTCAGTCCTCCCTCGCAGTCTATAGTCAGGCGGCTTTGATCCCGCTGTTCATGACCCTGATATGGTTCTCAATGATATACTGCTCCAGTGCCAGGTACATCCGGTACATGGTCTCAAAATAAGTCTTACATTTATATCTGCTGATCTTGTCCAGGCTGTGCCCGATACAGAACAAAAGAAAAGAGGAATACCAGTCCCTCTGCACCCTGGTGCCGTCGGACAGGCAGTACATCCTCTGTGACAGGAGCTTTTTGATATAGCTGCCACAGGTATGGTCGTACTGGCTTGCCCGATAGTCAAAGGGGACTTCGATATATACTCCTCCGGAACGCTCGAACTTCGCCTTTACCTGAGCCTGGAAATACCCCGGGCACCGGTTTTGGATGGATCGTCCGTGGCGTTTTTTCCGTTTGTACTTATGGATCATCTTGACGGTGTCGTCTTTCTGCTTTACTTCGGACAGCTTCTCCTGGCGCTCCGTCTTCTTTGCCCGCTTCTGCATCTTCTTTGCGTTACCGGGTTCTGTCACGAACACATTCCCAAGCTCCCGGATATGGTTCACATCCTCGTTGATGGCAAAATGCCGGTTCTCGGCAGCGATCCTGCTCAGATTGCGGTACTGCTTCTGGAGTTTCCGGTACCGCCTGGACTTCTTCCAGGTCTTTTTCCCTTTTCGGATGGTGCCGTCCTCCCTGTAATTTTCCGGGTTCATGGCCCGTCTGGAACGGTCCATCTTCCTCTGGATGGCAGCTTCCTTCTGCTCCCGTTTTTTGATCGACATGCCACGCTCTGCCAGGTTCTTTAAGATGACTTCCTTTTTGGAAGTACAGGCGATGGTCTGCGGCCCGATGTCGCAGCCAACCACACCCCTGCCCAGCTGGTGACGGCGGCTTCCGTCTTTCCGGCGTTTGGGTTTTGGCAGCCCCTCAATGGTGAGGTGGATGAACACGCGCACCCTGCCGCGGATCTCTTTAAAACAAAGGGACGCATAGCAGGGACGGTAAGTGTCCAGGAGTTCCCCTTTTTTACGGAACAGTTCCAGTGCAGCACGGTCGGCGGCTTCCGGGTTTTCCAGATAATGGCATACCGCTGCGATCTCTTCCTCAGCAAAGAGATCATGGGACTCTTCTACGCCGGTATCATGCCCGCGTCTTGTCTTTGTATGCCCTGGCTTGTTGATGATGGGAAAGAGCGTGATGTCCCCGATCCTGAAGTTCAGGCTGCTGCCGTCCAAACGGACGATGATCCCGCGTACGGCCTGTTTTGCCCGGATCTCCGGATGATCCCCGTATTTCCTGAAATGGAGGGTCTTTCCTTCCCTGTACAGACAGGCCTCCACTCCCTTCCAGACATCCTCTGCCTGTGTCAGGGCAAAGATGGAATTGAGATGGTACTGCTTATTTATCCTTATCATGGACTGGCGGCAGAACTCCCATGTCACGTGATATTCCTCCTGCATCTGCTTCATTTCGGCACCGATGGCCTTCTGTTCCTTCTCACGTCCGGCTTTTTTTGCCTTCCCATACAGGAACTGCAGATGCCGGTATCTCTTTGTGCGGACCAGCTGGTCATAGTTTTTCTTCATCACACCGGTCAGGTCATTTCCAGCAGTCCGTAGGACGTTGTTGGACAGATGGATCAGTTTATATTTATCCTGTTCGGAGACCTGTGCTTCCAGTACCAGTACATGGCGGTTTGACTCTTTGCGGAATTGTTTCAGGTCCGGGATCTTCTCCTGCATGGCTTCTTTCCTCCGTTTCATTAATCTTTGGCTCAGGATACCATGTTTTTGGAAGGAAAGATTTTCACACGAAAAAAAAGCCCTCTTTTTTCGGGGCAGTAAAGAAAAAGATTCTTTTAACTTTATTTATGCGGCTTTCATCCCCGACGCAAGCATCGGGGTTTTTCGCCGCAAATATATAACAATAAAAACAACAGAAGGATCAGGTCTACTTAACTGGCAGTTTCTGAAATACAAAAACCCGATTTCTTCTTTAAAGCTTGGAAGCACTACCATCAAAGGAAGCAAATTTGATAAAAAGGACTGCATCACTCTGAGTTACAAAAAATATGCAAACAAAAACCTTAAGATTAAGGTTGTGCCCAAAAAAGGATGGGGTGTCAACTGCTACATGTCTTCGGAAAAAAGAGATCAAAATCCTTACATGGAATTTGCTGGCAGCTTTAGGCCGACAAAAAAAGGATGCAATCTGCGCATAGAAATGTGGGATAAAAAGAGAAATACAAAAGAAAATGTAGATATTATTTTCAAATGATAGGCATTGCCGCTTCAACTTTAAAGTAGTTTGGCGGCAATTTTTTTAATAATAAGAAAAAACGTTTGAACTACTCCCATCGAGTGAATTATTATTCTCTACAAAACAGATTACTTGATTTCATTATGCCACAGATAATATCGTACATTGATGTCTTATATTTGCCAAAATCACCATCTTTAAAACTAATTAGCGAATTTTTTATTTTTACCACTTTTTCTTTCATTACTTTAGCTAGTTCTTTGTCGAATATAGTGAATGGTATTTTTCCAAAAAATTTGCTCATCATCATTTCTGCACACAAAAAACTAAATGCCTGGTACAACTCAATAGCATTATCACTCTGAATGAAAGAAACCATCATACCAAAGACTTCAGCTTTTATTTTAATATTCCCATCACAATATTGAGGATACAGGACGTATTCGAGCATTACTTCTGGATCTGTCAGTGTTGAAATATATGAATCCCTACTGGTGATTCGAAACTGTTTATTTACACCTAAGTAACAGGCCTTTATATCCTTATTCTCTTTTGCTTTTTCGTATGGCCGTAAATATTGTTCTATCATTTTTTGATTAGGTTTCTTATAATATGCTGCTGTTGTTTCCTGATTATTGATATAATCTTTTTTCTCAGATTTCATACAGGAACTCCTCTCTTATATAATATGTACAAAAAGGTACCTGCAGTTAATTCCGAACCCTGCAGGTACCCAAAAACGAAAGGTTAAAACAATGCATATGAACAGCTTTTTCTGCTGTTCATGGTTGTATTATAGCTGATCAATGTGGTCGACCATTCTGGTACGAAAAAAACTAATCCTCATCCATATCGGCCAAAAAAGAATCCCTCTGTAACTCAAACTCATCCTCAATCCCAAGATTATTCTTATACATCTGATATCCATCTTTAAGGATTTTTAAAAGCTTTCCTCTGGTATTAATACCTTTCTTATCAAGAAACTCCGCAATACAATTTCGATCGATTGTACGAAGCTGTTCATCCTCGTTCAGCTTCAGATCCTTTTCATCGAGAAAACAGGCGGAAACAAAAAAGGAATCCCCATCCTTTGTAAGATAAAAGACAGCGTTTTTAAATCCGCAGGGAACCTCGCTGTTCGGAAAGAAAAACGGTTGATCAAGTCCCAGCATATCAATATACGCTCCGTCTTTTTTTATATGAACATTTTTCTTCGGAACCGTAATAACTTGATAGTCATATTTATTATTGCCACCAACAATGCTTACTACCGCATCAAATTCCAGACATTCTTCCTCAAGGATATCCATCAACTCATCTACCGTTCTGTATCCTGCCATTATTTATCCTCCTTGCCTTTGATCTGCTCTTTGGCTGCATCCATGTCTTTCCTGGTACTTTTTTCCATAATGAAGGAAATTTCACTGGCATCGCTTAAGGTCATCCGCAGCGTACCATCCTCCAGCATCGTTGCGGCACATTCGATGTCTTTGTATTCATCCTTATTCTCTCCCAGATTCCCACCACCAATCTTAAACGACAGAGTTCCATCTGAAAAAACAGTTTCCAGATCAGAAATATCAATGATCCCATCCGTAGAATCAATGTCCATATACAGCCCGGCTTTCTTATCGTCAACTGTCAGGAAAACATTGTTGACGCCAAACAGGTCCGCCGGGGCAAGAACTTCATCTGTTTCCACCTTTTCTGCCTTCCATATACCATCCATATCGGATTCCTTTACTTTTTTGGCCGCTGCTACGGTTTTCTTTTTGGCATTCTCATCATCCCTGGTAAACACAAACGTCTCCCCATTGCTCTGTGTGGTCATGGTTTCTTTCTTTTCATCATAGTCGATCAGCAGATCATCATCCGTACCTTCGTTTACAAGGATCTGGTTTTCTTTTTGCACCCATTTACCGGTAAGCTCGGTCTTATCCTTATTGTCATATTTGATGGAAAAAGCCCCATCCTTATCAAGCGTCATCACTGCCGGGGTTCCCCAGATATTACCGAACCACTCTCCGATTACAGATGCTTCTTCTGCCCTGACAGAAAACGTCTCCGCTATGAATGGAACGATTCCTGTTAACGCCAGTACTCCGGCAAGTACTGCTGCCACAATCTTTTTCTTCATGTCAAAACTCCTTTTCTTTTTAATATGATAAATAAAAGCCCCGCTTAAGCAGGGCGATGGACAGGTTTTTTGGCAGTATATTTCGGGCACTTTATCACAAGGGAGCCGGAGAATACAGCTCCTTTCGGAGATGCTGTGTAATTCGACTGCATGCGTTCACAGTCTTTGTAAGAAGTCCGGCAGATACTGCACAGGCCATTTTCAGCAATGTACTTCTTCTCCGCGGCAGCCTTCTTTTTCGCCTTAAGCTTTGCGGCAGAAACTATCTTTACCTGTTTAGCCTTTTTCTTACTCTGTTCCTGCTTCCTGTCATATTCCTGTCTGCAGGAATCTGAACACAGAGGTGCCATCATCTCACTGACCGGACAGAAAAATGTCTTATGACAGATGACACAGTCTTTGTATGCATGAGGCTCCTTGTCTTTATGTAACACTTCGCATTCCGCGGAACAGAATTTCCCAAAGCCGGAGAATTCCTTTCCACATTCCGCACATACTTTCAGATTGTTGTCCCTTAGATATTTTGTATATTCTTTCTTTTTCTCCCGGTCTTCCTGATAGCAGGCATTGCAGCAGAAAACGGAATTTTTGACGAATTCCTTTCCGCAGTTTGGACAGATTTTAAGAGAACCATTTCTTTTGGCAGCGTCCATCAGGTATTTTTCTCTGCATTCCGCGGAGCAGTACCAGTTGTGCCATCCGGTGTCTCTTTGGTCATCCGTCTCAAGCATTGGTTTTCCGCAGCAGGCGCAGGTGGTATTTTGTATCCTGTCTGCAGCTTCACAGGCTCTGCTGCAATATGCAGAGGTTACTCCGTTGTAGCAGATGAATGTTTTGTGGCAAAATTTGCATTCGACCTCTGTTTTTGATACCGGACGCCCGGTACCAACCCTTGCCACACTATACTGCATATGCTTATGCAGATCTCTCCAGGCTTTGGTGGGATCTTTTCCGCATTCAGGACAATACTTCTGGCTGCTCCGGCTTGGCGTAAACCATACACCACAGATCTCACACTCTTTTTGTTTTGTTTCCATATCCATTTTTTCTCCTTTCATTTTTGGTTTGGGAGAAATATGAAAGATATTACTGCAATACAAAAAGTCGCCAGGATAAAAACACTTTCTTTTACTACGAAAAAAACACCAACAGGATCTTTAAAAGGCTGCCGGTGTTTTTTTGAACATTAACTGAATATTGATAACAAAAAACATTATGGGAACACAAAGCGGATGCCTGGTTGCAGGCGGAAGATTCCTGAATCGCTGGAACTAATCGAGCCGATACTTTTCTACTGTATATATTATCTCATCACTTTCCCGTGACTGGACAAAATATACAAGGACGTTTTTCATGCGAAAACAGGATCTTTTATTAATATGCGCATCCAAGACTCGTGACTTTAGTCGTGAGATACGGATGCGCCTGGAAAATGTAATATAACTGTTTCAAATATCAAATAAAAACCAATCCTGCATTATGCCGGATGAACGTACACTCTGCAGCAGGGAAATTTTTCATTTAATGAAAATCAACATCTGCTTCCACTCACCGTGGAAGGTTATTTTTCCTGTTTTGCCGTTGGTGTCGGCGCAACATAATCCTCTTTTAATTGAGTATCGATCAGCATACAGTTGGCTATAAAACGGTTGTTGATCACACCGGAGTCTGCACAGGTAGATAACGTGATGACCTGTTCATCCCCCGTAGGCTTAAACTCTGTGGAATAATAGCCTTTTTTGATAGAATACTTTACCCATTTCCGGAAATCCTTTGAGCCAATGGTAAAACCGATGGTGTACGTTCTGTCATTATCAAGACAGTTATAAACATCATATATTGCATACGTTCTTGTCTCCTCAGGGGTATAGATATACATATAGGAATGCTTCTTCCAAAAGCCCGTATCCGTATAATTGGATAACTGTCCAAACATCTGCCCGCTTGCCATGTTGTGTCCGTACAGGATGATATGCGCATCATCGAGGTCTTCACTCGTCCCCTTTTCCGCAAAGATGGACCCGAGGATATTGTAGGAACCGTCCATGTGATGATACAGATAATAATTATCCGCGGTACCCTTCAACACCGCATAGTTTACAGCAAGGTCAGGGATACGGATCCAGCCAATGATATCCGGGTTCATCTTTTTTAGTCCGTTCCAGTCAACCCCGTTCCAGTCCTGCGGGATATTTTGGGACTTCTTTTCCGATGATTTTTTCTTATCGGAAGCTTTTGCTGCCGTTTTCCTGTCCGCAAAATCGTAGGGAAGGGTTCCATCCGCGGAGTCCGCAAAATCCGTGTACCCTTCCTGTACCTGTTTACTCTTGTAATCCGAGATCCAGTATGGCACCTGTTCCTTAAATGCCATATAAAACATAAACCCTGCCGCACACAGCAGGATCAAAAAAAATAATGTAAAGACCGGGAATTTCTTCTTTTCCCGCACCTTCAGACTTCCCATTATCTTCCTCCTTTCTTTTTCCCACAATATGCAAAAAAAACGATTTTCATAATTTGTTAAATTCTGCACATTATCAGAAAAATTTCAAGGAAATATTATGCTAAGAAGATCAAAAAAGATCCTGGCAGTGCTGGTCTGACAATTGCCATGCTTCCATATACGGTATTACAAAAGCAGCTATGTGAAATACATATCTATCGAAAACTGCCTCACCGGAAGCAACGGCGGGTTCTTAGACGACGATACCGCATTACAACAATGCAACACTTAAGAAAATCCTTACAAGATTTAAGAAAATGACATAAGAAAAGCGGAGGTTTATCCTCCTTTTTTTTGAGCAAAAAAATACCCCCTGCAGGATCTATAAGAAACTGCAGGGGGTTAAAGCAGGGTGTGGCGTGGACTTATCCGTCCATCCTTAATATGACAAAAAATCCTGATCTTGTGCAACTCCCGTATATTTTCTGGCAATCCATACGGGACAAAAAAGAAACATCCGCGGTGATGATCAAAAGGCCGCAGATGTTTCCGATTGGATGATTAATCCGGTGCGTATGGAATTGCGGAAAAACTATCCGCCAAAACAGACATCCGGGAATTGACACGTATACGAAAGGAGTGTATCCCGGATGCACTGTCTATCTTTATTATACACGAGAATTAAAAATAATCTAGTATCTTTTTTTGAGGTAGATAAATACCCCGAACGCAAGAACTCCAAGAATACAGATAGACACCAGACTGCTGACAAAACGGTCTTTTGCTGTCTTTTCCTTAGGCTTATTGTTTTCCTCGTCAAACCGGGTTTCCTCTGCATCGCTTGCGGACGCTTCTGCCTGGGTGCTTCCCGAAGAGCTGTCTTCCCCTTCACTCTTTTTCGATTCCTTACTGTCTTTGTCTGTAAGGCCTAAATATTCTTCCAGAGACATTCCGTTGAGGATCGCCTCCTGACGGGCGGTTTCATATTTCATCCCTTTTTGCTCAAGGGCATCCTGGATCCTTTTTCCATTGTCGGTAAGGTTTCCGTCTGCATCGAGATACCCGTTGTTTGTAAGATCCTGCAGATAAGATTCCCGGACGGTGTCATCATCGAATACGCCTTTGTCTACATAAGGGGAATTTAAGGTCACATCATTTTCATTTGACGTATCCTCTATGGTACTGTTTACGTCCACTTCCTTATAAAGCTCCCCTACCCCGATCTTGTCCGTTAGTTTATCCACTGCTTCCTGTCCGATGGCGAGCGGAACGGTCGTGACCTGGTCGTTATACACACGAAAGAATGTCTTTGTTGCGGCAGGCTCTTTTTTCAGTTCCTTGCTGCTGCCGATATATTTGATACGGATGACCTGATAATCCCCCGGGACAACCCTTGCGGAAAGTTTCGTGTCGTTGGCATCCACATCGATGTGTCCCATACGGCTGTCCTCATCCAGAAGCCGTAAGAAGATCCGGTACACGTCCAGGGAACCTGCATCCAGCCCGTCACTGAAGGTTGTTTTTATAGTAAAGTTATCTGCCCCCACCCCGTTCTGGACTACGGGGGTTCTGGCAAAAACGGATGCCGGACAGCTGAGGGAACTGACGCCTAATGCGGCAGCCATCAGAAAAACAGATAGTCTTTTCATAAATGCCTCCTATTCTTTTCCGCGGATGCCTGTTTTATCAAGATCCAGCTCGGAACGGCGCACGTTGGAAAGATCTGTATGTTCTGTAGAACGGATACGGTGTTTATTCGACGGCTCTTCCACATGATTCTGGTTCAGGAAATAATTCTCATCCATAGGAGTGCCTTCATTGATCATGGCCATGACGCTCTCATTCATAGCTTCATCTTCAAGCTGGGATTTTTCATCAGATTCCATCTCACGGAGTGCTTCCGCCTTGATCTCTTCCAGGTCGAAATCACACGCAACCGCATTTACAAGGTCTGCTGCAAATACCAGCTGGACGATGACCGGACGGTTGTCTTTTGAAAGGCCTTTTAAATAAGCCGCCGGATTGCTGAGTGTCAGGTAATAATCCACTGCGCATTCGATATTTGTGATCGTAAGGGTGAACATCATATTCCCCTTGTCTGCATGTGAATGGAACTCATCAAGGACTTCCATGATCCTTCTAAGCCACATGTTCTGTTCATGCTGGAAATCAAGCTCCACCATGACAAACGGTCCCGTAAAGCTGATCCTGTTTACAAAAACACCGGGGGCAGCCGTAAAGCTTGTCATCTCGTTGATTTTTTCCAGGGTTCCATCCTCAGTGGTCTCAACCTTATACAGACTGCACTCCACAACGCTCTTCGGATCCCCGTCTTCGTCTTCTCCGGATAAAGCTTCTACCAGTTCGTCTATAGAGATCTCTTTTTCTTCGTCAAAAAGTTCATCATCATAATGCATCAACCATACCTCCTTTTTTCGTTAATATGAAGAAAAACAGGAGCAAAGTCCTGTTTTTCCAATTACCCTGCATTTTCAAGGTCTACCTCATCAGGCTTCGTGGTCATCGCCTTGTAGAGTTTGGTATCCGTCGGGAACTCATCCTTGAACGGAATGATGTCCGAACCATTGTAGATCAGTCCTTGTCCGGAATCGGCGCTTGTGACATATTCGATCTCTGTATTGCTGATACCGAACATCTGCTGGAGCTGCATACGTCCGTAAGGATCAAGGTTTAACATCATCATGAAATCCGAGTTATTGATGATCGCCCTTGCCTCGGAGGACTTTAACATATCCTCTGCCTGCTGTGTGATACCGGTCGGGATACCATTCCACTTACGTGCACGTTTCCAGATCTGCTTGGTATATTTGGCAGAAGTCTCTGTCTGCGTAAGCAGATGGAACTCGTCACAGAAAAGCCAGGTGTACTTTCCTTTCTTGTGGTTCTCGATCATACGGTTCCATACATTGTCAAGACAGATCTGAAGGCCCATGTTCTTAAGTCCGGAACCGATATCCTTAATATTGTAGACCGTAAAACGGTTGATGATGTTTACATTGGTCTTGTGTGCAAAGGTGTCCTGGGTACCTACCGCAAAACGTTCCAGCGCAAGCGCAAGATTCTGTGCTTCCGGCTGCGGCTGCTGTTTCAGCTCATCATACAGATCCCTCAGTGTCGGTACGGTATCCGCATCGTAGTTGAGCCCCCTTGCACGTAAGCCTTCCACATATTCCATATAAACGTTCTTAGTACAGCGGTCGATAACGGAACGCTGAGTTGGGGAAAGCTCGTACCTGGAACCAAGCGCTGCCTCACAAATGGAAGCAATGAAGTCTGCTTTCAGCGTGATCGGATCATCCTTTTCCGCATAATCCAAACTCATATCCATCGGGTTTAAGTATACGTTGGACCCCGGGGCAATACGGATGACGGAACCATGGAACAGCACTGCTAACGGGCTGTACTCATTCTCAGGGTCGATAACGATGATATCATCGTCGGTGTTCAAAAGCACCGAAACCATTTCCCTTTTTGCACTGAAGGATTTACCTGAACCTGGGGTTCCAAGGATAACGCCATTACCGTTCTTTGCACTCTTTCTGTCATACAGGATCAGCTGATGGGATACTGCATTCAGGCCATAGTACAGACCGCCTTTCTGCATCAGTTCTTTTACGGAGAACGGAAGGAAGATCGCCGCACCCGTAGTATTTAACATACGCTCCATCTTGACCCTGTTGTAGCATAATGGCAGACAGGTATCAAAACCCAGCTCCTGCTGTTCTGATAAAACATCTGCCTGGCAGACAAACCGTTCCGCGGTAGCCTTGACGATCTCCGTATACTTATCCAGCTGTTCTTTAGTGTCTGCAAAAACAGTCATGGTGATCGTGGTCATGAATAGTTTCTGGTTATCCTGCGTAAGATCCTCCATGATCTGTTCCACTTCACGCTGGGAGTTTCTGATCTCCGGGGAGATCAGATCCGAGGAGTAACCGTTCTTGCTTGCTTTTTTCTGCTGTTCTACCACGTTCTGGTTGATATCCACTGTCTTATTCTTTACCAGTTTAAGGGCATCCCCCTGCGCCAGAGAGCGGTAGATTATGGATGTGAGCATGTTAAACGGCTGATTGGACATCTCCGCCAGGATATCTCCTCTGAGATAGGACGGAAGGTTCCTCAGTGTTAAAGACCTTGCATATTTATTATCGATCCGGATATAGTCATGTTCAAAGACCATGCTCATGGGAGCGATTGCATCCTTCGTGGTAAGGCCCCGTTTTTTAAGTTCTTTAAGATTAAAAGTCTCAGAGATCCGTCCATCCCTCATCTTTAATTTCTGATAAAACGGGATATCGGAATCCACATGGTAGATATCGTAAAGGTTTGAAAGACGTTCCCTGATGGAACATGGAACCACGTCTGTACCTATCAGTTTCTTTAATCCCGATGCGATAGAAGAATCCAATCGGGAAAACGTGTTCTTTGCCGCCTCGATATCGTCTGCCTCTATATATACAACCAGATACTTATTATGTATGATATTGTTCCTTGCAACAGCCATCTTATCGATCAGCATATTGTTCATTTCTTCCCTGTATTCATTCAGGGAATCATTTTTCATTCCGATCAGCACATTCTGCTCAAACTCCGAACTGCTGATGCTTTTATTATGGACAACGACCTGCATCTGTACTTCAGGTCCAAAGCTTCCAATAAACTCCGAATATTTACCAAAGATCGCTCTCTGCTCATCCATGGATTCAATGGAGAAGTTAATATCAGAGAGGGCATACATCCTAGAATACCCTCTCGCAGAAACCTGTATGATCCCGTTCTCATACGCTCCAAGGTATGGGATGGAATCCTGCACAGTCTTTGGGATCCTTGTAGGTTCTTTAGGAGTTTTCTTCGTATTGTCCAGCCCTAAGGCTTTTGTTATTGTGTTAAGAATACCCATATAACCTCCTACTGGTACATCACGTAATCAGGATGTTTCCTCAATACGGATGCACTGAAGACTTTCTGTTTAAAATTTTTTTCTGTTTTTGCTTTCTCTGCTTCCTCTTCCTGGCTGTTATAAAAATTCTCGATCTGGTATGTCCTTACCTTTGGAGCAATATAGTTAAGAACAAAAGCGTTCTTTAAAAATTTCTCCAGCGGCATATCGTATGGGGTTACGACCGCAAATGCCATAATGGGCACTGCCAGTATTACTCCGATCCCAATCTTTGTATTTAAAGACAGTCCCGGCATGATGGCATTTACGAGCGTCAGCGTCGCAAAATCAACTGCTGCCGCGATCAGACCGCACACCACCATCCTTGTAGAGAACGGGCCGATGAGGGTTGTTTTCACCTTTGTAATATCTTTTGGGATAGGGACTTCTATCATGGAACATTCCTCCTTGCATATAGAAAGGCTGCCGGGATCTAAAGATCTCTCATGCCTTTGATTTCCTTAAACACCGGCAATGTCGTTGGCGATACTCATGGACTTGAACAAGAGACCGATCTTTGTGACAGTCAGTCCAAGACAGGTCAGCCATGTGGAGCCAAACTTACCAGAACCGGTGATCGCATCCAGAAAAGCGATCGTTTCCTTTTTGGAAAACGAGTTTCCGGTTGCTGCCTTCAGGTCACTTATTGCCTTAACTGCATCCGGCCCGACCTTCCACTGGATCAGAAGGGCAACACAGTCTGTGATGATGACAGCCAATGCGAATTGAAGGGCAAGAGCAAAGATCTTTTTCAAATAACGGATCCCTGCCGCATGGTTTCCATCACCAAAGAGATCAGCAACTCCCACCGGGGCAAACATTGCCCTGACGGAGAGCTCCACGATCCTTGAGATAGCGATAAACATGACCGAAATGTTTGAGACCATTACTACCAGATACGAAATGAGGATCTTGAGCAGGTAACCGACAGAGTCGATGATGCCAACTTTCTTTAATCCTTTTTTCAGCATGGAAACCTTAGCGGGATCCGCAAAGAAAGAGTTTCCACCCTCCGCGGCACTCAGTTCCTTCGCAAGGGCCGAGCCCGCACTTACCATGTACTGGATGATGGTCATGCTGTTTGTGATCAGCATGTATGCAAGCGCAAGTTTTATAAAAGTCTTGATAAAATATTCATAATTGATATTTTTACTGGAAGCCTTATCTGCCATATCGATAAGGAAGTAAAGGATCATGATGGAAACGCCGACAGTCGTGATAACTGCAACAATGTTTGTAAACCGGCTATCCTTCATGATTTTTGAGAAGAGTTCATCATATGTTGTGAAAGTCTTAAGAACGCTAGTAGAAGTAAACAGTCCATTGTATATTTCAACGATCCAACTTAATAGTGTTACTAGCAATTACTGGCCCTCCTGTTAAATATTTGCATCCTTAACTTCAAGTCCGTCGATTCCGAGATTTTGGATAACAGTTTTCAGAGAGATCAGCACGATAGCACAAATGATAGTCTGAATAGCATCAGATTTGGATTCAGCATCTGTCCTCTTGATAGCCATAATGAACTGTGCAACGCCCCATACTAAGTAGACAACACCCACCCATCTGAACATGGCAAGGATGAAGGCGACAATATTGCTGATCAAACCGGAAGCTGTACTTTTACTTCCGGCTGCAAAGGTCATCATTCCTGACATCATGATGAACATACATGCCATGGTCATGATGCTGATCGCCTTTCCGCAGACAAGCATGGTTTTTCTTCTTTTCTCTTCCATCTCATTTTTCTTGAGCATTAATTTTCCGCAGGTGAGTTCCGCGGAAGCCTTCATTGAAGATAAAAAATTCATTTCTAAAAATTCTCCTTTCAAAATATTTCAACAGGAAGGGATACCGGTTCTTGCCCACACCGGCATCCCGATATCTGTTGAGCACTTGTAAAATGAAAAAAAAATGAAAAAAACGAAAAAAGGGGTTAAAAGACACTGAGACTCAGAAGTCCAGATAATAGAAGCACCTGAAAAAAGTGAATTCGAATTCACTTTTTTGTACGATGTAAAGTAGTGTATAAGGGGAAGAAACACAATGATAAGATGCATAATAAAGGACATCCACGGTCTGTTTTACTCTCCGCGGATGCCTTAAAACGAAAGGAAAAAAGTTTTAGAACGGACAGCGCTTTAACTGTCCGTACGTAATATGATAAAAAGGTACAAAAAAGAGGCGGTAAACACCACCTCTTTCTCCAGAGTAATACTAAGCATCTTTCTTTGGTCCAAAGTAATCCACGAAAGTTTTAAATGAAGGAACAGTTTTATCATAAAGTACCCTTGCCCGGTTTTCAGATAAAAACTGTTCTAACTGTTCTTTATATAGATGCATCCCAGACCGGATACTGGATGCATCTACGGAAACAAGAAGGGACAGGATCACGCTGCGCACTTCATCATCCGTTACTTTGAAGTTTTTAAAACACTCCTTCCGCAGAAACTCCCCCAACACTCCTTCCAGATCACTGCCGGCAGAGTCTGCTTTTTTTGTCTTTCCTTTTTCTGTGGCAGGCAGCTGCTTTTCAGACTCTTTCTTCTTATCCTCTGTGTTTTTGTTATGGCTGTCAGGCTGTCCTTTTGTTTTCTCCTCTTTGCCGGCGGATTTTTTGTTTTCCATACTCAACTTGTCATTGGTATTTTTAGGCTTTCCCTCTGCCTTATCCTGTTTTTTGTCTGGCTTTGGTGGCTCCGGCTTCACCTTGCTTTCTGAAGAGACAGGCCTTCTTTTGTCAACAGGACGGTCTGATCCTTTTTTGGGCGTTTTTTCCTTTGTCGGGACTGCCGGTTTGTCAAGCACTGCACCATCTTCCACTTCCAACATGTTCAGCATATCCATGGCCATGTCCGAGAACGTATCCATGTCCGCAGTTATGGGGGCAGTTGCTTTATCCGGACGTTTTCCTTTCTTTCTGGGAGACTCGCTGTTTTTCGGTTCAGGCTTTTTGGCTGCTTCTTTTTTCCCTCCAGGAGATTTCTTTCCATCTGTCTTTGGTTCTTCCGGGAACTTCTCCTTTACCTCTGTCTGATCCCTGAGGATATTACGGATACCCATATAGGAGGAAGCAGAGTCATCATATAAAAGAAAATCCTTAAAAACACCGGTGAGGGAAGCGTCCCCCCAGAGGATAAACTTATCTTTTGGGTTGACGGAGTGCTGCACCCCGATCTCGAACGTGATCAGCGGGATACAGTCAGCCATTTTTTTCGGGAGCATCCTTAAGATGATCCAGCCTTTACTGATGTACTCAAACACAATGTCCGGAAGCTTCCTGCCTTTTTCATAAAACAACAGTATTTTGTACCCTTTGGCAAATTCTGCAGGAAGAAGCTTTTCCACGCTGTCAAAGTACATGCTGTCCATGATATAGATATTCATTTATCTATCTCCAGCTCCGGATCGTCCAGGTCGTCAAATACGCTGAAATCCAATTCCGGCTGATGCAGGACGGTATCGAACCCGTTTGCAACATTGATGTGTTTACATAGCTGGTCATCAGACAATACTGTAGACATATTGCTGGCACTGTAAAGAACATTCCTGTAGGATGTCTTCCCATCCATATCCTTTACGCAGAATGCAGCAAAATAAGGGATACCGCAGATCACGCACATCCGGTTCAGCTCTTTTAAGATCGGTTTGATCTTCTCTTCATAGTCGTCTGTTCTGTCAAACATATAAAACCCTCCTTTTAGTCGAAAAAAATGAATTCGAATTCACTTTTTTGGATGGCAGGGATGAACCCCGGCCTTACCATTTAATATGAAAAAAAGGCTGTACCTGCAAAGGTACAACCTGTGAAGCCCATGAGATCAGTCATGGGCAGCCTGATTTTTCAAATACGAGTTGAGGGCATCAAAGATGGACAACTGGGAAGCCCCCTTAACCTGGCGGTTGTATTCCGCTTTCTGGGCATCCGTCATCTCATGGGAGCCTGCCTCACGGGAACTCCTCCTTGCTGCGGCACGTTTTTTCCTTTCCTGTGCCTTCAGCCCTTCGTTCGGATCGACTGGGCAGTACGGGATATCTTCCGCCTCAAACACTTCCCTGAGGAACTGGTTGTATGTGCGGTCATCTTTCGGACCGTATGCCACATACTGTCCGGTAATGTAAAGCAGGTCCCTTGCACGTGTCATGGACACGAATAACAGACGACGGGCTTCTTCCACCTTTTTCTGATGTTTAGGTCCTGAGGTATGCAATGACGCAGAATCATAACCGCTGATACTGTTAAACACTGCTTTCCATTCCAGGCCCTTAGAAGAATGTGCGGTCGTCAAAACTACACCCTGGTACTTCTGTTCCATCTTCTTTCCGGCGTTTTTCCCATAAATGGAAAAATTACGGATGTATTCCAGCTCGGACTGCAGGTCCTCATTGGCATAAACAAGGTCCAGAAAAGCCTGATAGATCTCATCCTCCTCTTTTAAGGCATCCAGGAATTTGTGGAACAATACCCTCTGGTATGGGATCTCCAGCTGGTCAATGCTCATGAAGGTTTTCTTCATCTCATCCACTTCCAGACGCAGCTCGGTCATGCTCTTCTTATGGAAGATGTCGCCGTGGTACCTCGCTACCAGGTAGTTGAAGTACAGCAGGTCTGATTCCGGCTGGTAGAACGCTTCGGCAAGACTTAATGCTGCTTTGACATTTGCATTCTCCATATACGGGAGCGGGCTCATCATGACCCATGGGATCCCTGCCTGTGTAAGCTCGGCACCCAGGGCAACAAGCTCCGTTTTCTTAAAGGCAATGAAGGCGATGTCTTCCGGCTGATACCCTGAATCGATCAGATCTTTGATCCGTTCCGAGATATAGCGGTACTCCGTCTTCTTGTCATGGAAGCCCCTTACCACTGGTTTTTTCCCGGATTCCCTTACCGGTATCATATCCTTGTCCACACGATCTTTATTTAATGCATTGATCTTATTGGCCAGCTCCAGGATCTCCGGTGTGGAACGTCGGTTTTCCGTCAGGTACAGGTCCTCTCCTACTTTCCCGATCTTCTCAAAGAAATGAAGGATGTTTTCCGGCGTGGTATTTCGGAATCCGTAAATGCTCTGGCTGTCATCCCCGACAACCATCAGGGACTCGAAACACTTTGTGGATATCAGTCTGCGGATGATCTCCAGCTGCGTATCGTTGGAATCCTGGAACTCATCGACGATGATATGCCGGTATCCCAGCTCATCAAGATAATCCGGATGTCTATCCAGAAAACCAAGCATCAGGGGTTCCTGATCTGCAAACTGTAAAAGATTATCTTCCTTCAGACGCTTATCGTAGTCCTCATACAGGGACAGCAGTGCTGAAAGCCCTGTGGAACCGACGAAACGGTAAAACCCTTTTTCGGAGGCTGCATCTTTAAGCAGGTCCAGATCATAATCCTGGGTTTCCTTGATCGTCTCAAAAGTTTTTTTAGCACACGCCAGTGCCCCTAAACAGTTCGGGGAGTTTACGTCATAATTCAGGTAATCCAGTCCTGCCACCGGATTTTCATCCAGCAGCTGGGTGATGATCACTGAATTACGGATATCATCCACCACCATCGGTTTTGTGGTAAAACCACAGTCCTCAAAGTTATCCTTCACGATGCGGTACGCAAAAGTATTGAACGTCATCGCCTGGATGTCATCTCCGCTGACATGGAGTCCGCGCGTCTCGCATTTTTTAGCGATCCTGGCTTTCATCTCATTAGCTCCGGCATCCGTGAAGGTAATAAACAATACCTCGGAAGGTTTTATCCCTTCCTCGAACATCCTTGCCCCGCGTTCCGTCATACACTCGGTCTTTCCGGAACCGGCAGTTGCATTGACCCTGCACACACCTCTGCGGAAATCAATGACTTTCTGCTGGGCATCTGTCGGGATGATCTTCCCCTTTTTGCCTGAACCCGTCTTAAGCTCATAACGTTTGGGAAGTTCCACGTAATGACAGGAAGCATTCCATTGGCACTTTTCACAGTCCTCCTCCGTACACTCCTGTCCGACCGTATACTCTTCCAAAAGTTTCAGATACTCGGCATCAAGGCCGGTTACTGTATTTTTCCCGCCGGTATAGAGGTCTTCAATGCTGACCACGTTTCCACCAGTCTCTCCGAAATAAACCGGATCCCAGTAGGCGTTGGTCATTGATGACCGGTCCGTACTTTTCCGCAGGAAATAGTAACTGGCTTTGACGGTTTTTGTCTCCCCGTCCTTTAACAGGGATCTGCCATACTGCAAGAGAAAATACAGTTCCAGACATTTCGCTGCGGAACCATCCCTTTTCTTTCCATTCTGGGTTATCGTTGGTTTTCCCGCTCGGTACAGGACGACTTCCAGTGAGCATCCGTCATCAAAGATAGCATCCGGTTTTACTGAGACCAGATAATCTCCTATCCCCAGTTCTTTCTGTTCAGATGGAATATAAGGATGACGGAATTCACATTTACAATAACGCTCCAGACATCTGACAAGCTGATGTCTTCTCAGCTCGCCTGTTTTCTCTGTAACGTAGTCATCCTCCACTCCCTGGCTTACCAGGTCAGAGAAGTCCGAGATCTCATACTTTCCTTGAAAGAACCCTTTGATGATCTCCTTTACGATGATTGCATTATCGTAAAAGGTGTTCTTTGGGCTTTCCAGTTTCAGTTCATCCCATTCTCTGGCAGCTGCACACCAGTTCTTTCCTCTAAACTCTCCGCTTCGTTTTTTGATCTTCATAATCAATTCTCCCTTCGTTTTTTTTGATACAACTTAAGTATGAAGAACATGGTCTGTATTAAAAACAAAGCAGGCAGTTTCCAGGGCACCTGCAATTTTTTTGGGGATGTACGGGATCAGAGGATTACGCCTGTCTTTGTAATATTGTCGAACTGATCATACGGATGGATCAGATTTCTACACTTTATCTGACAGTATCCGCGGATACCCAGAGAACCTCCCTGTATCTGAGCAGAAATTATCTTAGATGCACAAGGAGAAAACTCTCTGATTTGGTGTCAAAGAATGACGACATTTAAAAAAAATCGTCAAATGTGCTGGAAATTACAAATTCTGAAAACGCCAGTAAAATCAAGAGTTTCAAGGCACTTTCAGGAATGGTGTCAAATACCTCTATGGGAAGTCCATAGAAAGATATGACACCATTTCTACCCTTACAAGGAACGACACATACCCGGTCGGAAATATTAAGGCCGACAAAGAGAAATCTGCAGAAAAGATTGATGGCGCGATTGCCACCATTATTGGACTTGATTTCCCTTATTTGCGTTGCGTTTTTAAGGGAATCATTCAGACATTAAGCGAAAGCATCTCTCCCGAGGTGCTTTTCTTATACCATTAGGAAGGCGATTAATGGAAATTTTAACTGGAATATTCATATAAGAAAAACGAGCTTTTTCGGAAATCTGATGTCGGATTGGGATTCTGTGCGTCGAATCCCACAAAGCCCTGATTCAGCTCAATTTACAGTTATTCGATATGCTCCCCGAAACCCGAAGGAAAATGCAGCATACCGACCTCTGGCTGTAGGGTGCCGCCAAAAGAGCCTCCAGTCATTCTTCCTCCATGTGTGCCAGACGAAAACGTTAAGGATCGCTTCTGTATCATCCATACGCCAGACGATCAGGGCGTCTTTGTCTTTGCAGGTAATCCTTTTCTTTCAGGTCTCTGGCAGAGGGACTCCTTACCAGGAAGTTGTTCCGCAGTATGTCATTGGATGTATAAAGCACCTCAAGTCACTCTCTATCCGCGGAGAGGAAATCCCCTCCTTTGCAGCTCACATCAAGGATTACAGAATAGTCGACAGTCCTTCGTCGTCTCTGGAAAAAGTGAATTCGAATTCACTTTTTTGTACGACACATGGTTTTCATTGCCTTCATCTGGGTTTAAAATCATTCCCATCCGCAGATTGTATGCAATCACAATTGACAGGCAGCAGCCACCGATCATCCAATTACTGACCGTCAAACATCTACACACCTAGAATCCATCTTAAAGCCAACACCCTTAAGATACTCCACCTCTTCTATCCGCAGCCATTCTACAGTCGAAATCCCTTACACTGTAAGGAACCGACGGAATCCATGCTGACCTCAGTTCAAACAGAAGAACCAGAGATATCAAATCAACCGTTCATGTCATTAAGCTAACACACTAATAGCGGATTATTACACATACAGTACTACGCACCATAACTTCCACATCTGTCTTTCTTTCAGAGTTAAGGTATCTCCCCATATATATCCGCGGAGTGGGATACAGTCAGTTCATGTTACCTGAACCATCCGCAGTATCTCCAAGGCATATCCGTAGCCAAAGAGTATCACACAGACGACAGAGTCTCACTTTTGACTTTAAGGACGTCTCATAGACTTCAGTGGCCAGTAACGCAGAATCCCGGGAGACAGTCTTTCGTCTGTAGCATAACCTTCCGCAGCCGAAATCTGACACTCAAACCAATAGCTCTGCCTCGTCAGCTTTCAGGACATCTGCAACTGGAATTTTAAGCTACACTACAACCCAGAGAACTTAACCTGGTGGGGCGAATGAACGTGCTCCGCGGCAATGCCCCGATGGGGGGGGATGACGAACGTTAGAACTTTCGCCAAGGAAGAACTTAAAAATAATCAACATGTTCAGGCTGGTGTAACGTCTGAAAACTTTATACAAATAGGCGATGTATTACGACAATCTATTAATTAGCAAGTACAAAATATGAAATTGTGTGTATATATTTTGGCTACTATTTTGGATGTCTCTGGGACATGGTCTTTACTTTTATGATTCGTGACCGGGACAGTGATCTAAAATTATGTATGATGTGTTATAGGATTGCTGCTTTTTTGATAGATTTTGAAAAAATTAGATTTAAGAATATTTTTTATAAGATTTAAGAATATTTAGTGTTCTGGTGATGGATTCGTTACACGCAAATAAGACCTTGTAGAAAAGGTCTGCTCAAAAACAATTATTCTGACTATTTTAAAACCGTATCAGGCCTCCAGCTTCCAGGAAAGCGCACTCTGAAAGAACTTGCCACGGAATGGGATCCAGCCAAGTTTTTTTGCATCGTTTTTTCTTCTGGCAACAGTTGCCATGGATACGTTAAGCATTTTTGCAGTTTCTGTTGAAGAATAGCCTTTGTAGAAAAGTCTGGTAATCTCTTTCGTTAATTTCATCCTCTTCTCTTCCATGCCTTTTAAGTATTCTGCTCTTGTTACTCTTTCCTTTGGTTCATGGAAATACCTGTCATCGTCAAGGCCGAAAGTTTCATTCAATGTTTTATTTCTGATCCTGTAGGTAGAATCTGCTTTTGCTTCTCTGATAAGGCTGATGGGCATGATGATCCCTTTCATCATGAAAATATCTGAGATCTGTTTTTCGATCTCTTCTGTCTGATATCCCACATCTATCGCAAAGCACCAGTACCAGTACAGGATCTTGAGCATTTCTTTCCATCTTAGTTTTAGCATACCCTTTTTATCAAGGATCAGTCTGCGGAGGGAGTTCAGTCTTCTGATCGCAATAAACTGTTTGGTTGTCTTGAGCCCTTCGCAGTATAGGGCACAGTTTCTAAGATATTTTTTCAGGGCACGTCCCCTTACCGGATAGCATTTACCTATTGCTTCCCACAGATATGAAAAGGTATATTTGTTCTCATTAAACTCATCCAGATCAACCCATCCGTATCCGGTCTGTAACTCCTTGATACCGGGAACCATGATCCCCTTTGTTTTATAGATCGGTTTTGCACCCGGATACAGATGTGCGAGGGCTCTTTCCAGTAAATGCCAGCTGGATTTCATTTTGATGTTAACAGGAAACTTCAATACCCAGATATACTGATAAGTATCGATGGAACGTTTTCTGATCACAAGGTTAGGCTTTATGCCTTCAGGGAAATAAGAGATCTCCTCTTTGGTCTGTATCCCAACAGCCTGGATCACTTCTACTACTTCTTTACGTCTATTTCCGTTTTCGTCTTTTTTTTCTTCCGTATATTTTCCAATCTCAGAAATATAAGACGCTGCATTATATAACCCGATCCATTCTGAAAAGGCTTTAAATCTCCTTATCTTATCTCCGATCCTCATCTCCATGTCATACTTGAAAAGAGATGATACATCTGTGATCTGGTCCATTTTTTTGGGTTCGATCTTATTTATCCGCTGGAGCTCAAGAAGATCTTTTAATACTTCATCGCTTAAATCCTTATCATGCTGATCCTTGTTCTTATGGTAAATCTCCATATAGATCTCCTTCCAGGGGTTCCGGTCTGGAACCATTCATTTGCATGATAAGATGACGAAAAAAAAACTTTTTATGAAACGAAAAAAGCCGCCCTATGGAAGGCGGCAAAAAAAGAAAGCCCTGAAAAATCAGAGCTTAAACAGGCTGTTAGATAATTTTCTTAATATCAACATTTCAGAAAGCAAAAATGTCCACCCATCAACATTTTAGAAAAAATGGACAATTAAGCTATAAGAAAGAAAATCGTACATGTCAAAATACCACACACCCAAGGGTGTGTGGTTTCCGGCTTAAAATTTATATGAAGAAATATAGACGAAACAAGTAAACCAGACATACAAATCTACATAAGAGGAACTGACGGAATCAAGGAAACATATATAAGCATCTCCAAAAAATAGAAATACGAATATAAGGTCGTTTTTTGGGATTATAGCAATCCGCGGAAAATCTGTAAATACATTTTCATAAACAAAAACCTTTTATCATTTTGATTTTTAAAAATAAAACAGAAAGAAGAAGATATTTATGAAATTTTTCAAGATCATTACTGGCTGTCAGCCTCTCCGCGGCAATGCTCTTCTCAGTTCCTGTTTCAGGGATCATAGGCATGGAGCCTCAGACTGTGGAGGCAGCCACAAAAAGCTGTAAGCTGAACAGATTATCCGTTACCATGAACGTGAGTGACAGCACCCGCCTGACCTTAAGCAATGCCGTATCAGGCAAAATAGTCTGGAGATCCTCAAACACCAAAATTGCCGTTGTGACTAACGGCACCGTCAAGGGAATAAAGACTGGCTCCACATACATCTATGCGGTATACGGAGGAAGGACCTATAAATGCAGGGTGACAATCAAAGAAGCCAGAACACCTGTACTTAACAAAACATCCCTGATATTAAACAAGGATGACCGGTACTGCCTGTCATTAAAAAATACTTCCGGAAAGGTAACATGGAAGACTTCCAATCCATCTGTCGCTTCCGTGGAAAATGGAAATGTTTACGCAAAAGGAAAAGGAACTGCCATTATCACAGCAAGATACGGAGGGAAAAATTATACCTGCCGCGTTACGGTAAATGCTGCGGATGTCGAGCTTAATAATGAGACTGCGGATGTCAGGATTGGAAAATCCCTTCAGCTGAAGCTTAAAAATGCATCCGGTCCAGTCGTCTGGAAATCTGAAGATCCAAATGTAGCGACAGTTTCTTCCAATGGCAAGGTAACAGGAAGAAAGAAAGGCTTCGTCTATATTACTGCAAAATATAAAGGAAAAACATATGTCTGCAAAGTATATGTAGTAAAAAATTCTAAAAGAATCGTCGGAACCTGTGAAGTTACATACTATTGCGAATGTGATATATGCTCGGAAGGATTAGTTAATTCCCAGGGCAAGCCCATTGGGTCAACCGGAGAAGTCCTTAAAGCAAATTACAGCATTGCAGTAGATCCATCTGTTATCCCGTTAGGAAGCGATGTATTGATCGGAAATAGAGTCTATAAGGCAGTAGATACTGGTGGAGCTATCAAAGGAAAACGCATCGACGTTTACCTGGGAAGCACTCCATCCGCGCATAAACTGACAGAAAGAATGGGGTTACGTAACTATCCTGTTGTGGTTTTAAATTAAACTGACTGTCAAAAATTATCCATTGTACCTCGAAGCCCGGCTATATGGCCGGGCTTTTGTTTTCAAATAAACAACAAGATCCAAAAACTATTTTTCTCCAAAAACCACAATTACTGAAAGTACAACCGGCAGTATAAGCAGAATGGAAACCCAGAACGAAACAAGCTTGATGCAACCCGCCAATGCAAAGCCAAAAACAACAATTTTCATCCAGGCATCGGCTTTGTATTTTTTTCTGCGGATAAGCCAATAAGAGAGCACAGTCAGTATCACACAGGCAATGCAGAAAAAAAGAAAGACGACTGCAAATATAAGGATCAGGACAGAAACACTTACACTGAAGGCGCCTGCGATCACGCTTAGATCTGCTCCGTCTATTATCCATCCGGTTACGCTTTTTGACATGTGGCCAAAAGCCGCGGAGACGGAGAAAAGACGCAGATCTGCGAGTATCAGAAGAATCGTATATACCGCCATCAAAACGGTAGAAAATTTGGACAGGTTTTTCATAATCCGCCTTTCTGCGAAAGACACCAATGCGTCAGAAACATTTTGGCGGACTTTCGCTAATCTATGGTTATCCTTATTTTAAACCAGTTCTGGTGCAAGTTGCAAATACTTTGATCAAACTCAACCTTTTTTCGAATGCAAAAAACCCCGGAAAAAATCCGGGGGAAGAACCTCTACAGTAACCCGGGGCAGATACCCCGGGTAATTTTATGAGGCAAAAAAGAAATTTCCGCGGACATAATATCCGCCGCTCTCGCAGTTGCCTCCAAGGGAATCGAGATACTGTTTTCCATTTTTACTTTCAGAAACATAGATATACGAACATTTCTTTGCCAAACCGTTCAGCTCGGCAACAGTCTTATAATCATCAGCCAGGACGAGTCCGGCTCCAAGGAGTTCGGCTTTCCTTTTGGCAAGATCATAAAGTTTTCGGTAGATCATGGCTGCTTTTTTACCAGAAAATCCGTTTTTGCAACATCTTTCCAGGAACACAACCAGATTCTCTTTATTTTCAGGAGTATCTTCTGCTACATCCTCAAAATGCAAATTCTTGTCTCCTTCATCTGACAGCTTGGTAAGCCTCAGGATAGCCCTTCCGATGATCTCATCCTCTTCCGTAACATAGATGACTTTTTTATTTGCATCGAACGTAGAAAGAAGACACTCATTGTAAGCTCCATCCCTGTAGTTCATACAGGTTCTTTCGGGCAATACGCCGATGTTCATGCAGCTGACAAAATCCGTATACTCTCCTGTTTTTACCTTACCGTCCACAAGCGTGATGTTTTCTTTCCAGGTGTTTTCCTGCTCCGGTGTTATCGCGTATCCAATCTCTTTGTGGAGATCCTTATACTTCACCTCGTCCAGAAGCCCGTAGATCGTTGCTTTTGCAATGAGCAGGACGTTTTCCACCTGCTGTCCGTAGTTGCTTTCATAGTAATCATGAACAATGGAAGCATTTCCGTCCAGACAAAAGGAAGTAAAGGCATCCAGGTGTTCTTTCGGGATCTCGATCTGTTCTTTCAGCCAGCTGCTGTCCGTATCCAGATCGGTGAACGCTTTTTTAAACGCATCCAGTCCCATCTCAAACAGTTCCGGCTTCCGGTTACGCAGGATCGTTCTTACATCCTGCTCTGTCCTTGCTGCATTGGCAACAGAAGACACCTTTTCATCTGCCTGTTCCAGCTCCATCAATTGGAACAGATCTGATTTCGAGGCATCCTTGATACCTTTGCGGGTACAATAATCCTCAAAGGATTCGTTGGACAGAGCCGCTGCTATAGCTGCAGGATCCCTGTTTTCTTTCAGGGAACCAAAACGAAAGATCTGGCGGATACGGCGGAGTTTTTCATCCACACGCATATCCAGTTTTGCATATGTTTTTCTGATCCATTCCGGCTGTACGCAGACGGCCAGAAGTTCCTGAAAAGTATAAGTCCCACTAAGTCCATGAAACTCCATGGTATTATACGTATAGAGCCAACTGCCTTCATTGTCTTTCTTTAACAATGTCAGGATATCTTTTTTCTGAAGCGTGTTCAGGTTGAGAAGCTTACGGAAATCTTTAACAAAAAGGATCGACTCATAAGGAACCTGCAAAAAGAGATCCAGAGCATCTTCCATCAGCCGCAGGAAACTTTTCTTATGGTCAACAATAGCTTCGTAGACCAATTCCATCAGATTCTCTTCATTGGCTTTTCCAGCCATCTGATAGACAAGTTTTGTATACCGGTTCCCAGTGCAGACGCCAAGAAATCCAGCCCTCCAGAACACGGACTTCCCTGCATCATAAGGCTCCATGTCAGTCAGATTTTTCAGGTAACCAGAAAGAAGCTTCTGGTCGAATTTAATATACGAAGCGTTTTCAAAATACCTTTTATAAACATCACTTTGTATCATTACATTCGGATCCAGTTTTGACAGCTTTTCTGCAAGCAGAGCCATGGTTTTCCCAACAATCTCCGCAGCAGTTGAATAATCCCTGGACTCAGGCAGAAACACACTCTTTGCATATTTTCCGGCCTGGACATAGATCTCCATTGCTCCGGGGCAGTTAAGAATCTTAATGAATGTCTGAATCCTTTCAGATTCCCTGTTCACATCCCAGGAATCCGCAAGGTCATCCAGGATATAGAACTGTTCCAGATTGCGTTCAAATCCGCCTTCATTACTGGAATCGCATTCCTGTAAGATTGCCGCTGCCAGCCTGGGGAATCTTAATACACTGTTAAACAGATTTTTTTTTCCATTTGCCAGCAGATCATAGTATATTCGCATGTATTTGCTTTTTTCCCGTACTCCTACTGCTTTCACACAGTCAGCCAGTAGTTTAGGATCGTATGGGATATGCTCCGAAAAAAAAGAACCTAATAATATCATTTCCTCAAGATTCAGGGTATCCTCTTCACCAAGTAGATTGATGGTTTCCACGGCTTCCGCATGGTTCAATACCTCAGTCTTAACGAGCTCACATGGATTCTCTCTCATATAAGACGGAGAAACTCTGAGAAGCTCCACTCGGAGCCCCTTAAGGTTTTTAATGGCAGTATTTTTGTCGCGTATACTTCTTAACGAATATGTCGTAACATTGGATTTTTTTACAAGATCTAACAGTTCCAAATTTTCTCCCATGTTTTCTAAGTAATTCATCCTTAATCCTCCTTAAGCAGCCCCAGTTTATTCATCAGGACTGGTTTCGTAATATAATTGTTTTCATAGCAGTCCAGAAAGAACTTCATCAATTTACAGATCACTTTTTTATCGGTAAAAATCTCTTTGTCCTCAAAGTGCTCCTTATACACTTCCAATAAAGCAAGAGTCCGCTCTCTATCTAAAAAAACAAAAGACGGAACTTTGCCTGCGAAAACTTTAGCCGCTTCCTTGATGGTGAGTCCCTGAAGTTTTACTTCCAGCGACGCTTTCCGTATTTCTACTTCTCTCGCCTCCCGGTCCTGTCTTTCTTTCTCCTTCTGTTCTTCTTTTTGTTTCTGGATTTTTTTATAAGCCTCAGCGGAAAGGAAATCCCGGTCAAGGGAATCCTGATATCCAAAATCACGCTGTTTTAAGATCCGGTACCATTCCTGGGCGGTTTTTTCCCCGAGTATGAATCTTGTTTCCGTATTTGCAATCAATTCTGCCATCAAAAGGTCAAGCCGGCAGATGTAAGGAATACGGACACAGAGTTCACACACAAGCCCAAGGAGAAGTTTCTTTTCTTCTGTAGAAAAACGCTGGAAGCAGGTGTCGGTCGACTTATTTGCATAAGCCAGACTTACCATCCAGCTGTCCTTGACAGCTGTTTTTAAAAATTCAGCTTCCTCGGAAGTAAACTGCCAGTTTCTGTCCTCGCAGAACCTCTGCAGAAAAGCAAGCTGGAAAGGATATTCCATGTTTCTTAAATACTTTGCAGCATCACAGCTGTTCTCTTTGTAATATCTGTCCATGTCCAGAAAGCCGGAAATAAACAGCGGGTCAAGAAATCCTGTTCTGAAGAAACCTGGATTCTGGTAAATAAATTCCTTTACATCTTTCTGGAAGATTTCCTTTAATACTTCCTGCTTTTCTTCCAGGTTTTCACAGTCCTTGATTACTTCTGCATAGATCTGTTTGTTCCGGTCAGCTCCTGTTGAGATATATATGTTAAAGGAGACCCCCTGGGGATTCAGATACGCCATCAGGCCTTTCAGCCAAAGCACATCCCCCATAACCGAAAGATCATGGTTTTTACAGATGTTCCTCCATTTGAGGACATTACCCATGCTGTTATGGGAAGCATTTCCGCTTCCATCCAATCGTCTGGTTAACAGATCAAACAAAAGGTAGGAATTTTGGATAACAGGGATCTCTGCTGAAAATCCTTCCAGATAGAATTCCCTTGTAAGATTTTCCCCATCGATCTTTCTGGGCATTTCCTTCTTAATCATTTTTTCAATAACTGGCTTGATCGTGATCTCTTCTTTCTGTACAAACAAAGACTGGAACCAGCGTTTCTTTAATCTCCACCATTTGATTATGGAATTATAGGTATACGGAGTTTGATCCTTAATAAGCCAGATCCCGCAGTTCAGATTAAGGATATCCATTTCGGAAAATCCCATCTGTTCCAGGACTTTTTTGGAAGATCTGCCTACTGGTTCTGAATAAAGATCTTTTAAGGCAACAAGCAGTCCGGTCAAACCCAACCGTTTATAATCCTCGTCAGATTTAAACCTGGAATCATGGCATACCAGCCTGAAAGCAAATTTGATCAGATGGATAAACAGATCGGCATCTTTTACGGCATCCAGTCTGTTCAGTGCCTTTAATTCTCCATCCATGGAAAGGACGATATACTTTGCAAGGGAATAGTCCGCAGCTCCAAAAAGCCTGTTGGATGTCATCCAGTCAAGGAATCCGGCGGTTGTTTCCAGCGGAGTTTTACTGACAGATGTCAGGATCTGTTCTCTGCTACTCTTTTCATAAAGATAAAGCTCGTACAGCAGATACAGGTTATCTCCTGCTTTTTCCTTTGTCCTTTTTACAAAGTCTTCCAACTGGGTTCCGACGAACATCTCTTCCATCTGCTTTGCTGACAGAGTCTCCTTCATCCACAGTACGACCTCCATGGCAGAGATATAATCGTCATTGGATGAATACCCGTACTGTTCCATACGCTCCAGTACCTCACCAGGGTATCTGAAATGCTTTTTCAGTTCCAGGTACTCGGAACTGTTACTGTAAGCTGTTTTTCCGAGAGCTACATAGACAAGGTCTCTCATTCCTCTGTAGATAGTATCATTCATTTTTACATTCTCCTTTCGTTTTTGATACGGAAAGAAAATGAAGAACGGTGAAACAAAATAAAAAAGTGAATTCGAATTCACTTTTTTGTATTTCAAAATTTATTACTTATGAGAGCCAATTTAATTGATATGATAAAAAAACGAAATTATATGCGCAAAAAAAAAGACATCCGCGGTTAATTCCGAACCCCGCGGATGCCCAAAAACGAAAGACAAAAAATGAATGGTATGAACAGCTGTCCTTGCTGTTCATGATAATTCCCGTGCGCAAACCTCAGACCGACAAAGTCGCTCGGGGTCCGGGAACCGGTGAAAGCATGGCCGTCGGAGACTATAAATGAAAGCCCGGAAATCCGGGCTTCTTTTTTGGGGGGATCAGAAATTCCAATAGTCAGACTTCTTTTCGTATTTGCGCTTGTGTTCATCGGTGCGCTGCTCCTCAATATAACTCTTTACCATATCCATAGAAACAGAACCCGTTGTTGCCACAAAATAGGAAGGGGCCCATAAGGGTGCATCCCCATAAAGATATTTTTTTACCGTCCGGTCGTAATCAGGACGGGAATGCACTTCTTTAGAAAGCTGGGTCTTCAGGCTGCGTACGATATCCGTCAGGATCACTGTCGGCGGAAGGGATATGAGAAGGTGGATATGGTCTCTGTCTGTCTCTCCTGCGATAAGTTCCCCTCCGTATCCGTCGCACAGCCTTCTGGCGGTTGCCACCATGAAATCCCCAATCTCATCCGTGATCACCGGCTTGCGCCATTTGGTGACAAATACCATATGGTAAGTGAGCAGGTATACGGAATGTCTTTTTCTGTTGTAATCCATCATATAAATCCCTCCTATGTAAATGTAAATCGTACTTGTGTTCTGGGTGTGAATATAGTATAATATAAATATAAACAGTAAGTCAAGTGAAAGGAGGGAGCAGAATGAAGGACGCCAAGAAGAAAGGGAGTAAGGACAACAGTATGTCGATCAAGACCTGTTATGTCATAGGGATCCAGTGCCAGCTGGATGCAAAGGAAAACAAGAAAACGAACACCCTGGATGTCTCCGGCAGGCATAAGGTGGATGACAGCCTGATGCGGCAGACCGCTGAGTACTGCCGGGAAGCGATAAAGTTCTGTACTTCTGCGATCCTTTCCGAATGGGATTTCCTCCAGTCGGTACCGAAGAAGCTATGGCGTAGTGCCGTGGATAAACTGATCCATACGACTGCCGGGAATAAAGCCAGGTATCCTGAGTTTGACAAAAAATTCAAGACCATGCCCGGCTATACCAGAAGAATGGTCATTGCGGATGCCCTCGGGATGGTAAGGTCTTATAAAGAGAACCATGCCAAATGGGAGGCATTGAAACCTGCAGAGCGCGGGGCAGAACCAACTCTCGGCATCCCGCCCAGATACGAACTGACCTTTTACGACCAGGAACGCAGGATGTCGCGGCTGTCCAAGGGACAGATCGGTCTGAAACTCTACGACGGAAAAAAATGGGACTGGTATTATTTCCAGATCAGCGCATCTGACGCCGCATATCTCTCCCGGATCGGAAAAAGCCGGAAGATGCTTTCCCCTACAGTACAAAAGATCAGGGGGAGATATGAAGTGAGGTTCTGCTTTGAGGAGAGAAAGGAACTTGTCCAAAATGACCGTAAACTTGACTATAAGATCCTTGCCGTAGACCTTGGGATCAATGCGGCAGCTTCCTGGTGCGTCATGACGGCAGACGGTACTGTCCATGCAAAAGGTGTGATCCACCTGACATGTGAAGAAGACCGCCTGAATCGTATGATCAACAGGAAGCGTCAGTACCAGCAGGCAGGAAAAAAGAGCAGCTGTGTGTATCGGTGGGTAAAGGAAGCAAACCGTCAGCTTTCCATAGCTACGGCAAAGGCTCTGACATCCATAGCCTCGGAACAGAAAGTGGACTGCATCGTGTTTGAACATCTTGACGGAAAAGGGAAGATCCATGGGGGCAGATATCGGGAAAGGATACATATGTGGAGGAAGAATGATGTACAGGCACGTGTAACGGGTATGGCGCACCGCCTCGGCATGAGGATTTCCCGCGTCTGTGCATGGGGTACCTCGAAGCTGGCGTTTGACGGCTCCGGACAGGTGGACAGGCACAGCGTCTACCATTTTGAGCATGGGAAGAAGGTATACAACTACAGCCTGTGCAGATTTCAGAATGGAAAGATCTATAACTGTGATCTTTCTGCTGCCCAGAATATCGGAGCACGTTTCTTCCTGAGGGAATACGAACGGGCCGGGGCAATGGGGATGTTCCCAGGCAC
>SKEY01000323.1_pt1 | contig 81126 bp, 71 predicted proteins | sample 4843871 | NCBI WGS metagenome assembly SKEY01 (sample SAMN11008797, study PRJNA524170) | human gut metagenome | biome: Human fecal sample; material: Feces; isolation source: fecal sample from pouch patient p36 | host: Homo sapiens | place: Israel: Tel-Aviv | collected 2016-12-04
TCGAGCATTATAACGAATGGCATCCGCATAGTGCGCTGGGTTATCGCTCGCCACGGGAATATCTGCGGCAGCGGGCCAGTAATGGGTTAAGTGATAAAAGGTGTCTGGAAATATAGGGGCAAATCCATGCCCCATTTATTCTCTCACACCATTCGTTTATCTCGTCGAGGTTAAATGCAGTGACTTTCTCTGATAACTTAACGGGCATGGGAAAATCAGGACGTTTAGCATATCGCCAGATGGTTGAGATACTGACAGAGAGATGGTTAGCCAGATCTTTAGGGCGCACATATCTGATTGATGTATTTGTATTGTTCATCGTATTAATCCTTATGATTCAATATGAAACAGCTTGAGCCGATGAACAACACTGTAATGAGAAAAACTAACGTATAGGGGTAGTTTTCAAAACTCCCTTAAAAATTCCCTTATCTTAACGAGCACCTCCCTTTTCAAGCCACTCACGAAGAGGCTTATCAGTAACACTCACATCAATCCCAGCTGCTGCAAGTTTCTTTATTAATTTCGGAACACTGCCTTTTAGTTCATCATTAGTACATCCCAACGCTTTTAGGAGAGATACCATAAATCTGGCTTGTGCGCTGGTCGTGTGTTCCTTTCGTTTTATGATGCTGCCTGACGACATAGGAACAAAAAAAAGATTAAATGCTTTTGCAAGTTCTGAGCCTCTAATGGAACAAAGGCTGAAACAGCTATTCGCCGTAAAGCCTAATTCCCGCGCACACCTGTGAAGCGCATTATTGATTGATTCGCCTGTACTCTCTCCTAAGGAGATATGGAACAATGGTTCACCATCAGGAAACTCGCAGCCAATCCCCCCTTCGAGACTCAAGAGATCACGCTCTGTTACAGATTGTTTTTCGGATTGCGCCAACTCCAGTTGCTGGTTTAGTTCGGCTAACCCTTCGCGCAGATCGTAGGCAAATAATGGGAAATGTGGGGGATGGCTCATTAGTGATTTTCCAGACTTGTTGAAATTATGTGATATTGTCCACTTAGTCTAAACAAGGTCAACTTTGCTCGTTGATATCAACTGGACGCAAATAGCTATACATAGCGGCACTCTGATTTACGGTGTACCCAAGCATGTACCCATAGTAAAAATCCGTTATCATCATCCCATAAGAAACAAGGCTTAAAGCCTGATACTCTACAAACAAATCCATAACGCTTTCTCGTTTGTTAATGTATTTCGGTATCCAGGGCCATGATAAATCATGGCCTTTTTATTTATCTCTCTCACGGGCGAATGATAAGAATCTACTTATAAAAAATAGTCGTCCAGTTTTCGGTTGTGGCAAATAAGCACAACGCGGCACAGTCAGGAAAACACTACCGCGAGAGAAAAGAATGGACTTTAATGCGCTTCACCAGCAAAACCAACCTTTGTTGCTTGCCAATGTCTGGGATGCCAGCAGCGCTCAGGCTGCTCAGCAGGCTGGTTATCAGGCGCTGGGATCCTCCAGCGCTGCTATCGCCGCAATGTTAGGGTATGAAGATGGCGAAGAGATGAGTTTTGACGAGCTGTTTTATGTCGTCTCACGCATCAAAACCGTTAGCGAACTGCCGTTAAGCGTCGATTTAGAGGCGGGCTACGGCGCGACAACCAGCCACATCATTGACAATATCCGGCGTCTGGCGCATCTCGGCGTGAGTGGAATAAATCTCGAGGATAGTCATGTGGTGGATGGTACGCGTCGTCTTGACGATGCGGAGCGCTTTGCCGTCAAACTGCAGGAAATAACCCGCGCCTGTCCCGGTCTGTTTGTTAATGTCCGCACCGATACCTTTCTTCTCAACGTACAAGATGCGCTGGTTCAGACGCTCTACCGCGGTCAACTCTACGCCAAACACGGCGCATGCGGTTTTTTTGTGCCTTGCGTCACCCGCGCGGAGGATATTATCGCCATCGTTCACCACGTGCGTTTACCCTTAAACGTAATGTGTATGCCTGAGCTGGCTGACTTCAGCACCTTATCGACACTGGGCGTAAAACGAATTTCGATGGGCAATTTTATTTATGCTGCGACGCAGGCCAGACTGAAAGACTTATTATGTCAGGTGCAAACCCAACACTCTTTCTCAGGTGTTTTTTGACCATGAAAATTACCGACAGCATGCAGTGCGATATCTGGTATCAGGCGCTGCTTGAACGCGCGGTGGAATTCACCGGCGTTTTTTTCGTCGGCGTGAAAACCACCGGCGTATTTTGTATCTCGGTCTGTCGGGCGCGAAAACCCCGGCGGGAAAACGTCGAATTTTATAATGACTTTAAATCCGCGCTGGATGCCGGCTTCCGGCCATGCAAAGTCTGTCGCCCGACGGAGAATGCCCGGACGGCCCCCGCCTTTGTTGAACAAGCGCTCCGCCTGCTGCGAGAAGCTCCAAAGGTCCGCCTCAGCGATAGCGAGCTACGTCAGCACGATATTAGCCCGGAACGCGTTCGCCGCTGGTTCCTGCAAAACCACGGGATCACCTTTCAGGCTTTTCAACGGATGCAGCGTTTGAATATGGCGCTTCAGGAATTAAAAGCAGGCCGCTCAACTACCGATGTCGCTTTCGATAGCGGTTACGAGTCCTTAAGCGGCTTCGGCTATACCTGCAAAAAATTGACCGGTTTCGCACCCAGCGCGCAACGCCAGGTTGTTTTAATTCATCGTTTTACCACCCCGTTAGGGCCAATGTTTGTTTGTGCAACGCAACGGGGAATTTGTCTGCTGGAGTTTGTCGACAGACGAGCGCTGGAGTCAGAATTCAGCGACCTGCAGCGGCGGTTCAACGCCAGCATCATCGCAGGTGAAAATGCCCACACCAGGCAGGCGCAACAGGAAATAACGGAGTATTTCGCCGGACAGCGTCAATCGTTCGAGGTGGCGCTTGATACCCCAGGCAGCGAATTCCAGCGAGCGGTCTGGCGCCGTTTACAGCACGTTAGCTTCGGTGAGACGACGCATTATCAATCGATTGCGATGGAGATAGGTAAACCAACGGCCACGCGCGCGGTGGCTGCTGCAAACGGCGCTAACCGCGTCGCGATTATCATCCCGTGCCATCGAATTATCGGCAAAGATGGTTCGATGACCGGTTACGGCGGCGGCATTGCACGAAAAATATGGCTTATTAACCATGAGGCAACCATCAGGGAAAAACGCGGCTGATTTTACTTTCAGGATCAACGGGCCCCTCCCTGACTTTCACCGCGGCTCGGTAAGCCTATTTTTTATCCAGCACCCGGCAGGTTAAAAACGCCCCTGCCGCGCACAGCAGCGCCGGAGCCAGATAGCTGTGATCCATGTGGGTAAACTCCATCACCAGCGCCACTGCGGTCAACGGCATCTGCATGGAGGCGGCGAGAAACGCGGCCGCCCCCACCACAGCGAAGCTGCTTTTATCACCGCCAGGGAAGCCGAGCTGCCAGAGCGCGCAGAGCAGCAGGCTGACCAATCCGCCCACCGCCAGCCCTGGGGTTAACAATCCACCCTCCGCGCCGCCGCGCAGCACCGCCAGAATCACCACCATCTTCAATACTAACAGGACAGCGACCATGGAGAGAGGCAGCCCGTCGCTGAGCGCCAGCTGCATTGGACCCTTGCCATTGCCCGGAAGCTCGGGGAAATAAAGACTCAGGATGGCAAGAAGACAAAACCCCAGCAGACAGAACACCGGCATCTGCCAGTTACTTCGCGCGCGTGAACGCGCCGCGCTGGTCGCTTTGCGAAAGAGCCAGGCGCCGGTGCCAAGAATCGGGCCCGCCAGAATCGCCCACCAGAGAAAGGTGTGCGGAAGTGCGCTGGAAACAAAATGGTATTGCGATTCATCCCCTAACCCCAGGGTGGCCGTCCAGGCGGCAATCGCCGAGGTCATCATCGCCGCCAGCGTTTTTTCCCAGCTAAACGACAGCAGCATGACCTCAAGGCTGAACAACGCCCCGGCCAGCGGGACGTTATAGACCGCCGCCAGACCCGCGCCCGCCCCACAGGCAATCAGCGTGCGGGTTTCATCTTCCAGCAGGCGCAGCTTACGCGCCACCATCCCCGCCCCCAGCGCGCCCATTTCCCGGGGCGCCACTTCGCGGCCAAGCGGGGAGCCCAGCGCTACGGTGACGATCTGCAGCAGCGCGTGGATCGTCGTGGTGCCCGCGGGCATGGGTACGCAGGGGTTGGCCACCGCCGCCGCAATGGAAACCCGCCTCTGCCCATAGCGACCAAGCAGCCACCAGCCAAATCCGGCGACGGCGCCGCCGGCCACGATTGCCACGATGCGGCGTGGCCAGGACGACTCCGTGACGCCCTGTAAAAATGACACCGAACCGACGATCTGCCCATAACTGTAACCAAAAGCCAGGTGCTGAATCGCGTGTAAAATTAGTGCCAAAACCATGCCGGACAGACCGGCCAGAATCCCGGTTAATACCACGGCTATCAGGCGGATCAGATGATTTTTATTCCCGGCGGCGACGCTCATTTTCTCAGGCCTTGAAAAGGAAAAATAAAAGAATAAAGGACGAGACTTAAACATTGCGTAATCATAGTGTTTTCGATAGTGATACCCATCGCTTCACTTAGCATTACTTTTTCTAATCAATAAAAATCCCTAAAAAATCAATAAACCTTTAAATCAAGCCATCACAGATACTATTTCCATTAATTTTTCCTGGCGTAAATGATTCGCTTTAGAAAATCTCAATCGTGATCCTGCGCACAAATCGTTAACCTGCCCGCCATTACCTGGGGGGATCTATGCTGCTTCATGTTCTGTATTTAATCGGTATCACCGCGGAAGCCATGACCGGCGCACTGGCTGCCGGGCGCCGGCGGATGGATACGTTTGGCGTCATCATTATCGCCACTGCGACCGCGCTGGGCGGGGGTTCCGTTCGCGATATCCTGCTGGGGCACTATCCTCTTGGTTGGGTGAAGCATCCCGAATATGTCATCATTGTCGCCGTCGCCGCCGTCCTCACGACCATTGCCGCTCCGGTGATGCCGCACCTTCGTCGGCTGTTTCTGGTGCTGGACGCGCTGGGGCTGATCGTGTTTTCCATCATCGGCGCGCAGATCGCCCTGGACATGGGCGAAGGCCCGGTTATCGCCTCTATTGCCGCCGTGATCACCGGTGTCTTCGGCGGCGTACTGCGCGATATGTTCTGCAAACGCATTCCGCTGGTCTTCCAGAAAGAGCTGTATGCCGGGATCTCCTTTGCCGCAGCCGTACTCTATATTGCTCTGCAACATTACGTCAGCAGCCACGATGTGGTGGTGCTGGCTACACTGCTGTTCGGCTTTACCGCCCGCATGCTGGCGCTGCGCTGGAAACTGGGGCTACCGGTCTTCCACTACACCCATGACGCCCACTAACCGCCTTAAAATCCGGGGATGCGCTGCCCGCTAAGCCATTGCGCCAGCGCCACCACGTCCGGATGGTGCAGGAAAGCCACCAGCTGGCGGGCTCTGATCTCCCCCACGCCCGGCAGCGTGCGCCATTGCGCTTCACTTTTTGCCGCCAGCAAATGCCAGTTCTCGCTTTCGAGCTGCGCCAGCGCCCCCTGCGGCACCGGGATCCCCATCGCCAGCACCCAGCGGATAAAAGGTCGTTTGCGAACGAGATCAAACTGATGCCAGAGGTGCTGCCCGCGGGCGGCGGAAATCCCTGGCACCGCCTGTAGCTGCTCAACGGTAAGCGCCAGCCAGGAAAAGATATGCGTCATCGGGTTTTGCTGCTGAATGACGCGCCATAAATTTTCCCCCACGCCATCGACATTCAGGGCGGACTTTGATGACAACCAGATCAGCCTGGAAAGAAACTGTTCGCTGCACTCAGGGGTGGCGAAATAGCAGGTTAGCGCATTAAATTTCGCCAGCGGCGGCGTCGGTTTATGGCGCTCGGCCGTCCGCCAGACGACGGCGTCGACCCGAGGAATACCCTGCCCTGCCAGACTGATCTGCAGCTGATCGCCAACCCCAATATCCAGCATCTGCCAGCGGGACACAGAGCCAACGTTAACCCGCTGCACGCGTTTATCATCCAGCCGCTGGGCCTCAAGCTCGGCCACCACGTTGAGTCTGCCGCTGCGGCCGGTACTGAAACGGATCGCCCGTACCTGCATCACCCGCGATGCCGGAGGATATTTCCAGGCTGCCAGCCACTCGCCCTTTCCGGGCGACCAGACTCGCCCCGGCGGCTCGCGTCCTTCGCGCACAATCACACCGTCGCTGACGAAGGGCAGCGGCGAGCGATACCAGCGCTGGCGCCACTGCGCCACCTGCTCGATGCGCGACACCGGATGGGTATATTGTCCGCTGTACTTAAACCCCGCCTGCGCCAGCAGCTTCTGACGACGGCGCATATCCGACGGGCCGTCTGGCCAGGCCCAGATAAAAACGTCCAGTTGACTGAGCGCCGCCGCCGCGTCGGCTCGCATCATCAACCCGGCGACTTTCGCCCGCGCATTCATCCCCCCGGCCTGCTGCTGGACATGGCCGTCCCGGCGCAGAAACAGTTCCCCCTGCAGTACGCTGTCGGCCAGTTCACCGGTCATCACTTTCTCCAGCGCCGGGATCTGCCGGGCTCGGGCGGTCCATGCCTCACCGCGTAGACCATCGCCGCGGCTAATGGCCTGAACTAGACGCCCCTGGCGATAAACGAGAGTCACCGCCACGCCGTCCACTTTAGGCTGTATCCACAGGTCGGATTTATTTTTCATCCAGCGGGCAACGCTGTCCTCATCCGCCAGCTTGCGCACGCCGGTATGGGCCACCGGATGACGCGCATCGCCGGTGGGCGGAGGCAGATCGTCATCCTCAGGCGTCGCGCCCGGAAAGCATTGTCGCCACTGCGCCAGGCGCAGGGTGAGCTGGTCGTAAACGTCATCGCTCACTCCGCTGGCGCCCTGCCGCCAGTAAGCCTCTTTCCAGGCGACAATTTGCTGATGAAGGCGTGATGTCTCCTGCCTTCCTCTGGCCGGCGGCCAGTCCGGACACGTCGCCAGCGCGCTGGCAGAGAACATCCCTAACGCCAGCCACCACCCTCCTTTACGCATTGCAGTCCCCTCCTCCATCACCTGGCGGAGAGTCTGCTGCAGAATGCCGCGAGCCGCGACGGAAGCTTTTTCGCCTTGCGAAGCGCCTTCCAGGATTTACGCCTCTTTGCAGCAACGGCTGGCGAATTCAGGAAAACGGCAGGCAAAATGAAAGAAACAGCGGCAAAAAGTGTGACAATGACTGCGTCACGCCGCGGCGACGTGTATAATAGGCTCGTATGTAGGACCTCTTTCGATAACCACATACAAAAGACACTCATGGCTCAAGGCACGCTTTATATTGTTTCCGCCCCTAGCGGCGCGGGTAAATCCAGCCTGATTCAGGCTTTATTAAAAACCCAACCGTTGTATGACACCCAGGTATCGGTCTCCCATACCACGCGGGCGCCGCGTCCGGGTGAAGTGCACGGCGATCACTATTTCTTCGTGAATCACGACGAATTCCGCTCGATGATTGGCGAAAACGCGTTTCTGGAACATGCAGAGGTCTTTGGCAACTATTACGGCACGTCGCGTAAAGCGATCGAGCAGGTGCTGGCGACCGGCGTCGATGTCTTCCTCGATATCGACTGGCAAGGCGCGCAGCAGATCCGTAAAAGCATGCCCGGCGCGCGCAGTATTTTTATTCTGCCGCCGTCAAAAGATGAACTGGACCGTCGCCTGCGCGGCCGCGGCCAGGACAGCGAAGAGGTGATCGCGAAACGGATGGCCCAGGCCGTTGCGGAAATGAGCCATTACGCGGAATATGATTACCTGATTGTGAACGATGATTTTGACACCGCCCTGAGCGACCTGAAAAATATCATCCGCGCTGAACGTCTGCGCATGAGCCGCCAAAAGCAGCGACATGGCGCTTTAATCACCAAACTATTGGCAGACTGAACCCACATTCAGTATCATGCCCAGTCATTTCTTCACCTGTGGAGCATTTTAAGTATGGCACGCGTAACTGTTCAGGACGCTGTAGAGAAAATTGGTAACCGTTTTGACCTGGTACTGGTCGCCGCGCGTCGCGCTCGTCAGATGCAGGTTGGCGGAAAGGATCCGCTGGTACCGGAAGAAAACGATAAAACCACCGTTATCGCACTGCGCGAAATCGAAGAAGGTCTGATCAACAACCAGATCCTCGACGTACGTGAGCGCCAGGAACAGCAAGAGCAGGAAGCCGCTGAATTACAAGCCGTTACCGCGATTGCTGAAGGTCGTCGTTAATCACACAGCGGGTCGCCCTTGTATCTGTTTGAAAGCCTGAATCAGCTGATTCAAAACTACCTGCCGGAAGACCAGATTAAGCGTCTGCGGCAGGCGTATCTCGTTGCACGTGACGCTCACGAGGGTCAGACACGTTCAAGCGGTGAACCCTATATCACGCACCCGGTCGCGGTAGCCTGCATTCTGGCCGAGATGAAGCTCGACTATGAAACGCTGATGGCCGCGCTGCTGCATGATGTGATTGAAGATACCCCCGCCACCTATCAGGACATGGAACAGCTTTTTGGTAAAAGCGTCGCCGAGCTGGTAGAGGGGGTGTCGAAACTTGATAAGCTCAAGTTCCGCGATAAGAAAGAGGCGCAGGCCGAAAACTTTCGCAAAATGATCATGGCGATGGTGCAGGACATTCGCGTCATCCTCATCAAGCTTGCCGACCGCACCCACAACATGCGTACTCTGGGCTCGCTGCGCCCGGATAAACGCCGCCGCATCGCCCGCGAAACGCTGGAAATTTACAGCCCGCTGGCGCACCGTTTAGGTATCCATCACATCAAAACCGAGCTCGAAGAGCTGGGCTTTGAAGCGCTGTACCCTAACCGCTACCGCGTCATTAAAGAGGTGGTCAAAGCGGCGCGCGGCAACCGTAAGGAGATGATTCAAAAGATCCTCTCTGAAATCGAAGGGCGTTTACAGGAAGCGGGGATCCCCTGCCGCGTCAGCGGTCGCGAGAAGCATCTATACTCCATCTACTGTAAAATGGTGCTCAAAGAGCAACGTTTTCACTCGATCATGGATATCTACGCCTTCCGCGTTATCGTCCATGATGCCGATATCTGCTATCGCGTGCTCGGCCAGATGCACAGCCTCTACAAACCGCGTCCGGGTCGTTTTAAAGACTACATCGCCATTCCGAAAGCTAACGGCTATCAGTCTTTGCACACCTCGATGATCGGCCCCCACGGCGTCCCGGTCGAGGTACAAATTCGTACCGAAGACATGGACCAGATGGCGGAGATGGGGGTAGCGGCGCATTGGGCTTATAAAGAGCACGGCGGCGAAAGCAGCACCACCGCGCAGATCCGCGCTCAGCGCTGGATGCAAAGCCTGCTGGAGCTACAGCAGAGCGCCGGTAGCTCGTTTGAATTTATCGAGAGCGTAAAATCCGATCTGTTCCCCGATGAGATTTACGTTTTCACCCCGGAAGGGCGCATTGTCGAACTGCCTGCCGGCGCCACGCCGGTGGACTTCGCCTACGCGGTGCATACCGATATCGGTCATGCCTGCGTCGGCGCGCGCGTCGACCGTCAGCCCTATCCGCTGTCGCAGCCGCTCTCCAGCGGTCAGACTGTCGAAATTATCACCGCGCCGGGCGCTCGCCCGAACGCCGCCTGGCTGAACTTTGTCGTCAGCTCGAAAGCGCGCGCCAAGATCCGTCAGCTGCTGAAAAACCTTAAGCGCGACGATTCGGTCAGCCTTGGCCGTCGTCTGCTCAATCACGCGCTGGGCGGAAGCCGCAAACTCGCCGAGATCCCACCGGAGAATATCCAGCGCGAACTCGATCGCATGAAGCTGGCCTCGCTTGACGATCTGCTGGCGGAAATCGGTCTGGGCAACGCCATGAGCGTCGTGGTGGCAAAAAACCTGCAGCAGGGCGAAGCCGCTGCGGCGCCGGTACCGGCTAACGCGTCGAACCACGGTCATCTGCCAATCAAAGGCGCCGATGGCGTGTTGATCACCTTCGCCAAGTGCTGTCGTCCAATTCCAGGTGACCCGATTATCGCCCACGTCAGCCCGGGTAAAGGGCTGGTTATCCACCATGAATCCTGTCGTAACATTCGCGGCTACCAGAAAGAGCCGGAGAAATTTATGGCGGTTGAGTGGGATAAAGAGACCGCTCAGGAGTTCATCACCGAAATCAAGGTGGACATGTTTAACCACCAGGGCGCGCTGGCTAACCTGACGGCGGCGATCAACACCGCGTCTTCCAATATCCAGAGCCTGAATACGGAAGAGAAAGATGGCCGCGTATACAGCGCCTTTATCCGCCTGACCGCGCGCGACCGCGTGCATCTGGCGAATATCATGCGCAAAATCCGCGTCATGCCGGACGTGATTAAAGTCACCCGTAACCGAAACTAGCTTTATGAACTCAAAGCGCTACGAGCGTATCTGCGAGATGCTCGCCAGGCGTCAGCCTGACCTGACGGTCTGCATGGAGCAGGTCCATAAGCCTCATAACGTCTCTGCGGTCATCCGGACCGCAGATGCCGTTGGCGTACACGAAGTGCATGCCGTCTGGCCGAGCAGCCGGATGCGTACCATGGCCTCCGCCGCCGCGGGCAGCAACAGCTGGGTGCAGGTTAAAACCCACCGCACTATCGCAGATGCCGTCGGCCACCTGAAAGGCCAGGGCATGCAAATTCTCGCCACTCACCTTTCCGACAAAGCCATCGATTTTCGTGAAATCGACTATACGCGTCCAACCTGCATCCTGATGGGTCAGGAAAAAACCGGCATCACCCAGGAAGCGCTGGCGCTGGCCGATCAGGACATCATTATCCCGATGATCGGCATGGTGCAGTCGCTGAACGTCTCCGTCGCCTCGGCGCTGATCCTCTACGAGGCGCAGCGCCAGCGGCAGAATGCCGGGATGTACCAACGCGCCAACAGCATGCTGCCGCCACAAGAGCAGCAGCGCCTGCTGTTCGAAGGCGGCTATCCGGTGCTGGCCCGCGTCGCCAGACAAAAAGGTCTGCCTTACCCCCACGTTAACGAGCAGGGCGAAGTGGAAGCCGATGCCGCGTGGTGGGCTACCATGCAGGCTGCGAGGTAAACCCAATGTCAGGCCACCTGTTAGATGCCGTTCCGCTCAGTTCACTCACCGGTGTGGGCGCTGCGCAGAGCAGCAAACTGGCGAAGATTGGCCTGCATACGGTACAGGATCTGCTGCTGCACCTGCCTTTACGCTACGAAGATCGCACCCATCTTTACCCGATAGCCGAGCTGCTTCCCGGAGTTTATGCCACCGTGGAAGGTGAAGTGCTCAACAGCAATATCACCTTCGGCGGCCGGCGGATGATGACCTGCCAGATCAGCGATGGCACCGGCATCCTCACCATGCGCTTTTTCAACTTCAACGCGGCGATGAAAAACAGCCTCGCGACCGGTCGTCGGGTGCTGGCCTACGGTGAAGCCAAACGCGGGAAGTACGGCGCCGAGATGATCCACCCGGAATATCGCGTCCAGGGCGATATGAGTACTCCGGAGCTGCAGGAAACGTTAACCCCAGTCTATCCGACTACCGAAGGCATCAAGCAGGCGACCCTGCGCAAGCTCACCGATCAGGCGCTTGAGCTCCTGGAAACCTGCGCGATTAGCGAACTCCTGCCGCCGGAGCTGGCGCAGGGGATGATGAGCCTGCCGGAGGCGCTGCGTACGCTGCACCGCCCGCCTCCCTCCTTGCAACTTAGCGAGCTGGAAAGCGGCAAGCACCCGGCGCAGCAGCGTCTGATTCTGGAAGAGCTGCTGGCGCATAACCTCAGCATGCTGGCGCTGCGGGCAGGCGCCCAGCGCTATCACGCCCTGCCGCTCGGCGCCAACGATACCCTGAAAAACCAACTGCTGGCCTCCCTGCCCTTTAAGCCCACAGGCGCGCAGGCGCGGGTTACCGCCGAGATTGAACACGATATGGCGCTGGACGTGCCGATGATGCGCCTGGTGCAGGGCGACGTTGGCTCCGGTAAAACGCTGGTCGCTGCCCTGGCCGCCTTGCGCGCTATCGTCCACGGCAAACAGGTGGCGCTGATGGCGCCCACCGAACTGCTTGCCGAGCAGCATGCCAATAACTTCCGCAACTGGTTCGAACCGCTGGGTATTGAAGTCGGCTGGCTGGCGGGCAAACAGAAAGGCAAAGCCCGCCAGGCGCAGCAGGAGGCTATCGCCAGCGGCGAGGTGCAGATGATTGTCGGCACCCACGCCATCTTCCAGGAGCAGGTGCAGTTTAACGGCCTGGCGCTGGTGATTATTGACGAACAGCACCGCTTCGGCGTGCATCAGCGGCTGGCGCTGTGGGAGAAAGGTCAGCAGCAGGGATTCCACCCGCATCAGCTGATCATGACCGCCACGCCGATCCCCCGCACCCTGGCGATGACCGCCTACGCCGATCTGGACACCTCGATTATCGACGAGCTGCCGCCAGGCCGAACTCCGGTGACCACCGTCGCCATCCCCGACACCCGGCGCAGCGATATTATCGACCGCGTGCGCAACGCCTGTACCCATGAAGGTCGCCAGGCCTATTGGGTCTGTACGCTGATTGAAGAGTCCGATCTGCTGGAAGCCCAGGCGGCGGAAGCCACCTGGGAAGAGCTCAAACTGGCGCTGCCGGAGCTCAATATCGGCCTCGTCCACGGGCGGATGAAACCGGCGGAGAAGCAGGCGGTGATGCAGGCCTTCAAGCAGGGCGAGATGCATCTGCTGGTAGCCACCACGGTGATTGAAGTCGGTGTCGACGTGCCTAACTCAAGCCTGATGATTATCGAAAACCCGGAACGTCTGGGTCTGGCGCAGCTGCACCAGCTCAGAGGGCGCGTTGGTCGCGGCGCGGTCGCTTCCCACTGCGTGCTACTCTATAAATCGCCGCTCTCCAAAACGGCGCAGAAACGTCTGCAGGTCCTGCGCGACAGCAACGATGGTTTCGTCATTGCCCAGAAAGACCTCGAAATTCGCGGTCCCGGCGAGCTGCTCGGCACCCGCCAGACCGGCAACGCCGAATTTAAAGTGGCGGACTTACTGCGCGATCAGGCGATGATCCCCGATGTTCAACGCATTGCTCGCCACATTCATGAACGCTATCCGCTACAGGCCCAGGCGCTTATCGAGCGCTGGATGCCGGAAACCGAACGCTATTCCAACGCGTAGCGCGCTTTTGCCGCGCTGCGGGCAATTTTTCTACACAACGAGTGGATTATGAAACGAGAACTGGCCATCGAATTTTCGCGTGTCACCGAAGCCGCCGCGCTGGCGGGCTATAAATGGCTGGGCCGCGGCGATAAGAATACCGCCGACGGCGCAGCGGTTAACGCCATGCGCATTATGCTTAACCTCGTCAATATCGACGGCACCATCGTCATCGGCGAGGGCGAAATCGATGAAGCGCCGATGCTTTATATCGGCGAAAAAGTGGGTACCGGCAAGGGCGATGCGGTAGATATCGCCGTCGATCCCATCGAAGGCACCCGCATGACGGCGATGGGCCAGGCCAACGCCCTGGCGGTGATGGCGGTCGGCGATAAGGGCTGCTTCCTCAACGCGCCGGATATGTATATGGAAAAGCTGATCGTCGGCCCGGGCGCTAAAGGCGCTATCGATCTCAATCTGCCGCTGGAAGAGAACCTGCACAATATCGCCCGCGCCCTGAACAAGCCGCTGGGCGAGCTGACCGTCACCGTGCTGGCGAAACCGCGCCACGACGCGGTCATTGCCCAGCTGCAGCAGCTGGGCGTGCGCGTGTTCGCTATTCCCGATGGCGACGTCGCGGCCTCTATTCTCACCTGCATGCCGGATAGCGAAGTCGACGTACTGTACGGCATCGGCGGCGCGCCGGAAGGGGTGGTTTCCGCCGCGGTGATCCGCGCCCTCGACGGGGATATGCAGGGGCGCCTGCTGGCTCGCCACCACGTGAAGGGCGATAACGAAGAGAACCGCCGCATCGGTGAAAATGAGCTGGCGCGCTGCAAAACCATGGGCATTGAAGCGGGCAAAGTGCTGCGTCTGGATGAAATGGCGCGCAGCGATAACGTCGTCTTCTCCGCCACCGGGATCACCAAAGGCGATCTGCTGGACGGCATCACCCGCAAGGGCAACATGGCCACTACCGAGACGCTGCTGATCCGCGGCAAGTCGCGCACTATCCGTCGTATTCAGTCGATTCATTACCTCGACCGTAAAGATCCGGACATTCAGCAGCACATCCTGTAATACCGCTTTTTCTCTCCCAGGCAACCGTCCGCAGGCGGTTGCCCTGTTCTTCGTTTATATTTGATCAATAGAGCTTTCTTGCGCCTTCGGGGTGGAAATCTGGCTCGTCTGGACCGAAGATAAGGCATCGCTTGGCAACAGGAGAAGACGATGGCGGACTGGGTTAGCGGCAAAGTGACAAAAGTGGAGTACTGGACGGACGCCTTGTTCAGTTTATACGTGCGGGCGCCTGTTCATCCGTTTACCGCCGGGCAATTTACCAAGCTCGGGCTGGAAATCGACGGCGAACGCGTGCAGCGCGCCTACTCCTACGTCAACGCCCCCGGCAATCCCGATCTTGAGTTCTATTTGGTCACCGTCCCGGAAGGCAAGCTGAGCCCGCGTCTGGCGGCGCTGAAGCCGGGCGATGAAGTCCTGGTGGTGAGTGAAGCGGCAGGTTTCTTCGTCCTCGAGGAAGTACCGGATTGCGATACCCTGTGGATGCTGGCGACCGGCACTGCGCTGGGGCCGTACCTGTCAATTTTGCAGGAAGGCAAGGACCTTGAGCGCTTTAATAACCTGGTGCTGGTCCACGCCGTCCGCTACGCCGCGGACCTGAGCTATCTGCCGCTAATGCGCGAACTGGAGCAGCGCTACGCCGGTAAATTACGCATCCAGACGGTGGTCAGCCGCGAAACCGTGGAAGGCTCGCTGACCGGCCGGGTGCCGTTTCTGATTGAAACCGGCGCGCTGGAAGAGGCCGTCGGCCTGCCGATGACCACCGACACCAGCCATGTGATGCTGTGCGGCAACCCGCAAATGGTGCGCGATACCCAACAGCTGTTAAAAGAGACCCGGCAGATGACCAAACATCTGCGTCGCCGGCCAGGCCACATGACGGCTGAGCACTACTGGTAATCAGGCGTCCGCTTTCCAGCGCACGTCCTGGGTCTCCTTGCCGAACTTATTCTCGCCCTGGGTGCCGACAAACGCCCCCAGGTCGATCAGCATCATGACGATAATCAGTGTCGGCACAAAGCGCCCGACGCCCCACTGCCAGACCTGCGGCAGCATCGTCCAGTTCCCCGCCAGCAGCATCCACGCCAGAACCATCAGCAGCGCCCACAGCCCGGATTTGCCGCGATCGTGCAGCCGCTTGACCACCACCGCCGCCGTCGGCCACAGCAGGCAGACGATAATAAACGCCGCCGTCTGCAGGTTGAGCAGATTGCTGCCTGCCAGGGTAAACAGGGCGCTCATGGTCACCAGCCAGATGGCAATCCAGATCCAGAAATCGCGGCGGCCAATGCGCCCTTTAATTGAGAATAACCACTGCTGTAGGGTCATGCGTTTTTCCTTATCATCATCGTCTGCGTAGTTTACCCTGGCGTCGTGACTTTTTGACAAGCGCCGCGCTTCCCGATTTAATCGTCAGCAGGCAAAAAAAGGAACGACGGGCATGAAGAAGTGGACAATTTTGTGGTTAAGTGGGCTGATGGGCCTTGCCGTCGGCCCGCACGCGTTGTCCGCAGAGAGCGAATCGACGACCGCGGCAGCGCCCTACCTGCTCGCCGGCGCGCCGAGCTTTGACCAGTCGATCAGTCAGTTCCGCGAGAAATTCAACGCCGATAACCCAAAGCTGCCTCTGAACGAATTCCGTTCCATCGCCACCAGTCGCGATCGGGCTAACCTGACCCGCGCCGCCAGCAAAATTAACGAAAATCTCTATGCCTCCACCGCGCTGGAGCGCGGCACGCTGAAGATCAAATCCATGCAGATCACCTGGCTGCCGATCCAGGGGCCGGAGCAAAAGGCGGCCAGGACCAAAGCGCTGGAGTATATGAGCGCCATGATCCGCGCCTTCGTGCCGACTTTTAGCCAGGCGCAAAGCCAGCAAAAACTGCAGAAACTGCTGGCCGCCGGCAAGGGCAAGCGCTACTTCGCCGATACCGAAGGCGCCGTGCGCTATGTGGTGGCAGATCATGGGGAAAAGGGCCTGACCTTCGCCATTGAACCGATTAAGCTGGCGCTATCTGAAACGCTGGAAGGTAACAATAAATGACAAAAAGCAAAGCCTTTCCAGTGACGAGTCTCTATACTGTTTCACAGACCATGCTGCCCTCTGGGGCGGCTATATTCCTTAATTCGCTTAAGTAGCGTGGAGAATTAAAATGCGACATCCTTTAGTGATGGGTAACTGGAAACTGAACGGCAGCCGCCACATGGTAAACGAACTGGTTGCGAACCTGCGTACCGAGCTGGCTGGCGTAAGCGGCTGTGCAGTTGCCATCGCCCCGCCGGAAATGTATCTGGACCTGGCTAAGCGCGCGGCAGAAGGCAGCCACATTCACCTGGGCGCGCAGAACGTTGACGTGAACCTGTCCGGCGCATTCACCGGTGAAACCTCCGCCGAAATGCTGAAAGATATCGGCGCGCAGTACATCATCATCGGCCACTCCGAGCGTCGTACCTACCACAAAGAATCCGACGAGCTGATCGCGAAGAAATTCGCCGTGCTGAAAGAGCAGGGTCTGACCCCGGTTCTGTGCATCGGTGAAACCGAAGCCGAAAACGAAGCGGGCAAAACGGAAGAAGTTTGCGCGCGTCAGATCGACGCCGTGCTGAAAACCCAGGGCGCTGCCGCTTTCGAAGGCGTGGTTATCGCTTACGAACCAGTATGGGCTATCGGTACCGGCAAATCAGCGACCCCGGCTCAGGCGCAGGCGGTGCACAAATTCATCCGTGACCACATTGCTAAAGCTGACGCCAAAATCGCTGAGCAAGTGATCATCCAGTACGGCGGTTCCGTTAACGCTGGCAACGCCGCAGAGCTGTTCACCCAGCCGGACATCGACGGCGCGCTGGTTGGCGGCGCCTCCCTGAAAGCTGACGCTTTCGCGGTGATCGTTAAAGCAGCAGAAGCAGCGAAAAAAGCGTAATTCGCTTTTCCCGGTGGCGACACGCGACCGGGTTGACTGACAAAACGTGGGAGCCCGGCCTAGCACAGCGCAAGCCGGGCTTTCTTTTGCCGTTACAGTTTCCCCAACAGCTGATACCAGGCGTAGTCCAGCGGCAGTAAAATCAGATAACTCACCGCCGCCAGCGCCAGACACAGTTGCATCCCCGCCCTCGCCGGGACCTTGCCTAACCCCATCGCCACCACGATCGGCGACGCCTGATAGGGCAGCAGCGGCGTGGAATAGCCCAGCACCTGAATCATAATCACGCTTAGCAGCGGAAAACCGGTGGCGTCGGCAAAGCTCTGGGCAAAGGTGGTATACAGCGCCGGCACGCCGTTGGCGGTCATAATAAAGTTCAGCGCGCTGGTTATCCCGGTCAGGGCGAGAAAGCTGGTGAAAGGATTGTCTTTATCCAGGGGCATCACCTGCAGCAGCGCATTGCCCACTGCGCCGCCAATCCCGGTTTGGGTGACGGCGATCGCTAGCCCCAGAATCCCGGCGACGTAAATGCAGGTGCGCATATTCACCCCGCTGGCAAACTCCTCGCCGTTAATAAAGCCCACCCGCGGCAGCAGCGTGATCACAGCCGCCGCCAGGCCGGTCCACGCCGGGCCGACGCCGTGCCAGCTCTCGGTCACCCATAGCGAGAGGACCACCGCCAGCAGCCACGCCAGACGTTTCTCGTCGCGGCTCATCGGCGGCAGCGGCGCCAGGTCGCGCGGTGGATGCGGCTTGCCGGGAAACAGCCAGCAAATCAGCGCCACCAGCACCGCCCCTTTCAGCCAGCCAAGCACCGGCGTATGCAGCAGTAAATAGGGAACATAATTCAGATGGATACCGTACGAGCCTTCCGCCGCGCCACTCATCACCAGATTCGGCACGTTGGCGGGCAAAATCGTTGCCGACAGCTGAAAGGTGCCGAACCCCACCGCCAGCGCCAGGCCGAACCAGCCGCGGCTGCCGTCGGCAATGCCCGCGCGGCGGGCCATCGCCGCCACGATCGGCATCAGCAGCGCGATGCGCCCCATGTTGGAGGGCATCACGAACGCCAGGGCGTAGCTCAGGAGTACCACGCTGGCGACCATCCGCGGCCAGGAGTCGGTGAGCCTGGCCGACAGCGCCTGCGCCGCCCGGTCCGCCAGTCCGGTTTTACGGATGGCGATGCCGAGCACAAAGCCGCTGAACACCAGCCAGAACGCCGAAGAGGCAAAGCCGCCGAAGATCACCTCCGGCGGAGCGATTTTCGCCATCATTGCCGCTGCGAAGAACAGCAGCGCGGTGATAAATTCCGGCAGCAGCGACGTCGCCCAGAGCACGATGGTGACGCCGACAATCAATGAAGGAAGGAACAGCGGGTGGGTAAGCCAGAGCGACATGCCTGTCTCCTGTCGTTTTTTTCAGCAAGAATACGACGACAGGTAAGACAGGTAAACGCCAGAACTAGTGGTTTGCGTTAAGGATGGCGCAGCGATGATCCTGAATTTCTTCCGCTGAAGCCCGGTTCAGGGTCAGCAGGTTACGCTCCGTCGCAAGCAGCACCAGCGAGCCGTCGCTCTGTTGCGCCATTGCCAGCGCGAAGCGTCCCATATGTTCACGCGCCTCCGGCACCTCTTCCGCCAGCATCAGGAACGGGCTACGCTGGGCCAGCTCCGCCTCCGTCACCCGGCGCGCCAGGTATTCGTGGCCCTGAAGCCCGCCCGGTAGCGGCAGCCAGCGGCTGCTGATCGCTGCGGCATCCTTATCTAACTGCGCGCGCACATCGGGGCGCAGGCAGGAGATATGAATATGGAAATGGTTTTGCGTACGTCCACTGCGCGAGTTGATCGCCAGCGATACCGCGTTATCAGGAACCGGCGCGCCGTGGCGCTGGCTCATGATTTCACGCCCCTGCCAGGCCTGCCAGAAAAAGTTCGGCGTCAACGGATCCAGCAGCAGCGGGCTTTCGGTGCCGTTGATGCGGTAGGTCGGCATCAGCAAATACTGCAGCGGGCCGTTACGGTCTTTAAACAGCACATAGCCGCCCTTGAGGTTCACTTCCGCGCACGGCGACGGGTTTTGCTGCTGTTGCTGATGGGGTACGCACTGCTGCAGGACAATCTTGCGTAATGCGTCCGGGTTGCCAGAGTGCAGCCAGTAGTAGCCGCCCGCCAGCGCCGCGAGGATCGCCACCAGCAGCGCCAGCAAAAAGTATCTTACTCTTCTCATTTTCATTCCCTGTTAAGCCTGAAGCGGAAGAGTAGCGTAATTTGATGACTAAATGAAAACAGATGGTGGACGGGGCGTTATCCCGGGTAGCGGCTGATGCCTTACCCGGGCTACGCACCGCGCAAAACTGTAGCCCTGCTAAGCGTAGCGCAAGCAGGGACAAGAGAATTAACGCTGGCTAATCTGGTCGAAGGTGCCGCCGTTGGAGAAGTGCTCTTTCTGCGCTTTCGTCCAGCCGCCGAACTCCTGATCGATGGTAAACAGCTTCAGTTTCGGGAATTCGTTAGCATATTTCTTCGCCACATTCGGATCGCGCGGGCGGTAGAAGTTCTTCGCCGCAATCTCCTGGCCTTCCGGCGAGTAGAGATACTTCAGGTACGCTTCCGCCACCTGACGCGTGCCTTTCTTATCCACCACTTTGTCGACCACCGAGACGGTCGGCTCAGCCAGAATCGACTCACTTGGGGTCACGATTTCAAACTTGTCTTTGCCTAGTTCGTTGGTCGCCAGCAGCGCTTCGTTTTCCCAGGCGATCAGTACGTCGCCGATGCCGCGTTCTACGAAGGTATTGGTCGAACCGCGCGCGCCGGAGTCCAGCACTTCCACGTTTTTATACAGCGCCTTGACGAATTCCTGGGCTTTCGCCTGGTCGCCGTGATTCTGATGCAGGGCATAGCCCCAGGCCGCCAGGTAGTTCCAGCGGGCGCCGCCGGAGCTTTTCGGGTTCGGGGTAATGACCGACACACCCGGTTTGATCAGATCGTTCCAGTCATGGATCTGTTTCGGATTGCCCTTGCGGACGAGGAACACGATGGTGGAGGTATACGGCGCAGAGTTATCCGGCAGGCGTTTCAGCCAGTTTTTATCGATGCGGCCGCGTTCAGCAATAGCGTCGACATCGTAGGCCAGCGCCAGCGTGACCACATCCGCTTCAATACCGTTAATCACCGAGGTCGCCTGTTTGCCAGAGCCACCATGCGACTGGCGGATCACCACGTTGTCGCCGGTCTCCTGCTTCCAGTGTGCGCTAAACGCTTTGTTGTACTGTTCGTACAGCTCGCGCGTTGGATCATAAGATACGTTTAATAGCTGAATGTCTTTTGCCAGAACGCTGGCGGATGCCAGCAACAGAGTTAACCCTACGCCCCACTTATTCATCGCACCGCTCTCTTTATGTGTGTTGTGATGGGTTAAGCGTGCCAGAAAGCGATTCAATGATTAAAGAATAAAAAAAGATTGGCTATAACTTGCGGATATAAAGACGCGAGTAAGGATGACCCCCTCCCGGGCGGGAGAGGGCGCGAAGCGATTAGACTTCTTCCATGCGACCCAGCAGCGCCTGCAGACGTTCCTGCCAGCCCTGCTGCTGCTCTTTCAGCTGGCTGTTTTCGCGCTCCAGCTCTTCACGACCATGCTGCGCGCTCTGAACTTCCTGCACCAGGGTGTTGTTCTTTTCTTTCAGCTCTTCGATTTCCATCTGCAACAGAGTGATGGTATCAATCGCCTGCTGAACCTTAGATTCTAATTTCTCAAACACTTCTAATGACATCGTCATACCTCTCCTGAACTTGCAAGGCGTTGATAGAAACTCGTGTTTCGTATACGCGGTCCCGCCTTAACGAAAATTAGCGCACATAGCGGTGTTATCGTCGATTGTATGAATCCCCGCCGCCCCTGTCCAGCGGCAAGCCGCGTAGATTGCGGTTTGCAACACTTTTCAGTCTTTACCTGGTGCTTTCAGCGCAGTTCGCTCGTAGTTCATGGGTCAATGTTAATTTTATGGTTAACAAAATGCGTGGTGAAACGCTCCGGCAGCGCTCTCGATGCGCGCAAATGGCGCGAAAACGCTCATTTTCTTGACGAGGTACACACATTTGAAGTTCGATATTTCTCGTTTTTGCTCGTTAACGATAAATTAACACTATGCCTACATGGCAATATGGTCGTCTGTGACCACCCTACATACAATAATCATCACCACGCTTCAGGATTCGATTATGAGCCAAACATCAACCTTAAAAGGCCAGTGCATCGCAGAGTTCCTCGGTACCGGGTTGTTGATCTTTTTCGGCGTTGGGTGCGTGGCTGCGCTCAAGGTCGCGGGAGCCAGCTTCGGACAATGGGAAATCAGCATCATCTGGGGTCTGGGCGTCGCCATGGCGATCTACCTGACCGCCGGGGTCTCCGGTGCGCACCTTAACCCAGCGGTGACTATCGCGCTGTGGCTGTTCGCCTGCTTCGAAGGCCGCAAAGTGGTTCCTTTTATTATTTCGCAATTCGCTGGCGCCTTTTGCGCTGCGGCATTAGTTTACGGGCTTTACTACAATCTTTTCCTCGATTATGAAACCACCCACCATATGATTCGCGGCAGCGTGGAAAGCCTCGATCTGGCCGGCATTTTCTCCACTTACCCGAACCCGCACATCAATTTTGTGCAGGCCTTCGCGGTAGAGATGGTGATTACCGCTATCCTGATGGGCGTCATCCTGGCGCTGACCGACGATGGCAACGGCATACCGCGCGGCCCGCTGGCCCCTCTGCTGATTGGCCTGCTGATTGCGGTGATTGGCGCCTCCATGGGACCGCTGACCGGCTTCGCCATGAACCCGGCGCGTGACATCGGCCCGAAAGCCTTCGCCTGGCTGGCGGGGTGGGGTGACGTCGCCTTCACCGGCGGCAAAGATATTCCTTATTTCCTGGTGCCGCTGTGCGCACCGGTGGTCGGCGCGGCGCTGGGCGCATTCAGCTATCGTAAGCTGATTGGCCGTCACCTGCCTTGCGACACCTGCGTGGAGGAAGAGCAACAGAGCCCCTCCTCTTCCACCGCTCAACATAAAGCTTCGCTGTAATCTGACTACGGGACACCGACTATGACCGACAAAAAATATATCGTTGCGCTTGACCAGGGCACTACCAGCTCCCGGGCCGTTGTGATGGATCATGATGCCAATATCGTCAGCGTCTCCCAGCGAGAATTTGAACAAATTTATCCTAAGCCAGGCTGGGTCGAACACGACCCGATGGAAATCTGGGCTTCCCAAAGCTCGACGCTGGTCGAAGCGCTGGCCAAAGCGGATATCAACTCCGATCAGATCGCGGCCATCGGCATCACCAATCAGCGTGAGACCGTGGTGGTGTGGGAGCGAGAGACCGGTAAACCCATCTACAACGCTATCGTCTGGCAGTGCCGCCGTACCGCGGAGATCTGCGAGCAGCTCAAGCGTGACGGGATGGAAGAGTATATCCGCAAGGCCACAGGCCTGGTGGTGGACCCGTACTTCTCCGGCACCAAGGTGAAATGGATCCTCGACCATGTCGAAGGTTCCCGTGAGCGTGCGAAGCGCGGCGAGCTGCTGTTCGGCACCGTTGACACCTGGCTTATCTGGAAGATGACCCAGGGCCGCGTGCACGTCACCGACTACACCAACGCCTCGCGTACCATGCTGTTCAACATCCACGACCTCGACTGGGACGACAAGATGCTAGACGCGCTGGACATTCCGCGCGCCATGCTGCCGGAAGTGCGCAAGTCTTCCGAAGTGTACGGCCAGACCAACATCGGTGGTAAAGGCGGGACCCGTATTCCTATCGCCGGGATCGCCGGTGACCAGCAGGCGGCTCTGTTCGGCCAGCTGTGCGTCAAAGAAGGGATGGCGAAAAACACCTACGGCACCGGCTGCTTTATGCTGATGAATACCGGCGAAAAAGCGGTCACCTCCACCCACGGTCTGCTGACCACCATCGCCTGCGGCCCGCGCGGCGAGGTGAACTACGCTCTGGAAGGGGCGGTGTTTATGGCCGGCGCGTCTATTCAGTGGCTGCGCGACGAGATGAAGCTCATCAGCGATGCCTTCGACTCCGAGTACTTCGCCACCAAGGTGAAGGATACCAACGGCGTATACGTGGTACCCGCGTTCACCGGTCTTGGCGCACCGTACTGGGACCCGTATGCCCGCGGCGCGATTTTCGGCCTCACCCGCGGCGTGAACTCCAACCACATTATCCGTGCGACGCTGGAGTCCATCGCCTTTCAGACCCGCGACGTGCTGGAGGCGATGCAGGCTGACTCTGGCATTCGTCTGCACGCCCTGCGCGTAGACGGCGGCGCGGTGGCTAACAACTTCCTGATGCAGTTCCAGTCCGATATCCTCGGCACCCGTGTCGAGCGTCCGGAAGTACGCGAAGTGACGGCGCTGGGCGCGGCCTATCTGGCCGGTCTGGCGGTCGGTTTCTGGCAGAATCTGGATGAACTGCAGGAGAAAGCGGTGATTGAGCGCGAATTCCGCCCGGGGATTGAAACTACTGAGCGTAACTATCGTTACAGCGGCTGGAAGAAAGCGGTGAAACGCGCGTTAGCGTGGGAAGAGCACGACGAAGCGTAAGATTGTGAAGTTATTCCCGGCTTGCGGCGTAAACGCCTTAGCCGGGCTACAAAACCCCAAACAGCACGATCTTGTAGCCCGGACAGGTGCGCAGCACCGCCTCCGGGTTTTTTATCAACCAAACATCGGCAGCAGCAGGTACAGCTTAATCACCAGCGCGTTGACGATATCGATAAAGAACGCCCCCACCATCGGCACGACCAGGAAGGCCATATGCGATGGCCCGAAACGGTCGGTAATCGCCTGCATATTGGCGATCGCCGTCGGCGTTGCCCCCAGGCCAAACCCGCAATGCCCGGCTGCCAGCACCGCGGCATCGTAGTTTTTGCCCATCATCCGATAGGTGACGAACACCGCATACAGCGCCATCGCCAGCGCCTGCACCGCCAGGATAATAATCATCGGCAGCGCCAGCGAGGCCAACTCCCACAGCTTGAGGCTCATCAGCGCCATGGCGAGGAACAGCGACAGGCTGACGTTGCCCAACACCGATACCGCGCGATCGAACACCCGATACAACCCCGCCAGCGCCAGGCTGTTGCTGAGGATCACGCCGATAAACAGCACGCAGACGAAGGTCGGCAGCTCGAAGACGCTCCCCGCCAGCAGTTGCGCAACCACCTTGCCCAGCGTCAGACAGATGGCGATCAGGGCGATACTTTCGATCAGCACCAGCGAGGTGATCACCCGCCCCACGTCCGGCTTTTCAAAGGCGGTTGGCGCCACCTGATCGTCCGGTGTCCCGTCCGGTGAGGAAGAGTGCTTCACCAGATAACGCGCCACCGGGCCGCCGATCAGGCCGCCCAGCACCAGGCCGAAAGTCGCGCAGGCCATCGCCACCTCGGTGGCGTTGGCAAAACCGTAGCGCTCAACGAACAGCTTACTCCACGCCGCCCCGGTGCCGTGGCCGCCGGATAAGGTAATCGACCCGGCCAGCAGACCCATCAGCGGATCCAGCCCCAGCAGCGTCGCCATGCCGATACCGAGGGCGTTCTGCAGCAGCAGCAGGCCAACCACCACGATCAGGAAAGTGCCCAGCACCTTGCCGCCGGCCCGCAGGCTGGCGAGGTTGGCGTTAAGACCGATGGTGGCGAAGAACGCCAGCATCAGCGGATCTTTCAGACTCATATCGAAATCAATTTCGATATCCATGCTTTTTTTCAGCGCCAGCAGCGCCAGCGCCACCAGCAGACCGCCGGCAACGGGTTCAGGAATAGTGTATTTCTTAAGGAAGGGAACGGTTTGTACGAGTTTTCTGCCGAGTAACAGCACGAGCGTTGCGGCAACGAGCGTCGATAAGGTATCGAGATGAAACATAAAAAGCTCCTTATGGGCGCATGATCCATTCACACGCGACGATATTCCTGGTGTCTTTAGCTTCTCATCATGAGGAGTCAGAGGGGGATTTTACGCAGAACGGCGGAAAAATTGACAGAAAAAGATATTTTGTATCCTGAATGATGCGATTTAGCATACAAAATGTTAATTATCTCGTTGCGCATATTCACGGTATAAATTTTTATGAGCAAACGCTGGCAAACGTTTGCTTTTGGTCTACAGTCCGATAAAATTCCCGCTTTGCCACCTTGGGATTGCTTGTGATGTCCGTTAACACCGCAGAGTCAGAAAATGCGCAACCGGTTGCGCATAAACCAGCCAGCGAATTAATCTACCGCCTCGAAGATCGCCCGCCGCTACCGCAAACCCTGTTCGCCGCCTTCCAGCACCTGCTGGCGATGTTTGTCGCGGTGATCACCCCGGCGCTGTTAATCTGCCAGGCTCTCGGTCTCCCGGCGCAAGATACCCAACATATCATCAGCATGTCGCTATTCGCCTCCGGCGTCGCCTCTATTATTCAGATCAAAGCCTGGGGCCCGGTCGGCTCCGGACTGCTCTCCATCCAGGGCACCAGCTTCAACTTTGTCGCCCCGCTGATCATGGGCGGTACCGCCTTGAAAACCGGCGGCGCCGACGTCCCCACCATGATGGCCGCCCTCTTCGGCACCCTGATGCTGGCCAGCTGCACCGAAATGGTCCTCTCCCGGATCCTGCACCTGGCGCGCCGTATCATTACCCCGCTGGTTTCCGGCGTGGTGGTGATGATTATCGGCCTGTCGCTGATTCAGGTCGGACTGACCTCCATCGGCGGCGGCTACGCGGCGATGGCTGACCACACCTTTGGTGCGCCGAAAAATCTGCTGCTGGCGGGTATCGTGCTGGCGCTGATTATTATCCTCAACCGCCAGCGCAACCCGTACCTGCGCATCGCCTCGCTAGTGATTGCCATGGCTGCCGGTTATCTGGCGGCGTGGTTCCTCGATATGCTGCCAGCCAACACCGCCCCGACCAACAGCAGCCTCATCACCGTCCCGACGCCGCTCTATTATGGCCTCGGCATCGACTGGAGTCTGCTGCTGCCCCTGATGCTGGTGTTTATGATCACCTCCCTGGAAACCATCGGCGATATCACCGCCACCTCCGACGTCTCCGAACAGCCGGTCTCGGGTCCGCTGTATATGAAGCGCCTGAAAGGCGGCGTGCTGGCTAACGGCCTGAACTCCTTCGTTTCCGCGGTCTTCAACACCTTCCCGAACTCCTGCTTCGGCCAGAACAACGGCGTGATCCAGCTGACCGGGGTCGCCAGCCGCTACGTCGGCTTTGTGGTCGCCCTGATGCTGATCGTCCTCGGCCTGTTCCCGGCGGTGAGCGGCTTTGTCCAGCATATCCCTGAGCCAGTGCTCGGCGGCGCCACGCTGGTGATGTTCGGCACCATCGCTGCGTCCGGCGTGCGCATCGTCTCCCGTGAACCGCTGAACCGTCGGGCGATCCTGATTATCGCTCTGTCGCTGGCGGTAGGCCTCGGCGTGTCGCAGCAACCGCTGATCCTGCAGTTCGCCCCGGACTGGCTGAAAAACCTGCTTTCCTCCGGGATTGCCGCCGGCGGTATCACGGCGATTGTTCTGAATTTAATTTTCCCGCCAGAAAAGGCGTGATCTCATGCGTTCCCGGTCGCGCATCGGCCGGGACGTCCTCCAACCACCTGCCCCATCACGGAAATAAACCACGCCTGCCTTGAGAAGTGCGCCTAAATCGGGCATAACACGGTGATGTGCATCTCACAGAATGGAAGACCATGAAATTTCTTGGAAAGCTGATTCTCTGGCTGCTAGTCGCTCTGCTGCTCGTCATTATTGGCGCGTGGTTCCTGCTGCAAACCCACTGGGGCGCCCGCCAGGCCAGCGCCTGGCTCAGCAATGGCACCGGCTGGCAGGTCTCCTTCGATGAGATGGAGCACGATTTCTCCTCCCCCCTTCATGTGCAGTTGCGAAACGTCACCTTTGGTCGGGAAGGCAAGCCTGCCACTTTGGTGGCAAAAACGGTCGATATTGGCTTCAGCACCCGCCAGTTTAGCGATCCGCTGCATGCGGATGAGATAGTCCTTAACGACGGCACTCTGAATCTGTCACCCCACTCTGCAGACCTGCCGTTCGCTGCCGACCGGCTGATGTTGCGCAATATGGCTTTCAACAGCCCGGAAACCGGCTGGGCGCTCAGCGCGCAGCGCGTCACCGGCGGCGTCAGCCCATGGACGCCGGAGGCGGGCAATGTGCTGGGGAAAACGGCGCAGATCCAGATGAGCGCGGGCTCGATGACGCTCAATGGCGTCGAAGCCAGCAACGTTCTGATTCAGGGTAAGATTGATCAGGGCGAGGTCACCCTCTCCACCCTCGGCGCCGATGTCGCCCGCGGCACCTTAACCGGCAATGCCAAACGCAGCGCCGATGGCAGCTGGCGGGTGGATAACCTCCAGCTCAACGAGATTCGACTGCAGAGCCCCGCCTCGCTGGCCGAGTTTTTCGCGCCGTTAACCACGGTCCCCTCTCTGCAGATTGGCCGCCTGGACATCACCGACGCCCGCCTGCAGGGACCGGACTGGGCGGTAACCGACCTCGACCTGAGCCTGCGCAACCTGACCCTTAGCCACGGCGGCTGGCAGAGTGAGGACGGCACGCTGTCGATGAACGCCAGCGAATTTATCTACGGCTCGCTGCATCTTTTCGACCCGATCCTCAATGCCGAATTCTCTCCCCAGGGCATTGCGCTGCGCCAGTTCTCCTCGCGCTGGGAGGGCGGCATGGTGCGCACCTCCGGCAACTGGCTGCGCGCCGGGAACGCCCTGGTGCTCGACGATACCGCTTTCGCCGGACTGGAGTACACGCTGCCGGCGAACTGGAAACAGCTGTGGATGACGCCACTGCCAGCCTGGCTGCAAAGCCTGACGCTGAAAAAATTCAGCGCCAGCCGCAATCTGATCATCGATGTGGACCCTGCTTTCCCGTGGCAAATTACCGCCCTCGATGGCTATGGCGGCGAGCTACAGCTGGTGAAAAACGGCAGCTGGGGAGTATGGAACGGCAGCGCGACGCTGAACGCCGCGGCGGCGACTTTCAACCGGATCGACGTGCGCCGCCCATCACTCAAACTGAACGCCACAGCCTCGACGGTCAATATCACTGAGCTTAGCGCCTTCACCGAGCGCGGCATTTTGCAGGCCACCGCCGCGGTATCCCAACTGCCGCAGCGCCAGGTCAATCTGAGCTTCAGCGGCCGCGGCGTGCCGCTGAATATTCTGCAGGCCTGGGGCTGGCCGTCGCTACCTATAAGCGGGGATGGCAATCTCCAGCTGACCGCCAGCGGCAGCGTGCAGGCCGATGCCCCGCTCAAACCGACGGTCAACGGGCAGCTCAGCGCCGTGAATATGGAGAAACAGCAGGTGGCGCAAATCATGCGCAACGGCGAGGTCAGCCCCGCCCCCGCCGCGCCAGCGCCCGCTCCCGTCACCCCATAGCGATGCCCATTCCCTCTCCTCTATGGGGAGAGGGATTGCTTCCCGGCAAAACTCCACTCTGACAACTCTCTCCCTTTCAGGGAGAGAGTTGGGGTGCGAGTCCTGAAACCTGTGTGCAATACGCGGCTATCTGTACCTATTTAGCGCAACAGGTTCCTTTCAAATATCAGAGTTGCTATAACCAAATCACTGGAAGTCGATAAAAAACCGCTCCCTGTACCTACAAAAATATAAAAGGATCAATCATGCCTGAAATACGTCAGCGTATTCTGGAGAATATGCAAAAATTCTCCCGGGCCATGATCGGCGCCGTATTGTTCTTGCCGGTCATTGGCTTAATTCTGGCCCTCAGTTCAGTATTAACTAATCCGACATTAATTGCTGAAACCAGTTTCTTACATCAGCTTGGGCAAATGCTCGGCGACACCTTTTGGCCTTTATTTGGCAACCTCGGCTTATTATTTTGCGTCGGCATCAGCTATGGCCTGGCAAAGGATAAAAAAACCGAAGTCGCACTGGTTTCTGTGATGTGCTTTATTATGTTTCTTGGCGCCAACCACTCCTGGCTGGAACACACCCATGGACTCGCCGAAAAAATTAACGGTGAATATTATGGCACCGGGCAAACCCAGCTGCTGGGCTTTGTGGTGGTGGATATGGGCGTTTTCCTGGGCATTATTCTCGGCTGCACGATTGCGTGGGTGCACAATAAAGTCTCTGCCATTGAGCTGCCTGGCGCGCTGTCGATGTACGGCGGCGCCAAGCTGACGCTGGTGGCGATGACGCCGGTGGTTATCTTCTACGCCATCGCCTTTACCTGGATTTGGCCCTTTATGACCCACGGCATCTCCGCCCTCACCGGTTTTATGAAAAATGCCGGGGTCGCCGGGGTCTTCGTCTATGGTTTCTTTGAAAAATTCCTTATCCCCACCGGCCTGCACCATTTCGTCTGGTCCCCCTTCCAGCTCACCCAGATTGGCGGCACGCTGAACGTGGATGGTCAGGTGGTCTCCGGCACCCAGGCCATTTTCCTCGCCTATATGCGCCATCCCGACCTGACGCCGGTCATGAACGACGCATTACGTTTTTCGCAGCAAGGGATGACCACCATCTTCGGCCTGGCGGGCGCCTCGCTGGCGTTCTACCACACCGCGAAACCGGAGAAGAAAGCGATGGCGAAGGCGATTCTGCTGCCGGCGATTATCACCTCGATGCTGACCGGCATCACCGAGCCGATTGAGTTCACCTTCTTATTTGTCTCACCGCTGCTGTGGGTGATCCACGCGACGTTAACCGCCGCCTCGCAGGCCATTTGCGACATCTTCACCGTACGTCCCTGGGGAGCATCGGGCCTGATCGAGTTTCTGATCTATAACCTGCCGCTGCCGGTCTCCTTAACGCGCTGGCCGGGCTATGTCCTTATCGGTATCGGCCAGTTCGCCGTCTACTACGTGATTTTCCGCACCCTGGTGGTGAAGCTGAACCTGAAAACGCCGGGCCGGGAAGATGACGAGAACGTGAAGCTCTACAGCAAAGCAGAGTACCGCCAGAAAGTCGCGCAACCGCAGTCGGTCACCGATGACATTATCCGCGGCCTCGGGGGCAAGGAGAATATTCTTTCCGTCGATAATTGTTTTACTCGCCTGCGCGTGGCCGTGCGCGATATGGCGCGGGTTGATGACACGCAATTAAAAAATACCGGCGCCAACGGCGTCGTACGCAATCGAAATGAAGTTCAGGTTATTTATGGCGTCAAAGTGGGACAGGTACGTTCCCGGGTTGATAACTGGTTAGCAGAAAATTAATGAGGAGTATTTATGAAATTAACCGTATTAGGCGGGGGCGGCGTTCGCTCTGCATTTTTAGCGAAATCTCTGGCCTATAACGCTCACCGCATTGGTTTAAAAGAAGTCGTTTTTCTCGATAACTCTGCTGATAATCTGGCGATATTTGGCGAAATTGCCCGCTATGTATTTAATACCATTCGCCCGGATATTCAGTTTAGTACCACCACCGACCCGGTCGCAGCCCTGCAGGACGCCAACTATATCATTACCACCCTGCGGGTTGGCGGCGATGAAAGCCGCATTCGCGACGAACGTATTGCGCTTGAGCATAACACTCTCGGCCAGGAGACCACCGGCGCCGGCGGTTTCGCGATGGCCATGCGCTCGATCCCGGCGATCCTTCGCTATTGCCGGCTGATCGAAGAACATGCCGCCGAAGACGCCATTCTGTTTAACTTTACCAACCCGTCAGGTCTGGTGACGGAAGCGATTATTAAGTCCGGCTTTAAGCGCCGGGTCTATGGGATCTGCGATGCCCCCTCCGAGCTGATTCGTGAACTGCCGGCGATCCTTGGCTGTGAGGAGCGCGACCTCAGCGTGGAATGCTATGGGCTGAACCATTTCTCCTGGTTTACCCACTTCACCGTCCGTGGGGAAGAGGTGACCGAACGGCTGATCGCCAGCCCGGAACTGTACCAGAAGACGGCGATGCAGTACTTCTCCCCGGAGCTGGTACGGCTTTGTGATAATCAGCTCCTCAATGAATATCTCTATTATTACTACTATCGCGACGAGGCGCTGAAGGCGATTCAGGGGGCCGGCGAGACGCGCGGAGAGCAGATCGCCCGCATCAATCAGGAGATGCGCGAGGCGCTGCGCACCGTGGATGCCAGAACGCAACCGGAGGCCGCCTTCACCATCTGGATGCAGCATTATCTGCGCCGGGAAAACAGCTATATGCAGAACGAATCCCGGCAGGAGAAATTCCACACCCGCGAACCGCTGACGCTGCGCCAGTTTATCGAAGAGCCGGACACCGGCGGCTATGCCGGAGTGGCGCTGGATATCCTGGAAGCGGTGAACAGCACCACCACTAAGCGGATCGTGGTGTCGATCCAGAATAATGGCACGCTCGATTTTTTACGCCCGGACGACGTGATCGAGATCAGCTGCGACCTGAGCCGGGATGGCCTCAAGCCGGTGACGCCGGTGAAGGTGCCGACAGCGCAGAAGAATATGATTGCCTGCGTGAAGGAGTATGAGCGGCTGGCGGTGGCGGCGATCCTGCAGCAGGATAAATCGCTGGCGGTGCGGGCGCTGATGGCGCATCCGCTGATCGGTTCCTATTCACTGGCGAAAACCCTGGTCGAAGCCTATCTCGACGATGAGCAGTTCGCCGCCTGGAGGTAACCCGCTGCCGATGGGATTCCCCCGCTCGCACCGCGCTTAGCGGGGGCTAACTATTGCTACGTAGACTGGTAAACCACATCTTCAATAGTCGCTCAAAGCCTAAGATGCAGTAGCCGAAAAACGGGTTGCTCCAGTAAATATCATCATCGAACTTCTGCGGGTCGTGAATAATAAACGCCGTATCCGCGGCCTGCGCCAGCGGGCTTTGGTAGTCGCCGGTAAAGCAGACCAGATTAATCTCCTTCCCCTCCAGGGCCTTAACCCAGTTGAGCGCCGAGCTGCTGCGCCCGGATTTAGAAATGATCCAGATGGAGTCGAAGCAGGCGGCGTTTTTCTGTTCGAGGATTTCGTAATCGGGCCACAGCGCCAGGCTGGCATTCACGCCGGTGACGAGAAACTTGTTGTAAATATACTGGGCGATCAGCTGTGAAAAGCCGCTGCCGTGGATCAGGATGCGCTGCTGTTTAAGGCTTGCCAGCAGCGGCGTCAGCGCTTCTTCCGGCTGAACGCTCATGTAGTCGATATCGTTGGTGACATCGAGCTTCGGCATGGTGATATTGAACTTGATGAAATAGACCAGCTCTAGCCAGCCGCTGAACTTCAGTTTCTTTGCCAGCCGGACCAGGGAAGAGGGGTTGCTGTAGCACTGTTCGGCCACAGCGCGAACTCCCTGGCGGATACACTGCTCCGGGTCGTTCTGAATAAAGCGCAGCACGGTCATTTCCGTTTTGCTTAGCTTCACGTCACGAAAGATATTTTCTACGTCCATGGCGGGCTCCTCTCAGCGGCAGAATACGCTAACACCGTTCGACAACCGCGTCTGCGGCCTGAGTCACCACAATGAAATGAACGTTACTTTTTGTACAAAAATGGAATAAAAAAACCCTCTCCGCCTGGCGAAGAGGGCTGCTGCTGTTAACCTATTTACAACGTAATCGTCAGCGTATTACCCTCGGCGCTCACCACCACGCCCAGTTCGCTACCGGTCTGCGTACCGCCCTGCACGCCCGCGACCTGCGGGATATTGCGCAGACACAGCGTCCAGCCGCGGGCCTCGCCTTCGCCGCTCACAGCGATGGCGTTACCCTGGCGCCTGGCCTTCAGGGTGAAGATCGTCGAGCCGTCTGCCGCCGGAACGTCACAGCGTGCCTCGCGTCCATCCTCAAGGTGGAACAGCTGGAAGGCGGTGCCCTCATGCCAGGCGTAATCCGGCTTCTGGTCATTGTTGCCCAGCGCCAGCAGGCTGTTGTCGCGAACGTAGACCGGCAGGCTCAGCGCATCGTGATGCTGCTTATGCCAGCGGCTACCCGGCAATTCATCGTTATGCCACAGATGCGTCCAGTGCCCTTCCGGCAGATAAAACTGCACTTCGCCGGCCTCGGAGAACACCGGCGCCACCAGGACCGAATCGCCCAGCATATACTGGCGGTCGAGATAGTCGCAGGCCGGATCGTCCGGGAACTCGAGCAGCATCGCGCGCAGCATCGGCGTGCCGCACTCGTTGGCCAGCGCCGCCTGACGATAGAGATACGGCATCATGCGGCATTTCAGCTGCGTGAAGTGGCGCACCACGTCGCAGGACTCGTCATCGTAGGCCCATGGCACCCGATAGGATTTGCTGCCGTGCAGGCGGCTGTGGCTGGAGAGCAGACCGAAGGCGCACCAGCGCTTGTAGACGTGGGCCGGCGCGGTGTTTTCGAAACCGCCGATATCGTGACTCCAGAAACCGAAGCCGGACATGCCGATCGACAGCCCGCCGCGCAGGCTTTCCGCCATCGATTCGTAGTTGGCGTAGCAGTCGCCGCCCCAGTGCACCGGGAACTGCTGCGCGCCCACCGAGGCGGAGCGGGCGAACAGCACCGCCTCCTGCTCGCCGACGGTCTCTTTCAGCACCTTCCACACCAGCTCGTTATAGATGAAGGCGTAGTGGTTGTGCATTTTCTGCGGATCGGAACCGTCAAACCACTGGACGTCGGTCGGGATACGCTCGCCGAAGTCGGTCTTGAAGCAATCGACCCCCATCGCTACCAGACCTTTTAACTTGTCGGCGTACCACTGGCAGGCTTCCGGGTTGGTGAAGTCATAAATCGCCAGCCCCGGCTGCCACTTATCCCACTGCCACAGCGAACCGTCCGGGCGCTTCAGCAGGTAGCCCTTCTCTTTCAGCTCCTTGAACACCGGCGAGCGCTGACCGATGTACGGGTTGATCCACACGCAGACCTTCAGCCCTTTCGCCTTCAGGCGCTTGATCATCCCTTCCGGGTCCGGGAAGGTCTGCGGATCCCATTCAAAATCGCACCACTGGAAGGCCTTCATCCAGAAGCAGTCGAAGTGGAAGACGTGCAGCGGCAGATGGCGCTCAGCCATACCGTCGATGAAGCTATTCACCGTCGCTTCGTCATAGTTGGTGGTGAACGAGGTCGTCAGCCACAGACCAAACGACCATGCCGGCGGCAGCGCCGGGCGGCCGGTGAACTGCGTATAGCGGTTAAGCACCGCTTTCGGCGTCGGGCCGTCGATCACGAAGTACTCGAGGTATTCGCCTTCAACGCTGAACTGGACTTTAGAGACTTTCTCCGAGCCCACCTCGAAGGAGACGCGCTGCGGATGGTTGACCAGCACGCCGTAGCCGCGGTTGGTCAGATAGAACGGGATATTTTTGTAGGATTGCTCGGTGCTGGTGCCGCCGTCCTCGTTCCAGGTTTCTACCGTCTGGCCGTTGCGCACCAGGGCGGTAAAGCGCTCGCCGAGGCCGTAGACGGTTTCGCCGACGCCGAGGTCGAGGCGCTCAAACATGTAGTTGCGCTGGGTCTTACTATCCTGCACGTAGCCGTTGTTTTTTAGCTGGCTACCGGTGATACGCACGCCGTCGCGCAGAAAATCCAGCGCCCAGAATTCGCCTTTAGTCACCCGCACGCTGAGGCTGCCGCTTTTCAGCTCGGCGAACCCGGCCGTATTTTCTATTTCGACATGGATGTCTTTCTGCACGTTCAGCGGATAGTGCGGGCCGTTATCCAGCGCGCCCTGGAAGTGCTCCATGCGCACGCCGATTATCCCTTCCTGAGGCGAGAAAAAGCGCAGGGTGAACAATGGCGTATCCAGCTGCCAGGCGCGTTCGCGGACATCGCGCGGCGCGGCATAGACCACCATTTCATTCCCCTGCTGCTCCACCTCGTAAACCTGTACGGGTTGGATCAGGTTGAGCCCTGGTTGAATGAGCCAGTTTCCATCACTGATTTTCATTAAAACGTCCTCTTAGTTTTGCCATTCTTTGTCGATCGGGGCGGCGGTGAAATCTTGTTCGTTGCGACGCGCGCCCTCGGCCAGCTCGGCCATCATTTTTTTCAGGAACGGCGTTTTCAGCGTGTAGTAGCGTTTGGCGATCACCGCGCTCAGCAGGTAGCACACCGCCGGAACGAGGGTGAACAAGGCGATAATGATGGTGAGGGTGGCGCTGTTCTGGGTTTTAGCGGCGGCGTCATAGCCGCCGCCGGCCAGCATCCAGCCGATCAGCGCGCCGCCCAGCGCCAGCCCTAACTTGAGCACAAACAGGGTACCGGCGAAGCTGATGCCGGTCAGGCGTTTGCCGTTACACCATTCGCCGTAGTCGACGGTGTCGGACATCATTACCCACTGGATTGGCGTCACCAGCTGGTGCAGTACGCCAATGACGAAGATAAAGACAAACATGGTGATTTCGGCGTCCATCGGTACGAAGAACATCGCCACGCTGAGCACCGCCAGGAGGGCGTTGGTCCACCAGAAGACGCTGACTTTGCATTTCCAGTCGGTCAGCGGTTTCGCCAGCGCCGAGCCAATCAGGTTGCCGACGCAGTAGGTCGTGAGGAAGGCGGTGAACAGCGCCGCCGAGCCCATGATCCAGGTGGTGTAGTACATCATCGCGCCGCCGCGAACGCAGACCGCGAGGATATTGAGGATGGTGAGCACGCCGACCACCCGCCACTGGTCATTGCGCCAGATATCGCGCAGGTCTTCACGCATCGAGGTACTGCTCGGCGGCGCTTCGACACGCTCTTTGGTGGTAAAGAAGCAGAAGGCCAGCATCAGGAAGGCAATCACCGACAGCACCGCGATGCCCCCCTGGAAGCCGAGCGCTTTGTCTTCGCCGCCGATAAAGTTGACCAGCGGCATCATCAGCACGGTGGAGAGCATGCCCCCCGCCGTCGCCAGCACGAAGCGCCAGGACTGCAGCGAAATGCGCTGCGTCGGGTTGTCGGTGATCACGCCGCCCAGCGCGCAGTAAGGGATATTCACCACGGTGTAGAGCAGGGTCAGCAGCGTGTAGGTCACGGCGGCGTAGATCAGCTTGCCGTTGTGGCTTAAATCCGGCGAGCTGTAGGCCAGCACGCAGACGAGGCCGAACGGGATAGCGCCGAAGAGGATCCATGGGCGGAACTTACCCCAGCGGCTGCGGGTACGGTCGGCAAGCAGACCCATACACGGGTCGGAAATCGCGTCCAGCGCGCGCGCCAGCAGGAACATGGTGCCGACAAAGCCGGCGGGGATAACAAAAATATCAGTGTAGAAAAACATCATGTACAACATGACGTTATCAAAAATAATGTGGCTGGCGGCATCACCCATGCCGTAACCAATTTTCTCTTTGACGGACAAAATGTGATCTTTCATATGCGCACTATTCCCTTAGCGGCACCGAGGGTTGGTACCGGTTACGGTTTTTGTAAACCTTTGCCGCACTAAGATGAATTGCGATATCTCGTTATCAGATTACGTTTCTTGTTTTCTGTGATCGCGGTAGGGAATCAGGGAGTGAAAAAGTGTAACTCACGGATTTTGTGAGGATTTGTCCAGGACTGTTCTGTAAAGTCCAGTTTTAACAGTAAAAAAGTGCGTTTAGGTATGTGGTAAACGGCTGAAAGTAGCTATAATGCGCCCCGCCTCCATGTAGCAATCGAGGCGCGGAAGATCGTCATCTCCGGTGAGGTGGCTGGACTTCAAATCCAGTTGGGGCCGCCAGCGGTCCCGGGCAGGTTCAACTCCTGTGATCTTCCGCCAAAATTGCTCCGCCGCTATCCGAGAACGTCTAAAAACCCCTTTATTTTCAATACCCATAGTTAATCGCTCATCCGTAATCGTCCGACAAGTTCTCCCTGAATTCATGAAAAATATGTATAGTGATGTGAATAGTTTTTTATACATATTTTTAGCTTATACACATCGCACTGACAGACATACAAATCAAACGAGCGAAACCTCAAGACAAGCCATACACATTGAACGACGGGCAAGGCCTGTCATTGCTTATCAATCCGGATGGCTCGAAGGGGTGGCATTTCCGTTTTCGCTTTGCCGGGAAAGCGCGGTTAATGTCATTTGGCAGCTACGATTTGATAAGCCTCGCTGAAGCTCGTGAAAAGCGCGAGGTCGCCCGTAAGCAAGTTGCTAATGGAATCGACCCGGTTGAGGAACGGAAGGCGCAAAAACTGGCACTGCAGCTTTCAACAGAAAACTCATTCGAAGCCATAAGCCGCGAATGGCATGCAAACAAAGCCGACCGCTGGACAATGGCATACCGAGACGAAATAATTAAGACCTTCGAACAAGATGTTTTCCCGTTCATCGGCAAACGTCCTATCGGTGAGATCAAACCTTTAGAATTGCTTGAAGTGCTGCGACGAATAGAGAAACGTGGAGCACTGGAGAAAACACGTAAGGTACGCCAGCGGTGCGGAGAGGTTTTTCGCTATGCAATCATAACAGGCCAAGCTGAATACAACCCTACCCCAGGTTTAGCTATAGCATTGGCCTTACCGAAGCAAAAACATCATCCTTTTTTATCCGCCGAAGAATTGCCTCATTTTATCAGGGATCTTGAAGCTTATACTGGCAGTATCATAGCCAAAAATATGACAAAGATTGTCATGTTAACTAGTGAAAGAACTCAAAAAATGAGTTTCTCTACATGGGATGAAGTCGATCATATAAAGGTATATGGGAGGTACCAGCAGAAAGTATGAAAATGCATAGGCCACACCTCGTGCCTTTGTCTAAACAAGTTATCGAACTTTTCAAACAGCTTAAACCTATTACAGCGTATTATCCTTATATTTTCATTGGTAGAAACAACCGCAACAATCCAACCTCAAAGGAAAGTATTACTCAGGTAATTTAATTGGATATAAAGGCCGAGCTACTGGCCATGGATTTCGGCATACCATGTCAACTATATTACATGAAAAAGGATTTGATAGTGCATGGATTGAATTACAACTCGCACATGTTGGTAAAATAGGATCAGAAGTATATATAACCATGCTCAATATTTTGAACACAGAAAAGAAAAGATGCAAAAATATTATAACACAGTACTGCAAGTAATCTAATATAAGGAAAGGGGAAAGATTCCCCTTTCCTATAAAATAGTTATGCATATAAATATTTTTTTATTGCCTTACGTGATATTGCTTTATTAAAATTAACTCCAAAATCAAGCCAATGAATAACATTATAATAGTATGTAATCTGTTTTGAATAATCAGACAATATCATGCTAATTTGATCTTTTGTCATTGATTCAACAACTTTAAGACAAACTCTTTCACGCAAAAGAGCATTTTCTTTATTTAAAAGCGCGAATATCTTATGGTGAGGGATTTCTTTGAAACCATTTGGATTCATTTGAGATACAATATTTATTTTCAGCATGTCTGGCATGTTAATCTCTAACAACTCACTTTCCTTACCTTTTGAGAGAAACAAAACAGTATCAGCAAGTATTTTGTTATTATATTGCCCGATACTTTGAGCACCAAGTAGCGTCCCGCTCTCCTTCATCCTTGCATTACATAAATTATACACATCATCAAAATCTCCATACTTTTTAAAAAAGTTCATTATAACATTACTAAGTGCCCCCCCTTTAGACATCAAATATCGTCGAATTAAATTTAAGTCCTCTTTTTTAATCTTCTCACAAATAAGTTCAGCACAGTCAAATGTGATATTATCTTTAACAAAACCTCCGTGTTCATTAAAGAATTTTACAATCTCAGCCCTATTTTTTTCTGGTATATTGTTAAGTAACTCAGAAATAAAAACCTCTGCATTATCGGAAACAATTTCTCTCACCCTCGGTATATTCTTATTATCTTTTTTTGCCAAGGCTATAATATGATTCGCATCAAATATATAGGGTGTTTTACCCAAATCAAATAGCTTCTCATTACTTTCTCTGAAGAGGTTGTGTTTAACATATTTTTTATATATAGAATCTTTATCTTCTCCAGTGTTTTTTGTTAATACATCACGTGCCTTTTCTCTATATAACTTATAATTAATAGATGAGAGTGTATTAATTACAATATATCTAACATCATAATCATCATGCTTTAATAGCTCTTCAAGTTGACTTTCATTTATCGCACTGCGTCGGATCAACGAAGATATACAAAACTCCCTTACCTCCTTGTTTTTGACGTTCAGCCCTTCAAATAACCTTTCACTTTCAAGAAGTACTTCTTTCTCTTTTAAAGCATCAAGCATTTTACTACTTATACTACTAGGTTGATACTCAAGTATTGCATCAAACCCTTTTATCACTCCGTGCCTGAAACTTATTGATATTATAGCTTCAATTGCTGAAGAACTAGTTCTAACCTCATTTCGCTCATATTCTTTTATAATTAAAGGAATATCATTTAAAGTGCCGACATCTCCAATATATTTTAAAGCAGAGACTTTAACATTTTCATTGGACTCATCAATTAACCAGTCATTCAGATAAATTTCTCTATTTTTCTTAATATCATGTGCAATGAATCGCATTATATCTATAGCTTTTCTTTTACGCTCATCCTTAGTAAGCAAGGTATAGTTTTCTATACTAACTTTACTTTCATTAATCCATTTCCATAATGGTGTGTTATGAGAATCATAATTATCTATTCCAGATAAAATCAGCCCACTGACTTCTGCTTGCCCCAAGGTAAATGAATTGGCACATTTATATAATAAGTTAGAGTCATGAACACCAAGAACATTATCATCATTTAAAGGGGAGTTTATTATATTAGCTATTAATCTGAAAAGAGCAATTCGCTCAGACGAAACAGCATCTAAACCTGCACACTGTAAATTACTGATAAACTCTTTTATGAAAGAAGAAGTACTCGAAGAAAAAAAATTATGGCTGTCATTTTCGCTTTTGAAATTGCCATCCACACTATTTGATTCATTGCTATTTTCCGGATGATTAGTTTCACGATCTATTACTGTTAGATTCCTTACATAATCCGAGATCCGCCTGCGTATTTTTCTCTCAAAATCCTTACTATCTATAAATGTTTCATATAATATCTCCTTTCCGTTTATGAGCCCTTCTTGAAATTTTATTACCTTTTGGAGATCAGGACCGGGATCTCTAAGCAAATCCTTATCAAGTTCTTTAAAAAACATACTTATCTGAGGTATCTTTTCTTTTTTATAACGTTCTAATGATATAGAAAATTCCTCTTCAAAACCTGAAGTAAACTTTCCACAAGTATCAGGTGCCGTCCCCCAACGCTTCCATAGCATTCCAATAAATAATTCGCAGCGTGATAAATCCCTATTAATTACCTCCTGTGGCCTCCCTATTTTACCAATTGTTTCCTCCCATCCCACAATTTCTATTTGATAACCTGTCGACTCAGCCCATAATGAATTAAACTCTTCTCCTATCTCACGAGCAATTGTTCTTTCGCTCACAAGATCTCCAGGAGATGCAATAAACACTTTGATGACCTTTCTTGTATCTTGCATGTTTGTTGTTCCAATAGATTTGTTATCTTACAAATCTAATACTATGAGCCAGAGCACAAATCAACAAAAGTAAAGTGATATTAAGAGCTAGTGCGCAGTACTATCCCTAATCATCCACTTCCCGGAGCAGATTGCCCCGGAAGAACGCGACCCGCAACTCAGGGATAAAATCGCCCGCGAGCTGGCCGTCATCGTGCACCATTGATGCAGCAGTTCAGCGACCCGATGAGCGCCCGCACACTGCTCCAGTAGCAGCAAAACTCCGATGAGGCGCTCAGCATCAAGCGCGATGCTGACCCGACGTTTGATTTTTGCGGCTATCTGGAGGCATTGCCGGAGCCGGACGGAATGTATATGGGGAACGCCAACATTATCCCGCGCCAGCCGCGCCTGTATCTGTATCACGCCTATCTGGTGTACATGGAGGCCCACGGCTACAGGAACGCACTCAGCCTGACCATGTTCGGCAAGGGGCTCTCAGCCATGCTGAAAGAGTACGAACTGAATTATGAGAAGCGCCGCACAAATCAGGGCATACAGACCAATCTCGCCCTCAGGGAGGAAAGCAACGCCGACTGGCTGCCGAAGTGCGACGAACCCACCGCAACATAACCTACCCGGACCGGCATTGCCGGTCTTTTTTTACCTGCACACCGGCCAGAGTGAACAGTAAAGTGTTCACTGTTCACCAAGTATTCACCAACTAACATTATGAAAATAAACAACGAAAACACCGAGTGAACAGTGTGAACAGTTTTTCCAGAAATAACTTTTTACCCTTAAACGTGATCAGGCAGTTCAGTGCCAAGAGCGGAAATTGCTCGTATATAATTGCATTAATCAACAGGGTGCAGATTGTAACTATTAATGATGCAATGGAGGGAATCGATTGAAATCTGAGGGAGTGCAGAACTGTAAAAGCAGCTCTGCACCTAAATAGACTCAAGACTAATTGGCAGATAAACTAAGTCGGTGAGGTTAATTCGTTTAGATTTGCCACGAAAGAAAATAAATATTCGCCCTCCTCGATATATTTTAATTTGTCATTAAAAACATGGGCGTTAAAATCTCTTGTGTTACCCACTCCAGTGTTAACTCTCAAATCAGATATCTTTGTATTCTTTGCTGTTGTTTCAACTGGTGTAACACTTACATTTGGTATTGATTCTAATGCTGGAGTGAAATGGCCAGCGAAAGATGCGAAGTCATTAGTTCTTAATACCTGTATCTTTATGGTTCCCTCATATCTATCATTTGTTTTAACCGTATCAGTTTGACTAATAATCTTTGATACAGGGGATTTTTGCCTATTCAGTTTTATTTTTTCGTCTGATCTAGATTTTAGTTCTTCTTTTAAACTTTTCATTTCCTCATTCTGAACTTCTATGAGTTTATCATATGCGCTCTTCATTTCTGCGAAATTGCTTTGATTGGCAGATAGACTTTTAATTTCAGCCTCAAGCCTTTCTTTCTCAAAGTCAAACGCTTGATCTTTTAAATCCCGCTCACTCTCTAGTTTATTATTTTTTTTGATTAACTCTACGAGTTCATTCACATAGCTGCCCATTTCGTCAGCACTTCCCGCTAACCTATTAAATATGGTTAAATAGCTCATTAGGTTTTCATCATCGGAGTAATCAGGGTATCTTACCTGATGGTCTATTTCGCTCCAGCCCTCCTCAAAAATAGTTCTTGTCTGTATTTCACAATACACCTGAACAGATTCAATATTTGTTGCTGGCACAACATAGTGAATCGAGCGATAATTATGTTTGTGTATTTCTTGCTTGCATTCAGGATGACTTGCATAAATATCCATAATATCACCTTCACGGTGATATATCATTACTGATTCGTCCTTTTTAGTTGTCCACCTTGATAAAATATGCTCGTGAACGTCTTTCCAGTCACTTTTGAAAAGATAAATTGCTCTGACACCGATAAGATCAGTAATTATAGATTTGTAGTTACCTGAGTTTATTTCTTTGTACTTTTCAGACGGTTCATCTTCCGTTAGTTTTCTGATGATTTTATTTAAAAGATGGGAAGTATCTTTGATACGCCAACGAACAGAATGTACAGAATCACAACGTTGGACTTTTTTTGCGATATACTCAGCCTCATCAAGCAATGTTAGCTGATTGCTTTTGTAGTCTTGTACTATAGACCTTAAAGTGTCTACTGATAAACCACTTTTTTCAACCAATGCTGAATCAAGGCCCCATTCCTGTAAAAAAATCGAATCCTGATCTATTATTTCCATCTTTTATTCCTAATAAGATTGTTATTTACTATTTATCATTCAAAATGACATTTACTTGCTGATTAGTAATGTTTTTATAACACGTATTGACCTTGTTGGCGAGCAAAGAGCTGATAGTTCAGATAGGTTACAGTATGGACACGAATTAGCCATGCTTTACTAGCACATTTGCTGAAATACTTGTGGGATAACTTAAGATATTATAATTTTTTCATATAGTTACGCTTGCGTAATAAGTTAGAGCATCAAGTTGCCAATCATTGTGTTTTGGATACGACCACTTAGCACTTCAAACTATTAACCAAATGTTATTTTGAAAGGTAAGTTTGATGGTTGCGACTACGGCAATTAACTTTTAGGTTAGCAGCAAAATTCAACGTCCGCTCTTCGCTCAAAGCAGACTATAGCGCTTATACCTATAACCTGTGGAGGTGAACAGTAAAGTGTTCACTGCTCACCAACTATTCACAACATAACTATAAGAATAATAAAGATAAAAATGCGTGGTAAACAGTGTGAACAATTTTTCTAAAAAAGTTTTTTAGATAAGAACGGTCACCGGTGCTTTATCTATAAGATAGCTTGTCAGTCAAGCAAATGCGTATAAGCATATGTATAAAAAATAATTTTACATTTATAAATTCAAATAAAAACAAAAAGATACGACAATAATATTACTCCTGTGATCTTCCGCCAGTTTGCCTCTGCTCCCCCACAGCCACTCCCTACCAACCTGAGCCCCCCAAACTCATCATCCCAGCCAATCATTTTTATCCAAACCCTGCGTTATTTTGTCTCTCGCAAACCCGTTACACTGGCGCGGTGGCCGCGTGCCGTTACCAACCGAAACAGGAGAGCCATAATGACCCCCGAACTCAGACACTGTTTTTCCATTACCATCCAGGTTGATAAACCGATAATCGTCTCCCGCAGCCCGCAGACCGGTAAGCGCCAGCTGATCCCGATTGTCGGCGGCAGCGTCTCGGGTCAACTTCGCGGCCACGTATTACCCGGCGGCGTCGACAGCCAGATAATCGAACCCGACGGCACCTGCAGGCTGTCCGCCCGCTATGCCCTGCAGGTGGCGGAAGGCACGGTCTATGTGGAAAACAATGGCATCCGCCGGGTGCCGGCCCAGTATCATGACCAGCTTTTCGCCGACGATATGCGCTTTTTTAGCGATATTCCGCCAGAAGCCATCTATTTTCGCACCGTGCCCACCTTTGAGGTGGATGCTCCCGCGCTCAGCTGGCTAACCACCTCGCTGTTTATCTGCGCCGGTGGCCGGACCCAGGATGGGGTGATGCTCGACTTCTATCAGGTGGGCTGATTTTCACTTTCTGCATATAACTGTTATTGCCGTTAGCCCGTTTTTCCCCTCCCGGCAGCGGTCTACGATGGCTCCATCTTTTCATTCACCCGAATCACAGACCGGAGCAGTTATGAAAGCTATCGCCATTACTCAAGCCGCCGCTGACGGCAACAACATCCCTTCTTTAACCGAGATCGACCTGCCGATCCCCACCGCCCACGGGTGTGATCTGCTGGTCGCTGTGAAGGCTATCTCGGTCAATCCGGTAGACACCAAAGTGCGCGCCGGCTTTCAGGGCGACACGCCGCGGGTGCTGGGCTGGGACGCCGTTGGCGTGGTGCAGTCCGTCGGTGAGGAAGTGACGCTGTTCGCGCCCGGGGACGAGGTCTGGTACGCCGGCGCGCTGGGCCGGGCCGGCAGCAACAGTGAATATCAGCTGGTGGATGAGCGCCTGGTGGCGCACAAACCGCGCACCCTCGATAATGCCTCCGCCGCCGCGCTGCCGCTGACGGCGATCACCGCCTGGGAGCTGCTGTTTCACCGTCTCGGCGTTGAGGAAGGCGGCAATGCGGGCGACACGCTGCTAATCGTCGGCGCGGCGGGCGGCGTGGGGTCTATCCTGACCCAGCTGGCCAGTAAACTGACCGCCATGACGGTGATCGGCACCGCCTCGCGTCCGGAGAGCCAGCAGTGGGCCCGCGAGGCGGGCGCGCACCATGTGATCGATCACAGCAAGCCGCTCGCCGACGAGCTGGCGCGCATTGGTATCACGTCGGTAACCCATGTCGCCAGCCTGACCAATACCGAGCAGCACTTCAACGCGCTGATCAACGCCCTCGCCCCGCAGGGCAAGCTGGCGCTGATTGATGACCCGGAGACCCTGGACGTGGTGCCGCTGAAAGCCAAAAGCCTGTCCCTGCACTGGGAATTTATGTTCACCCGTTCAATGTTTGGGACGGATGATATGATCGCCCAGCATCAGCTGCTCACCCGCGTGGCGGCGCTGATCGACAACCACACTATCAAAACCACCCTTGGCGAACACTACGGCGCCATCACCGCCGCCAATCTGCAGAAAGCGCATCGCCAGCTGGAAACCGGACGCGCCGTCGGCAAGATCGTGCTGGAGGGGTTTTAAGATGATATCGCTTATCGCCGTGCTCAAGGCGAAACCGGGCCAAACGGACGCCCTGCGTCAGGCCCTGCAGGCGCTGCTCCTGCCGACGAGACAGGAGCCGGGCAACCTCGACTATGCCCTGTTTCAGCTGCGCGACGCGCCGGAGACCTTCTATATGCGCGAGGCGTGGCAGGGACAGGACGCCCTCGATGCCCATGTCGCGATGCCCTATTTTCAGGCGTTTATGGCGCAGATGGAGTCTCTGCTGGCTGAGCCGCTGCGGCTGGACTTTCTGACGCCGGTTGAGCCTTAGCCCACCGGCTGACGAGGGGTGGGAAAATCACGCCCCTCCGCCGCGCGGGTTTAAAAGTGGGCGGGAAGCGTGCGGGTTATCTTTTCCAGCACCCCGCGATGGACCGTAATGTAACCACCTTTGCGCAGCTCTGCCAGAATCGACATAACACGGCTGCGCGACAGGTTGGTGCGGCGCTGTATAAAGCTTAACGCGTTAATTTGGCGACGATATTCCTCCGGGTAGTCCGCCAACTCTGTTAGCAGGGTTCGCACCATCGGATAAGAATCCACCCCCACCATCTCCTGCGAACGCATCCTCAACACCATCAGTCGCTGCGCCAGAATATGAGCCATCTCCTGCCACAGGTTTTTCTCATTGAGGATCTCGACCGCCACCTGGTGTCCTATCCAGCGTCCGCGCAAATCCGTCTCAGCAAATACGGAACAGTGGCTTTTTTCCGGGATACCATTAAACGCGCCGTAACCATCGATTAATCCCAATAGCGAAGGGGCAAATATCGTTGATACAACCATGCTCTTCTCCGCATGGCAAACGGAGGCAATCCCCTCTTCGATTAAAATTATTCCAGATTCTTCCCGGGTCGGCGGAAAACGATAATAGGTCGATCGCGGCAGCGCAAAGGGTGAGCTGACGGGTAGGAACGCAGATAACAGGGATTTCACCGCCAATAACGGCTTTGTCTGTCTTCCGTAGTAAAAGGACGTTAACGCCTGGTCGGTAGAGGGGCTGGCTGCAGGTATCGACATGGTTTTTATGCCATCAGGTCAGGTTGAAAAAGTGATTCATTGAGAATCATAGTATCAACAGGTGAAATAACGAATAAAAGACAAGACGTTACGGGGATAAAAAGAGTGTAAGCATCATTATCTGCAATAACTATTTATCTCTATTCTACAGGAATAAATAATACTATATGCCGTAAATACCTATAAGGCTTAGCGGCGATAAAGATAAGGCCATCTTATTATTTACTGCGCTGGTTAAGGCCGCGCCTGAGGGTTTCTCTACCGCTTTCCCCCTCGCATCTCGGCCAGTCCAGGCTACGCTTATCGATGCCACTGACCACCCGCATTCCCCTCCCGTTCTATTGAGTCCATTCATCAAGAAGAGGTTTCGCTATGCTGATCAACGCTATTGGTACCTACTCCGCCAGCCAGCCGCTGGAATCAATGGCCATCACCCGCCGCGACCCGGGGCCGCAGGATGTACAGATCGCCATCGCTTACTGCGGCGTCTGCCACTCCGATCTCCACCAGGCGCGATCGGAATGGGCGGGAACGCTGTATCCCTGCGTGCCGGGGCATGAAATTGTGGGTCGGGTGACCGCGGTCGGCAACGCCGTCTCGCGCTACGCCGTCGGCGATCTGGTGGGCGTCGGCTGTATGGTCGATAGCTGTCAACAGTGCGAAGAGTGCGCTGAGGGGCTGGAAAACTACTGCGACCACATGGTGCTGACCTATAACGGGCCGACCCAGGACGCGCCGGGACACACGCTTGGCGGTTATTCACAGCAGATAGTGGTCAATGAACGCTACGTGCTGCGGATAACCCATCCCGAAGCGCAGCTGGCCGCCGTCGCGCCGCTGCTGTGCGCTGGGATCACGACATACTCGCCGCTGCGCCACTGGCACGTCGGGCCGGGTAAAAAAGTCGGCGTGGTCGGCATCGGCGGCCTGGGGCATATGGGGATCAAGTTGGCCCATGCCATGGGGGCCCACGTGGTGGCCTTTACCACCTCCGAATCCAAGCGTAATGCGGCCAGAGCGCTGGGCGCCGATGACGTGGTGGTGTCGCGCAACGACGACGAAATGGCGGCCCACGTCAAAAGCTTCGACTTCATCCTCAACACCGTGGCGGCGCCGCACAATCTCGATGCCTTCACCACGCTGCTGAAACGCGATGGTACCATGACGCTGGTTGGCGCCCCGGCCACGCCGCATCCGTCGCCGGAAGTGTTCAATCTGATCTTCCGCCGCCGGTCGATTGCCGGCTCGATGATCGGCGGTATTCCGGAAACTCAGGAGATGCTCGACTTCTGCGCCGAACACGGCATCGTCGCCGATATCGAATTGATCCGCGGCGATGAGATCAACGAAGCCTGGGAAAGAATGGTCAAGGGTGACGTGAAATACCGCTTAGTGATCGACAGTGCGACCCTCGCCGGCTAAGCGCCGCGACGAAAGGTACGCCGCCATTCCGTCGGGCTGACGCCAAAGCGCGCTTTAAACTGCTGGCGCCAGGTGACCGCTGAAAGATAGCCCACCGCCTCCGCCACCTGCTCGACCGGCAGATCGCCCGCCTCAAGCAGAGTCTGGCTGCGGCGCAGACGTTCGGCGGTCAGCCAGTCGGTAATGCTCATCCCGGTTGCCCGGGCGAAGTGGCGGGTCAGGGTACGGCGGCTCATCGCCACCACCCGGGCCAGCGAATCGAGACTGTGCGGCTCGGCAATATGCTGCTGCAGATAATCCAGCAGGCAGTTGATTCGCGCATCGCGGGTGTTTTTCGGCACCGGCTGGGCGATAAACTGCGCCTGGCCGCCCTCGCGGTGCGGCGAAACAATCATCCGCCGAGCGATCTGGTTGGCCGCGAGGCTGCCGAAACGCTGGCGGATGATGTAGAGGCAACAGTCCAGCGCCGCCGCGGTGCCCGCCGAAGTAATGATCCGCTGGTCGTCGACGTACAGGGCGTTGATATCCAGCTGCACCTGCGGAAACCGGCGCTGGAAATCCTGCTCGAACTCCCAGTGAGTCGCCGCTCGCCTGCCGTCCAGCAGCCCGGCGTAGCCGAGGACAAACGCGCCGAGACACAGGCCGACAATCTCCGCGCCGTTATCCCGGGCCCGCACCAGGCTATCAAGCAGCGCCTGCGGCGGACGTCGATCGACCTCGCCCCAGTAAGGCACCACCACGATATTCGCCTGTTCCAGCGCGGCATAATCGCCGGTGGCGTACAGCGCAAAACCATCGCGGGCACGCAGCAGCCCCGGCCGCTCGGCGCAAATGTGCAGATTAAAGCGTTTGATTTCCGAAACCGAATCGCCAAACAGCATGCAGGGGACGGCGTAGTGAAACGGGCTAAAGCCCTCTACAGCGACAATCGCCACGTCGGTGAGTTTCATCGTCCCTTCCCCTTACGCATGTTAATAAACGACGGTTTCTCCATCCTGCGGGATAGAAACCACATCGGCAATCTGATTATCCAGCGCATACTGGCGCATCTCTTCCCGACTCACCAGGCAGTGGTTGACCGCCTCGAGGTGGATAGCCATGATTTTCGCTTCCGGCAGGGTGAAGTGCACGTTCAGGAGATCTTCCTTGCCCATGATAATCGGGCCAAAGCCGATGACGTGGGCGTAGCCGGCGTTGAGGACCACCACGTCCGGGCGCAGCTTCAGCAGGTCGGCTGCAATGTCATCGCGCCAGATAGTATCCCCCACCAGCCACAGCGTCTTCTCCTGCGGATGGCGAAACACCACGCCGCAGGCCTCGCCCAGGCGTTCAGCCATCGCCGGCACCGCGTAGGTCCGGTCGCTGCCGTGTTGGCCGGAGGTGGTTTTCTGCAGGCGCACGCCGGCAAATTCGCTGTCTGCCGACAGCAGGCGCAGATCCTGAAATCCCTGGCTGCGCAGCAGCGCGGCGTCGGCCTCATGCTGGACGAACACCGGCAGGGTTTTCGGGATCGCGGCGATCGCCGCCGCGTCCCAGTGATCGTCATGGGTATGGGTGACGATCACCGCATCAACATCGACAATTTTATCGCGGGAAAACGGCAGCTCAACCAGCGGATTGCGCAGTTCGCTGCGCGCGGTGCCCGGAAAACCCGGCCAGGCGCCTTTGTCCGCCAGCATCGGATCGATGAGAAATCTTTTCCCGGCGTAGTGAATAATCTGGGTCGCATTACGGATGTGGGTGATGTTCATGTTGGCATTCCTCTGGGGTCATCTGACGAACATCGTACTGAGTCCCCGCCTGGCTCAACAGGGCCGTTTGGGCAATGATCGATGAAATCGGGCCAACCTGCGACGGTTGCCATCCGCCTCCGGCTATGTTGTTCTTAAGGCTCAACTTTTGACAGGAGTGGCAGGATGAAAAAGAAACTGACCGCCGCCGATATGCACGACCCGCAGGTCATCGCCGAGACGCCGTGGTTCAGCATGCATAAGGTGGGTATTGATGTTGCCCCCGGCGAGCGCCGCGACTTTTATTCCATTCATTACCCGCGCCCGGCGGTGGGGATTGTGGCCATCCAGGATGAGAAAGTGCTGCTGATTCGCCACTACCGCTACCTGATCGATAAGGTGGTGTGGGCGATCCCTTCTGGCGGCGTCGATGAAGAGGAAGACCCGGCGGTCGCCGCGCTGCGCGAGCTGCGGGAAGAGACCGGCTGGCAGGCGCAACGCGTTGAGGAGATCATTCGCTTTAACCCCTCCTACGGCAGCAGCGATCAGCTGTTTATCACCTGGCTGGCCACCGGTTTACGCTGGGTGGGAATGGATGCAGATCAGGATGAGGTGATGGAGACCGGCTGGTTTACCTTCGACGAGATAAACCAGCTGATCGCCCGCGGCGAGATGCCGGACGGGCTGTCGCTGGTGCCGCTGCTGCAGCTGATGGCGCAGCGGCGAAGCGGCTCGCTTACGGCTTAAGCATCCGCCAGCGGAACCACAGCTGGGCCACGAGGATCAGCACGCCGCCGATAATCTTCTGCAGCGGCAGCTGTTCGCCGTACCACAGCGCGGCGGCAATGACCGTCAGCAGCGGTTCGAGCACCATGATGATCGCCGCGCTGGCCACCGCCGCGTACTTCTGCCCCTTCATCTGCAGACCGAAGCGCAGGCTGGTAGCGATGACAATGCTGGCCACCAACCAGCCCAGAGTCGGCAGGGTCATCGGCTGGTCCCAGCGTTCAACGGCAGCGGAGATGGTCAACCCGACGATACCGGTGATCGCCAGCTGCACGGTGGTCAGGGGGATCAGCGGTACTTCACGCGCGCAGCGGCTGGTGTAACAGAACCAGATCGACTGCACCAGCGCCGTCAGCAAAAACCAGCCCTGGCTGGGGTGGAAGGCTATCGGCATATGCAGACTGAGCAGCCCCAGGCCAACCACCGCGATCGGCAGGCACTCCCACCAGGCGCGCGGCGGGCGCACCTTCATCATCACCCATGCGGTCAGCGGGACGAACATCATCGACAGGCTCATGATAAACGCCCCTTCGCCGAGCGACGCCGTCGTGGAGACCGAATAGATCCACAGGCAGAGGTTGAGCGCAAACCAGAGTCCGCTGATGATGAGTTTTGGCCAGTGCTGCTTTTGCGGGCGAAAACCGCGGCAGAACGGCAGCAGAAGCAGCGCGGCGAAGAAAAAACGCAGCCCAAGAAACGCGAACACCGGCATGCCGGCGATCGCCTCGCGGGAAAATATCCAGCCGCAGGCGGCAATCACCGTCGCGGCAATCAGCAGCAGGTCAGCCTGCCGTTGGCGTACCATACGCACCTCTCCCTGTGTGTTGGCTTACCAGCCAGGCACCGCGCCGCCGTTGAAGATAGTCTCTGCCGCCTTCGCCACCTCCGGCGACTGGTACGACTGCATAAACTCCTTCACGTTTTGCGCGTCTTTATTGTCTTCCCGGGTCACGATGATGTTCACGTAGGGCGAGTTTTTATCTTCGATAAAGATGCCGTCACGAACCGGCGACAGCCCGGTTTGCTGCAGGTAGGTGGTGCTGATGATAGCCACGTCGACTTTGGGATCGTCGAGTACGCGCGGCAGTTGCGCCCCTTCCAGCTCCATGATCTTCAGGTTATGCGGGTTGTCGGTGATATCCACCGCCGTCGGCAGCAGGCCGGTCCCGGCTTTGAGGGTAATCAGCTTCTCTTTTTGCAGCAGCAGTAGCGCCCGCCCGAGGTTGGTCGGATCGTTGGGGATAGCGATCGTCGCGCCGTCTTTCAGTTCGGCGACTGACTTGATCTTGCGCGAATAACCGGCCATCGGGAAGACGAAGGTATTCCCGACCGCCACCAGATGATAATTATGCGCTTTGTTGTCCTGCTCAAGGAAAGGCCGATGCTGGAAGACGTTGGCGTCCAGATCCCCGGCGTTGGTCGACTCGTTGGGCAGCAGTGAGCCGCTGAACCCCACCAGCTCGACCTCCAGACCGTACTTCTCTTTGGCCACCTTCTTCGCTACTTCCGCCACATCCTGCTCGGCGCCGTTAATCACACCGACCTTAATGTGCTTCGCTTCATTACCCTTTTGGTCGCAGCCGACCAGCGCCAGACCCGCCAGCATTACCGCGGCGGCGGCCTGTAAACGTAATCTCATCCTCTTCACCCTGTCTGTCCTGACTGTCATTGTTTTTTTCGTACAAAACTATAGCGACTTTCGGGTCGGGTAATAAACAGCAAACCACGCAACTGGAAATAAAATCATCTTCGCGAAACGCGAGGCGCTAGCCCCGTCGCCACTCGCCCGGCGTCACGCCATAGCGCATTTTGAAGCGCTTCGAGAAGGACGCCAGCGACTGAAAGCCGCAGCGTTCAGCAATGACCTCGAGGTTGGTCTGACGCTCCAGGCGCAGCAGCCGGGCGGCCAGCGCCATTCGCAGCTGCGACAGCCACGCCTGCGGCGTCAGGTGATAGACGCGGGCAAAATGACGAGCAAAGGTGGCCCGTGATAAAAACGCGCGGGCGGCCATACTCTCCAGCGTCCACGGTTGCTCCGGGGTCGCCATCACCGCCAGCACCGCCGGCATCAGGCGTTCATCGCTCATCAGGCGCAGCAGCCCGCCGGGCGGCTGTTGCTCGCCAAGCAGCATGCGCAGCAGGAGCACCAGCAGCGTATCGCCGAGGCTGCGCACGATAGCGCTGCCGCCGGGACGCTGCGCCAGGCTCTCGCGCACCAGTATATTAAGCAGCGCGTCCAGCTCCGGGCAGTCTTCACGCGCATCGGTATGGAGATGGATCAGCGTCGATGCTTCACTGAACAGCCAGCTGACGTGCGGACCAAAATAGAATTCGCCGCACAGCATCTCCAGCGCCCCCTCCGCCGGGCCGGCGCGCATTTCCGTCACCGTGCCGTTAAACCGGTGCGCCACCGGCAGCACCTGGCCCCACTCCACCAGGCTCTCCATCAGATGCGGCGAACCGTGCGGCAGGAGGACGACATCTCCCGCGCGCAGGTGATGAGTCTGGCCGCCGACGTTGAGCCGCCCCTCGCCGCGCAGCACCACGTGCCAGGGCACCACGCCGCTGCGCATTTGCTGGTGCCCGGCCTGCCAGCGGCCGCCGAAGCGACAGTGCAGGTTCACTTCGCAGCGCGGCGCCAGCAGCGCCAGCAGATGACTGAGACTGTCCATGCTTCTCCTGAGACGATAAGACAAAAAGGTGAGACGAAGACCGCCAGTCTAGCATGCGGCAAGCGCCTAAGATGACCCCATTGCCAACACACCCTCGATAACAACAGGAGTTAACCATGAGCCGTTTAGCAGATATCCGTGAACAAGACGCCACCGGCAAAGCCGCCGATATTTTCGCCGGGATCAAAAAAGCGATGGGCAAAGTGCCGAACGCCTACCTGACCATCGGCGGCCACTCGCCGGCGGCGCTGCAGCAGGCGCTGGCGCACAATGCGATGCTCCATAAAGGCAGCCTCAGCGCCCAACAGCTGGAGGCGATTAATCTGTCGGTCAGCGAAGCCACCGGCTGTGACTACTGCCTGGCCGCGCACACCCTGATGGCGAAAAAAGCCGGCTTCAGCAGCGAGCAGATCCATGCCCTGCGCCGCGGGGAGTATGCGGAAGAGGCGCAGCTTGATGCGCTGGTGAAATTCGCGCAGACCCTGGTGACCACCACCGGTACGCTGCCGGAAGCCGACGTCGCCGCGCTGCGCAACGCCGGTTTTAGCGACCAGCAGGTGATTGAGATTATCAGCGCCATCAGCGCCATCCTGTTCACCAACATGGTGAACCGGGTTAACGACACGGTGGTCGACTTCCCGAAAGCCGATTAATCCGTCGCGCAGCGCCGGTTTTACAGCCCCAGATCGCTGAGCCCCGGATGATCGTCCGGGCGGCGCCCCTGCGGCCAGTGGAACAGGCGCTCGCTTTCGCTAATTGGCAGATCGTTGATGCAGGCGTAGCGCGTCTGCATCAGTCCGTGCTTATCAAACTCCCAGTTCTCATTGCCATACGAGCGAAACCAGTTGCCGCTGTCGTCGCACCACTCGTAGGCGAAGCGCACGGCAATGCGATTCTCCTGCCATGCCCACAGCTCCTTAATCAGCCGGTATTGCTGCTCCTTGCGCCATTTTCGCTGCAGGAACTCAACAATTTGCCCCCGACCGTGGACAAATTCGCTGCGGTTGCGCCATTCGCTATCCACGGTGTAGGCCAGGGCGACTTTTTCCGCATCGCGGCTGTTCCAGCCATCTTCCGCGGCGCGGACCTTCTGGATAGCGCTGTCGCGGGTAAACGGCGGTAACGGGGGACGTTGTTCGGTCATACTTACTCTCCTTTGCGGGCTAATTGCTGCTGCAGGCGCTGATTCTCCTGCTCCAGGTCATGAATACGTTGCTGCAGGTTCTGGCTGTACTCCGCCACCTGCTGCGCGCTGTAGCGCGGCGTAATGTGCTGCGGGCAGTTCCAGTCAAACGCCTGCAAATGAAAAAGAAACAGACGTTCAATGCGGGCGCGATAGTTGGCCGGCGCCACCTGCGCCAGCAGCTGCGGGTGGTCCTCTGCCGCCAGGACCTCGACGGTGGCGTAGATTTTCAGCCTGGCACGGCGCGGATAATCCATCAAAAACAGGCAGGCCCGGTCGCTGCCGCGCAGATTGCCGGTAGTAATGTACTGGCGGTTACCGCCGAAATCGGCCATCGCCAGGGTGGTGTCATCCAGCAGATGCAGAAACCCCGGCGGGCCGCCGCGATGCTGAATGTAGGGCCAGCCGCTCTGCGACACCGTCGCCAGATAAAAGCTGTCGCGGGTGGCGATCATCCCCGCTTCGCTGTCGCCGAAGCGGTCGGCCTGGCGGCGACTGCGCGGCGTTTGCCACAGCGAGTCGCTGCCCATTTCATGCTGCACATCCATCACGTCCGGGGTGATAGCGATATCGAGAAAGGTTGCTGCCATAGCGCCTCCTGTTGTCTGGCGCCATCATGGACTGTACTGTGAATAATGATAATACGGGTAAAGTGGCAATCATCTTTCCGCAAAACGGGAGAATAATGGATCGATTAAACGCGATGGCGCTGCTGGTGAAAGTGACCGAGCTGGGGAGCATGTCGGCGGCGGCGCGGGCGCTGAATATGCCGTTGACCACCGTCAGCCGCCATATTGGCGAACTGGAGAGCGCGCTGGGCGTACGCCTGCTGGCGCGAACCACCCGCAAACTGACGCTCACCGACGCCGGGGTCGATTATGTTGCCGCCGCCCGGCGGATCCTTGAGGAGGTGGAAAACGCCGAACGCCAGGCGACGGGCGAATATCAGGAGCCAAAGGGTGAGCTGGTGATCTCCGCGCCAACGATGTTTGGACGCCAGCACGTTCTTCCGGTAATCAGTGAATTTATCGCCCGCTACCCGCTAATTCGCGTCCGTTTGCTGCTCAGCGATCGCAATGCCGACCTGGTGAGCGACCATGTCGATCTGGCGGTGCGGATTGGCGACCTGGCGGACAGCAGCATGGTGGCCACCCGCCTCGGCACCATGCGGATTGTGGCCTGCGCCCATCCGGCGCTGCTGGCGAAATACGGCGAGCCGCAGCGGCCGCGCGATCTGGCGGCGCTGCCGATCATCCGCATTGAATCGCCGATGCCCTATCGCGGCTGGCGCTTTCGCGCCGCTGAGCGCGAGGACCAGCTGATTAACCTGCCGCCGGTGCTATCCGTTACCACGCCGGAGAGCGCCGCCGATGCCGCGCGGCTGGGGGTGGGGGTGGCCCGCTTACTGCATTATCAGGCGCTGGATGGCCTGCGCCACGGGGAGCTCCGTCTGCTGCTGGAAAACGTCGAGCCGGATCCGGCGCCGGTCCATTTGCTGTATACCGCTCGGGATCTGGCGCCGCTTAAGCTGCGCAAATTTATCGATTTTGCCGCACCGGCGCTGCGTCAGGCACTGCTGCGCATCGCCGGGGCCGCTTAATGCGTCGCGGTCTTCAGCGGCGCCTCCTTTAACAGCCATGAGAGGACAAACGCCACCGCCATAATGCCGGCCGCCATCAGAAACGCCGCGTGGATCGCCGCGCCGAAGGCGTCGAGGTAGTCGAGGCGGATATCCGCGGGCAGGTGCTGGACCGCCACCGGATTCATTCCCGGCGGCAGCACCGCGCCTTCCGGCAGCAGTTGTTGCAGGTTGCTCTGCAGCACGTGCGTGAACACCGCGCCAAACAGCGCCACGCCGATGGAGCCGCCAATCGAGCGGAACAGGGTCACGCCGGAGGTGGCGACGCCGTACATCTGCGCCGGCATCGCATTCTGCACCGCCAGGACCAGCACCTGCATCACCAGCCCCAGACCCGCTCCCAGCACGCCGGTAAACAGGTACAGCTGCCACAGCGGCGAGTGAATGGTAATGCGGGTCAGCAGTACCATGCCGGTCACGCCGAGCAGGGTGCCGAGGATCGGAAACAGGCGATATTTACCGGTACGGCTGATAATCCGCCCGCTGATAATCGAGGTCAGCAGCAGGCCGCCCATCAGAGGGATCAGCTGCAGCCCGGCTTCGGTGGGCGTCGCCTCCTTCACCACCTGCAGATAGAGCGGCAGGAAGGTGACTGACCCGAACAGCGACATGCCGATGACGAAGCCGATCAGGCTGCACAGCAGGAAGCTGCGGTTGCGGAACAGCGCCAGCGGAATAATCGGCTCGGCGGCCATCCGTTCTTCGTAAATAAAGCCGATGATCCCCACGATGCCGAAGGCCAGAATGCACCACAGCTGCGGGTCATTCCACGCATGGACGCTGCCCCCTTCCGAGGTAAACAGGATGATGCACAGCAGCGCCATGCTGAGATAAATCGCCCCCAGCCAGTCAATCTGATGCTGGCTGCGTTTATTGCTGCTGTGGAATACCGCGCCGATCACCAGCAGCGCGAACAGGCCGAGCGGCAGGTTGATATAGAAGATCCAGCGCCAGGAGGCGTGCTGCACCAGAAAACCGCCGATCAGCGGGCCGATCACCGTCGCCAGGCCGAAAACGCCGCCGAACAGCCCCTGATAGCGGCCGCGGTTGGCGGGCGGGATGACGTCGGCGACCGCCGCCATGCTGATCACCATCAGGCCGCCGCCGCCGAGCCCCTGCAGGCCGCGCATCAGCACCAGTTGGGTCATATTCTGCGCCAGCCCGCAGAGCGCGGAGCCGACGAGAAACAGCCCAATCGCCACCTGCAGCACGATTTTGCGGCCGAACAGATCGCCAAATTTACCGTACAGCGGCACCGCGATGGTGGAGCTGAGGATATAGGCCGTGACCACCCAGGAAAGCTTGTCCAGCCCGCCCAGTTCGCCGACAATCGTCGGCAGCGCGGTGGAGACAATGGTCTGATCCAGCGCTGAAAGCAGCATCACCAGCAGCAATGCGCTAAATAGCAGACGTATCGACTGCACCGGTGGGTTTGCGACTTCAGTAGTCATCACAACGCTCGCTTGAAATTAATTAAATGCATAATTAATATTTAGTGAAAGAATGAGTCGGGTCAAGAGATCGCCATATCATGACAGCACAAAAGGATCAGGATGCCCCCCGCCGCCCAGGGCGGCCACGCGGTAAAAAACCGGGTACTGCCAACCGCGAACAGCTGATGGACATCGCCCTGACGCTGTTTGCCCGCGACGGTGCGGCCCGCGTGTCGTTGAACGCCATCGCCAAAGAGGCCGGGGTAACGCCGGCGATGCTGCATTACTATTTCAGTTCGCGGGATGCGCTGGTGACCCAGTTGATTGAGGAGCGCTTTATGCCGCTGCGCAATCACATCAGCCGCATCTTTGTCGATCATCCACAGGACCCGGTGCTGGCGCTGACGATGATGGTCGAAACGCTGGGGCATATGGCGGAGAAAAACGCCTGGTTCGCGCCGCTGTGGATGCAGGAGATCATCGGCGAGATGCCGATTCTGCGCCAGCATATGGATGCCCGCTTCGGCGAGGAGCGTTTTCAGGTGATGCTGGGGACGGTGCGTCGCTGGCAGCAGGAAGGCAAGATCAATCCGGCGCTGGCGCCGGAGCTGCTGTTTACCACGGTGATTAGCCTGGTGCTGGTGCCGTTTTCGCGCATCCACAGCGATCCGCGTTTACAGGCGGTCAACCGCCAGACCATCGTCAGCCACGCGCTGGCGTTAATGGGCCACGGCGTTGGAGGTTAAGGCGTGGTTTTGACGCTTTTGTAGCCCGGATAAGGCACCACGCGCCGCCATCCGGGATTTTCCCTGCTCGCACTGCGCTTAGCAGGGCTACCACTCCCGTGTTATGTCCGGGCAGATTGCGCTCCCGGTTGATCTTCTGCGTTATGTCTCTTATGCCGCAGGGAGCGCACAGCACGAACCGTAGGCCGGGTAAGGCGACAGCCGCCACCCGGCACAACCACAGGTACGGTACCTGACCGCCCGGGGATACCAGGATCGTTACAGCGCCTTCGACAAATAGTGGCGCTGCATGCCTGCGTGCGGGAAGTCGGGCAGCGACATCTGCAGCTGATAGCCTAATTTCTGATAAAACGGCAGCGCCTGGAAGCTAAAGGTATCCACCAGCAGATGGCTGCAGCCTTGCGCCTGCGCCTGCTGTTCCGCCTCCTGCATCAGCTCGCTCCCCAGCCCGCGCCCGCGCGTCGCCTCGCTAACCCACAGATACTCAATGCACAGCCAGTTGCCCTTGCGTTTGGCAATCAGCCCGCCCTGCATCACCCCTTGCGCATCGCGCGAGTAAATCCCCAGATCGCCAAACTGCGCCGCATCGAGATACTGCTGATTATACTGCCGTAGACCGGCAAACAATTCTTGTTGATCGTCGGGATTAATGCTTTTTGTAATGATTAGTGTCATTAACTATCTCCAGTATCGCGCTGCCGAATGGTTATTTCCCCTCTCCACTTTCACAAAATATTCTTATTTTCTCCATGATTATTTGCCTTAATTTTTTGCGTTCTAAAAGTAAGCAAAAAAACCTTTCCATTATCGCGACGGATCGTATAATGGGGAAAAATGAGAATGATCATTCTCATTACAAAACCAGAGGAGATGCGCTTTTCACCTCCTGAAGACCGAAGAGGTTGGCTTCAGCGGAGACACAATAACAATCACGTTCAGGAACATCTGTGTTCCTTTTTTGTCATTTTCGCTCACCCGAAAATGCCTCAGCGCCCAACCTATTCCCTCGTTTTTAAATAAACGGGGCGGACGTCTTATATCTTGAGAAAATATAATGAAATACATCATAGCTCCCATCGCGACAGCATTATTTCTCCTTAGCGGATGCGATAATGCGCAGACATCTGCTCCGCAGCAACCCACGCCGGAAGTGGGCGTGGTCACCCTGCAAAGCCAGCCGGTGCCGGTAGTCAGCAAGCTCACCGGCCGCACCACCGCCTCGCTCAGCGCCGAAGTTCGCCCGCAGGTGGGCGGCATCATCCAGAAACGCCTGTTTACCGAAGGCGATATGGTGAAGGCCGGGCAGGCCCTTTACCAGATCGATCCCTCCAGCTATCGCGCGACCTGGAACGAAGCGGCGGCGGCGCTGAAACAGGCCCAGGCGCTGGTGGTCTCCGATTGCCAGAAGGCCCAGCGCTACGCGTCGCTGGTCAGGGATAACGGCGTTTCCCGCCAGGATGCTGACGACGCCGCCTCCACCTGCGCCCAGGACAAGGCCAGCGTGGAATCGAAGAAAGCGGCGCTGGAGAGCGCGCGCATTAACCTGAACTGGACCACCGTCACCGCGCCGATTGCCGGGCGCATCGGCATCTCGTCGGTTACGCCGGGGGCGCTGGTCTCCGCCGATCAGGATACCGCGCTGGCGACGATCCGCGGGCTCGACACCATGTATGTTGATCTGACGCGATCCAGCGTCGATCTCCTGCGTTTACGCAAGCAAAGCCTGGCCAGCAACAGCGACACCCTCAGCGTGACGTTAACCCTGGAAGATGGCAGTACCTATCCCGAAAAAGGGCGTCTGGCGCTCACCGAAGTCGCCGTCGATGAATCTACCGGCTCGGTAACCCTGCGCGCTATCTTCCCCAACCCGCAGCACGTCCTGCTGCCGGGGATGTTCGTCCGCGCGCGCATCGATGAAGGCATCATGAACGACGCGATCCTCGCCCCGCAGCAGGGGATCACCCGCGATGCCAAAGGCGACGCCACGGCGCTGGTGGTCGATGCCGCCAACAAAGTTGAGCAGCGTACCGTGGAAACCGGCGACACCTACGGCGATAAATGGCTGGTGCTGAGCGGCCTGAAAGCGGGCGACAAGCTGATTGTCGAAGGCACCGGTAAAGTGGCCCCCGGACAGACAGTGAAGGCCGTCGCCGTCAACAATAACGGAGGCAACGCCTGATGTTCTCCCGTTTCTTCGTGCGTCGCCCGGTCTTTGCCTGGGTGATCGCCATTCTGATTATGCTCGCCGGGGTGCTGGCGATCCGCACCCTGCCGGTAGGCCAGTATCCGGACGTCGCCCCGCCGGCGGTGAAAAATCTCCGCCACCTATACCGGGGCGTCCGCCGAAACCCTGGAGAACAGCGTCACCCAGGTCATCGAGCAGCAGCTCACCGGCCTCGACCATCTGCTCTACTTCAGCTCCACCAGCAGCTCCGACGGCTCGGTCAGCATCACCGTCACCTTTGAGCAGGGGACCGACCCGGACACCGCCCAGGTGCAGGTACAAAATAAAGTGCAGCAGGCGGAATCGCGGCTGCCGAGCGAAGTCCAGCAGTCCGGCGTAACGGTGGAAAAATCGCAGAGCAGCTTTCTGCTGATCCTCGCGGTGTATGACAAAACCAACCGCGCCACCAGCTCCGATATCTCCGACTGGCTGGTCAGCAATATGCAGGACCCGCTGGCGCGCGTGGAGGGCGTCGGCAGCCTGCAGGTATTCGGCGCCGAATACGCGATGCGCGTCTGGATGGACCCGACCAAACTCGCCTCCTACTCGCTGATGCCTTCCGACGTCCAGTCGGCGATTGAGGCGCAGAACGTGCAGGTCTCCGCCGGTAAAATCGGCGCGCTACCGTCGTCCAATGCCCAGCAATTAACCGCCACCGTGCGCGCGCAGTCCCGGCTGCAAACCCCTGACCAGTTCAAAGCGATCATCGTGAAAAGCCAGGCCGACGGCTCGGTAGTGCGCCTGAGCGATGTCGCGCGGGTGGAGATGGGTAGCGAGGATTACACCGCCACCGCCAATCTGAACGGCCACCCGGCCGCCGGGATCGCGGTGATGATGGCCCCCGGCGCCAACGCGCTGGACACCGCGACGCTGGTGAAAAGCAAAATCGCCGAATTCCAGCGTCAGATGCCGCAGGGTTACGATATTGCCTATCCGAAGGACAGCACCGAGTTCATCAAAATCTCGGTCGAGGATGTGATTCAGACCCTGTTCGAAGCGATTATCCTCGTCGTCTGCGTGATGTATCTGTTCCTGCAGAACTTCCGCGCGACGCTCATTCCGGCGGTGGCGGTGCCGGTGGTGCTGCTTGGCACCTTCGGCGTGCTGGCCCTGTTCGGCTACTCGATTAACACCCTGACGCTGTTCGCCATGGTGCTGGCGATCGGCCTGCTGGTGGATGACGCCATCGTGGTGGTGGAGAACGTCGAGCGCATTATGCGCGACGAAGGGCTCCCCGCTCGCGAAGCCACCGAAAAATCGATGGGCGAAATCTCCGGCGCGCTGGTGGCGATTGCCCTGGTGCTGTCGGCGGTGTTCCTGCCGATGGCCTTCTTCGGCGGTTCGACCGGGGTCATCTATCGCCAGTTCTCGGTAACCATTATCTCGGCGATGATGCTGTCGGTGGTGGTAGCGCTGACCCTCACCCCGGCGCTGTGCGGCGCGCTGCTCAGCCACTCCAAACCGCACACCAAAGGGTTCTTCGGCGCCTTTAACCGCCTGTGGGGACGTACGGAGGCGGGCTACCAGCGCCGGGTGCTCGGCGGCCTGCGCCGGGGCGCAGTGATGATGGGCGCTTACGCGCTGATTTGCGGGGCGATGGCGCTGGCGATGTGGAAGCTGCCGGGCAGCTTCCTGCCGGTGGAGGACCAGGGTGAGATCATGGTCCAGTACACCCTGCCCGCCGGGGCCACCGCGGTGCGTACCGCCGAGGTGCGCCGCCAGGTCACCGACTGGTTCCTCACCAAAGAGAAAGCCAATACCGACGTCATTTTCACCGTCGACGGCTTCAGCTTTAGCGGCAGCGGGCAGAACGCCGGGATGGCCTTCGTGTCGCTGAAAAACTGGTCGCAGCGCAAAGGGGACGACAACACCGCCCAGGCCATCGCCCTGCGCGCCACCAAAGAGCTGGGGACGATCCGCGACGCCACCCTCTTCGCCATGACCCCGCCGTCGGTAGACGGTCTCGGGCAGAGCAACGGCTTCACCTTCGAGCTGATGGCCAGCGGCGGTACCGACCGCGACAGCCTGATGAAGCTGCGCAGCCAGCTGCTGGCGGCGGCCAACCAGAGCAGCGAACTGCAGTCGGTGCGCGCTAACGATCTGCCGCAGATGCCGCAGCTGCAGGTGGATATCGATAACAACAAAGCCGTCTCGCTGGGGCTGTCGCTGAGCGACGTGACCGATACGCTCTCCAGCGCCTGGGGCGGTACCTACGTGAATGACTTTATCGATCGCGGCCGGGTGAAAAAGGTCTATATCCAGGGCGAAAGCGACGCGCGCGCGGTGCCGTCGGACCTTGGCAAATGGTTCGTTCGCGGCAGCGATAACAGCATGACGCCGTTCTCCGCCTTCGCCACCACCCACTGGCAATACGGCCCGGAAAGCCTGGTGCGCTACAACGGCTCCGCCGCCTTTGAGATCCAGGGCGAAAACGCCGCCGGCTTCAGCTCCGGCGCGGCGATGGACAAGATGGAAAAGCTGGCCGACAGCCTGCCGGCGGGCTCCACCTGGGCGTGGAGCGGCATTTCGCTGCAGGAAAAGCTGGCCAGCGGCCAGGCGATGAGCCTCTACGCCATCTCGATTCTGGTGGTGTTCCTGTGCCTGGCGGCGCTGTATGAGAGCTGGTCGGTGCCGTTCTCGGTGATCATGGTCATCCCGCTCGGCCTGCTTGGCGCGGCGCTGGCGGCGACGCTGCGCGGCTTAAGCAACGACGTCTACTTCCAGGTGGCGCTGCTGACCACCATCGGCCTGTCGTCGAAAAACGCCATCCTGATCGTGGAGTTCGCTGAATCCGCCGTGGATGAGGGGTATTCGCTCTCCCGGGCGGCGATCCGCGCCGCGCAGACTCGCCTGCGCCCGATTGTTATGACCTCGCTGGCGTTTATCGCCGGGGTGCTGCCGCTGGCCATCGCCACCGGCGCCGGAGCCAACAGCCGCGTGGCGATCGGCACCGGGATTATCGGCGGCACCCTGACGGCCACCCTGCTGGCGGTGTTCTTCGTACCGCTGTTCTTCGTGCTGGTGAAGCGTCTCTTCACCCGCCAACGTCCTTCTCAGGAGTAAGGTATGTTTCGTTTAAGTTTTATGTTTATCGCGCTCCTGACCGCGGGCTGCGTCTCGCTTGACCCGCATTATGATCGCCCGGCCGCGCCGGTGCCGGCCACCCTGCCCGGGGCGCACGGCGAATCGACGGCGGTGGTCGGCGACTGGCAGAAAGTGGTCAATGACGCGCGGCTGAAAAAAGTGGTCAGCATCGCGCTGAACAGCAACCGCGATGTGCAAAAGGCGCTGGCCGATATCGAGGCCGCGCGCGCCCAGTATGGCGAAACGCGGGCATCGCTGTTTCCCACCGTTGATGCCGAACTGAGCCACACCCGCAGCAAAACGGTGGCCAGCGGCCTGAGCTCCGCTTCGCAGGCCGACGGCGCGGTCTCCAGCTTCGAACTGGACTTGTTCGGCAAGAACCAGAGCCTGTCGCGCGCGGCGCGCGAAACCTGGCTTGCCAGCGAATTCACCGCGCAGAATACCCGGCTGACGATGATTGCCGATTTGACCACCGCCTGGGTGACGCTGGCGACGGATAACAGCAATCTGGCGCTGGCGCAGCAGACCATGGACAGCGCGGCAAACTCGCGCAACATCGTCGCCCGCCAGATGGCGGTTGGCACCGCCTCAGCCGGCGATGTAAGCTCGGCGGAAAGCGTCTATCAGCAGGCGCGCGCCAGCGTCGCCAGCTATCGCACGCTGGTGGCGCAGGATAAAAACGCCATTAACCTGCTGGCGGGGGAAACCGTGCCGGAGAGCCTGCTGCCCGGCACTCTCGAGAGTCTCGGGGATAACAGCATCGCGCTGGTGCCGGCGGGCGTGTCGTCGTCGGTGCTGCTGCGTCGGCCGGACATTCAGGAAGCGGAGCACAATCTGAAGAGCGCCAATGCCGATATCGGCGCGGCGCGGGCGAACTTCTTCCCGTCGATTTCCCTGACCGCCAGCGCCGGGGTCGGCAGCGACTCGCTGTCGTCGCTGTTCAGCCACGGGATGCAGGTGTGGTCGTTCGCCCCCTCCATCAGCCTGCCGCTGTTCACCGGCGGCAGCAACCTGGCGCAGCTGCGCTATGCGGAAGCGGAGAAAAAGGGGCTGATCGCCACCTACGAGAAATCGATTCAGAGCGCGTTTAAGGACGTTGCCGATGCGCTGGCGCGCCGGGAAACGCTGAGCGAAGAGCTTGATGCTCAGCGGCAGTATGTCGCCGCCGAGCAGACATCGCTGGATATCGCCATGAAGAGCTATCAGGCCGGGGTCGGCGATTATCTGTCGGTGCTCACCGCTCAGCGCACGCTGTGGTCGGCGAAAACGACGCTGCTGTCCCTGCAGCAGACCGACCTCAATAACCGGATCACCCTCTGGCAGTCGCTGGGCGGCGGCGCCAGTTAAACTTACCCGCCGGGCGACCGAGCCCGGCCTCTACAAGGAATCGTTATGGCACGTGTTTCCCTCTCCTGGGCGCTGATCCTCGGCCTGCTGTCGGGTATCGGCCCGCTGTGCACGGATTTTTATCTACCGGCGCTGCCGGAGATCACTCAGCAGCTGCAGGCCACCAGCACCCAGACCCAGCTGTCGTTGACCGCCGCACTGATTGGTCTCGGCCTGGGTCAGCTGTTTTTCGGCCCGCTGAGCGACCGCATTGGCCGCCTGAAACCGCTGGCGCTGTCGCTGCTGCTGTTTATCTTCTCTTCGGCGATGTGCGCCCAGACCCGCGATATCAACATGCTGATTGTCTGGCGCTTTTTACAAGGCTTTGCCGGCGCCGGCGGCTCGGTGCTGTCGCGATCCATTGCCCGCGATAAATACCAGGGCACCCTGCTGACCCAGTTTTTCGCCCTGCTGATGACCGTGAACGGCATTGCGCCGGTGCTGTCCCCGGTGCTGGGCGGCTACGTCATCACCGCCTTCGACTGGCGAATTCTCTTCTGGACGATGGCCGCCATTGGCGGCGTGCTGCTGGTGATGAGCCTGGCGATCCTGCGGGAAACGCGCCCGGCCACAGCGGCGCATGCCAGCCGCCAACGGCCCGGCCAGCCGGTGCTGAAAAATCGCCGCTTTCTGCGCTTCTGCCTGATCCAGGCCTTTATGATGGCCGGGCTGTTCTCCTACATCGGCTCTTCTTCCTTCGTGATGCAGAGCGAATACGGCATGAGCGCCATGCAGTTCAGTCTGCTGTTCGGTCTGAACGGTATCGGGCTGATCATCGCCGCGATGATCTTTTCCCGTCTGGCGCGCCGCTTTAGCGCCGAAAGCCTGCTGCGCGGCGGCCTGACGCTGGCCGTGAGCTGTGCGGCGATCATGCTGCTGTTTGCCTGGCTGCATCTGCCGATGCTGGCGCTGGTCGGCCTGTTCTTTACCGTGTCGCTGATGAGCGGCATCAGCACCGTCGCCGGCGCGGAGGCGATGAGCGCCGTCGACGCCGCGCAGTCCGGGACCGCGTCCGCGCTGATGGGCACCCTGATGTTTGTCTTCGGCGGCATCGCCGCGCCGCTGGCGGGTCTCGGCGGCGAAACGATGCTGAAAATGAGCCTCGCGATGGCCATCTGCTACCTGCTGGCGCTGCTGCTGGGCCTCAGCAAACCGCGCGACGCACGCTAATCTCCTGCTGCGGTAATAAAATATTCCAGATTTATTACCGCACTATTTCCCGCCATATCTACCATTCTCTATTATTTTCCGCGTACTAATCGTGATACTCTTCACAGGCAAGGAATAAATAATTCCTTATACTGCGCGCCACTGAGAATAACGAGGTTTCTATGAGTATCGACCTGAGCAAACTGCTGACCGAGCGACGTAACGCCAACAGCGCCAACATTGACACCCTCTCCACCCTCGAGATGCTGACGGTGATAAACCAGGAAGACCAGCAGGTAGCCCAGGCGATAACGCCCTATCTGCCGCAGATTGCCGAGGTGGTGGATAAGGTCGCGGCGGCGCTGCAGGCCGGTGGCCGCTTGATTTACATTGGCGCGGGTACCTCAGGGCGTCTGGGGATCCTCGATGCCAGTGAATGCCCACCGACCTTCGGCACCCGCCCGGAGCAGGTGGTGGGGATCATCGCCGGCGGACATAAAGCGATTCTCAGCGCCGTGGAAAACGTGGAAGACAACAAAGCGCAGGGGGCGATGGATCTGCAGAACCTGAACTTCAGCAACCGCGATGTGCTGGTGGGGCTGGCGGCCAGCGGACGCACGCCGTACGTCATTGGCGCCATGGAATACGCCCATAGTCAGAATGCCTTTGTCGCCATCGTCAGCTGTAACCCGCATGGCGAAATGGCCCAGCTGGCGGACGTGGCGATCACCCCGGTAGTCGGCCCGGAAGTGGTCACTGGCTCTACCCGCCTGAAAGCCGGCACCGCGCAGAAGCTGGTGCTGAACATGATCTCCACCGGGGCGATGATCCGCGTCGGCAAGGTGTACAGCAACCTGATGGTCGACGTTGAAGCGACCAACGCCAAGCTGATTGAGCGCCAGGTCTCTATCGTGATGGAGGCCACCGACTGCGATCGCGCCACCGCCCAGAAGGTGCTGGAGGCCTGCGGCCGCCACTGTAAAACGGCGATCGTGATGGTGCTGGCGGACTTAAGCGCCGCAGAGGCGCAGTCGCTGCTGGCGAAAAACAACGGCTATATCCGCAAGGCGCTCAGCAACACCTGAGCGCCGACAGACAGGTAACGGGCAATGGCAAAAATAACGAAAGAGATGATAGCGCGGATCCTCGCCCACGTGGGCGGCGCCGCAAACGTCGCGCAGGCGGGCAACTGCATGACGCGCCTGCGCTTGACCCTGCGCGATGAAAGTCTGGCCGACAGCGCCGCCATCCGCCAGATTGACGGCGTGATGGGGGTGATCGTCAGCGACGAGCAGTTCCAGGTGGTGCTCGGCCCCGGCAAGGCGCAAACCGCCGCCGAAATGATGAACGGCCTGCTGGAGGCGGCGCCCGCCGCCGCGCCGACGCTGGCCGACGTCGCGGCGGAGAAAAAGCAGGCGCTGAAGGGCAGGCAGACCAGCGCGGTGCAGAAGTTTCTCGCCAAATTCGCCACCATCTTTACGCCGCTGATCCCCGGCTTTATCGCCGTCGGGCTGCTGCTGGGCTTCGCCACCCTGGCGGAACAGGTTTTCGTGCTGGAGAACGCCCATCCGAACGCCAGCCTGGTGGCGCTGATTGGCTATATGAAGGTCTTCAGCAAAGGGATGTTCACCTTTCTGAGTATCCTGATCGGCTATAACGCGCAGAAGGCGTTCGGCGGCTCCGGCGTGAACGGCGCGATTATCGCCTCGCTGTTCGTGCTGGGCTACAACCCGGAGGCAACCAGCGGCTTCTACGCCGGCATTTCCACCTTCTTCGGCCATGGCATCGATCCGCGCGGCAATATCATCGGCGTACTGATCGCCGCTATCCTTGGCGCGTGGGTTGAACGCCAGGTGCGGCGGGTGATGCCGGCCAACCTCGATATGATCCTCACTTCGGCGGTGACGCTGCTGATCATGGGCGCGGTGACCTTTACGGTGATCATGCCGATTGGCGGCTGGTTGTTTACCGGCATGTCATGGCTGTTCCTGCATCTTAACGGCAACCCGTTTGGCTCGGCGGTGCTGGCCGGCCTGTTCCTGCTGGCGGTGATGTTCGGCGTCCATCAGGGGTTTGTCCCGGTCTATTTTGCGCTGGTGGACGCCCAGGGCTTTAACTCGCTGTTCCCGATCCTGGCGATGGCCGGGGCCGGGCAGGTGGGGGCGGCGCTGGCGCTGTTCTGGCGGGCGAAGCGCGATTCGCTGCTGCGAACCCAGATTAAAGGGGCGATTATTCCGGGCTTCCTCGGGATTGGCGAGCCGCTGATCTACGGCGTCACCCTGCCGCGGATGAAGCCGTTTGTCACCGCCTGCCTCGGCGGCGCCTGCGGCGGGTTCTTCGTCGGACTGATCGCCTGGCTGGGGCTGCCGGTCGGCCTGAACACGGTGTTCGGTCCGTCCGGTCTGGTGGCGCTGCCGCTGATGACCTCCGGCAGCGGAATTTACGCCGGGATGGCGGTCTACGCCGGCGGGCTGGCGGTCTCCTACCTGTGCGGCTTTGTCCTCACCTGGCTGTTCGGCAGTAAAAATGTCGATTTAAGCTAGAACGCGACTATCGGTTAATGCCCGGCGGCGGCTTCGCCTTACCGGGCCTGCAAAATAGTTACGCCGCCGCGCCCGACTACCATTTCCTGCCCCGCCGCCCGGCGCGCGCGCATGCTATGATTCCCCTTTGTCATATTTCGCTTGAGGAAAAGATGGGCTCCAGCAAAAAAGGGATGCTGAACGTACTGATTGCCGCCGTGCTGTGGGGCAGTTCCGGGGTGTGTGCGCAATTTATTATGCAGGAAAGCCAGATGTCGTCGCCGTTTCTGACCATGACGCGTCTGCTGTTCGCCGGGCTGATCCTGCTGATGCTCGGCTTTGTTCACGGCGACCGCATTTTCCGCGTGCTGCAAAACCGCCGCGACGCCCTAAGCCTGCTGTTTTTCTCGCTGTTTGGCGCGCTAACCGTGCAGTTCACCTTTCTGATGACCATTGAAAAATCCAATGCCGCCACGGCCACGGTGCTGCAGTTTCTGTCGCCGACGATCATCGTCGCCTGGTTCGCCCTCGCCCGCAAAGCGCGTCCCACTCCGCTGGTGCTGGGGGCTATCTGCACCTCGCTGGCGGGCACCTTTCTGCTGGTGACCCACGGCAACCCAACGACGCTGTCGATTTCGCCGGCGGCGCTGTTCTGGGGGATCGCCTCGGCGTTTGCCGCCGCCTTTTATACCACCTATCCTTCAACGCTGATTGCCCGCTACGGGACGCTGCCCATCGTCGGCTGGAGCATGCTGTTCGGCGGCGCGATGCTATTGCCGTTTTACGGCGGCCAGGGCACCGATTTTGTGGTTAACGGCAGCCTGCTGTTAGCTTTTTTCTACCTGGTGGTGATCGGTACTTCGCTGACCTTCAGCCTCTATCTCAACGGCGCGCAGAAGATTGGCGGCGCAAAGGCCGGGATCCTCAGCTGCGCCGAACCGCTGAGCAGCGCCCTGCTGTCGCTCCTGCTGCTGGGGATCACCTTCACGCTGCCGGACTGGCTGGGCACTCTGCTGATCCTCGCGTCGGTGGTGCTGATCGCCATCGACTCGCGGCGGCGGGTGAGAGCCGCCTGAGCAGGCGAGAAAAAGCGCATTTTCAATAAGTTAAACTGACCACTATTTGCGTGTTTTCCCGCCTGCGCATATAGTTGACGGAAGCGATTACGGAAGGAGAAGCCTGATGAAAGCATGTTGGATGGTATGCCTGGTCACCGCCCTGAGCGCCACGTCGGCATGGGCCGAATCACCGCTGCAAAGCCTGCAGTTCGAGCAGCAAAAACAGCAGGTGCTCAAAGCGGTGAAGGAAAAATGCGCGCCAGCAAGCCACCTCAGCGACAACGATTTTGCCAATAAAGTGCTGGCGACCGACGGTAACAAGAACGCGGTCCGCGAAGCAACGCTGGCGAAGGAGCGCAATAACCAGAAAAGCTACCAGGCCGCAATCGACAAAATCGTCTGTCCGGCCAAATAGCGGTTATTTCAGCCTCGCGACCAGCGTTTTCCAGTCAAACGGCATCAGCTGCCTGTAGCTCAGGCTACGGGCGGCCATCTGCTCCGGCAGCTGGCGCTGGCTTTTCGCGATCGCCTCGCTCATTATCCCGGCGCTCCCCACGTCACGCAGGGTTTTCACCACCTCTTCCATCTCTTCGCTGCGCCGAATGCCATGTTCCGCCACCCGGCTGATCAGATAGTCGGGGAACGCGCCTGTCCAGCCCAGAGAGGGAAAACTATGATGCAAGGAGCTAAGCACCTCCTCCTCAACGCCGTATTCACGAGCCGCGAACAGGCATTCTGTGGTAAGCGCTTCAAGACCTTTGATCATCACGCTACGGCACATTTTTATCGCCGACACCTGGCCCACCATACTGGCGCCATAGCGGGCATTCAGCCCCAGCCCCTGCAGACGCGGCGCGATCGCCTCCGCCTGCGGCCCGCCGATCAATAACGGTGTCTGCAATCGGGCCGGCGGTACCGGCGCCATCACCGCGACATCGATGTAGGCGCCCGGCAGAAAATGTTCAGCCGCCTGCCGTTTCGTCTCCGGCGCCACGGAGTTGAGATCGAGGAAATATTGTCCCGGCTGCAGCAGCGCGGCCGCCTGCTGCGCCACCTTTAGCGCCTCACCGGCGGTCACAGTAGAAAAAACCAGCGTGGCCCCCTCCAGCGCCTGCGCCAGCGAATTTCCCACCTGAACGCGCGAATCACGGGCTTTTTTGCCCATCGCCTCTCGCTCCGGGCCATTGAGCTTGCAATCCCAAATGGTCACCGCATGCTCACGGGCCAGATCCGCCGCCAGAATGCCACCCGCCTCGCCAAAACCAATAAACGCGATTGTCATCATCACTCCTCACGCGGCCAGACGCGGGCCGGAATAAAAACCTCGCCAGCAAACAGCAGTCGCGCCGTGCGTAACAGGCCGCAGCCAGCCAGGGCGCCGTCAGCATCAAGCTGAAGCGTCACGCTAAATTCGCCTGTCGGATGCTCGACGCTGAGCAGCGGCGTATCGCCTGGCGCTACCTGCGCCAGGCCCTGCGCGACAGAGCCGGGGAGCAGACAAGCGCTGGCCACGCTCACCGCGCCAAATACGCCGATCGACGCGTGGCAGCGGTGGGGGATAAAGGTGCGGCTGCTGATGGCGCCGCCGTGTCGCGGCTCGGCGATCAGGGTCATCTTGGGCACCGTGCGCTGGCTGACGTCGCCAAGCTGCATCAGCGGCCCGGCCTGCAGGCGAATCGACTCCAGGCGACGTTTAAGCGCGTCGTCATTATCCAGCTGTTCGCGCGTCTCATAGCCGGTGCAACCGAGGTCGCACGCGCGCAGCAGGATCACCGGCATACCGTTATCGATGCAGGTCACCTCGACGCCGTCAAAACGGTCACGAACCCGGCCGGTCGGCAGCAGCGCCCCGCAGCTGGAGCCGGCGACATCAAGAAAATGGAGCAGGATCGGGCTGGCGCTGCCCGGCACGCCATCGATACGGCTCTCGCCGACGTAGTTGACCCCGTCGGCGTCACAGGGGATCTCTGCCACCGCCAGTTGCCCCGTGTTCTCCATAAAAATACGCACCCGAGTGAGCGGCGCATCGTGACGAACCAGACCGCGCTCGATGGCGAAAGGGCCAACGGCGGCAAGAATATTGCCGCAGTTTTGGCCATAATCCACGGTAGCCGCCGCCACGTTCACCTGGGCAAACAGATAGTCCACATCGGCGTCAGGCCGTGCGGAGCGGCGGATAATCGCCACTTTGCTGGTCAGCGGATCGGCGCCGCCGATCCCGTCAATTTGCCGGGGATCAGGCGAGCCCATCACCGCCAGCAGCACCGCATCACGTCGCACCGGATCGGCAGGCAGATCGTCGGCCAGAAAACAGGCCGCTTTAGAGGTGCCGCCGCGCATCCATAGACAGGGGATTCCGCGTTGCGCCATTTATTCCTCCACCTCGTCTGCGCGGTCGTAATACCGCAGGCCCTTTTCCGCCAGACGCGGACGCATAGCGTAAATATCCAGCCCCAGCTCGCCATTGCGCATCCGCTCACGTTTCGCAAGCTCATTGCTCATGCGGGCTTCCGCTTTATGGAGCACATCACGGACCCGGGCGTGAGGCAGCACCACGACGCCATCGTCGTCGGCCACTACGACATCGCCCGGCTGTACAAGCTGACCTGCGCATATCACCGGGACGTTAACCGAACCGAGGCTCTCTTTCACCGTCCCCTGGGCATAAACCTGACGGGACCAGACGGCGAATCCCATTTCCCGCAACGTTTGCGAATCACGAATGCCGATATCGCCCACCAGCCCGACCACGCCGCGCGATTGGAGAGACGTCGCCAGTAGATCGCCGAAGAAGCCATCGCCGCACGGCGAGGTCGGGGCCACCACCAGAATATCGCCGGCGCGGCACTGCTCGACCGCCACATGAAACATCCAGTTGTCGCCAGGCGTCACCAGCACGGTTACCGCGTTGCCCGCCCGGCTGACGCCCTGCTGAATCGGACGGATTGCCGGTCCCATCAGCCCCTGACGATCCCAGGCTTCATGGAGCGTCGCCACCCCGGCCGCCTCACAGCGGCGCAAAACCGCCTCGTCATGGCGCGGCAGGTGGCGGATCACAAGGCCTTTTTTATTTAACAGGTTCATGCCAGGTTCTCCGTTACGCGGGGGAAGATGCTCTGGAAGGCTTCGCCGTGAACGATATCGCGCGCGGCCGTGATGCCGATATTGCGCTTGGCCTGCACCCCGCGCTGCAGCGCCACGCGGGTGTAGTATTCCCACAGATGCTCCTGACCCTGCATGCACTGAATGGCCTGATACTTTTTCTCCCAGACGGCGGTGATGTCCAGCAACACATCGGGTTTCCAGTTGCACTGCTCCGGCTGGTGCGGTTCGAAACAGTAAACCGGGGGAGCAGCGACAATTTTCTCGCCAGGGCGATAGCCTTCTGCCTGGGCGATAATCCGTGCTTCCTGCGCCAGATGGGAGGCCAGCGGATGATCGTAGTTATAGGGATCGTGCAGGGAGTGCGTCAGGACAAAGTGGGGCTGGATACGGCGATACACATCCGCCAGACGAAATAGCGTCTCTTTATCGGCGCGCAGCGGATAATCGCCGATATCAAAGAATTCGACGCTGGCGCCCAGGATCGCGGCGGCGGCCTGCGCCTCTTCGCGACGCACCTGCTTCACCGCCTCCTCGGTCATGTTGCCTTTACGCCACAGTTTGGCGGACTCGCCGCGCTCGCCAAAGGATAAACAGACCACATGGACCTGATAGCCCTGCAGGGCATGCAGCGCTATCGCACCGCCCGCGCGCCAGACGAAATCGGCCGAGTGGGCGCTGACGACAAGGGCACTTTTTTCGCTAACCGGATGAGACATGATGGCTTCCTCTGTTGTTTTTTTCAGCTTGTCATGTCCCGTCGTGGGGAGGTAATTCGTTAACTTGCGAAGGCTATGATTTTTATTTATGTTGTCGTCTCACTCACTTTTTCAGGCCTGACGAACAATGCTAAAGAGAAAGCACGATAAAATTATAAATATCATGCAGCTGCGCTTTTTCTGTCAGGTCGCGCTGCGCGGTAGCGTCTCACGCGCGGCCGATGACTTATTCCGCACGCAGTCAGCGATAACCCGGGCTATTCGCGATCTTGAAGCCGCGTTGAACGTCACGCTGTTCGAACGCCATTACAGCGGCATGGTGCCCACCGAGTATGGCAAGTGCATCCTGCCGCGCGCCAGGCGGGCGATTGACGACCTGCAGGCCATCCCGGCGCTGCTGCAGAAGCACCATACCCGCAGCAGCGGCCCGCTGGCGGACGCCGGCTGGCTGTTCAATACCCGCCGCTTAGCCATTTTTATTCAGCTCTATCACGTCAACCATACCCAAACCGTCGCGCAACAGTTGGGGATCACTCAGCCGGCGGTCAGTGCCGCGCTGAAGGTCCTGGAAAAAGGAGCGGATTCGGCGCTATTTCGCCGGACGCCAGAGGGGGTGCGTCCCACGCCTGCCGCGGAGCTACTCTATCCCCCGGTGAGCAGAGCGCTCAACGAGCTGGAAAACATCTGGAGCGATCTCGCTGCCCGTCGCGGGGTGCTGGAGGGCACCGTGCGCATTGGCGCCCTGCCGCTGAGCCGGACCCGGCTACTGCCCTCCGCCATCGCCGCCTTTCTGGCCCAGCACCCGGGCATCACCCTCATGACCAATGAAAGCCCGTATGAGTCGCTGGTCGCCGATATGCGGGCAGGTAATATCGATTTTATTATCGGCGCCCTGCGCCAGGATGAAGATCTCCCGGACCTCTGTAGCGAAGCGTTATTCGAAGAGGATATGTTGATTTTACTGCGTAATAACCACCCGCTGCTGCGCCATCCGGACCCGCGCAGCCAGCTGGCGACAGCGCAATGGGTGCTGCCGCGCGCCAACGCGCCGGCGCGCAATTTGCTGGATAAGGCGTTTGTCACCCTGGGGCTGCCGCTGCCCCAGCCGACGGTGGAGACCGGGGATGCGGCGATGGTGCGAGGATTGCTGCAGGGCTCCGACATGCTGGCGGCGGTCTCCGCCAGCCAGATGCGTTTTGAAACTGACAATGGGCTGCTCAGCGTGTTGCCGGTTCCCCTGCCCGATACCACCCGGCGTATCGGGCTGACGTTTCGCGCCGGCAGCCTGCCCTCCCCGGCGACGCAGGCGCTGTTGCGTTTTATTTATCAGCAGGTTCAGGACGGGGCCGTTTAACGTTTACCCGCCACCGAATAGGTTACCTGCTGGTTGCGCGTTTGCTGAAACGCCTCCAGCGTCTGCCCGCGCATCGCGGCGTAAATATGCAGGTTGGATACGCCGACCACCGCGCCCATTTTCTCCAGCAGGAAGAAGCTGGCGCCATACTGAATTAATCCCCGCCAGTCGCGCGCGTTGAGCAACTGCTGTTCCTCCTCACTCAGTCCGGCTTCGGCATAAAGCGACTGAGGCGACTGCAGAAAACGTTCGCGCCAGGCAGGCTCAATCAGCCGATGCAGGAAACGGTTAAGCCGCAAGCCATTCAGGCTGCGCTCGTGGGTAAAAGGATAGGTTCCCGGCAGTTTCTCCACCCCGGCCAGCTGCTGCGCCATATGCTGGCGATGGCGCGTCAGGGTATCGACGGGGGGCAGGCGCGCATTGTTCTCAAGGATCAGCGTGGCGATACCGGTCATCGACGGCAGGTAATAGTCGCGCCAGGTTTCGGTGACATTGGCTGATAGCGCGCCGCGCATCACCAGCCACATGATCACTTCGGACCCCTCCATCCCCCCCAGCTCGGCATATTCGCCAAGGGTCATTTCGGTAAGCTTTTCCGGGTCATTAACCAGCATATCAACAAACTGGGCATCCCAGTCGGGATTATTAAACCCGCAGCGCTCGCCATGAACCTGATGCGAGAGCCCGCCGGTCGCGACAATCGCCACATTGATATCTTCCGGGAAGCTTTCAATCGCCCGGCGCAGCGCCTGGCCGAGTTTGTAACAACGGCGCGCGCTTGGTACCGGAAATTGCAGCACGCCGATCTGTAACGGGATCACCGCCGTCGGCCACCCCTGCGCTTCATCCCAGGGCAACAGCGCCGAAAGCGGCGAGAAAAGGCCATGGTCGAGCTTTTTATCCATAAAGAACGACATATCAAACTCGTCGGCCATCAGGCTGGCGCCAATGTGCCTTGAGAGCGCCGCGTTGCCCTGGACCGGCGGCAGACAGCGCGGTCCGCCGCCTTCATCGGCAACGTCATATTGACTGTCGATTCCCAGCGTAAAAGTCGAATAGTGATCGAAGAAAAAGGCGGTCACATGGTCATTAAAGATGTACACCAGCGCATCCGGTTTTTTCTCCTCCAGCCAGCGCTGCAGCGGTTCGAAGCTCTGGAAGATCGGCGCCCACGCCGGATCCTGCTGTTTATGATGATCGACCGCGAAGCCGATAGTCGGGGTATGAGAGACGGCGATACCGCCGAGAATGTTAGCCATCAGATAACTCCACTTATCGGTGTTCGAGGGGGGATGACAAAGCGTCAAGTTCTGCCTCTGTGAGTCGAGGCTTAGCGTGATTCATACGGTGCAACAAAATACAGATCCCCGCCAGGCAGGCCGGCAGCGCAAGCACCAAAAAGATCGACGAGTGTCCCGGCACGGCCAGCATCAGCATCCCGCCCAGCGTGGAGCTGAGGATAGCCCCGGTACGGCCGATACCATGCATCCAGCTGACTCCGGTAGCGCGGATCTCGGTTTGATAATAGGCGGGCGAATAGGCCTGCAGACCGTTCTGCGCGCCGTTAATGCACATCCCGCTGATAAAAATCAGCACCGACAGCGCCGCCGAACCGAAATCCATCACCCCCTGGGACAACAGGCACAGACAGCCGAGGAAATAGGTTGCCGCAATCACGGCTTTCGCCGAAGCGCGATCCATCAGCATACCGACAAGGATCCCGCCCAGCGGGCCGCCGAGCTGGAACAAGCCGGTCATCATCGCCGCCTGCTGCAGCGACAGCCCGCCGGAGCGGAGAATGGTTGGCAGCCAGCCGTTCAGCAGGTAAATCACGAACAGCCCCATAAAATAGGTTAACCACAGCGCTATCGTGCCGCGGGCATAGCCATGCCGGAACAGCTGCGCCACTTTGCTGCTCCGCGTGATGGGCGGCGCATTCAGCTGGAAAACGGTTTCAGCCGTAAACTGGCCCCCAAGCCGGTTAAGCGCCCTGGCAATCTGCTCGCCCGGTAGTCGGCGCGCCACCATGTTCATCGCCGACTCTGGCAACATCACGATCATAAAGGGGAGCACCACGAGCGGCAGCACGCCGCCAAAAACCAGCGCCGAGTGCCAGCTGTAATGCGATAACAAACCGGCGGCGATAAAGCCGCCGAGGCCGGAACCCACGTTAAAACCGCTGTACATCAGGGTGATCATCACCCCTTTACGCCGCTCCGGCATATATTCCGCCACCAGCGTGACGCAGTTGGGCATTACGGCGCCAAGGCCAAGGCCGGTGAGAAAACGCATCAGCGCCAGCTGCGTCGGGCTTTGCGCCACGGCGCCGGCCAGGCTGAACAGCGCAAACAGCGCCACCGACCAGAGTAAAATTCGCTTTCGGCCGTAGCGGTCAGAAAGCGGACCCGCTACCAGGGCGCCAATGGCGACGCCGAACATGGCCGCCCCAAGAATCGGCCCCATTTCGGCCCGGCTGATGCCCCAGTCTTCGATGAGCGCCGGGGCGACAAAGCCCATCACCGCGGCGTCATACCCATCCAGCATAATGATGATGAAACAGAGCAGCAGCAGCACGTTCCATTGAAAGCGCGAGACCGGGCGGGTATCTATCCACGCTTTCACATCGACAACGTTCGTGTGATTCATAGGGTGACTTCCTCAAGCAGGCGGTACGAATGTTCTGGTTAGTGTTTTTTGAGTGGAACTTTCGTACTCAACTTAAGGCAGGTCGCGCAGGCTGTCCGGTTCGAAAATCCGGCGTCAGATATGAATTTTATTTATAATGTGAGGGATACGACAAAAACCAGCCAGCAAAAAACCCGCAGCCAACGGCGGCGGGTCAGGGCAAGAGCAGCGTTTAGTGCTTCGGAATAATTAAATCGCCGCGCAGCGGGCTGCCGCCCGGGTTGTCCGTTTTCTCGGTCAGCCAGTTGACGATCCGCGATGCCATCGCGTCCATGGAATATTCAATCGCCGGGATAGTCGGGATACCGGGCAGCTGTAACGATCCGGCGAGGCTAAACACCATGACATTTTGCGGAACGGCGCGGTTAAACGCCTGCAGCTGCGGCACCACGCGCTGCGCCTGCTGTTCATCGCTCACCAGCAGCGCGTTAAAGTTCAGCGTCGTGGCGTTATTGACCAGCTCCTGCACCGCCACCGACGGCGAGGTATTATCCAGAAACACCAGGTTGCGATTAAACGGCAAAAAGTTTTTTTCCAGCGCGTGCTTGTAGCCCAGCAGCACCTGGTCGGCAAAGCCGCTGCTCTGCGGATGAATCAGCGCAATCTGCCGTCTCCCCTGGCTAATCAGATAGTGACAGGCGGTTTCGGCGGCGAAAGCATGATCGAACTGAATACTGTTGTCGCCTTCGCTATCGAGGCAGTCCACCAGTACCACGTCCGGGCGGTTAATATTCAGAGGAAAACGCGCGCCGATGATTAGCACGTTATCGCACAGCCCGCAGGTCAACTCCTCCAGAGAGTTCATCACGCCGTGGCTGGTGTTGGCGAAGCGCAGCAGCAGGTGTTTCTGGTGCTGGCTGAGCTGTTTTTCCAGGGCGTAGAGATAGCTGGTGGTTTGGTTGATGTTGTCCTGGGCGCAGATGACGCCGATGCAGCCGGTGGACTGGCTGAGCAACGACTGGGCTATCATGTTTGGCCGGTAATTGAGCGCTTCCGCCGCCTGCAGCACCGCCTGACGACTGGCTTCCTTCACGCCACGTGAGCCGCTCAACACTCGCGACACCGTGGCTTTGGAAACCCCGGCAAGTCGTGAAACATCATTGATTGTCGACATCATTTTCCCCTGCGCGGGCGCCGCGTCCCGCCAAAATCCTGTAAACCTGAATCGCTTCAATTATGACCAGCGCAGTATATCCATTTCGCCATTTGTTTGGAAACCGATTTTCCATTTCAGCGCAAAACATCGCCAAATCGACAGAATAATGTGAGCGAAATCCAATAAATCCGCCCTATAAGCAGGAGATCTTGACCACTATCACAGTTCTGCTTTTTATAAATGGAAACCGGTTTCCGTCTGATATCAAATCACCCACGCAATAACTTTTTACATTTTGAGGATGGTCGTCGATGTACAAGATTATGCTGTGCTGCTCTGCCGGGATGTCCACCAGTCTGCTGGTCAGAAAGATGGTTGAGGCGGCGAATGAACGTGACCTGCCGGTGCAGATTGACGCCTATGGCGTTTCCGAATTTGACATGCAGTTTCCGCAGTATCAGGTGGTGTTGCTTGGCCCCCAGGTGAAATACATGTTGAAAACCCTGTCTGACAAAGCGGCTTCCCTGAACATTCCCGTTCAGCCCATCGATACGATGGACTACGGTATGCAGCGGGGAGACAACGTCCTGAATTATGCTCTGTCGCTGATCCCAGCGGCGCACTGAGAGGTGTTGAAATGAGTTCTCTGTATCAGTCCATGATTGCCGTGATCGAGCAATCTATTACTCCGCTGGCAGGACGCCTTGGGCAGCAGAAATACGTTATCGCTATCCGCGATGGCTTCACTGCCGCCTTGCCGTTTATGATCATCGGCTCTTTCATGCTGGTATTTATCTTTCCGCCGTTTTCACCCGATACCACCAACGGCTTTGCCCGCGGCTGGCTTGATTTCTCCCAGCACTACCGCGAACAGCTGATGCTGCCGTTTAACCTCAGCATGGGCGTGATGACCTTCTTTATCTCGGTCGGCATTGGCGCCAGCCTCGGTCGTCAGTTTCAGCTCGATCCGGTGATGTCCGGTCTGCTGGCGTTTATGGCTTTCCTGCTGGTCGCCGCGCCCTATGCCGATGGCAAAATTTCCACTCAGTATCTGTCCGGTCAGGGCATTTTCACCGCGCTGATCACCGCCATCTACTCCACCCGCGTTTACGCGTGGCTGAAGCAAAACAACATTACGATTCGTCTGCCGAAAGAGGTCCCCACCGGCGTCGCCCGTTCGTTTGAAATCTTGATCCCGGTGCTGGTGGTTATTGCGACTCTGCATCCGCTGAATCTGTTTATCGAAGCGCAGACCGGGATGATCCTGCCGCAGGCGATCATGCATCTGCTGGAGCCGCTGGTTTCCGCCTCCGACTCGCTGCCGGCGATTTTGCTCTCTGTTCTGATGTGCCAGATTTTCTGGTTCGCCGGTATCCACGGCTCGCTGATTGTTACCGGCATTATGAACCCGTTCTGGATGGCCAACCTGTCGGCAAACCAGGCGGCGCTGGCGGCTGGCACGGTACTGCCGCACGTCTACCTGCAGGGCTTCTGGGATCACTATCTGCTGATTGGCGGCGTCGGTTCTACCCTGCCGCTGGCCTTCCTGCTGCTGCGTAGCCGGGCCACCCATCTGCGCACCATCGGCAAGATGGGCATCGTGCCGAGCTTCTTTAATATCAACGAGCCGATTCTGTTCGGGGCGCCGATCATCATGAACCCGATGATGTTTATCCCCTTCGTCTGCGTACCGATGGTCAACGCGGTGCTGGCTTACGGCGCGACGCGTCTTGGCTGGCTGAGCCAGGTGGTGTCGCTGACGCCGTGGACTACGCCGGCCCCAATTGGCGCGTCGTGGGCGGCTAACTGGACCCTGAGCCCGGTGGTGATGTGTCTCATCTGCATGGTGATGTCGGCGGTCATTTATCTGCCGTTCCTGCGCGCTTATGAACGTTCCTTAATGAAAACCGAAGTTGAGAAAGCCAAAAATAGCGTTCCGGTAGCAGAAACCGTTAGCTAATCCCTCTCCTTCCGGAGAGATAATAAGATGACAGCGTAATAATGCAGAAAATGGACTTTCACTGCATTATTAAATAATAAATACCTCAGGAATACACATGATTGAATTAGAAGATGCGGTAATGGAAATTATCGTTAATGCGGGACAGTCACGCTCATTATGTTTTGAAGCGCTGCATGCGGCCCGAATCGGAAATATCGACGAAGCGCGCTTACTCTTAAACGAGGCCGACGGCTACGCCCGCCGGGCGCATCAGATGCAAACCCAGCTCATCGGGCAGGATGCCGGTGAAGCGCGTCAGCCCATGACGCTGATTATGGTACATGCCCAGGATCATTTGATGAATTCGCTGCTGGCCCGCGAGTTCTCAGAAGAATTAATCCATCTGTACCAGCGTTAATTAATATGGAATAACGTTAGCGAGAATATTATTCTCCGGCGTCGCTGTACCCTAAAAAACAAATCAGCTTATTTTGGCTATTTATTCTAGCCAGAATGGGATGGTTATTATCTGAAATATATTAATTATTAAAGCGAGATAACCATGAATACTGTAAAAAAACTGCCTTTAGCCATGGCGGTGGTCGCCGCGCTGTGCCCAATTTCTGTCATGGCGCAAGAATTTACGCAGGAACAGATCGATGCCATCGTCGCCAAAGCCGTTGATAAAGCGCTGGCCGACCGCCAGGCAAAAATCGACGCCGCGGCCAACAAAAAGGTCGACGTGATTACTAACCCGGAAACCACCGCCGCCTCGCCGGATATGGCCATTCCGTTCGGCCTCAAGTTCAGCGGCTACGCCCGCTATGGCGCCCACT
>SKEY01000330.1_pt1 | contig 80483 bp, 63 predicted proteins | sample 4843871 | NCBI WGS metagenome assembly SKEY01 (sample SAMN11008797, study PRJNA524170) | human gut metagenome | biome: Human fecal sample; material: Feces; isolation source: fecal sample from pouch patient p36 | host: Homo sapiens | place: Israel: Tel-Aviv | collected 2016-12-04
CGGTAATGCGGAGGCTTATTTGGCATGCCCAAAATCAGTAAAACCTGGAACTAAACATAAAAAGGGCCCTTTTCATAGAATTGGGGCGGGATTTTACAAATCCCACCCCAACTATTGACAAAGAGCCTTATTAATCCCTGTATCCGTCCGGGTTCATGGACTGCCATTTCCAGGAATCAGCACACATTTCCTCGATTCCCTTTTCAGCAACCCAGCCCAGTTCCTTCTTTGCCTTGGCGCAATCAGAGTAACATACGGCCACATCCCCGTCCCTGCGCGGCTTGATTTCATACTTCAGTGTCTTACCGCAGGCTTTCTCATATGCATGAAGCACATCCAGCACACTGTATCCAACGCCTGTTCCCAGGTTGTAGATGCTGACGCCCTCCCTGTCAGTAAGCTTCTTCACAGCCTTTACATGGCCCTTTGCCAGGTCAACCACATGGATGTAATCACGCACACCAGTGCCATCGGGGGTATCATAGTCGTTACCGAATACATTCAGGTATTCAAGTTTCCCAACAGCAACCTGCGCAATATAGGGAACCAGGTTGTTGGGGATTCCCTTGGGGTCTTCCCCAATCAGGCCGCTTTCATGGGCGCCGATGGGATTGAAATAGCGCAGAAGCACCACATTCCACCCGGCATCCGCTGTATGTAAGTCCGTAAGGATCTGCTCCAGCATGCCTTTGGTACGTCCGTATGGATTGGTAATCTCACCCTTGGGGCAGTTCTCGGTAATGGGTATCTCAGCAGGGTCGCCGTATACGGTTGCGGAGGAACTGAACACGATATCCTTTACCCCATGCTTCCTCATCTCATCACAGAGGATCAGGGTCCCTGTTATATTATTATGATAGTATTCAAGAGGCTTATGCACGGACTCCCCCACTGCCTTAAGTCCTGCAAAATGAATGACGGACTCTATTGTTTCCTTATCAAACACGTCCTTTAGCGCAGGCTGGTCTAACAGGTCCACCTCATAGAACTTAACCTTCTTACCTGTAATCTGCTCCACTCTCTGAAGCGCCTTCTCACTGGAATTGTAAAGGTTGTCTACTACTACTACATCATAACCTGCATTTAAAAGCTCCACACAGGTGTGGCTTCCGATATAACCGGCGCCTCCAGTCACTAAAATCGCCATTGTTTTTCCTCCTTCATGAACACTTGGTTGCAGCAAGAAAGGCAGAACAGGTACTGAACCGCCGGTTCTGCCTGCTATGAATAGTATAAGGGCATTGCTTCGATAAAACAATGCACAATTCTTCTATCTTTTTATAATATTTTTCGAATTTCAGCTTTCAGGCTTAAAATGCGCAGGACCGATGCATCCAGACAATCCAGCGGTATTTCCCCATTCCCGGCCCCTTCCACCACAGCTTCGTAGGCAGACGGAAAATCCGCCGGCATCAGAAGCATGTCCACACCAGCCTGCAGCGCCATCACCGCCGCCTGACCGGAGGGGTAGTGGTCTTCAATGGCCCCCATGTTCAATGCGTCCGTGATGATGATGCCTTCATATCCCATCCTGTCCCTGAGATATCCCTGGATTACCTGGCCCGAAAGGGAACAGGGAAGGTCCCCGCCTGTGATTGCAGGCAGCGAGATATGACCTGCCATGATAAAAGGCACCTGGTTCCCCACCATGGCATAAAATGGTTTCAACTCAGCCTCCTCAAGCTCTTCCCATGTTTTATCCGCATATGCAAACCCTTCATGGCTGTCCCCCTTTGTGGCTCCATGTCCAGGAAAATGTTTTGGCGCCCCATAAACCCCCTGTTCCCAAAGCCCCTCAAGGTATGCCAGGGACATCTCTGTAACCAGCTGGGGATCCCGGCCAAAGGAGCGCGTCTTTACCACTGTATTGTCCGGGTTGGTCAGAACATCCGCGTCCGGTGCAAAATCCAGATTCAATCCATATTCATGAAGATATGCACCAATGGTACTGCCCGCCCCATATGCCTGAACACGGTCCCCAGACGCACCGATTACAGCCATGGACGGCACCTGCGCTACCCGGAAGCCATCATGCTTCCCAATCCTGGCAATATCCCCTCCCTCTTCATCAATGGAGAGGAACAGCGGTATCCCGATCTCCTCCATAGCCATCTTCTGGGTATCTCCGGTCATTGTCTTTAACTGTCCGGCATCCTCCAGATTATTGGAAAAATAGATAAGGCCTCCAACCGGATACTGTCTCAGCGCTTCCCTGGTCACCTCCCCGGCCTGGGTAACCTGGCCGCAGCCTGTAAGCTGTTCCGGCGTGATGATGAATAGCTGCGCCGCCTTTTCCTCCAGGGACATGCCCTCCAGCTGTTTCCTTGCCCATTCCTCCTGGCTGCTTATTCCGCCTATTCTTATGCCTCCCCCATCATCCCCGTCTCCCATCCCATATTCCCTGTCTTTCTCCTTATCGTTCCTGTCTTTTGCCCCATATTTCCGGTCTTTCTCCTTATCGTTCCCATCTTTTGCCTCATCACTCCTGCCTTTTGCCTCATCACTCCTGGTTTCCCCCCCATTTATCCCTGCCTGCGGTCCACGGCTTCCATTTCCCCTGACTGGAAGCCGGTCTGCGGAGTAAAGGGCCGCCACAAGTAACAATGTAACCGCAGCCACCCCGGCCAGACGGTTTTTCCACACTTTTTTGCTGTCTTTTCTTCCAGAACGCCCTTTTCCCATGAACTGCTTGTCTCCTTTTGCCTTCTTAATCAAGATGCCGGCTTTATTTTATATAGTATAAATGATTCAGCCCCTCAGGGTAAAGGGGGAATTCACGACAAAAGACAGCATAAAACAGCATCGGAACCATAATCAGTCCCGATGCTCCGTATTTTCCAACCTTCATTGCTTATCCATGTCTTGAAAACTCCGCCCGTATCTTCTCAATCGCCTTCTTCTCAATCCGGCTCACATAGGAGCGGGAAATGCCCAGATTGCCTGCAATCTCCCGCTGGGTATGTTCCTTGCCCCTGTACAGCCCGTAACGCATTCCCAATACGGTTTTTTCTGTCTCCGTCAGACAGGATTCAAAGGCCTCATACAGTTCTTTCACATCCTGCTTCAGTATCATGGTATCCAAAGTTTCTTTATTGTCCATCTCGATGACATCTACCAGGCTCACGGTCTCGCCGTCCTTGTCTACCCCGATGGGCTCAAAAAGCGATACTTCTTTGGAAAATTTCTTGCTGGCACGAAGGAGCATCAGTATTTCATTTTCCACGCATCTGGCTGCATAGGTGGCCAGTCGCGATCCTTTATCGGCATTAAACGTATTCACGGCCTTGATAAGGCCGATGGTCCCAACAGACAGCAGGTCCTCCATATCATAATCAGAGCCCTGGTACTTCTTTACCACATGGGCTACCAGACGCATATTATGCTCAATCAGCATATCCCTTGCTGACTGGTCGCCCTCTTTGCAGCGCTCCAGATACTCTTTTTCCTCTCCTGCTGATAATGGTTTTGGAAAAGTCTTCAAAGAAAGCCACCCTGCACATTCTTAATTTCATTCTATGCGAGGGCAGCTTGCCAAGTGCTTTTACAATTTTTTCGAGGCTTATACTATTTTACGACAAACATGTCTTTATACTTTTTCCGGTCCAGACTGTGGTTGTACACCAGCGCTTCATAGTCCAGGACCATGTCCTGGTACGGGCAGCGCTCCGACTCAGCCTTGGGCCAGTAATAATAATTGCCTTCCCTGTCATAACAGCCAAGGAAATGCACCACTGGCAGGACTTCCTCCAGCTGGAGAAGGAAACGGTTATATGGCGTCATGTCCAGGTTTGCTCTTTTCAATACCTCCGTGGAAAGGTAGACGGCGCCCAGTTTCCCCATGTCCTCAGAAGGCATGTCATAATTGGTCCAGATAATGAAAGGCGTCTCATACCACATCAGACGGTCCTGGACCGGCACCTGGCTGCTGGGCATGCCCGCGATGGCGTCATAGAACTCATCCTCCACGCTGGGCTGATGGTCGCCAAACATGACAATCATGGTTGGTTCATCCACCTGGGAAAAATATTCCAGCAGATACTGGAATGCCTCGTCTGATTTTTTCATCAGGGACAGATACTGGTCCGTCTTGGGGTATTGGCCCTCATATTTACCGGTAAGCCATACCTCCTGTTGGAAATTATCATATTCGCCTTCATAGCCCCCATGGTTCTGCATGGTGACATTGAAGATGAACAGCCTGTCATCTGGTGATTCCTTGCCCTCCACCACATCAATCAGCCTGTCATAATCCGCCTTATCGCTGACATAATTGCGCAGCTGTTCACTTTCCTCATAAAATTCCTCATCCAGGAATTCATCAAACCCCATATTCTGGTAACACTCCACACGGTTCCAGTTCTCCCCAGGATAAGGATGCATGGCCACCGCAGAATAGCCCTGGGACTTTAATGTGCTTACCAGGGAATAGGTATCAGGCTTTACATTAAATTGGTATGCAATGGAATTGGCAGGCAGAAGGGCCATGGAATCCCCTGTAAGGAACTCGTACTCCGAATTGCTTGTCATGGAACCGAACACAGGCACGGTCAGGCTGCCCTTCACCGTATTCTCCTTAAGGCTGTTAATGAATGGGAAATACTCCACATTCGTGGTAAAATCCCCTGCCGTCCTAAGGTCTGACAGACTTTCATTCATGATACATATCAGGTTCACAGGCGTGATATCCCCGCTATTGTCAGTCTGTACATTGTCCAGGGATGCCAGCTGCACCTGCCCTTCTTCCTCCAGACGGCCATGAATCTCCTTCAGCCGCGCGGTGCTGTAGCCATGGGGCGGCTTCTTAACCACATACTGCATGGAAACCGCAGTGGACAGCACATATCCATATTCCTTATAGGAGTCATTGACCTCCCACATATTGATGCCCCATCCATGCCCCGGCACCAGGGAAATAAAAAACCACGCAGCAAAACTGCCTGTGAGGGCAGCCACCGCACCTCCAGCCGCCAGACGCTGTCTCCATCCCCTGACCCGCCGCGGGGCAAACCACAGGCCTGCGTTCATCAGCACAACTGCCATGCACGCAAGCTTCATTTCATGCGAAACCACGAAGGCATAATTCCCCGCCACCGTGGCCGCGGTCTTGAAAGCCATCACATCCCAAAGCATGATGGGCCTTCCCCTGAACTCCACCACAAACGCCTCTGCCATGGATATGATAAGCAGTGCCGCGGAAATAACAGGAACAGCAATCCGGCTGGTCCCGCTGACAGCAAAAGCGGCAAGATAAAGCACATACATCCATGCGATATTCCACACCGCCATATCACCAGGAACCGTGGCCAGATTACCTGTCACATATTCAAACAGGACATACGATACACAGGGTACCAGTATGAGGCACACGGTTCCAAACACATTCCATATGGTTTTTATATATTGTTGCAGATTTTCCTTTGTCACCAATCCCGTCCCTCTGCAGCGTTTGCCCGATTTTCAGGGCATGTCCCACTCGCTGCATTCCTCTCTGACTGAGTCTTTTTCAGTGCGGCTCTTTCGGAGGCATCTCTTTCCAACATGCCTCTTTCCAACATGTCTCTTTCCAATGCATGTCTTCCGAACGCATCTCTTCCAAACACATGTCTTCCAAGTACATCCCTTCCGAACGCATCTCTTCCAAACACATGTCTTCCAAGTACATCCCTTCCGAACACATCTCTTCCAAACACATGTCTTCCAAGTACATCCCTTCCGAATGCATCCCTTCCAAACACATCCCTTTCAAATGCATCCCTTCCCCGCACGTCTTCATTAACAAACATATCCTAGCACAAACATTTTTCAGGTTCAAGAGACAAATGCTTCCATTGGGACGAATTCACAAAAGCTTCACATTTCCGGAACGGTCTTGATATCCCCACGCCGCAGCCACAATCCTCCGGCTACAGCTACAACCGAATCTCCCTTCCATTCCAACTACAACCGGATACAATACTTCCCGGTAACAATCCTCCTGTAAAACACAACCGTCAGCACAGTAGCCGCAATCCATCCAAAAGGCCAGGCCATCCAGATACCCATGCTGCCAAAGTATCCTGTGAGGATATTGGCCACGATGATGCGCAGGATCAAATCCGGCACCGTGGCCAGCACAAAGTATGCCATTGCCCCGGAACCCCTGATAATCCCATCCGTCATAAGCTTGATGGATATCATGAAGTACATGGGGCTTACAATGCGCAGGAAGCCCACGCCGGAGCGGATTGCCTCCTCACTCCCGTCCCCCAGGAACAGTCCCATCATCTGTCTGCTGAAGCCAAAGTACAGGACAAAGAAGGGAATGGTCGCAAGGATGGACAGCCTGACACCTGTCTTAAAGCCAAGGGAAAGCCGCTCCTTTTTACCGGCTCCCAGGTTCTGGGCCGTGTAGCTGGACAGGCAGCCGCCTAAGGACATGAAGGCGTTGATTGCAAATGTATTCAGTTTGATTGCGCCGGAATAGCCCGCTATGACGGCGGAGCCGTAACGGTTCACGATTTCCTGGACAAACATGTTCCCAACGGAAAGCACGCTCTGCTGCATGATGCTGGGGACAGCGATGGCAGCAATCTGGGACAGCAGCAAAAGGTCAAAAAGCACCACCTTCCGGCTGGTCTTTATCCCCTTAAGCCTCAGGGCCAGGGTGACAAGGGCCAGTCCGGCCGATATGCCCTGGGCAATGAAGGTGGCCCATGCAACGCCTGCCACGCCCCAGTGGAACCCTGCAACGAACCAGTAATCCAGCAGGATATTGCCGATGGACGAGCCGATCAGGAAGTACAGGGGCGTCCTGGAGTCCCCCAAAGCAGTGAAAATCCCGGTACACACATTGTAAAGAAACAGAAAGGTAAGGCCGAACACATAAATCTTCAGGTACAGTTCCCCATCCCCGAATATATTGGATGGCGTATGTATCAGACGCATCATGCTGCCGCAGTACACATATCCCAGCGCGGTGAGGATCAGACTCATGATGCCGCAGGCAATGAATGCGGTGTAGACAGCGGATTTCATTTTCCCAATGTCCCTTGCGCCAAAAAGCCGGGATACCACCACGGACGCGCCCAGGTTGCTGCCCACTGCAAATGCCATGAAAATCACCGTGATGGGATAGGAAGCCCCCACGGCCGCCAGCGCGTCCTCCCCGGCAAACCGTCCGGCAATGCTGCTGTCCGCAATGTTGTAAAGCTGCTGGAACATGACGCTTACAAACATGGGCAACACAAACCGCCACAATGTATTTTTAGGATGTCCCACTGTTAAGTCCGTTATCATACAACACATCTCCTCATTCAAGACACTTGCTTCATTATACCCCTGTGCATGGATGAAGGCAACTGTTTTTATACAAGGGAAAAGGCATGGAAAAAGGCCGGAAGTCCTGAAACTTAAGCCTTCCCGCCTTTTCCCTGTATACCAGAAAATGTCTGTAAACGATTAGTGGTGGAACAATCTGATTCCTGTGAATGCCATGACCATGCCGTACTGGTTGCAGGTTTCAATTACCTGGTCATCCCGCACGGAACCTCCTGGCTGGGCCACGTACTTCACGCCGCTTTTATAAGCCCTGTCAATGTTATCGCCAAATGGGAAGAAAGCGTCCGAGCCAAGGGACACGCCGGACATGGTATCCAGCCAGGCCCTCTTCTCCTCCCTGGTGAACACGGGCGGTTTTACCTTAAATGTCTTTTCCCATCTGCCGTCGGCCAGCACATCCATGTAATCCTCACCGATATAAACATCGATTGCATTGTCCCTGTCCGCACGTCTGATGCTGTCCACAAAGGGAAGGTTAAGGACCTGTGGGGCCTGGCGCAGATACCAGTTGTCGGCCTTGCTGCCGGCCAGGCGGGTACAGTGTACCCTGGACTGCTGTCCGGCGCCAATGCCAATGGCCTGTCCGTTTTTTACGTAGCAGACAGAGTTGGACTGGGTGTATTTGAGGGTAATCAATGAAATCATAAGGTCAACCTTGGCCTGTTCCGTCAGCTCCCGGTTCTCTGTCACGATATCCTGAAGGAGCTCCTTGTTAATCTCCAGGTTATTGTGGCCCTGCTCAAAGGTAACGCCGAATATCTGCTTGCGCTCAATGGCAGCCGGTTCATAATCCGGGTCAATCTGGATGACATTATAATTGCCGTTCTTCTTGGACCTGAGGATTTCCAGGGCTTCCGGCTCATATCCAGGAGCAATGACGCCGTCTGACACCTCCCTCTTGATGATTCTGGCCGTAGCCGTGTCACACACATCGGACAGGGAAATGAAATCGCCAAATGAAGACATCCTGTCAGCGCCCCTTGCCCTTGCATAGGCGCTGGCCAGGGGTGACAGTTCCCCCATGTCATCCACCCAGTATATTTTCTTCAATACATCATCCAATGGCAGGCCCACTGCGGCCCCTGCCGGTGAGACATGTTTAAAGGAAGCAGCCGCAGGAAGCCCGGTTGCCTTCTTAAGTTCCTTCACCAGCTGCCAGCCGTTTAACGCGTCCATGAAGTTGATATAGCCCGGCCTGCCGCTGAGGACAGTGATGGGAAGCTCCTTATCCCCTTCCATAAAGATTCTGGATGGTTTCTGATTGGGGTTACAGCCATACTTCAGTTCCAGTTCTTTCATAACAAATCCCTCTCTCTTTTTATTTGTTCTTATTAACAATCCTTGTCTCATAGGTTCCTGATGCTATATCAATGAAGCGGACAAACAGGGATACCTTGTTATCCTCATTCAGGCTGTTCCATACCATGTCCGTAAATCCGTCAATGGTGCCGGATATGCCCACCGGCTTTGGTTCGCCCTCAAAACTTGGAAGGGGGTTCCCGTCATGCATATAGGTATGGATGAAACGCCCTTCCCCCGGAGCCGGGTTCTCATAGGCGTATGTAAAACGCAGGCATGAGTCAGGATTTCCATGATTGCTCTTTAATATGGACATGGCATAATTATAGCCGCTGTTTTCAATGTGCATGATACCGGAAATACGCGGTGTGTAATTGGGGGCATCCGGTTCAAACTCCCTGGACCTTAAGGACTGCTCAAAGGTCATCTGATGGTCCATCCCTTCGTAGACCGTATCGGTCTGGTCGCCGTTGGTCACAATTGTCTTATTGCCAAGAACCCTCACAGGAGCATAAATAATGAGGCTGGGGTCCTCCAGCTTTGCCGGGTCAAATGCCTGGGTGCGGATGCCCTGTCCGTCCTCCACGAACACGCGGTTGCGGCTGTTGGCGCTCCTTCCCATGATGAAATAGGCGGTCACTGCCTTGGTCCCGTCCTCAGAACGTCCTATGACAATTCCACGTCCGGGATATGCATTGCTTCTCAATTCCTGTTCCAGCGACATCTGCTTCATAGTGTTTCCTCCATTTGCTGTGATTGTTTATTCCTCTGTAAATATAAAAAGAGCCGGCCCGCCGGGCACGCTAAAAACACACGTGCCCAGGCGGTCGGCCAAATCTCCGTAATACGGTCCGCGTGCTCCCTGTGGTTCATCCACTATCCGCCAGTCACACGCCCTGTTATTACTATATATCATTTATTCTAATATTGCAATAGTTTATTAGAAGTTTTACTACTGAATTATCCAATCAGTCATTGCGGATGGCTGCCAGCGGGCTCAGCTTCATAGCCCTCATGGCCGGCATGAATCCTGCCGCCATGCCCACAAAGATGGCAAACCCAATGGCGGATACGGAAAGCCAGGGCGGAATCCTGGAAAGGTTGCCCACCAGCCCATTGGTTTCTTCCAGACTGACAAACTTATTGATGATGCCTGAAATCCCGTAACTCAGGCCGATGCCGATCACGCCTCCCATGAATCCGATAAAACCGGACTCAATAAGGAACATGTTGCGGATGTTGCCCATGTCGCAGCCCAGGACCTTCATGACGCCGATTTCCTTTGTCCGTTCATAGATGGACATCATCATGGTGTTGGCGATGCCGATGGCCGCCACAAACAGGGACACGGCGCCGATTCCGCCAAGTACTGCCTGTATCATCTGGGACTGCTGCTTGGAACTTTCCATCCAGTCCATCCTGCTGCTCACCTGAAAGCCCATATCAGCCACCTGGGCCTGGACATCCTTTACATATTCCATATCGTCCACATAAATCTGCGCCCGGCTGTATACCAGGTAGGGCAGCGCTTTTCCCTTTTTGTTGGTGGGCTGTCCCGGGATGACGGTTCCCTTCTTGAAGGCCTTGCGGAGCTGTGCCTTCAGTCCGTCTATATCGGTAAACACACCATAGGAATACGTGCCGTAATCCTGTGGGCCACCCTCCACCAGCCCGATTCCGTCCATCATATACTTCTTGGGAGGCTTGACCCGGGTCTGGCTGTCATCTGAATCGCCAAAACTGCCCGAATTGTTCCTGGACTGGAAGTATGCATCCATATCAAAGATTATGAAAAGGGGCTTGTTAAGGAAGTCCACGTCCGGAAGTTCTCCGGTATCCCAGTATCCCCTTCCGGTCTTGGAATTATAAAAATCCTGCTGTACCGTATTGCCAAAAACCAGCCCTGTCTCCCCCGGTCCCGGCAGGCGGCCTTCTCCCAGAGGAATCTGTTCCAGGAACTTCTGTCCCACTCCCCTCAGGGTCATGTACTGCGCCTCATAGGCGCCCTGGCGGATGACCACGTTCATGTCCAGGATGGGCGAGACACCGGACACATGGTTCAGGCGTCCGAATTTCTCCATCACCTCATCCGTAATATAGGTGGGGTCTGATGACTTGCCGCTGCCGCCGCCTCCCACCATGACGGCCCCGCCGCCGTAATATGAACCGCCGGAACCGCCATACACATCAATGGTGGTCAGGCTTCCCCAGGAGGACAGCTGCTCCATGAACATCTGGTCCAGGCCGATTCCCAGGGATACCATTACCACGATGGAGGCAGTGCCGATGATGACCCCCAGCACGGTAAGGACCGTCCTGAGTTTCCTCCGTCTTAAATTGTTAATGCTCATGATCAGAAGATCAGGAAATCTCATCGTCCACATCCTCTTCCCTGGCTGCCTTGCGTTTCTTCTTAATAACCATGGCAACAGCTGCAATAACAGCCACTGCCGCCACTGCTCCGGCAATCACCAGAACTTTATACTTACCCCAGAAGGAAGGCGGCTCTGCCTCCACGTCCATGGCGCCCGCCTCCATACCGGCATCCATGCCAAAGGGATCTTCCATCTCCTCTGTCACAAAGAGGGTCAGTTCCTTTTCCACAGGCTCTGCGGCCACGCCGTTTTCATCTTCATAGGTAATCGTTATCTTTATGGTCCCGTCATCCATGGTGGGTGCCACGCCCGTTAGCATGATGTCCACATTGCCCGTGTCGCCCGGTTTGATATTGCCCACATAAGCATCCGTGGTTTTAATGGAATCCCCTTCAAATGCAGCCGTCACATTATAAAGGATGACTTTTCCCGTGTTATTAATGCCAAACATCACATTGGACTCAGAGCCAACCGTCATGGTGTCCGGCATCACGTCTATGGTACTGGTGCTCAGCTTGGCGTACTGCTTCACCGGGATGTCCACCACGATACTTTCTTCCGCGTTCTTAAACTCAGGGCTGTCATATTTTTCCTTGATGGTGATTGCATAGGAGCGCTGGTCCACGCCTGCCCGGGCCGTGAACCTGACCCGCACCTCCGTGCTCTGTCCCGAACCCAGGTCATTGACCACCATGGAGGAGGACCCTGACTTGGTTGTGAATACCGCGCTGTCCGATACCTTTTCAGATTCCAGGTTAAACAGGATATTGCTGGCAGGAACCGAGGTGGACGCATTCTTCATGTTCAGCACCAGTTCGAATTCATTGCCGGCATAGACCTGCTCAGGAACCGTATAATAGCTGTCCACGATGAGTCTTGCCCTGGTCCTGTCATTAGCGTCAAAATCGCCCAGATTGTCCTCTTTGTCCTTGGACACGATATGTACGTAAAAGGTCCCCTCTTCCGTGTGCAGGTCGCCTTCCGAACTCAGGCGGAAGGTAATGGTATACTTTATGGGATAATAGCCGGTATAGGAGTCCTTGCGTATGGCCATGCTGTACGGGGCCGAAACGGTTTCACCTGACTGCACCCGCTCAAAGGTCCTGTCATAGTTGCCGTCATTGATTTCAAATGGGAACTTGGTGTCATCCTCTGACAGCTGCATGCTGATGGTTACATCCTGGGCCGTGGTATTGCGCTTGTTGCGGAAATTAACCGTATAGTCCATCACATTGGGATACACGCCCCGGGGGGTTGCCTGATTCTCTCCGATGACAAAGTAATTGCCTTCTTTTTTATCCTCCTCATCGTCTGTCCCGGATGATGTGTCCGTTGAAATCCAGATATTGATATAGTCGATATCCGTACCGCCGTCCCACTCCAGAAGTATGGGGATGCTGTAATAACCCTGCTGTGCGTCCCTGCGCACATTGGCCGACAGGGATACGCTCTTAATATTGCCCTTCTTGATATTGCCCACATTCTTAGCCAGGAACGTGGTTTCCATGATTTCAAAGGGATAGTAGTCAACCGTATAATCCCCGTTGCCACGCTCTTCAATCTGCTGGAAGTCATTGGTCTGAAGAAGGCTTATCTTCAGGTTGTCCATATCCTCATCCGTGGCCCTTACCCGGAAGGAAATGGACATGGACTTGCCAATCCTTCCCCTTGGCGCCTTGGTTGTGGAAATATAATCATTGTCACTGGCGTTGGTGTTATAGCCCAGCTGATAGCTGCTGGCCATCACGCCGGCCGGACGTGCCCCGGCCATCAGGAATACCATTGATACCAGTATAAGACCTTTACGAATTTTCATTGGTTTCATTCTCACATACTCCCTTTTCTATATGGGTCTCCTCAGCCAGCCTGCCGCCGGTCTCTATGCCCACGATTTTCCCATCCACGATCCGGATCCTCCGGTCCGCATAGGAAGCCAGGTTGTTGTCATGTGTAACCATGACCAGCGTCTGCCCCTGCTCCCTGACAATCTTCTGCATCAGCCGCAGCACCTCCATGGTGGTCCTGGAATCCAGGTTTCCCGTTGGCTCGTCCGCAAATATGATCTGCGGGTTCACCACCAGGGCCCTTGCTATACCCACCCTCTGCTGCTGTCCGCCTGACATCTGGTTTGGCATATGCCTTGCCTGGTCCCCCACGCCTACCAGGTCCATGAACTTCCTGGCCTGCTTCAGCCTGTTCCGTTTTGACACACCCCTAAACGAAAGGGGAAGGGCCACATTCTCAACTGCATTCATGGTGTTCAGCAGATTGTAGGACTGGAAAATGAATCCTACCTTTTCACGGCGGAAGGTCACCAGCTGCTTTTCCGTCATCTTTTCTATATGAGTGCTGCCTATCTCTATCTCGCCCTTGGTAGGCTTCTCAAGACCGGCCAGCATGTTTAAAAGTGTCGACTTGCCAGATCCGGAGGTTCCCACAATCGCCACGAACTCCCCCTTATATATCTCAAAATCCACACCGTCAAGGGCACGGACCTTCATCTCACCCACACGGTAAATCTTGTACAGGTTCTTCACGCTTATGGCCACTTTCCTGCTGTCCGCTGCCGTCAATGCCTCTGCCGCCTCCTGCTTTCCCGTCACCGGCAGTTCCCTTTTATCCGCTTCTGCCGTACCTGTCTGTCCTGCCAAAGCAATGCTCCTTTCCTGCATATTCCTGTGCTATAGTGTACATTTCCCTATTTTTGTACAGTATAGCACAGGCTCAAGTTCCTGTTCTTCTGTATTTTCCTTAAAGTTCCTTAATAATTCCTTACACGGGCCCATGTCCCCATGCCTCCCGGTCACATTTCCATGGAATTCCCTGCTGTGACAGTATATCATAAAATTTTAAAAAAGCCACGAAAAATTACTTGACTTATATTGCATTCTATGTAAGAATATGACGAGGCACAAATCAGTGCCATATCTGGCAGGTTCCGGCTATCGCACTGGTAGGGTGCGAAGTATTTCCCAAAATCAAGATTTTAATAAATTCATAAAGGCAAAGGAGAATCCCATGAGACATTTATTGAATCCCTTAGACTTCTCTGTGGAAGAAATCGATGACCTTCTGGCTCTTGCAAGGGACATTGAGCAGAATCTTCCCCAGTACGCCCATGTGTGTGACGGCAAGAAACTGGCCACCCTTTTTTATGAGCCAAGCACAAGGACACGTTTAAGCTTTGAGGCTGCCATGCTGAATCTGGGCGGCAATGTATTAGGCTTTTCATCCGCCAATTCCAGTTCTGCTGCCAAGGGCGAAAGCGTTGCCGATACCATCCGCATGATTTCCTGCTATTCTGATATCTGTGCCATGCGTCATCCAAAGGAAGGCGCTGCATTCGTGGCAGCACAGAAGGCCCAGATCCCTGTCATCAACGCAGGCGACGGCGGTCATCAGCATCCTACCCAGACCTTAACCGATCTTATGACAATCCGTTCCATGAAGGGACGCCTTGACAACCTGACCATCGGCCTTTGCGGCGACCTGAAATTCGGACGCACCGTACACTCCCTCATCAACGCCATGGTCCGATACCCCAACATCAAATTCATCCTTATATCCCCGCCTGAGCTTCGTATCCCGGATAATATCCGCGAGGACGTGCTCACTGCCAACAACGTGGAATTCGAGGAAGTAGGCAACCTGGACGAAGCCATCGGCAAGCTGGACATCCTTTACATGACACGTGTGCAGAAGGAGCGTTTCTTCAACGAGGAAGATTATATCCGTTTAAAAGACTGCTATATCCTGGACAAGAAAAAGATGAAACTGGCCAAGGAAGACATGTATGTACTCCATCCCCTCCCAAGGGTAAATGAGATTTCCGTGGAAGTGGACGACGACCCAAGGGCCGCTTACTTTAAGCAGGCACAGTATGGGGTATATGTGCGTATGGCCTTAATCATGAGATTACTGGAGGTGGAAAAGCCATGTTAAATATCAGCGGATTAAAGGAAGGCATTGTTTTAGACCACATCGAGGCAGGAAAAAGCCTGGATATCTATTATCACCTGGGCCTGGACAAGCTGGAATGCCAGGTGGCCATCATCAAGAATGCGCGCAGCAACAAGATGGGCCGCAAGGATATCATCAAGATTGAAGGCGGGCTGGATACCCTGGACCTTAAGGTCCTTGGCTACATCGACCACACCATCACGGTCAACATCATTAAGAATGACAAGATTGTTGAAAAGCGCTTATTGAAGCTTCCTAAAAAGATTACCAATGTAATCCAGTGCAAGAACCCGCGCTGCATTACTTCCATCGAGCAGGAGCTTCCCCATATATTCTATCTGGCTGACGAGAAGACCGAGACATACAGGTGCCAGTACTGCGAGGAAAAGTACAGCGAATTTAAGTAGGATACTGGATTTAGAAGGATACGGCTTTAGAAGGATACAGCTTCAGCAAATATAAGGCTTTAAAAGTATATGGCTTAAAAAAAGATAAGAAGAAAGCCCGCCGGGATACATGGATATGTATTCCGATGGGCTTTTCTATTACGTGGTACCACGGCAGGCAGATACAGGACAATCACGCCCTTCTCCTCATATGGAGGATGGGGAACGGGTTCCCCTGCCCGTCCAGTCCATCCCTTTTATAGACCTGGAATCCCATATGTTCATAGAATCCCCTGGCGCCGGGATTCTGCTCATTCACGCAGACCTCTGTCACTGAAAAATCCCTGAACATGGATTGGACCATTGCCTTGCCAATCCCCTGATTCCTGAAGTCAGGTGAAATAAACAGCATTTCCAGCTGCTCCTTGTCAATACCTGCAAACCCGGTGATGACACCCTGATCCTCCGCCACCAAGAGCACCGGGATGCTTCTGAGCGCATCGGGAACATAGGCTGCAATCATGTCGATGTCTGCCGGCGTCAGGAATGTGTGGGTGGCTGAAACGGAATCCCTCCAGATACGCATCAGTCCGCTGATCATCTCCGGGCTACGCTCCGTACATATTCTTATCTCCATGTCATGTTCCCTAATCCCATCCCTGTCCCACTGACTGCGGGCGCTTTCCCTCCGGCCCGATGTAGGTGGAGCCGTCAAAGGCCAGGATCAGCAGGAAGATGGGATTCAGCAGGATAAGGCCGATTGCGAATCCCGTTCCGTGGCCAAAGGACATGGACATCTTAACACAGGCAATGATGTTCATCACAATCGTCCCGATGGATGCGGCATAATACAGGAACAGCATCCCGTCCATATTCTCAAGGATGGCCGTGGCAACGGCAAATGCCATGAACACGGCAAACATCTTCGTATTCCAGACCAGCTTATATTCGGTATAGGTGCTGTAGATGGGAATCAAGGCTTTCCAGCCCGGCTCCCCTGCCTTGTTGAATATCATCCAATAGGCAAGGATATAGATGATGAGCAGGACCACACCTATAAAGAACAGTAAAACCCCAAAACCCAGAAGCAGCATGACAAGTTCTTCCATTGTGTCTCCTCCTATCCTCTGGCCGGGACAATCTCAAGCCAGTAGCCGTCTGGATCCGTGATGAAATAAATACCCATGCCAGGGTTCTCATAGCAGATGCATCCCATCTCTTCATGATGCTTGTGGATATCATCAAAGTCATCCACGTGGAACGCAAGATGGAATTCACATTCCCCCAGGTTGTAGGCTTCGGTCCTGTCCCTTAACCAGGTCAGTTCAAGGGTGAAGTCAGTTTTACCGTCACCCAGGTACACCAGCTTAAAGGATCCGTCAGAAGCTTCTTTTTCCCTTACCGGCACCAGTCCCAGGGCTTCCTTATAAAAAGCAAGGCTCTTATCCAGGTTCAGTACATTAAAATTAAAATGGTTAAATGTTATCATAGAATTCCCTCCTTATCGTGAAATAGTAATCCGCATTGACACGTTGTTATTATAGCACATGGTTACCTGAATTACCATATGCAGGAAAAAAGCAGACCGGCTCCACATATATGGGCCGGTCAGGCTGGTTCATATGAAATCCGTCAGGCGGAAACCACCCATCACTTCTTTGGGACCATGACTTCCATTCCGCCCATGTAGGGACGCAGCGCCTCCGGAATCTTCACGCTTCCGTCAGCCTGCAGGTTGTTCTCCAGGAAGGCTATCAGCATACGCGGCGGTGCAACCACGGTATTGTTCAGGGTGTGGGCCAGGTACTTGCTTCCATCCTCTCCCTGTACACGGATCTTCAGGCGGCGGGCCTGGGCATCCCCAAGGTTGGAACAGCTTCCCACCTCAAAGTACTTCTTCTGTCTCGGGGACCATGCCTCCACGTCCACGGACTTAACCTTAAGGTCGGCCAGGTCGCCGGAACAGCACTCCAGGGTACGTACCGGGATATCCAGGGTCCGGAACAGGTCAACGGTGTTCTGCCACAGCCTGTCGTACCACATGGGGCTTTCCTCCGGCTTGCAGACAACAATCATCTCCTGCTTCTCAAACTGATGGATACGGTAAACGCCCCTCTCCTCAATGCCATGGGCACCCTTCTCCTTGCGGAAGCATGGGGAGTAGCTGGTCAGGGTCTGGGGAAGCTGGGCTTCCGGCGTGATTGTATCGATGAATTTACCAATCATGGAGTGTTCGCTGGTACCGATCAGATACAGGTCCTCCCCCTCAATCTTGTACATCATGGCGTCCATCTCCGCAAAGCTCATGACGCCGGTCACAACGTTGCTGCGGATCATGAAAGGCGGCACACAGTAGGTGAAGCCACGGTTAATCATGAAATCCCTTGCATAGGAAATGACAGAGGAATGAAGCCGTGCAATATCGCCCATCAGATAATAGAATCCGTTGCCTGCAACCCTTCTTGCAGCGTCCAGGTCAATGCCCTCAAAGCGCTCCATGATCTCGGTGTGGTATGGGATCTCAAAATCAGGAACCGCCGGTTCCCCAAAACGCTCCACCTCCACGTTCTCGCTGTCATCCTTTCCAATGGGGACGCTGGGGTCGATGATGTTGGGGATGGTCATCATGATCTTCATGATTTTCTCAGACAGTTCCCCTTCCTTTGCCTCCAGTTCGGCCAGACGGGTGGAGTTGGCGCTTACCTGGGCCTTGACGGACTCAGCCTCCTCCTTCTTCCCCTGTGCCATCAGCTTCCCAATCTCCTTGGACAGTTTGTTACGGCTGGCACGCAGGTCGTCTGCTTCCTTCTGGGTGACGCGGTTTTCTGCATCCAATGCAATCACTTCGTCCACCAGCGCCAGTTTGCCCTCCTGGAATTTATTTTTAATGTTCTGTTTGACGATGTCCGGGTTTTCTCTTACAAACTTCAAATCTAACATGGTATTCCTCCTGGGTTTCCTTGATGTAATGCCTTTTATTGCCTTCCATTAAAAGACAGGCATTCCTGTACTGTTACAAAGTATATAACATTTTCCAGGTAAATAAAAGCCCCTTTTTACTGATTTTTAGTGCATCCCATGACATCAGCCCTGTTTCGCATAACAGCATACGCCGTCCACATAGGTGGCCTCCACCTGAATCCGGGCCAGTTCATTGGCAGGCACATCAAAGGGGTTAGCGTCCAGTACCACGAAGTCCGCGGCCAAGCCCGGCGCAATCCGGCCTTTTTCATTTTCCTCAAAGGAAGCATGGGCGCCTTCGATTGTAAAAGAATCAAGGGCCTGCTTAACGCTCATGGCCTGTTCCATGAGATACGGTCCCACATGGTCCTTTACCGTTGTCCTGGTCACCGCACACTGGATGCCCTTCATCACATCCGGCAGTTCCACCGGACAGTCGGAGCCATTGGATGCATGGGTTGTCTCATACAGGGTCTTAAAGTTATAGCTGGATGCGGCCCTCTCCTTCCCGATGCGCTCTTCCACGATATGGATATCGTAATCCAGGAAAATGGACTGGATATAGGCGTGCAGGGACAGCTCCTCAAATTTCCTTAACTGGTCCGGCCTTGTTATCTGACAGTGGACGATACCGTGGCGGTGGTCCGGCCTTGGGCACTCTGAAAGGGCTTTTTCGTATGCAGCCAGTATGTCATCCAGTATCCCGTCGCCGATGGCATGGATGGCCACCTGCATCCCATGGGAGTTGGCATACCCAGCCATCTCCTCAAACTGTTCCCTGGTAAATATAGGGATACCGCAGGTAGACGGGTCATCGGCATAGGGGCTGCTTAAGTATGCGCTCCTGGCGCCCAATGAGCCGTCCCCCAGCATTTTTAATGGTCCAATCTTAAACCACGGGGTTCCCCATCCGGTATTATACCCTTTTTCCAGAAATCCTTTCAGGTCTTTTAAGGTTGTGAACTGGGACTGCTCATATACCCTGACCGTCATGCGGCCTTCTGCCTCCAGTTCCCTGTATGCTTTCAATACCCGCTCATAGGGCACATTGTTAAAGGCCAGCAGGTCATCGGTCTGGGAAGAAGTGACCCCGTAGCGGTTCAGGGCGCGGGATGCGGCAAGGATCATTTCCTTGATATCCTCCTTATCCGGCTCCGGCAGGCGGCTGTATATCAGATCCATTGCGTTCTCACGGAAAATGCCGTTTGGTCCTCCATCCGCATCCACCTCGAACCGTCCGCCATCCACCTGGGGCGTGTCCTTTGTGATTCCGGTAAGTTCCAGGGCCTTGGTGTTGACCACGCATGCATGGCCGCAGGTCCTGGTCAGGCAGATGGGGTGGTCCTCTGATATTTCATCCAGATCATGACGGTCTGGGAAACGCCTGCCGTCCTCAAAGTAATCATGGTTCCATCCCCGGCCCTTGACCCAGGTTCCCGGCCTGATGTTATTTTCAAGGATGAAATCCTTCATATATTCCTTCATGGCGCCCATGGATGAAGTGTGGGCAGACAGATCCGCCATGCGCAGCGCATTGCCGTAGTTCAGGAGATGCATGTGGGAATCATTGAATCCGGCGCAGACAAAACGGCCGTCCAGCTCCCTTACCTCATCCCCTTCCTCCTTAAAGGCCATGGCGCCTTCATTGGTCCCGGCGTATACGAACCGGTTCCCTTCTGTCACAAAGGCCTCACACAGGGGAAGTTCCCCTGTGTACACGGCCCCGTTCCGGTATATTATCCTCATGATGTGTCTCCTTATTCTGTCTTTTCCAGTTTCTTCTTATCCTCATAGAACAGGGGGATATCCTCATCCAGGGTGCCGATGCCCATATAGCGGGCCTTATAATCCTTTAACAGCTTAAAGTAGGTGCCGGACAGGATCAGCACGACAAACACGTTGATAAAGGTAGGGATGCCGCTTGTGATGTCCACCAGGGTCCAGATGCTCAGGTCCCCGACGTTAATCAGGTACAGGGTAAGGAGGAACGGCGGCAGGGCGTAAAAATACTTGAACAGCATAAGCAGCCATTTCTTCAGCACCGGATGGTCCTTGGCCAGGTGGCGCAGGGTAACCTCATAGTACACATACCAGCCCCCGGAAGTGGTAACGGAGAAAATGACCATGGTGGCTGTCATGAACACGGTCCCGAATGTTCCCAGGCTGTGCTGGAACACATTGAGGGCCAGGGTCGCATTGGTTGCGCCGGAGGTCCATTCCCCTGTGATCAGTACGCTGAGGGCCGTGATGGTACATACGATGAAGGTATCCACAAAAACCTCAAAGGAACCCCAAAGCCCCTGCTCCACCGGATGCCTGGTCTTGCTGGAAGCGTGTACCATGGGGCTGGTACCCCAGCCGGCTTCGTTGGAGTATACGCTTCTCTGCATGCCTGTGGCAATGGCCTTTGACACGGTAACGCCTGCAAATCCGCCCATGGCAGCGGTTCCTGTAAAGGCATTGGTGAAAATGGAGGCAATGGTGGGAACCAGGTTCCCTATGTTAAGGATGATGATTAAGATACCGAACAGCATATAGCCAAGGCTCATCACAGGCACCAGCTTGACGAAGATCTTACTCAGGTTCTTAACGCCCCTCCAGATCAGGGCATAGATGAAGATGACCAGCATAAGGGAGGCCAGCTCCTGCTTTACCCCGAAGGACTGTGCCAGCACCTCGGAGGTGGTAAAATTAGATGCGCTGATGAAAAAGGTGGAAAAGATGCCAAGGCCGAATATAAATGCCAGGGGCAGCCATTTCTTTCCCCAATGGCGCTCCTCCCCAAGCCCGTACTCCATATAGTAGGTGGGTCCGCCGTATGGGTTGCCCTCCTCGTCGGTGCGGCGGTAATAAACAGCCAGGGTAACCTCAACCTGCTTAATCAGCATGCCCATGAAGGCGGTAAGCCACATCCACAGCACGGCGCCCGGTCCGCCGGTGGTGACAGCGGTTGCCACGCCTGCAATGTTGCCAAAGCCCACGGAACCGCCTACCGCGGTGGCAATGGCCTCATAAGGGCTTAAAAGTCCCTTATCGTTTTCATCCTGCACATGGTCCTTGCGCAGGATGCAGCCCAGGGTGCGCTTAAAGATGTAACCCAGATGGCACACCTGGAAAAACCTGGACCGCACCGTGACGTAAACACCGGTAATGATGATCAGTGCGATTAATGGCGGCCCCCATATGATCTCACCGTTGAGCCAGTTTAAAAAATCTGTCATTTGTTGAATCCCCCTTGTCTTTAGTCTGGATGCTGATGTGGATTTTCGGCAAAGAAAAAGCAACAGCCAAGGCCATTGCTTCCATATCCGGTATCCTCTGACGGAACCAACCAATAGCGCCACCACTTTGATTAAGTGAGAGTACACAGCCTGTTAGACTGTATCCCAACACATCCCGCCGGCAGACGGAACCTGTTTCGGCGGAAAACCCTTTTCCCGTACGCCCGGCCTGCCGGCCGTGGAACGTATGCATACGCTCCTGACTTATGTCGTGTACAGGTACTGATGTTTACCGCGCCTCTATCGCATCCTATTTTATTAACGATTCATTAACATCATACTATCAGAAGCCGGAACTGTCAACATTTTTCGCTTTCATGTCTGCTGCTGACCGCATGTATCAGCACATCCATCACTTCCTCAAAGCACACCCCATTGGCCGTGGGAATGTTTAATTCCTCGGAACGCCTGATGCACTGCTTGACAAAGGAGGCTGCCAGACGTACCCCTTCCTCAAGCTTCCACCCCCTGACGGCTGCCGCTGCCACCACGGAGGAAAACACGTCCCCGGTTCCCGGCCTTTCCTGGCCCACCCGGATTGTCTTTGGGAATGAAATCTCCCGTTCCCCTTCCGCCACCACATTCACAAGATAGCCGCCCTGGTTCACGCCGGTTATGACCACGGAGCCTGGTCCCATGGCCTGGATATCCCTTGCCATCTCCTTTAGCTCCTCCCTTGTCCAGCCCTTTTTGCGGAAGGGCCTGTCCGTCAGGATACAGGCTTCGGTCAGGTTGGGGGTGACGATGCTCCCCATGGATACCAGGGCCTTCATGCGCCTGCACATGGCCTGGGTATAGGTGGCATAGGTCTCCCCGTGATCGCCCATGATGGGGTCGATGATGATTTTTGTGTCCTCATGGCCAAAATCACGGATCATATCCATCACTATCCCAATCTGGTCCTCCGAGCCCAGGAACCCGCTGACAATCCCGTCAAAGGACAGATCCAGCTCTTTCCATTTTTCAATATATGCCGGCATCTTCCCGGTATAATCGTCAAAGAAATAGACCGGGAAACCGGTATGGTTGGAAAGGATGGAGGTGGGGATGGGACAGCACTGCACCTTCATGGCGGATATGATGGGGATAGCCACTGTCAGGGAACAGCGGCCATATCCGGATAAATCGTTTATCATTGCAATCTTCTTTTGACGGTATCCACTCATATATATCTCCTAACTATCGTAGCCTGTCAAACAGTCCGGCCCGTATGAGGGCGCTGCGAAGGGGCATGTAGATTGCCACGGAAACAAGGGTGGAGGTCACGGCATTGATGGAGGTGCTGGTAATGTTCCACGCCAGTACCAGCTGGGCCGCAGGCTTCCCCAGTATCAGCAGCTTGTAAAAATATCCCACCATGGGGTCAAATACCACGTTGAACAGCAGTCCGCACACAGCCGCAGCCAGTACATAGCGGAATACCTTCTTCTTATCACTGATCTCGTTAATCCTGCCAAGCTTGTGGGCCACCAGGCCGGTTATCAGGCCGATGCACAGCTTGAGGATGAATGTCTTGGGCGCATATACCACATAGACCGGGTCAAACAGGTCACCGATGGTCATGCCGATGGCTCCGCCCAGGCCGCCGTAAAAACCGCCTAACACAAGGGCGCCCAGCACACACACCGCATTGCCCAGATGAATGGACGTGGCGTCCCCGCCCGGAAGGGTAATCTTAATCTGCAAAAAGGTAAATACAACATAGGACATGGCTGCAAACAGCCCGGTCAGCGCCAGCTTATATAGATGCTTATCCTCCGCCCCCGCATATCCCCTGGCTGTTATCTGGTTCACTTTCATACTCTTTCACTCCTTGGACCGCACTGCGGTTTATTTTTATGATGATTCAATCCATGGACTTCATGGTCCATATCTTATCACCGGAGTGGAGTGTTATAAATATCCAGTTTTATGCTTTTTAACCAGTCCAGTTCTGTCAGGGCATGGATACCATCTCAGTCATGGGATTCCACCACAATCAGCACGCCGTCCGTAAAGCTGATGGTGCCTTCCTCCCCGGTCAGCTCATTGCTGATGCACAGGCTGGTACCGATTTCAATATCCTTGTCGGAAAGAGGATATCTGAATCCGGTCAGCGTGATGCCGTCCACATGTTCGGTCAACGGAAGGAAGGAAACGTATCTGCCCCACAGCCCGCTGCTCCTGAAGGTATGATAACCATCAATCAGGTATATCCGGTTCTGGCTGTCCAGGATATAGGCCTCTATCCCTTTCTGGAGGCAGGGGAACAGCAGGTGGATATTGCCCAGCATGTGGTCCATGCGCCCGCCTGTGGCCCCCAGTATCACTATCTGGGTACAGCCCGTGGCCTGGGCCTTCAAAAGCGCCAGTTCGGTGTCGGTCTCGTCCTTTTCCGGCTGGTGGGTATCCCAGATAATGTGTTCCTTCTGTCTGTAATATTCAAGTATACCGGGCTTCACCGTGTCAAAGTCCCCGACAATCATGTCCGGTTCCAGCCCCAGGGCCTTTACGGCCTCCAGCCCGGCGTCCACCGCGATTATTTTATCAAAATGTTCCTGTTCCAAAAAAGAGCCGGCGAAAGCCAGGTCCAGTTTTCCGCCGGTAATGATCAGACATCGTTTCATATCACTTATTCCTTACTTGGTCAATCATACTTGATTCATCCATTGTCCGGGTTCCTGCAAAGGCTCATTCCATGGAGCTGAATATCTCCAGGAACTCCTTTGTCCTTGCAGCCGCATCACCGCCAAACACAGCAGAACCAGCCACAAACACATTGGCACCCGCATCCATGATTTCCTTCACATTGCGGGCGCTGACGCCTCCGTCCACCTGGATATCCACAGGAAGTCCCAGCTGGTCAATCCTGGCCCTGAGCCCCCTTACCTTGTCAAGGGTGTAGGGAATGAATTTCTGGCCGCCAAAGCCCGGGTTCACGGTCATGATAAGCACCATGTCCAGCTGGTCAAGGATACAGTCCAGCGCCTGGATGGGCGTGGCAGGGTTCAGGGCAACGCCTGCCTTTAAGCCCAGATCCTTAATCTGGTTCACCACACGGTCCAGATGGGTACAGGCCTCGGCATGGACCGTGATGATATCCGCCCCGCAGGCCTTCATATCCTCCACATACCGTCCCGGCTCCTCAACCATCATATGGACGTCAAAAACAGCGTCCGTGCAGGAACGCAGGCTCTTGATGACCGGCATCCCAAAGGAAATGCTGGGCACAAAGGCCCCGTCCATCACATCCAGATGGATGTATTCAGCCCCTGCCTGGGCCACGGTCCTGACCTGGGCGCCCAGGCTGCCAAAATCAGCCGCCAAGATTGACGGCGCCAATTTATAGTACATTGTTAATACCTCCTCTTTTTCTTAAGCTCATCATACATCAGAAGATAATTCCCATAGCGGCTCCGGCTCAGCCTGCCGTCCTTTAGCGCTTCCTTTACCCCGCACACCTTCTCGCCCACATGGACGCACCCAAGGAACCTGCAGTCTTCCTCATACTGGGCAAACTCGGGAAAATAATCCTTCAGTTCCCCTTCTTCCAGATCCGGGGTGAACATGGAACTGAATCCCGGGGTGTCCATCATATACGTATTTTCCTCCACATAGAACAGCTGGGAGTGGCGGGTGGTATGCTTTCCCCGCTCAATCTTGTGGCTGATATCCCCTGTCTCCATGGCTGCCCGGGGCTGGATGCAGTTGGTCAGTGAGGATTTTCCCACACCCGAAGGACCTGCCAGGACTGAGGTTTTTCCTCTGAGGATTTTCCTCACTTCTTCCACACCTGTCTCGTCAATGGCGCTGATGAATTTCACCTCATATCCAGCTGCCTCATAGATGCTTCTGTAGGTCCCCATCAGCTCATCATCCCCTAAATCCATCTTGTTGAAACAGATGATGACCTGAACCTGCTGGATTTCCATCATGACCAGGAAACGGTCCAGCAGGTTCAGGTTGGGGGACGGGTGGGTCAGGGAGAAGACCACCAGGGCCTGGTCTATATTGGCCACTGCCGGGCGCACCAGGGCATTGGCCCTGGGAAGGATGGCGTCAATATTGCCCTCCCCCTCAGCCTCGTCCAATACCGAGAACTCCACATTATCCCCTACCAGGGGCTTTATCTTTTTATTCCTGAAAATTCCTTTTGCCTTACACTCATAAACCCGGTCCTTACCATCATGCACATAATAAAAACCTGCAATTCCCTTAATTATCTTACCAGTCATAAACTCCTCTTATCCCACCGGGAAAAATGTTACCGGATAGGATGCTATTACAGTCAGGTCCGCACTTCCTGCGTCCACCACTTCCACGGTACCGCTGTCCACACCGTAGGCGCCCTTAATCCTGGGAATCACCACAGGTATGGTCTGCGCCCCTACTACAAGCCTTTCCTTCATGAGCGGTGTGTATACCACATCCCCGTTAACTGTCTGTTTCAGCCGGATCATCACCCGGACGCTGCTGGTCTGGGATGCCGGGCCTATATAATTGCTCAGGGAACAGGTGGTGTCGATGGAGCTGAGATAGTACTGGGACGCCTCTGTCTCCGATGCGTCCGGTTCCCCGCTTATCACATAATCCACAGGAGTGCCCGGGGCCAGCATGGTATCCGGCAGCGGCACCTGGTTGATGACCAGTCCTTCCGCCACCGTATCGCTGCGCTCCGTTGTCACATTGCCGGTCACAAGCCCTGAACCAGCCAGGAGGGCGTCCGCCGAAACCCGGTCCTGTCCTATAAGGTTGGGCACCCTGCCCTGCTCATTCTCCACTCCCTTGCTGACAAAAAGGGTCACACGCTCCCCTATCTTGGCAGTCTCCGGGCTGAAGCGCAGGATGGTTCCCGCTGCCGCCGTATTGCTGAATTCTTCCTTTACATCCACCACAAGCCCCTTTTCCTCCAGAAGCCTGGATGCATCCAGGACAGTCAGCACCGTAAGGTTCAGTGTGCCAAGGTTTACTTTATCGCTCCCCTTGCTTAAGGTGACCCCCACCGTGCTTCCTTTATCCACAACCGTATCCTGGACAATGGTCTGGGCCATGACCTGGCCTTCCGCATAATTATCCGAATAATCACTGCCCGTCACTTCCAGCTTCAGATCCACCTGTGCCAGCTCTTCCCTGGCCTGCTGTTCCGTCATGCTGAGGATATAGGGCACATAGGTCTGGTTATCCGTAATGTTGACCTCCAGGCTGGCAGTCTCCGCTTCCGTGCTTACAGCCACCGTGGGTTTTTCACTGGTTCCCGCCCGGAACAGGCCTGTGAGCCTTGAAAACACGAACAGGACCACGGCCACGATGATGATGGCCGCCACAATGCCGATGGCAGTGACAATGCGCTCAAACTGCGTGCTGACGTCCTTGTCCTTCTGTCTGGATGTCAGGTGGGAAGGGCCTTTGCGTTCCCTGCGGTTTCTGGATGAAGGATCGGTGTGGTCATCCCTCAGTTCCTCCTCGCCAAGGCTTCCCCTGGCCGGTTTCCTGCTTTCCTGAAGGTTAAGCAGTTCTTCCCTGGATATGGACCTGGTCCTGCCAAACTCATCCTCCTCCTCTTCCTGTGCGTAGATATCGCAGTCAGGCTCCATCAGCGCCTTCCTTAAGTCGGCTATGACATCCGTTACATTTGAATAGCGGCGCTCCGGTCGCTTCTGGGTGCATTTGAGGATGATCTGTTCCAGGGCATGGGACACCTCGGGCACATATACCCTTGGGGGCGTCACCGGTTCCTCCAGATGGGCCAATGCCACGGTAATCGTGTTGTCGCCCTCAAACGGGACCTTTCCCGTCACCATCTCATACATGGTAATGCCAAAGGAGTAAATATCACTGCGCTCATCGCAGTAGCCGCCCTTGGCCTGTTCCGGGGATATATAATGGACCGATCCGACGGCAGTGGCGTTCATGGTCTGGGTGGAAACGGCCCTGGCAATCCCGAAATCCGCCACCTTAACCTTGCCGTCCCTGGATATAATCATATTCTGGGGCTTGATATCCCGGTGTATGATATGCTGCTCATGGGCAGCCCCGATTCCCTGGGCAACCTGGATGGCAATGCCGATGGCTTCCTTACTCTCCAGATGTCCCTTCTTCTCAATGTAATTCTTAAGGGTAATGCCCTCAATCAGCTCCATGACAATATAGTGCAGCACATCCTCATCCACAACGTCATAAACACTGACAATATTAGGATGGGACAGGCGTGCCGCTGCCTGGGCCTCCATCTTAAACTTGCTGACAAAATTCTCGTCAAAGGCAAATTCTTCCTTTAAGACCTTGATGGCAACCAGACGGTTTAATGTATGGCACTGGGCCTTATACACAACAGACATCCCGCCTGAACCGATGCGCTCCAATATCTCGTACCTGTTCTGCAGGTATGTTCCGGGGTTCAGCATAAGCCATCCTCCCTTCCCAGCGGATTCACAAGCACCACGGCAATATTATCAATGCCGCCCTGGCGGTTGGCCTCCTGAATCAGGCGCGACGCCTTTTCCTTAAGGCTGCCCTCTCCTGTTATGATCCTGCGTATGGACTCGTCATCCACCATGTTGCTCAGTCCGTCCGAACAGAGAAGGATATAATCCCCCTCTTCCAGGTCCACCTCAAAGAAATCCGGCTCCACATCCCTGCCGATGCCCATGGCCCTTGTAATGATGTTCTTGCGGCTGTTGTAATCCGCGCTGCCCCGGCGCATCTGCCCCATGGCAACCATTTCCTCCACATAGGAGTGGTCCTTCGTGACCTGTCGGATGGTTTTGTTATGTATCAGGTACAGGCGGCTGTCCCCCACATTGGCAACATAGAGCAGGTTATCCTCCACCACCCCTGCCACCAGGGTACAGCCCATGCCTTTCAGTTCTTCCCTGAGGAGGGATTCCTCATACAGCTGTTCATTCACGATTCCTATCCCTGTCTTCAGCTGCATCACAGGGGAGCCTTTTCCTTCCCTGTTAATATAGATTACCAGGTTCTCAACCGCAAACCGGGAAGCATAGTCCCCGGCCTGGTGGCCTCCCATCCCGTCCGCCACCAAAAACAGGTTGGGCAGGGAGCCAACCCTCTCCGGCGACGAGTAGATATAATCCTGATTCATGGATCTGACCTGGCCTATGTCTGTCAACGCATATGCTTCCATGCTTACTCCGCCCCCTTTTCCATATAGCTCTTTCGCAGCTGGCCGCAGGCTCCGCCTATATCCCGGCCCATTTCTCTTCTGATTGTAACATTTATACCGTTTTTTTCAAGCAGGTCCTTAAAATCTGCAATGGCCTTCCTGCCTGACTGCACGTAATCCCGTTCCTTGATGGGATTCACCGGGATCAGGTTCACATGGCCATGCTGGTCCTTGATCAGGCGGCTCAGCGCCCTGGCCTCATCCAGATTGTCATTGACCCCCTGGACCAGGCTGTATTCAAAGGTAAGCCTGCGCCCTGTCTTCTCATAATAGTAATGGCAGGCCTCCAGCACATCCTTTAACTTATAACGGTTGGCAATGGGCATCAGCGTCTTGCGCACCTCATCATTGGGGGCGTGGAGGGACAGTGCAAGGGTGACGGCCAGACCTTCCTGGGCGAACTGCCGTATGCCCGGCACAATGCCGCAGGTGGAGACAGTCAGGTTCCTCTGGCTGATATTAAGCCCTTTTTCGTGGGAAATCAGGCGCAGGAAACGGATTACATTGTCGTAGTTGTCAAAGGGTTCTCCTGAACCCATCACCACCACATTGGAAACCCGCTGGCCTGTGTGGGCCTGTATCCGGTAAATCTGGTCCAGCATTTCCGAAGGCCTCAGATTCCGCTCCAGACCATCCAGGGTGGATGCGCAGAAACGGCAGCCCATCCTGCACCCCACCTGGGAAGAGATGCATACGGAATTCCCATGATGATACTGCATCCACACACTTTCTATGATATTGCCGTCCTCCAGGCAAAAGAGATACTTCCTGGTCCCGTCAACCTGGGATATACGTTCCTCCGTGATGGAAAGGCATGTAAGGCTGTAATTGTCCTTCAGTTTCTGCCTCAGTTCCTTGGACAGGCTTGACATGCCGTCAAAGCTTCCAGCCAGCTTCACATGTATCCAGTCGTAAATCTGTTTTGCCCTGAAGGGTTTCTCCCCCAGGGCCGCCATCTCCTCTGTCACTTCTTCCAGTGTCATGGATTTTATATCCTTACGGCCTTTGTTATCCGTCAAATCCAACATAGCATAACTCCTGTTTCTTTCATTATCATCCATCTGTCCCGGACCCATTCACGGTTCAGCCCGCAGGACCCACGGTTCTCAGACCCGCCTGAACACACTGATGAAAAAGCCGTCAAAGGGGTGGATTCCAGGCAGGAACTGTATCCGTCCATCCTTAAGGGATGGTTCATCAAAATCCTCCCCCAGCCTGCCGGATAAGTCCACTGGCTCAAGCGGGAAATTTTCTGACAGCCACATGGCATTCCCTTCATTTTCCATAGGGTCGATGGTGCAGGTGCTGTACACCAGGGTTCCTCCTGGCTTCACATACTGCCATACCACGGAGAGGATATCCCGCTGAAGCCTGGAAAGCTCCCTCATCTTATCCATGGTCATATTGTACTTGATGTCCGGCTTTTTGCCGATGATCCCAAGTCCGGAACAGGGCAGGTCCGCAATCACGATGTCCGCCTTTTCCCTGGCATCCTCATCAGGCACAAGGGCATCCCAGACCACCACCTTGATATTGGCAGCGCCGGAACGGGCCACGTTTTCCTCAATCAGGGCTGTCTTCTGGTAACTTAAATCCCTCGCCTCCACCATTCCCGTTCCCTTCATCTTATCTGCCAGGTGCAGGCTTTTGCCTCCGGGGGCAGCGCATACATCGATGATGTAATCCCCCTCCTTCGGGTCTGCCAGTTCCCCCACAAAGGCGGAGGTGGCATCCTGCACCTGGATCCATCCGTTTTGGAAGCATTCCAGTCCTTCCATATAATCATAGCCTGAAATTGCCAGCACGGAGGGCAGACAGTCAAGTTCCTTCACCATTACCCCCTGGGAATCCAGGGACTTAAGGATTGCCTCCCTTAAAGCCTTGCTGAGGTTGCAGCGCACCCACGTGGGCCTGTCTTCAAGAAAAGAGGCGGCAATCATCTCCGCCTTTGCGCTGCCATATTCTTTTTCCCACATATCGTACATCCACTGGGGAATGCTGTAGGCCAGGGAGGGGGAATCAAACACCAGGGAAGCCTTTTCCCTGGATATGGTCCTTAACACCCCGTTCACAAAACCCTTAAGCCCGGTGAAACGGCGTTTCACCGCCAGCTTCACGGCTTCGTTGCAGACCGCGGAATCCGGCACCCTGTCCATGTATAAAATCTGATACACGCTCATCCGCAGAAGGTTGCGGATAAGCGGTTTCATCTTGTCTGTCTTTGTCTTTGAATACTTGTTGATGATATGATCAATCTGCAGGAGATATTCCAGGGTCCCTTCTGTCACCCGGGTAATGAACGCCCTGTCCGACTTATCCAGGTACTGGTACTTCTGAAGGGCCTGGTTCAGTACCAGATGGACAAAACTGCCCTTATCCAGCACTTCCGACAGTATATCCAGCACAATCCCACGGTTTTCCATTCCCCTGTCCGGATTCCCAGCCATCAGTCCCTCCTTCTGTTGAAAATCATCAGCAGGCGCAGAAGCTGGAGGATGGAGGCTGCCGCCGCCGCCACATAGGTAAGGGCCGCTGCATTCAGCACGCTTCTGGTCTGGCCCACTTCCTGTCCTGCCAGGATTCCCGTGGAATCAAGAAGGGTAACCGCCCTGTGGCTTGCGTTATATTCCACAGGCAGGGTCACCAGCTGGAACAGGACCGCCAGTGAAAACAGTACGATACCCGCCATGGCAAGGCCGGAACCGCCGCTTCCAAGGAGCAGGCCTATGAGGATCAGGGGCCATGCCAGCTGGGAACCAAGATTGGCGGCAGGCACCAGGGCTGCGCGGATCCTTAAGGGTGAATAGTCCGTTGCGTCCTGCATGGCGTGACCGCACTCATGGGCAGCCACACCGATGGCGGCAATGGACGTGGAGCCATATACCGCATCTGACAGGTTGACTGTCTTGGACCTGGGGTCATAATGGTCGGTCAGGTTCCCCGGCACGCGTCGTATGGTCACATCATAGATGCCCTGGGAATTCAGCAGCCGCTTGGCCGCCTCGGCCCCCGTCATGCCGCACATGCTCCTGACAGCCGAATAGCGCTGGTATGTGGCATTCAGTTTGGCGGACGCCATCATGGATACGATAACGCCAATCAGTACCAGTATATAGGTTGAATCATAAAATGGATAAAACATGGTTATTCATCACTCTCTTTCATTATGCAAAGTTACTGTTGTGTCCTGTTCACAAACACATCCCCGGCCGGTATGGGATATCCGCGCAGGAATGCCTCTATATCCATGCGCTTCTTTCCTTCCATCTGGAGTTCTTTGATGGAAAGAAGGCCGTCTCCTGTCCTGACTGCCAGGCAATGCCTGTCAGACAGAGCCACCCCTCCGCAGGGCAGGCTGTTTGCAGGGGCCTCATCCTTAATGACATCCGCGGCCCAGATCTTGATGGTCTTTCCGTTCCACATGGTGTAGGCGCTTGGCCACGGATTAAGGCCCCGTATCAGGCGTTCAATGGATACGGCGTCCTGATTCCAGTCAATGTCCCCAAGGGACTTGGTCAGCATCTTCGCATAGCAGGTCCCCTCCTCTGTCTGGGGCGTGCGCACGGCCGTACCCTCCTCCAGTTTCCTGAGTGTGGAGAGAATCAGGCTTCCCCCTGCCAGGCTCAGCTTGTCGTGAAGGCTTCCCCCTGTCTCTTTTTCATCGATGGGTATGACCACCTTCTCCAGCATGTCGCCGGTATCCAGGCCCACATCCATCATCATGGTGGTTATGCCTGTCTCTTTCTCGCCGTCAATGACACACCACTGGATGGGAGCCGCCCCCCTGTACTTTGGCAGCAGGGATGCATGGATGTTGACGCAGCCATACCTGGGAAGTTCCAGCACGGCCTTGGGAAGAATCTGGCCAAAGGCAATCACGACAAACGCATCCGCCTCCAGCTCCCGCAGCACCTCTATGAACGCCTGGTCCCTTACCTTCACCGGCTGGTATACGGGTATCTTATATTCCAGCGCCTGGACCTTCACAGGCGTCATCTGCATCTCTTTGCCCCTGCCCTTTGGTTTGTCCGGCTGGGTTACCACGGCAGCCACATCATGTCCTGCTTCCACCAGCGCCTTAAGCGTGGGTACGGAAAAATCCGGTGTTCCCATAAATACAATACGCATGTCCACACTCCTGTTCCTCAATCATATCTGTAAAACCCTGCAATATACGTTCCTACTCAACAATCTCTTCCTCAGGCTCAGCGCCGGCGTCCACCAGCTCACCTTCCACCAGTTCCACATACATCTGGCCTTCCAGATGGGCAACCTCATGGCAGATGGCCCTTGCCAGAAGTCCCTCGCCCTCCAGCTCAAAAGGCTCCATGTTCTCATCCAGGGCCTTAACCTTCACGTAGTTAGGACGTGTCACGATACCGGATTTGCCCGGAAGGCTTAAGCACCCCTCATATCCGGTCTGGCTGCCGTCCTGAACGATGATCTCTGGGTTGATCAGCACATACTGGTTGCCGTCATCCACATCAATGGTCACAATCTGCTTCAGCACTCCAACCTGCGGGGCGGCCAGGCCGCAGCCATTGGCCTCATACATGGTTTCAAACATATCTTCAATCAATTCCATGGTCCGCCCGGTCATCTCCTTCACAGGCTTACACTTCTTTGTTAAAATATCATCTCCCATAATCCTTATCTGTCGAACTGCCATTTTCTACCAATCTCCTTTTGTCATGTTAAATCATACTGTATTGTCAGGCCAAAACGGCCCTCGGCCTCCTTAAGGCGGAGTTCTGCCATTTTCCTAATCTGTATCAGTATATCATAATTTTCATGCTTTATATATAAAATTTTTCTATAAATATCATTAACTTTGTAAACAGGCGCATTCACGGGACCGATTAACTTAAGGTCCCTGCCGGGTCCATTCCTGTCCTGTCCGGCCTTCCATCCTTCCACCCATCCGGCGGTGCGGCCGGCCGCCTGTTCCACCACATCCTCCCTGGGACATGCCATCTGGATGGTTAAGAGTCCCACGGCCGGGGGATAGCCAAGGAGGCGCCTGTAGGCCATCTCCTGGCCGTAGAATGCCTCGTAATCCTGCCTTGCGGCTGCCTGGATACAGTAGTGGTCCGGCTGGTAGGTCTGGATGACCACATTGCCCTCCAGCTCCCCTCTCCCGGCCCTGCCCGCGGCCTGGGTCAGAAGGGCAAATGTCTGCTCCCCGCACCGGTAGTCCGATGCGAAAAGGGAAAGGTCCGCCGCTAAGGCGCCCACCAGGGTGACCTTGGGGAAATCATGCCCCTTCACAATCATCTGGGTCCCGATAAGGATATCCGCCTCCCCCCTTGCAAAGGCGGATAGTATCTCCTGATGGCCTCCCTTCCTGGACGTGGTGTCCAGGTCCATCCGCAGGATTCCTGCATCCGGGAACAGCCCGGCCGCCATGGCTTCAATCTTCTGGGTCCCTGTCCCGAAGGGGGCGATATACCGGGAGCCGCAGGAAGGACATACCTTTGGCTGTTCCATGGAGTAGCCGCAGTAATGGCACATCATGCGGCCGTTCCTGTGAAGGGTCAGTGTCACATCACAGTGGGGGCATTTGATGGCCTCCCCGCAGGAACGGCAGGATACGAAGTTCGCATATCCCCTGCGGTTGATGAAGAGCATGATCTGTTCCTTTTTTGCAAGCCTGTCCTCCATCAGTTCCTGAAGGCGGCGGCTGAAGATGGAACGGTTGCCCGCCCTCAGTTCCTCCCGCAGGTCCACGATTTCCACCTTGGCAAGGCTGGCATCTGCCTTCGCCCTCTCCTTCATGGTAAACAGGCCGTATTCCCCCCTCAGCGCCTTTGTATAGGACTCCAAGGACGGGGTGGCCGAACCGAGGATCAGGGACGCATGGTTCGCCTCCGCCCGCACGGCGGCAGCCTCCCTGGCGTCATACCGCGGGGAAAGTTCGCTTTTGTAGGCATTTTCATGCTCCTCATCTATAATGATGAGGCCAAGGTTTGAAAACGGGGCAAAGAGGGCGGACCGGGGACCAATCATGATATCAATATCCCCGGTCCTGGCCCTTTCATACTGGTCATAGCGTTCCCCGGCGGACATCCTGGAATTCATCACGGACACCCGGTTGCCGAAACGTGTGTAAAACCGCATCACGGTCTGCCATGTAAGGGATATCTCAGGAATCAGGACAATCACCTGGCGCCCCGCCTGGAGCACATGGGCAATCAGCTCCATGTAGACCTCCGTCTTGCCGCTGCCCGTGATTCCATGGATCAGATAGGTCCTTCGGATCCCCTCCCCATAGTCACGGAGAATGGAATCTGCAATCTCCTGCTGGGCCTGGTTCAGGGCCGGGAAGGTGCCAGGGTTCCCAGCGGTGTCTCCGCCAGCAAAGGTGGTCCCTTCCCGGGGCATGCCGGCCAGCCGCTGCATCTCCAGCAGCGGATTCCGGTACCGCTCCACCACCTCCACCTTAAGGACGCCGCCCTCCTCCAGCGGCTTAACCACTGCCGCCGTCAGGCTTAAACGGTTCATGGCTTCCTCATACGGAATCACCGGCGCCAGGAGAAATGCCTCCAGAAGCCGGAGCCTTGCCTTATGGTTCTTCCTCCTGGCCTCCTCCACGGCCCGTAGCAGCCCCTCCTGGTCCAGAAGACACTTCAACTGCCGCTTTGGCGCCTCCTTTACCTTCTGCTTCACCGGAAGCACTGTCTTTAATGCCTGGTTCATGGTGGATCCATACCGCTCCTTCATCCACCATGCAAGCCAAATAAGCTGGGACTCTGCAGTCACGCTTCCCTGCACAATCCCAGCCACATCTTTTATCTTATTCTCATCTATCTCCGCCCGGTCAGTCAGCCCCACCACATAACCTTTGCGCTGCCGGTTGCCCTGGCCGAAGGGGATATAGACCTGCTGCCCCGCATGAATGCTCCCGGACAGGTGTTCCGGTATCCTGTACTGGAATGTCCTGTCCACGCTTTCATGGGAAATATCTATGATAATATTGGCATATTCCTGCCCCACCTGCGTCACCTGTCAATCTGAATCCATTATAAGTTCCTGACTATTATACATGACATCAGCTAAAAATGCAAATTACGGGGGAATACACATCAGGCCAGACACTTTTCCAGCACGTCAAAAAGCCGTTCATAGTCAATGGGTTTGGCAACATGGTCATTCATTCCGGCGGCCAGCGCTTTGGCAATATCCTCTGCAAACGCATTGGCCGTCAGGGCAACCACCGGGATGTCCGCCGCCTGCGGGTGGGCGCTTTCCCTGATTTTCCTGGCCGCCGTATACCCGTCCATCACAGGCATCTGCAGGTCCATTAAGATGGCCTGGTAATACCCGTCCCCCGATGCCTGGAATGCGTTTAATGCCTCCTGTCCGTTGAAGGCGCCTTCCGTACTGATTCCCGCCTCCCCAAGGATGGTCCTGACAATCTCCATGTTGAGTTCATTGTCCTCCGCCACCAGCACCCTGATGGTCCTGCCGGAAAATGCATCCCTGCGCCTGCCCACGTCCACGATTTTCCCGGACGCCTCCTCTTCCTTCTGTTCTTCTTCATCCAGTTTCAGGCTCAGCGTCACGGTAAAACGGCTTCCCCTGCCAGGTTCGCTCTCCACCTGGATGCTGCCCTGCATGGCGTTTATGATGCCCTGGGTAATGGGCATGCCAAGCCCCGTGCCCTGAATGTGTGTTTCCCTCACCTTTTCCTCCCGGAGAAAGGGCACGAAAATATACTTCCTGAACTCTTCTGTCATGCCGATCCCGCTGTCTTCCACGATGAACACGAAATTGCCGAAGCCGGCAACCCTCTGGGCCACTTCTTTTACGGTCAGTTTCACGGTCCCGTTCCCAGGCGTATATTTCACGGAATTGGACATGAGGTTTAAAAGTACCTGGCGCAGGCGCCCGCTGTCCCCTATGAGGCGGCGGTGCTTAAGGTCTGCCGTATCCACCTTCAGGGAATGGCCTCTTTCCTCCGCCGATGGACGGATGATGGTAACCACCTCATCTACCAGCTTATCCATGCAGAAAGGCGCGTCCATAAGCTGCATCTTCCCCTTTTCAATCCTTGACATGTCAAGGACATCATCAATGAGGGCCAGCAGATGGCTGCTGGACATATTGATTTTCTCCAGGCAGTCCTCCACCCGCTCCGGCTCATGGCTGTGGGACATGGCAATGGCTGTCATTCCTATGATTGCGTTCATGGGGGTGCGGATATCATGGGACATCTGGGCCAGGAAACTGCTCTTTGCCTCGCTGGCCTCCTTGGCCGCCTCATAGGCGGTCATCAGCGCCTTCCTGTTTTCCTCTTCCTGCTGCATCTCATTTATCTTCTGCTGGTGGATGTTCATATTGGCAAATACCACCTTTGACACACTGCCGTCCTTCATCTGGGCCACACTGAACCGGGAGCGCACCCACTGGACACGGTCCGGGTACTGGCGCCTGAAGTCAATGTCATACACGGGCCGTTCCTCGGACAGGATCTGCTTTAAGAATCCGGGACTCCCTGCCCGGCGCATCTTCTCCTGGTCCTGGGGACATACATGTTCCCGGATGAACTTTTCATAATATACCTTCAGGCTCCCCTTGGGAAATGCCCCTGTCTTCTCTATGTAATCCTCCTGCCATACAGCCTCCTCCACGTCATTGTCCAGGTCAAACAGATAGATGGAATAATAGCACTGGCACAGGTTGGAAAGCACATTGTCCCTGAGCCGGGCCTTCTCCCTGAGCATGATGGTATCGGTGATGTTCTGGTGATATCCCCTAAGGCATATCCCATCTTCCTGGCTTTCATCCCGGACGCCCCCGCAGCGCACATAGATGGTCCCCCACAGGGGATGTTCCCATGGATACTGGACTTCCGCCCGCTTATTGCGGATCATCTCATCCACCCCTGTCTCTATCATGGGATAAAAATCATGGTCAATCCGGTCATACCATACCCGGTAGCATTCCTCCGGGGACGGCATCCCATCCAGGCCAAGAAGCTCCATCATGGCCTTATCCCCGTACATCCTGGGTTCCTTCCCCTCCTCCAGTTCAATGGTCCATAACCCGGTGCGGGCCATGCGCAGAAGTTCCTGCATACTGGCCATATCCATAAAATGCTCCTGCATACACACCTGCCTCCTCCTATGTTTATTATCAATCAGACCGATATTGCCCGTTTTTCAAATCCCTTGAACCTCAGGGAGAACACAACTGCCCTGAAAATCCAGTCTATGAACATCCCATACCAGATTCCCATCACCCCAAGCTTAAATATGTACACGAACAGGTATGCGAACCCGATGCGGAAAGCCCACATGGAAAATACGGACACGGCCATGGTAAACCTGGCATCCAGGGACGCCCTCAGGGTATGGGGAATGGTAAATGCCAGAGGCCATACAAGCATGGCGATGCTGTGGGCCGTAATCAGGTCCCGGGACAGCCGGGACGCCTGCCCCGACAGCTGGTAAATCCCCACCAGTTCCCCTGAAAACAGCACCATGGAGGAGCTGAGCACCAGCAGGATGGCGTAATTCACCCCTATGAGGGACTTGGCATAATGCTTTGCCTCAGAGAGCCTTCCTGCCCCCACGCACTGTCCCACAATGGTGATAAGGCCCAGCCCGATGGCGGTTCCGGGCAGGTACAGGATGGTGACCAGGTTGCTGGCAACCGCATAGCCTGCAATGGAGGCAGTGCCCAGGGAGGACACAAGGCTCTGCAGGAATATCTTGCCGAACTGGAACATACCGCTCTCCAGCCCGCCCGGTATGCCGATGGAAAGGATGTTCTTAATCATGCCCATATCCGGCACCAGTGACTTCATGCTGTTCAGGCGGATGGAATTATGGCGGTTCTGTATGAGGACAAACATCATGGCCGCCGCAATGATGCGGCTGAACAGGGTGGGATAGGCAACCCCTGCCACCCCCATCTTAAGGCCGAACACGCAGATGGCATTGCCCACGATATTGATGATGTTCATCACCAGGGATGTCATCATGGACACCTTGGAATTACCCATGGAACGGAACAGGGCCGCACATGCGTTATACAGCCCGATAAAGGGATATGACAGCGCCGTTATCCAGAAATAGGTCTGTGCATTGTCCATCACGGACAGTTCCACCTTGCCGAATATGGCGCCCAGGAGATGGCGGTTGCCTATGATTGCAATAAGGGTCACTATCAAGGACAGGGTCAGGGTAACGCTGACCAGCTGTCCCGCCGCCTTGCGGGCGTCCCTGGGCTGTTCCTTTCCAAGATACTGGGCGGAAATCACCGCGCCTCCCGTTGCCAGGGCGCCCATGATCTGTATGATCAGGACGCTGATGGAGTCCACCAGGGATACCCCGGACACGGCGGCCTCGCCCACGGCCGCCACCATCACCACGTCCACCATTCCAACCAGCACCGCCATGATCTGTTCCACAATCAGGGGGGCCAGCAGTTTTATCAGTTGTTTTTTGGAAAACATATTACGCCTTTCTTATACTATCTCATAACATCCGCCCTCCCCTGCCCTGATACAGGCAGAGTAAAAGTGTGCGGCTGCCTCCGTAAGATAGCATGTATCCTTTATGCCGGCCGTCTCATAGGGTGAATGCATGGACAGCTGGGGAAGGCCGATGTCCACCGTGTTCAGGGACACATGGGCATTGCTTATATTGCCAAGGGTAGAGCCTCCCGGCATGTCCGAACGGTTGGCAAAGGTCTGGAAGGGCACCCCGGCCCTTTGGCACAGGGCTTTGAACATGGCTGCGGACACCGCGTCCGTGGTGTACTTCTGGTTGGCATTGTACTTGATCACAATCCCCTGGTTCATATAAGGACGGTTGGTGGGGTCTGCCCGGTCCGGCAGGTTTGGATGGACCGCATGGGCATTATCCGCCGATATCATGAAACTGGATGCCAGCGCCATCAGGTATGCCTCCTCATCCCTGCCAAGCCCGGTGTTGATCCGCCTCAGGGTATCCTCAAGGAATGTGGAATCCGCTCCCTGCTTGGTCCCGCTGCCCACTTCCTCGTTGTCAAACACGGCATGGACCGCAATCCCCTCCGCGGGTTCACCCTCCAGGAATCCCTTAAGGGACGCAAATGCGCACTGCAGGTCGTCAATCCGCCCGCAGGAGAAGAACTCGCCTTCAGCCCCCCAAATGGTTCCCGGCATCCTGCTGTACAGGAACAGGTCGTGGCCCAGGATGTCCTCCTCATGGACGCCTGCAGCTTCAGCCACAAGCTTCATGAACGTCCCCTTGGAGCCGTCGCCGCCAAACAGGGGAATCATATCCACCTGTGGGTTATACTTGTATCCATCATTGACCTGACGGTTAAAATGGATGGCCAGGTTGGGAATCATCAAAAGGTCACGGTCCACCTTCACAAGCTTTGATACCAGGCAGTTCCCTGTCTTCACCACCAGACGCCCTGCCACGGACAGGGGCCGGTCAAACCACGGCGCGCATAGCATGCCGCCATACTTTTCCACATTCAGCCTGATATAATGGCCTTCGGATTCCATCTCCGGGTTTTCCTTAATCTTAAAGGACGGGGAATCACTGTGGCTGGCCATGATCTGGTAGCCTGAACAGGTTCCGGCCGGTATCCTGAACGATATGATGGAGGACTGGTTCCTGGTCACGAAGTAGGATCCCTTCTTTTTCAATTCCCACTTCTCACCTTCATGAAGCTCTGTAAACCCTGCTTCCCTGAGGATTCCTGCTATATTTGCCACTGCATGGAAGCTGGTGGGGCTGTCCTCCAGGAAACGTATCAGTCCTTTGGTCAGCTGGATGCATTCCGCCTTCTCTATACTCATCATGTATCTCCTTTGTCAATCATTTCCTTTTTATATCATCTACTGTACCACAAACCGGTCCATCAGGCAATAGAGCCGTTTAATTCTCCTTGGCAGCCAGCCAGGGCAGGATGAACCCAAGCCCCACCAGCACAAATGGGGTTACGATGTTGAGGACCAGCTGGAACAGGTCATCGGAATAGATACCTGTGATACAGGCAAATGCCGTAAAGCCGAAACACCAGATTCCCACCAGGGTACCGGCTGTCCTGCCCTTTAAGAACCGGTACTGGGCGTGGAAGGCATCCCCCGCCCTCTTAAGCGCGATATAGGCCACGAATACCCACAGGTAACGAAGGGGCATGCAGACCGAGTTGACCTTTACCAGCCAGCGCACCAGCACGTCCACATTCCGGATGCCGAAGGCAGGCACGATGATCAGGACGCAGACAATGAGCATCACCAGCCTGTGTCCGTTTACATAGGTGCCGTGTTCATTTTTCTCAAACATCTTCCTGGGTATGAAGCGCGTATCCGCGCTGTCAAGGAGCATGCGCAGGGGGGCGTCCACGGACAGCACCATGACGGAAAACTGGCCGATCAGGTTGGTGAGGGCGTATACAATCACAAAGAAATTACCCATATGATAGTACTCCCCAAGCCTCTGGAAGGCGTAATAGGCGCCGTTTGTCATCAGGTCCGCCGGGATATGGTCTGAATCAAACATCATCCCAAGGGCAATGGTGCCAAGTATGGCGGTCACTGCCACCATAAGGGCCAGGGCCGCCATTCCCTTGGAGAAATCCCTGGACGGGTCCTTCATCTTGTTGACATAGGGGGATATTTTCTCGCATCCCCCCACCGCGAAGACCAGGATGGAAAGTCCCATGAAGAAGCTTAAGTCAAAGCTGGGGATGAAGGTCCTCCATGACCAGTCAATCGTCATGAAGGTTCCTCCTGTCAATGCCGGGGCAGCCACCATCATTGCAATGAACAGCATGGACATGATGAACATGGTGGAACCGGCCAGGGCGGACAGGCGCTTAAGCACGCCCATGCCCTTGCTGGACAGGTACATGGCAAACAGGAATATGACCAGACAGATTAACTGCATGACCGTGGTATCCATACTGCTGGCCCTCTTGTCCTGGAACAGCGCCCAGCTGGCCGCAATCACCGTGGAATTAGGCTTCTGGGAAATATATGGCATGTGCACCACCCAATAGGTCCAGCCAGCATAGTACGCCATCCTGGGACCTATGGTTTCCTGAATCCAGGAACTGACGCCCCCGCCCGCATCCTTGAAGGTGGAGCCAAGCTCGCCTACCATCAGGGCATACGGCACAAAGTAGATGGCAAATATCAGGATCCAGGACACAATCGCCCTGAGGCCCCCGTATTCCGAAAACCCGTTGATGACATTCCCAAAGCCCCAGACCGTGGAAAATGCCATGAAGGCAAGGGTATGCCATAAAATCTTTTTATCGTTGTCCCTCTGTCCCATATAAGTAGTTCTCCTTTTCCGGTTAAATTGTCTCCCTGAAGGATTATTCTTACCAGAAATATGAAAGATATGAGCCGGATACCTGTTTTTTCATTCTTTGGGAACCGGCTGAAAAAGGCAGCCCCGGACCGGTGTCATGTGACGCCGGCCTGAAGCTGCCTTTACCAGACCTAAAAAACCATCTTCTGTCCAATCCCCTTTTCCAGCGCCCGCTCATAGACGGTCAGGGCGCAGTTCACATCGTGGGCCCCCATGCCCATATGCGTAGAAACTATGATTTCATCCTCCCGTTCCCGGCCAGGTACCTTTCCGGTGAGAAGTTCCGTCATATCGCCGGATACGTCCCCTTCTTTCAGCAATCCGCCTGGATTCAGCCGTGGTGACCGCAAAATATGGGCGTCCGGCCTGCGGTATCCCAGGTACCATTTGTCTGCCCTTTTTCCAATCTGCGGGTCCAGGTCCCGGAATCCCTCGATTCCAATCACGGTTGTGCCGGGCTTTAGCATATCCCAGGTAACAAGGGGTGTCTGTGCGCCGGATGCCATAAGGATTAAATTGCTTCCGGTTACTGCCTTTAAAGGGCTGTCACAGGGTATCACCTCCACCCTGTCCTTCAGTTCCTCCCTTACAGCCTCTATTGGCCCGGTACTCCGGCTGAAGATACGGACCTGCCTGATACAGGGGAACTGGGTAAGCATCCCCTTGATGCCGGACCTGGCCTGGGCACCGCATCCGCAGACCGAGAGGACCTTTGGCCCTGGCAGGCACAGGTGCCTGGCCTGTACCACGCCATGGCCTCCGGCCGTGCGCATGGCAGTGATGTTCATGGCCCCTACAAGGGCTATGGGGGACCCGCTTTTTGTATCACTTAAGATAACCAGGGTTCCGTGACAGAATGGATAGCCGGGCAGCGGGTCCGCATACGTGCTGATCCATTTAACCCCTGCCGCGTTTCTGTAGTGGAGGATGGCCGGCATGGAATGAAAATTGTTCATTTTCGCTTCATCCACATACATGAGCGCCATATCCCCCACCGTGATGTCCCCCAGGCCGATATGGAGGAAGGTGTCCTCTGCTGCTGCAATCGCATCAGCCGGGGTCAGCAGGGAACACACGTCTTCCTCATTTAAAAATAGCATATGATTCATTTTCCTACCCCCGCTTCCTACATCTGTAATTAACATCAGGTCCGCTTCCTTATGGATTGGATCAGTAGGTTGCATGCCCTGTCACTTCCGCTGTCCCGGTACTCCTCCTCAGTCACACAGGTCAACGCCTCAAAGGAACAGGCCCTTACACAGGCCGGCTGCAGCCCATGCTTCACCCGCTCATTGCAGCCGTCGCACTTGACCATTTTCCCATCCGTGACACGGTATCTGGGGGCGCCGAAGGGGCAGGCCATGGCGCAGCTTTTACAGCCGATGCAGTTGGTGTTATCATAAACAGTAAAACCTGTTTCCGGGTCCTTGCCCAGGCATCCTGCCGGACAGGCATCCACACAGGGAGCATCCGTACAGTGCATGCAGGCCGCGGACAGGTAGGCGCAGGTATTGCTGCCGTCCGCCTCCTCTATCTCCTGGTCAAAGGTTTTACGGTAACAGGTATCGCCTGCCGTCAGGTCAATATCATTCTGGTCCATGCAGCCCATCATACAGGCAGAGCAGGCACAGCACTTATCCGGATTAAATACAAAAACATGTTTCATTATTCAACCTCCTGGCATTTGCGGATATTACAGCGCATTCCCTTAAATCCGGGAAAACCGGAATAGGGATCCACATGATTGCGTCCTATCAGTTCGTTTACATTGGCCTCCGTATAACCGTGGAGCGTCAGGATGACACCCGGCTTTATCTTTCCCGTGACCTTGGCCTTCATGAAAATCTCGCCGTAAGGACTTGATAATGCAACCCTGTCCCCTTCCCTGATTCCCAGCCTCCTGGCATCCTCCCTGTGGATCTCACAGGTGGGGTCGGGCCGGATACTGCGCAGCCACGGGGTCTCATGTGCCCTGGAATGGATGGCATGGGCCAGCCTTGCGCCGGTGCATAGATAGAATGGATATTTCTCCTTTGTCCCAGGGTCATTCTGGTCTTCCAGTGAATCCCGGTAATCCGGCAGCGGATTCAGGCCAAAGGCAGGGTCTATGGATGCAATGGCAGTGGAATAAAACTCAAACTTCCCTGTGGCGGTCTTAAATCCATTCTCCAGGCACGTTCCCGGCTTCACAGGCCACTTGGCGGCAGGGACCTTCACCGGCAGGCTGCTTGCCTTTAAATCCGCAACCGTCAGTCCGCAGCCCTCAATCATCCAGTCCGCCGACGCCTCATAACCGGCCTTCAGGTACGGGTCATCCAGGTCCATGATGCGGGCCAGGCCGCACAGGATATCCACATCGGATTTAGACTCATAAAGGGGCGGGATTACCGGTTTTGTAAAGGTCAGGTAACCGCCCTGATACGCCTTTAATTCCCCCCTCTCAACCGAGGAGCAGGCCGGCAGGACAATATCCGCATACTTGGCTGTCATGGTCATGAACATGTCCGTGTCCACAAAGAAGTCCAGCTTATCCTTCATGGCAGAGAGAAGCTTATCTGTCTCAGGAAACATTTTGGCGTTCATTCCCAGCGCAAAGATGGCCTTCACCGGATAGGGTGTGCCCTCCTCCAGCTGGCGGAGCAGGTCCATTGCCTGGAATTCATCAAACTGGGCATTCCACAGGGGGAACCGCCCCGCCCCGATACGCTCCCCGTCCTTGGGATAACGGTCGGACCTGAACTCATGCTCCCTGACCTTAAAGCCGGCGGGCTTATGCAGGTAGGTCGGCGGATTGGGGACATTGCCGCCCGCCCTGTCAAAATTGCCGGTAAGGGCGGACAGGCACAGGATAGCCCTGTGGGAGTTAAACCCGTTAATGTGATGGACCAGGGCGGAGGCGGAAAAGTTGGTACAGGCCGGCCCGTTTGTGGCATAGAGCTTTGCCGCCTCATAAATCAGATCGGGTTCAAGACCTGTGATGCCGCTTACCCTGTCCAGGGGATACTGGTCCACCATTTCCTTATACTGGTCAAAACCGTATGTATATTTTTCAATGTATTCCCGGTCCGCCCAGCCATTGTCAATGATCAGCTTTGCCATCCCTAAGGCCAGCGCCCCGTCGGTACCCGGATTGATTTTCAGGAAGATATCAGCCAGGTTCCTGGATGCCGGGGTATCCCGTATGTCGATGATGATGACCTTCCCTCCTCTCTCCCTCAGTTTCTGCACGCCTGCCACGGAGAGATGGGCGGAATAATAGCCATCGTAATTCCAGCCTAAAAATGTATTGGCATGGCCCATGTCAGGTCCTGCGCCGCATCCTGCGGTCACCTTGTCCGCAATTACCTTTGAGGCGCTGCAGGTACTGTCATCCGTGCCAAAATTCACGCTTCCGAACACATGGGCAAAGCGGTGGAAAATAGGGCGGTACCACTTGCAGTAACCGCTGAAGAAGGCCACGGAATGAGGGGAATAGGTTTCCTTGACCTGATTCAGCTTTTCTGCAATGATCCGGTAAGCCTCATCCCAGCTGATCGGTTCGAACCTGCCTTCCCCCCTTTCCCCTATGCGCTTTAAGGGCGTCCTGATGCGGTCCTCCCTGTAAATGTAGTTTCTAAGCGCGGAACCTTTCGTGCAAAGCCTGCCATGGTTATAGGGATGCTCCGGCGTACCCTCCACCCGGATGATTTCCCCGTCTTTCACATAGCAGTCCACACCGCAGTGATGGCCCGGACTGCAGATTGCGCACAGGGAATGTCTTATTTCAATTCCGGTATCTTCACCCGGAATCTTTGCCTTTATTTTTTTCTCAAGTTCAGTCAACGGATTTTCCTCCTAAAAATTCTATAAAGCCTGCCGGAAAGCCCTTATCCATCAGATAACAGATGCTCTGGACATCCAGACCGGCATCCGGGCTTTTCAGTGATTTGATGAAAATGCTTTTTAACAGGCCATTGCTGTCCGAAGAGTTAATGACATTGATACACTGGATCCTGCCCTTGTTTTTCGTCCCGCGGATATAATATGTTTCATCCTCATATTCATAAACCAGGTCCTCCGGGCCGCAGGCGCTGATATCCCCGATGCTGATAAAATCATAGTCCAGATAATGGGCCAGGTTCACAAGCACATTGGCGTCAAATTCCATCGGCACACCAGCCATGTTCGCCCCGGCTGTCCGTCCCTGTTTGACGGCATTCAGCCATACCCCTATGTTCCTGGTTTTCCCGCTTTGGGTGTCAATGGCCTCGCAGCAGTCCCCGGCCGCATAAATCCCCTCATAATTGGTCCGCATCCTGGAATCCACCACAATTGCCCGTCCCATTGCGAGTCCGCTGTCCCGTACAAATGCAGTATTGGTCCGCACGCCCACGCAGACCGCAATCAGGTCGGCCGTAAACCGTTTTCCGCTTTCCATGACGGCTGACAGGCGTCCATCCTCCTCCTGCTCAATGGCCGAGAGCATCTGGCCGCAGGATACGGCCACCCCCTTTTGTTCCAGGTCTGCCTGGACCCTTTGGGCGGTTTCCTCAAATGCAGCGGTATAAAACATCCAGGGCGCCCCGTCCACCAGGGTGCAGGGAATGTTCCTGGACCTCAGGTCCTCCACCACCTTGATTCCCACCCAGGATGCGCCTATCACCACACAGCTGCGCACCTTTCCCGAGTCCAGCTTCTGCTTAAGATCCACGGCGTCCTCCGGGGTCCTCATCTTAAATACGCCGGGCATCTGGATTCCGGGGACAGGAGGCATGACGGCAGACGCCCCGGTGCTGATTAATATTTGATCATAAACCTTCCGGCTGCCGTCTGAAAGTATTATCTTCCGCTCACCGGGAACCAGTCCTGCCACCGGCGTCCGGCAGTTCACATTCAAATCAAGGGTTCCTGCAATCTCCTCAAGGGTCCCGAAGGGAAACATCCCCTCATAGGAAAGAGAGTCCTTCACATAATAGGTTGTGAGCATGGGATTGCACGGCCCTGTATCCGTATCCGAATACACATCAATGACAGCCTGCGGATCCAGTCTGCGTATTTCCCTGGCAGCGCTGTAACCAGCGCCGCCAAAACCGATAATGGCTATTCTTTTCATAAAGTCCTCCGCTTAGGCAAGCATTCCGCTGACAGAAGCAATATCGTCCACATGTTCAATATTGCAGATTGTCTCAATGACCTGCTCCAGCTTTTCTCCCTGCAGCACAGGGGATGCCTGGATACGGAACCTGCTTACAAACTCTCCGCGTTCCATCATATTGGCCGGATGGCCCGGATGGCAGTCCATGGAGCCGGTAAAGGTCCGTCCGTCCTTTAACGTTACCGTGATTGTCTTCATGGGATAAGAACCGTTCCGGAACTGCTTAAAGCCCGTCATAGGCGAATCCTCGGGAGAGGTTCCCGGCTTCACCCTCTTAGCCAGTGCAATGACCTCCCTGTCCTTCATCATCTCCGGCGTATACCAGTAGGCGCCGGGATTGGGATGCAGCAGCATGGTGGCGATTACATAGGGGGCGGAGAACTGGGCATGGGTTACGGAGGTAAAGCCTTCATCCGGAGCCCACATGCGGTTGCGGATAGGCGGGTCCAGGATGATTTCCTCAATGTCATCCGGTCCGAATCCGTGTTCCTTTGCCATGCCGTTCACCAGTTCCACCGGGGTCTGCACCCACATATTGGCGGGCCAGTGCTTAAGCAGGGTATCCATGATCAGATACCGCTCCCCCAGCTCCCTGGTAAGCCAGGACAGGTCCGCTTCCCCGGATCTGATTGTGGTATCGGCTGAACCGTTGGAGCCGTCATCCCCGCAGATGACGCCGGTGTAGCATCTGGGCTCATCCAGGGCATCCCTCTGGTTATGGATTCCTTTCTCCACGGACTTGGCAATCAGGAAGCCGTCCCTGGCCCGGTAACCGTGCTCATAGTGATAGAAATCCGACATGGTAGTTGCATGGTAGGCAACCGGAAGGGTGCTGCACTCACAGCCCATTCCGATGGCCTGGTTGATTTTCCTGGCATCCAGTCCATAAATCTTGACAACCGGCAGGATGCAGGCAAATATCTGCCAGCTGGTCAATCCCCAGCCCTTTGTCTTCCACCGTTCGTCCGATGGCTGGACCGCCATGGCAATGCGCTGGTATACCTCGTACCCGGCCACGATGGCCGTAATCAGGTCCTTGCCGCTTTTATGCTTTTCCTCTGCCGCCAGCCATGCGCAGGGAATCACGCCTGCCGCCGGATGACCGGTCCAGGAACAGTCCTCCCAGTCCAGGGCATCGCTGATGGTACCCAGGACAAGGGCCGCATTGACCGCAGCCATTTTCCCATCCATGCCCCAGACCGTTGTAGGGCCGCCGGGGCCGCCGTTGGCCTCCCTGGCCATTTTCCCTGCTTTTTCTGCAATGGGGGTTCCCTTGGCAGCCAGGGCCGCGCCAATGGTCTGAAGCAGGATCATCTTGGCCCGCTCCACCACCTCCGGCGGGATGTCCTCATAGGATAATTGTTCCGCATACTCCGACAGTTCCTGGGTATATGTAGTTGGAGTAAGGAAATCATTGTCTTTATATAACCGGTTATACCGCATACTTGTACCTCCTCGTCATGAGCACTCAGCGCTTGTCTTTTAGGCGCTTACGGCGCCTGTTTTTGCGCTGATGTGCAATACATTCCACTGATATGGAGCCGGGTCTTTTACCAGCTTCCCGCAGTGGCTGAATGATAAAAAATGGAACGCCGGATTAATGGAAGAAACCGGGAAGCACGGACGCATCCGGGCATTCCTCCAAATGACAGATGCACTCGATGGCGCCTTCTGTTTTCTCCTTGGACAGGATATTTTTTGTCTCCAGGCGGAAACGTTCCTTAAATTCATCCCTTGTCAGCATGTAGCGCGGGTGGCCCGGATGGGTGAAGGCACTCTCCGTATACTCGGTCCCATCCTTTAAACGGACAATCATGAACTTCTCCGGATGCTTGCCGTCAATCAGGTCCTTAATGAATTTCATCCCCGACATTTTCACAAATCCATCTGCCTTTACCTTGTTCATCAGGGCGATGATCCGCGCATCCTTCATGGTTTCGGGCTGATACCACAGCGCTCCCGGCTCCGGATGATACATGGCGCAGGCCGTCACATACGGAATGGAGAACTGGGCCTGTGTCAGGGACTCATATCCTGTCTCACTGTACCAGTGGCGGAAGGCAACGGACGGGCGTATGATGATTTCGTCCACCTCATCCGGGTTAAAACAATATCTGGTCACCAGACGGGAAGCCAGCTCCGCATAGGTCTGGACAAATACATTGGCAGGCCAGTGCTTTACCAGAAGCATATCCATCATCATCCAGTGGGTCCCCAGTTCCTTTGTGAGCCATTCCGGTTCCTGATATCCGCAGTGGGCCAGGTATGCGGTGGGGTCGTCAAAGGCGTCCTCCATGTTCTCGATACCATTTAAGGCGGTCTTAATCATGGTCACGCAGTTCTCCATGCGGTAGCCGTACAGGTAATTCAGGGAATCCGACATGGTGATTTCGTGGACATTGGCCGGTATGATGGCACAGGCGGTTCCCACGCCAAAGGCCTGGTTCATCTTCTCTTCAGGAAGGTCCAGGAGCTTCATCAGCACCGGCAGGATCCCAAAGATATTGTAGCTGGCAATGCTGCTCCTCCCCGCCAGCGCCACCCTCTGGTACACCTCGTATCCAGCCACCACGGCGGTCAGGAGTTCCTTCCCGCTCCGGTGCAGCACCTCCGAGGCAATCACGGCTGCCGGGATCACACCTGCGGACGGATGCCCTGTCACGGAACAATCCTCCCAGTCCAGGGCGTCCCCCATTGTGCCTGCCGTAAAAGCAGCAGCCTCCCAGCTTACCCTCTTACCGTCCGCCCAAAGGGTGGCGCAGCCCTCTTCCCCCGGGCTCATTTCCTTGGAGATTTCCATTGCATCCCTGACCTGCTTTAGCTGTGCGCTGCACAGGCTGACGCCGCAGGTCTGCATCACCATCATTTTCGCCTGCTCAATGACTGCAGGCGGAATATCCTCATACTTCAGTGTCTTTATAAAATGACACAGCTGTTTCGTCATATCCGTTGTTATTTCATGAACATTAAAACCCATTTTCCATCCTCCTTGTTACCTAAATTGTGAACAGCCTGCCCAGCCCGTCAATCTTATCATTCACCCTGCAGTGGCGCAGGCAGGACCACAGGCTGGCCTGATGGCTGGTAATGACCGGCATCCCAAGATCCTCCTCCAGGATTTCTACCAGCTCCATGGTGGCCAGTCCCATACAGCTTAAGAAAAACACCTCGGCCCCTTCTGTTTTCAGTTTCTTGGCCTGGCGGTATAAAAAGGCCTTGCCCGGATGGGAGTATTCACCCACCCGGTTGAATCCCACTCCGGTAATGGAGGTGACCGTGATTCCATTGTCCTCCAGGAACTTTTTCTCAGCCTGGTTGGTTTCTTCCGGATAAGGGGTCATGACCACGGTCCTGTTAAGCCCCAGGGCCCTAAACGCCTCTAACACCGCCGTGCTGGTGGTCAGCCCCGGCCATCCGCAGGCCCTCTCAATCCGTTCAATACATTCCTTATCGAATCCATAACCTTTGATGCAGCTGCCTGAGGTACAGCCGAAAAGCACCACGTCATGACGCTTTTTCTTATACATCCTGGCGGCTTCCTCCAGCTGGTCCGACAGATAAATCAACCCCTCCGGCGTCGGGCCGGGGAAGGAAAGCCGGGTACTGTCAAAGGAGACCCCTTCCGGGGCATATTTATTAAATGCATATTCCACCTGATCGTCCAAGGGGGCGATCACACCGATTCTTGCCCGTAAACTATACATGTCCCATTCCTCCTTCAAAGCGTAAACAGTCTGCCCATTTTAGGAAGCTTTGCCCCTACCCGGCAGTGGCGCAGCGCGCTCCATAAAGTTGCCTGATGACTGGTGACCACGGGTATCTTAAGGGCAGTCTCCAAATCATCGATGATTTCCATGGTAGTCAGGCCCATACAGCTTAAGAAAAAGGTATCTGCCCCCTTTAAATCCATGTTGATGGCATTGCGGTAGAGGAAATATTCATCCGCCTCCTCAAGCTTATGTCCGTCCCGGCGTATAGAGCTTACGTCCATGCCGATGATGCTTGTAACCTCATATCCATTGTCCTCTAAAAACTTCTTTTCCGCCTCATTGGTTGCCTCCGGATAAGGGGTTAATACAGCCGCCTTCTTTGTTCCCAGCGCCTGAAAAGCCTCCAATACCGCGGTGCTGGTGGTAAGGCCCGGTATATTGCAGGCATTTTCTATCCTGCGGATGCATTCCTTATCCCAGTTGGCGCCCTTGATGCAGCTGCCGGATGTGCAGCCGAACACCACCAGGTCCACATCATATCCTTTATACCTGGCAGCCGTCTCCTCCAGCTGGTCCGTTAAGATCATAAGTCCTTCCGGGGTCGGCCCCGGAAAGTTGATTTTCATTGATGCAAAGGAAACTCCTTCCGGTGCATAAATGTGAAACGCATGCTCGGCATTTTCACTCATTGGGGTAATCAGCCCGATTTTCGCTCTCCAACCATACATAATTCGCTTCTCCCATTCCTTTCCTGTAGTCATGCCCCTGACCCTGTCTGCTCCTGCCATCATTCTAGCAACCCTTGGCACCTTTTGCCATCCGATATTTTTGGTATCCATTAGCAAAGAAACGTGCAGGCAGATTCTTTGGAATGTCTTTTATTTTTCCGCACAGATGATATAATAGCCCCAACCTGCTCCTTGCAACATTGTCCTTGCACCCTGCCCCGGGCACCGGACAAATTAACCGGCAGATTAATGCTTCATCTAGTGATACAAAGAATAAGGAGAAGATTGGTATGAAGAAAGGTTATTCACCTATGATGTATGTGCACATCATCATCACGCTGTTTCTTATGTTCGGCTTTGGTTTCATTCCGCCCTTTGCCACCCTTACCCCCATGGGTATGAGGCTGTTAGGCACGTTCCTGGGCGTTATTTACGGATATTCCACCTGCGAGATCATCTGGCCCTCCCTTTTCGCCTTCATCGCTTACGGCTTAAGCGGGTTCCCGGGCAGCATGAACGCGGGCATATCCGCCACCATGGGAAGTTCTACCGTGTTCCAGATCATCACCCAGTACTTTACCGCAGGGGCCATTGTAATATATGGTTTTGGGAAATGGTTCATCCGCTGGTCCCTGTCCCAGAAGGCATTTAAGGGAAAACCGCTGTTTTACACATGGTGCTTCATGTTCATCTTCATGTGGTCCGCCATTGTATTGAGCCAGATAGCCATGGCCCTGCTGCTCTACGCCATCTGGACGGATATCGCTGATTCCTGCGGCTATGACAAGGACAGCACATTCCGCTATTACGGCTTTGGCGGCATCCTTTTGTCCATGGTCATGGGCGGAGGGATGATTCCCTATAAGAGCTGGATGCTGGGCCTTGCAACGACCTGGGCCGATGTTACCGGGGAAATCGTCAACCTGGGATTCATGTTCCTTCTCACCGGGCTGGTGGGGACCATCGTGATGACGGCTTACGTCATCCTGGGCGCCAAACTTTTCAAGGTGGATTTCAGCATCATGAAGGGCTTTGACGTGGAAAAAATGGGTGAGGACAGTAAGCATTTAAGGCCCAGGGCCAAACGCATCATCATTGTTTATGTCATCATCATGCTGCTGTCCATTTTTGCCGGGACCTTTACCAAAAACCCGGTTTCCAATTTCGTCAACAATACCCTGACCGTGGGCGGTCTGTACTGCCTGTGCTCCGCCATCCTGATGGTCCTTCCCAGCGGCGAGGGGGACAAAAAGGCAGCCATTGTGTTTAATGACATCAAGCACTCTGACGCAGCGGTCAGCTGGCCCGTCATCATGATGTGCGCAATCACCATCCCCCTGGCCACTGCCATGACCAACGAGGCAACCGGGATCCTTCCCTGGCTTACGGGAATATTCGAACCCTTATTTGCCGGAAGGGGTCCGCTGTTTATCTTAATCTTCACCATCATCGTGATGATGATCCTTACCAACATCGGGTCCAATATTGCCTTCGGAGGGGCCATGATTCCCGTGGTCAGTCCCTTTGTAATGGCCGCGGGCATGAACCCGGTCATAGCGGGCGCTGCCCTGATCTGGATTGCCAACATCGGGATTGTCCTTCCCGGCGCATCCGCCCCGGCCTCCATTTTCCATGGGCGGAGCGAGATACCGGATGCCGCCATGCGTACCAAGGTGGTCTGCTTCGGCGCGCTGCTCATCCTTATAACAACTACCGTTGTATTCTCCATCGCCCAGCTGATTGCGGGATGAATGATAAAATCGTGTAAGAAAGAGAGGAATTCAAAATGATTCAGAATATTACTGTAATCGGAGCCGGTTCCACCGGTCATGCGGTTGCCGCCATCATGTCGCAGAGGGGCTTTCAGGTAACCTTCCATGATGACGCGCGTTTCCAGAAGGAGCTGGATACCGTAAAAGAAATGGGATTCATCCAGCTGCGCGGCAAGGTCCACGGGACCGGCACGCCGGCAAAAATCACATTGGACCCAGGGGAAGCCGTTGAACATGCAGAGGCCATCTTCATCCACGTCCCCTCGGACCGCCACGAGGAAATTGCACGCCGGATTGCCCCTTATGTCAGGGACGGACAGCACATCCTCATCATTCCGGGAAACCTGGGATCGTTCATTTTCAGGGATGTGTTTAAGGAAATGGGGGTTACTGCAAAGGTCACCCTGACGGAAAAGGAAGGCAACTTCTGTCCCTGCCGTCTCTCCGCCCCCGCCGAGGTCACGGTCGGCATGCCGTTAAACTTAAAGGGAAAGGCAGCCTCCCTTCCCGCCTCTGACACGGAAAAGGTGCTGAAAGCATTAGAAGGCGTAGTGGAATACACTGCCAATGAGAATGTATTTGAAGGCGTGGTCAATGCAGGCAATGTCATCAACCACATCGCCAGCACCGTCCTGTCCACTCCTGAAATCGACCGAAAGGGAAATCAGTTTTCCTTATTCAAGTATGCATTCACCCCCTCCGTGGTCCGCTGCATACGGAAAATCAGCGAGGAAAGGAAGCAGGTGATTGAAGCCATGGGCCTGACGGTCCACGGCAATCCCACCGGGATGATTGACAAGGTACTGGACCTTGACAATCACCCGGAGGTTCATGTATTCTATGAGTATATGGACGGCCCCAATGCCGTAGATCATCGTTATCTCCATGAAGACTGCAGCTGCGGAGGCGCATTCGTCCTCTCCGCTGCCCAGCGTCTCGGCCTTGACATGCCGGTGTTGCGCTCCTTTTTAGGCGTGGCCGGTGCAATCAATGACCGGGATTATATAAACGGCGGCCGCACCCTTGGGAATCTGGGGTTTGCAGAGGATATGGGGATGGAGGATATCTACAAGGAACTCTGATAGTAAGAGGACTGTACGTTGTACAGTCCTCTGTTAGTTTTTCTATATTTACTTTTGGGACTTATCCTGATACGCAAGGAGGTCACTGCTTTCATGAAACTAGAACATTTTCACTATCTGTTGGAAATCCACAGGTTCCACTCCATCTCAGCCGCTTCCCGTAAGCTTCACATCGGCCAGACAACCCTGAGCGCGATTGTCAAGGCGGCTGAGGAGGAGGCCGGGTTCCAGATTTTCCAGAGGGCGCCGGAAGGAGTATTGACCACCTCAGCAGGAGAAAAATTCATGACCCTTGCCTGGGAAATCAATTTACAGTACGAAAAGCTGATGGCGCTCAAACGCCGCACAACAGCCGGGGCCCCATCCATCAATGTGCTGATGGCGCCCACCATTTCCGTGCGCCTGTCCATACCTCTCCTGGAGCAGTTTTACCGTCTTAATATACCGGGCGGCCTGTCCCTGGAAGAATGTTCCAGCGAGGACATCCCTGGTTTTATTTTGGAACACAGGGCAAATATAGGCCTGCTTTACCTGTCCGGAGATACCATCTGCCAGTTTAGGCATGGCAGCGGGAATCCGGCCCTTTCCATCAAACCACTGCTGGAAGACAGCCTTTACCTACTTGTATCCAAAAACCATCCGCTGGCCGGACTCAGGGAAATTGATGCCCGTTCCATTCCCCTGGAACGGCTGGCCACCATAAAACTGATGAAAAATGATATGGTGCTCGGTTCCCTTCCCTCCCTCTGCCCCAGCGTCACCAGCTTCGCAGACATGAGTGCCATGTATCAGGCAATACAGAACCAGGGAATGGTTGGTTTTATCCCCGGATTTTCAGCGGGCGGTGAATCTGCTGAAGATATCAGGGACTTTTCCATGATTTCCTTAAAAAACACGGAACATCCAAACCAGCTCTACCTCTGCATGGTCACATGCAGCGACCGGAAGCTGAAGCACCAGGAAGAAGTCCTGGCCACATGTATCAGGAGATATTTCCGAACAGTCAGCCGGAGAAAAGACAATGACCAGGAGGAGGCAGTGCATGAAGATTGAACAGCTTAAATATCTGATTGAAATCGGGCGCAGCCGTTCAATCTCATCCGCAGCCGGGAAGCTATACCTGAGCCACACTACCTTAAGTTCCATCCTGAAAGGTGCTGAAAAAGAATTGGGATTCCCCCTGTTCCAGAGAGTACAGGGAGGTGTGAAGGTGACCACTGAAGGCGAGGAAGCCCTGGCCCTTATGGAAGAAATGTATCGATGTTTTGAGGATATACAAAAGCTCAGTACGGTCAACGCCCTGCTTACCCAGCCCGTGTCCATCGTCATATCCCCCAGTATCCACAGCGCACTGGCGGTTCCCATCAACCAGCTGTTCTGGGAGCAGGAATCCAGGGGAAGGCTGGAATTCCAGATTGTGAAGGGAATGGACGTGGGGTCCCGTCTGATTAAAAATAGCGGTAATCTTGGCCTGACCTATTTTACGGAAGAAAGCCAGGAAAATTACCGCATGATTGCATCCCGTTACCAGATACGGACAGACTGCCTGTATACCGACCATTTTTACCTCCTGGTGCGAAAGGACCATCCTCTGGCAGGAAGGAGGCAGATTTCCCAGGAAGAACTGCAGAACATTGACCTGGCCATGTTAGAACACTATGTTGCATCGGAAACCTGTCCGGTCTATCTTAAAACCCTGGGACCGGACAACCGTTACACTATTTTCAGCAACATTGCCCTGATCAGGCGGAGCATCTTAAGCCAGAACATGGCTGCCATCCTGCCCGGCCTGGCCATCTGCAGCGCGCCCGGAGATAACCATCATCTTTTTAAAGCAATTCCGCTCATTGAAACAGAGCAGAATCCCAATACCATGTATTTGTGCCTGCTCCACCGCGGGGCAGCCAGTCTGCGTGACCAGGAAAAGACTGCTTTAAACTGCATCAGGAACTATTTTAAGGATCTTAAGAGCCTTCCCGCCCTTTCCATTCTTCCAGATGCCTGACCGCCTGTGAAAGCTTCATGCTGTTGGACCCTTTGAACAGGACACAGTCCCCCTGCTTCAGGTTCCCATTAAGCCACTGCCCTACCTGTTCCAGTTCCTCACAGAACACCACGGGCACCGGGGATGAGGATGCGCATAGCCCGTGTCCGATTTCAGCCGCCAGTCCGCCTAAAAGAACTACCTGGTCCACCGGATGTACTGCTATGTATTCCCCGATTTCCCGGTGGAACCTGGGCGCATCCGGTCCCAGCTCCTTCATGTCGGCCAGCACTGCAATCCTGCGCCCGGTTCCTTCCGGTTCCATGGAACCAAGGACTTCCAGCCCGGCCTTCATGGACACAGGGCTTGCGTTGTAGCTGTCGTCGATGACCGTTATACCGCCCTTCAGCGTGAAAATCTGCTGGCGTCCCTTAAACCCCTCAAATTCTTCCAGCTTAGCGGCGGCGGCTTCCATGGGTATCCCATATTCATGGGCCACTGCCAGGGCTGCCAAGGCATTGCTTACCATGTGGCTTCCCATGACCCGCAGGCGGACCGTGACCCTCTTGTTTTCATGGACCGCGCTGAACACCGGATATCCATTCACAAGGTGCAGGTCCTCCCCCCGGTACTGGCAGTCATCCGACATGCCGTAAAGGATTTTCCTCCTGTTCCCCTCGGGGATGACGGACCTTAATAATCTGTCATCCCCGTTTAATATCAGGCTTCCGTTTTCTGCCATCCCATCCTGTATATGCAGCTTCTCCTTCAGGATATTATCCTGTGAACCGAGCTGCTCGATATGGGTGACTCCGATATTGGTCATGACGGCGCAGTCCACCCTGGCTATCCTGGCTATCCTTGTCATCTCCCCGGGTTCACTCATGCCCAACTCAATGACGCCGATCTGGGCATGCTTTGGAATCGCTGCTATGGTGATGGGGACCCCCACCTGGCTGTTGCTGTTGCCCGGTGTCTTATAGACGGTAAAGCTGGCGCTCAGGGCAGCCGCTATCATCTCCCTGGTGGTGGTCTTGCCCACGCTGCCGGTAATCCCCACTAGGGGAAGCTTCTGGCGGCTCCTGCAGTATATACCGAAATCCTGAAGCGCCTTTTTGGTATCCGCTACCCCAATCCAGGCAGCGGACATGGCAGCTTCCATCCTGGGGACATCATCCCCGCACTGTCTGATGATATCCGCCCTGACCTCCTCCGGCTGGCGGTGGCGGCTGGTGAATACCGCGGCGGCCCCATTGACGATGGCCTGGCAGAGAAATCCGTGGGCATCCACATTTTCACCGATGATGGGAACAAAGAGGTCATCCCCCTCCATCTTCCGGGAATCCAGGCTGATATGCCGGATGGGCGTATCTTCCTTTCCCAAAAGAAGTGTTCCTCCTGTTGCCAGGACTAAATCCCTGCACGTGAATCCATCCATGCTCATGCCTCTCCACCCAGCTTTCCCACCACCTCTTCTATCACTTCCCTGTCCAGGAAATGGTGGCGTACTCCGTTGATTTCCTGGTAGTCCTCATGTCCTTTGCCGATGACTGCAATCATGTCCCCGGGCATTGCATGGCTTATGCTGTACTCGATGGCCTCCCGCCTATCGGGTATCTCAAGGAACGCGCCTCCGGTCTTCTCTATGCTTCCCCTGATATCCGCAATGATGTCCTCCACCTTTTCATAGCGGGAATTATCTGCGGTCACGATGCTTAAATCAGCCAGCCGTCCGCCAATCTCGCCCATGGTATACCTGCGGTCCTTGGAACGGTTCCCCCCACAGCCAAAGACCACCACCAGGCGCTTCGGATGATACTGGCGCAGGGTGGTCAGCAGGCTTTCCATGCTTACCGCATTGTGGGCATAGTCCACAAGTACGGTGCACCTGGCAGAGGTGTGTACGATTTCCATGCGGCCGTTGACACGGATATGCTCCAGGGCATGGCTGACGCACTCTTTCTTAAGCCCCAGGAAGCTACACACGCTGACTGCTGCCAGGGCATTATCCACATTGAAAAGTCCCGGAATCCCAAGGCGGACATCCATCTCATATCTGCCCTTCACATCAAATTCAGTGCCCACGAAATCCGGCTGGGACACATAACGGACATCTGAAGCCGTAAAATCAGCCCCGGACTCCCCGCTTCCGTGAAGTCCGCCCCTTTCTTCCGTCACGCTGTAGGTATAAAGCTCACAGTCCGCGTCCTTAATGATATCCTCAAAGTGGCTGTCATTCCGGTTTACCAGGCCAATCCTGCACATATTCAGGAGCCTGGATTTACAGTACAGATATTCCGCAAAATCCGCATGTTCATCCGGCCCGATATGGTCCGGGGAAATGTTGGTGAAAATACCGTAATCAAAGGTAATCCCATCCACCCGGTGCATCTTGATGCCCTGAGAGGAAACCTCCATGATCATATACTGGCAGCCGCTGTCTGCCATCTGTGCAAATGCCTGGTGCAGCTGCCAGGATTCCGGGGTGGTATTCATGGTCGGGGTCACCTTATCGCCTATGACGGTGCCCGTGGTGCCGATCATCCCCACCTTTTTGCCTGCCGCCTCAAGGATTGTCTTAATCATATGGGTGGTGGTGGTCTTTCCCTTGGTGCCTGTGACGCCGATGGTAACCATCTTTGTTGCCGGATAGCCGAACCTGGCGGCTGACAGAAGGGCCAGGGCATGCCGTCCGTCCCCTGTCTGAAGGACCGTGACCTCAGACAGAGCTTCCTCTGTCAGTCCGCCTTCCTCCTTTGCCTTCTTAAGTTCTTCCTCAATCCCCCGCTCCGTCACCAATACCCGGACGCCTGCCTTCAGCACATCCGGCACAAACCGGTGGGAATCCACCCTGGTTCCTGCCATGCACACAAACACCGCCCCCGGCGCAGCCTTTCTGGAGTCATAAACCACTTCCGATACTTCCGTGTCCAGGCTGCCCCTGATACACTCATATTCAAGTCCTTTAAGCCAATCTCTTAATACCATTATGAAGTCCTCTCTGTCTGTTCTGCCTTGGGCGTGTTTGAAAATTGCTTTCCGCCAGCTGTACTAGAAAAGTCCTGTTATCCTTCCATTCTTATCCACATCAATATTCTCAGCCGCCGGTTTCTTAGGAAGTCCCGGCATGGTCATGATGGAGCCTGTGAGGGCAACCACAAAACCTGCGCCTGCCGACACATAGGCATCCCTTACATTGATGGTAAAGCCAGTGGGCCTGCCCAGCTTTGTCTGGTCATCGGACAGGGAGTACTGGGTCTTTGCCATGCATACGGGCAGGTTGGCGAATCCCATGTCCTCTATGTTCTTTAATGCCTTTAAGGCAGCTGGCGCATAGGACACACCGTCCGCTCCGTAAATCTCCGTGGCAACCGTGTGGATTTTATCCTTTAATGATATATCATCGGGATACAGCACACGGAAATTGGACGGCCTGTGCTCCAGGGTTTCAAGCACTTTCTGTGCAAGGGCAATCCCGCCCTCGCCGCCCTTAGCCCAGACCTCGGAAAGGGCGAACTCGCAGCCTCTGTCCTCGCAGAACTTCTTGATATAAGCATATTCTGCCTCTGTATCGGTTATGAAGGAATTGAGGGTCACGATGACAGGCACATCGTACTTCTGGATATTCTCAATGTGTTTTTCCAGGTTGACGATACCGCGCTTTAACGCATCCAGGTTCTCCCCGGACAGCTGGTCCTTGGGAACACCGCCATTGTACTTAAGCGCCCTTACCGTGGCAACCAGCACCACTGCGTCCGGCTTAAGGCCCGCCATGCGGCACTTGATGTCCAGGAACTTCTCTGCCCCAAGGTCGGCACCGAACCCGGCCTCTGTCACAACAATATCCGCCAGCTTAAGGGCAGTCTTGGTGGCCCTTACGCTGTTGCATCCATGGGCGATATTGGCAAATGGTCCGCCGTGCACCAGGGCGCCTGTGTGCTCCAGGGTCTGGATCAGGTTGGGCTTTAAGGCGTCCTTTAAAAGGGCTGCCATGGAGCCGGTTGCATGGAGGTCATCTGCGGTCACTGGCTGTCCTGCAAAATTATATGCCACGATGATCCTGCCCAGACGGGCCTTTAAGTCCTCCATATTGTCAGCCAGACAGAGGATTGCCATGATCTCGGAGGCAACCGTGATGACAAAGTGGTCTTCCCTCACCATGCCGTCCGCCTTTGCCCCCAGGCCGATGACGATATTGCGCAGCGCCCGGTCATTCATGTCCTCACAGCGCTTCCACATCACCTGCCTTGGGTCGATTCCCAGCGCATTACCCTGCTGGATATGGTTGTCAAGGAGGGCTGCCAGCAGGTTATTGGCCGAGGTGATGGCGTGGAAATCCCCTGTGAAATGCAGGTTTAAGTCCTCCATGGGAACCACCTGTGCAAATCCGCCTCCTGCAGCGCCTCCCTTTATTCCAAAGCAGGGTCCTAAGGACGGTTCCCGCAGGGCGATGATGGCGCTCTTCTTCATGCGCCCGAATGCCTCGCCCAGGCCCACTGTTGTGGTGGTCTTACCTTCTCCGGCCGGGGTGGGGTTGATGGCCGTCACCAGCACCAGCTTTCCGTCCGGCCTGTCCTTAACCTTGTCCCACAGCTTATCTGTCAGCTTGGCTTTATACTTACCATACAGTTCCAGGTCATCCTCGGAAATCCCGTAAGACGCCGCAACCTCCTTAATGGGCTGCATTACTGCTTCCTGAGCAATCTCGATATCTGACTTCATGGGTATATCCTCCTTGTTTTTTATATCATTTATGTTTACTGTTCCATAAACTCCTCAAACTCCTGTGCGCTCATAAGTATCTTCCTGGGCTTGGTTCCTTCCTCCTCCCCCACCACGCCTGCTTCCGCCAGCTGGTCCATGATACGCGCGGCACGGTTAAATCCAATCTTGAACATCCTCTGAAGCATGCCGATGGATGCCTTGTCCTTTTCTATGATGAACCTGGCGGCCTGGATGAAATACTCATCCCTGTCGCTCTGGCTGCTTCCCGCGTCCATGGAAGGCGAGGATACCCTGCTCTCCACCTCAGGACTATACTCAGCCACCATGCCCTGTTCCGTAAGGAAATCCACTACCCGGCCCACTTCCTCATCGGACACAAAGGCGCCCTGGACACGCTGGGGCTTTGGAAAGCCTGCCGGATAAAAGAGCATGTCCCCCTTGCCCAGCAGCTTCTCAGCCCCATTCATGTCAATGATGGTCCTGGAGTCCACGCCGGAAGATACGGAAAATGCAATCCTGGACGGCACATTGGCCTTGATAAGGCCTGTAATGACGTTAACTGAAGGCCTCTGGGTGGCAATGACCAGATGGATGCCTGCTGCACGGGCCAGCTGTGCCAGACGGCAGATGGCATCCTCCACCTCGCCTGGGGCCACCATCATAAGGTCTGCCAGCTCATCCACGATAATGACAATCTGGGGCAGTTTCTGAGGTTTTTTCTCATCCTCAATATCCTTAATCTTTTCAACCCTTTCATTATATCCCTTCAGATCCCTGACATTGCATTCCGCAAACTTCTTGTAGCGGTCCGTCATCTCAGCCACGGCCCAGTTAAGGGCGCCGGACGCCTTCTTGGGGTCCGTGACCACCGGGATCAGCAGGTGCGGGATTCCATTATAGACGCTCAGTTCCACCACCTTGGGGTCCACCATGATCAGCTTCACATCCTCAGGCTTTGATTTGAAGATGATGCTCATGATCAGGGTGTTGATGCACACGGATTTACCGGAACCCGTGGCGCCTGCAATTAAAAGATGGGGCATCTTGGCAATATCCGTCACCACCACCTGCCCGCCGATATCCTTGCCCACTGCAAAGGCCAGACGTGACTTGTGGCTGATGAATGATTCCGCCTCCAGAAGTTCCCTGAGATAGACCATGTTGTTCTCTTTATTGGGCACCTCGATGCCCACTGCGGACTTGCCTGGTATCGGCGCCTCAATCCTTATGTCTGCGGCAGCCAGGCTCAGCTTGATGTCATCGGTCAGGCCCACGATCTTGCTGACCTTAACCCCCTGTTCCGGAAGCAGTTCATATCTTGTCACCGCAGGACCGCAGCTTATGTTGGTCACGGTAACGCCCACCCCGAAGTTGTGCAGGGTCTGCTGCAGCTTGATGGCCGTGGCCTTGTATTCTTCACCTGAAAATGCGCCTGCGCTCTTGCTGCCCTTCTTGAGCAGGGTGGTGGGAGGAAATACATATTCCTTCTTGACCACCTCTTCCTTCTTCTTAATCTCCTCTGCCACGGAAATCTCCGTATCCCCTTTGGCAGTCCCTTCTTTCTTTTTCTCTATCTTTTTCTTAAGCAGTTCGGTCTCTGTTTCTATGACCTTGCCGGAAGCGGTCACCACACGTTTTGGTTCCTCCGGCACAAACACGCTGTCATAATTAAGCCCCTGTTCCGAGTCATCCTCCATATATGTATCCGTTTCAGGGAAATCCTCCTGCTGCCCTCTGGCGCCGTCCCCTGTCCCTGGGTCCTCAGTCCCTGAATCCCACGGGACCTCCTCTTCGGGCCAGCCGTTCCCCTGTGCAGCCACAGCCATATCCATTTCTTCCAGGGTGCGGGAATCCTTATGTACATGGATGACATCCTGGCTGCCTTCCAAGCCAAATCCATCTTCCTCCACGGTTATGCCGGTCACCACCGGAGCATCTTCCCTCCTGTGTCTGTGTCCTTCGATGGAACGGGCCAAGGCCCCCACGTCATCCATATCAAAGGAGGCATCTTCCCCGGTCCCATGTTCCAATGGCGGGTCGAATTTACCTCTGAATTCATTGACCGGCGCAGCAGCGGCCCCGCGGTCCAGGGACGGCGCAGCGGCAGCCCCCACGCGGCCCAGGGAAGCCTCGTCCTCATATGGTTCCTCCAGCGGCTCCAAATCCGCGCCGTATTCCCGGTCAAATGCCTCCTCGTCATACTCATCGTATCCGCCGTCCCCGTCGTATTCATCATAGGCAGTCAGCCGGGTAGCGTCCAGATTGACTCCCCGTACCTTCTGCTCCTCCCTGAGACGCTTCCTCTCTTCCGCCCTCTGGGCGTGGATTTCCCTGCGCCTGTCCATGTCTTCCCTTGCATACTGGTAAGCCTTGTCCCCGCCCTTTTTCACCACGCTGACAAAGGAGCGCTCCGTGATGCACACCATGCAGATGATGAACAGCACGGCAAGCACCAGGAAGGTCCCTGGCTTACCCAGGCCCACCACCAGGAATGAGGTAAGGATACCGCCCAGGAATCCGCCTCCCACACCGCTGAGGGTGGACTGCTTATAATAATCCCCCCAGGGCGCCCCTGCCGGGGTTGTCCCGAAAAACAGCTGCAGCAGGCCGCATATCACCAGGACCGCCACCACCACGGCAGCCAGCTTCATGGCTGCATGGAGGTTGCCCTGGTTGGAAAGATGGAAGCAGGTACCCACGAATATCAATATGGGCAGGAGATAACCCACCATACCAAAAATCCCCAGCTGTACGCCCCTCAGCACATCGCCGACCACGCCGCATAACTTAAAGTTGCTTAAAAACAAAAGAATGGCAACAGCAAAAGAGCAGATGATGACCACTTCTGCTCTTATAAACTCTGTATTCTCTTCCGTATACCCTTTTTTACCTGAGGCTTTGCGGCCCTTTGAGGGAGTTGTCTTCTTCCCTGCGGTACTGCCCTTTGGCCTTCCCGGTTTTCTGTTCCCACTCTGCTGTCGTTTACTTGATTCAGCCACAAACATAGCCCCCTGTCATTCTCTTACAAGTCTTTTTGCCAGGCCCGCGTATCCGGCATATCCATTTCTTCCATTTGGGCCCAGTTACATTTAGTATACAAAAAAATCATAAGAAATGCAACTTTAACATTTTGGGGCTGTCTGTATACGCCAATCTCTCCGTATCCGCCAATCTATCTGTAACGCTATCTATATCGCTTTCTCCCGTCAATCATCTCATAAAGTTTCCCAAGGGCTTCCTTAATCCCGCCAACCTGGTTGATGAGCCCTGCCTCCACTGCCTGTTCCCCCACCAGCACGGTTCCCAGGTCCCTGGTCAGCATCTTTGTATTGTGCATCAGGTCCCTTAACTGGTCATATGCAATGTCGGCGTGGCTGGCCACAAAGGTAAGGATCCTGTCCTGGATCATTTCAAAATACTCATAGGTCTGGGCCGTGCCGATTACCATGCCGGTCATGCGCACCGGGTGGATCATCATGGTCCCTGAGGGCACGATGAAGGAGTAATTGGTGGAAACAGCCAGCGGCACACCGATTGAGTGGCTGCCGCCCAGTACCAGGGATACGGTGGGCAGGCTCAAGGATGCAATCATCTCGGCAATGGCCAGGCCCGCGTCCACATCCCCGCCCGATGTGTTAAGCAGGACCAGAAGGCCGTCCACGCTGTCATCATCCTCTATCTCAGCCAGCTTCGGAAGGATATGGTCATACTTGGTAGTCTTGCTGCTTCCGGAGGAATTCTCATGCCCTTCCACCTCGCCGATGATGGTAATCAGATGGATTTTCCTCTGCTTTTGGTTGTCCTCCAGGATAACCTGTCCGTATTCCTCCAGACGGTTGTCCTCTTTTTCTTCTATCTCACGTTCCAGTCTTTTAGCCTCGTCATCCTTTTTTACCGGCTCCTGGTCATCCATTTTCTTTTTGCTGTTTTTCGCCTGTCCCATGGTCGCAACTTCCTTTCATGAATCATCCTGTGTTGGTACACTTTATCCATTAGTCTGCACTTCCGGGACGAAAATATGCATGATATGTTTTCATGAAACAGAAAACAAAAGAAAAAGCAGCCAGCCCCATGTCTGTCCCATGAAGGCTGGCTGCTGCCGGAAATCTTTATTTCATCCATTCTTTATCTCATCAATCGCCTAACACGTTCCTGATAGCCACCGGGGACCTGTAGTTCCAGGTAGATATCTTGATGCCGCTCTTGCGGCTGGCTGCATGGACAATCTGTCCGTTGCCGATATACATGGCCACGTGGTTTACCTGGCCGCCGCTGCCCGCGTAGAATATCAGGTCGCCGGGCCTCATGTTGCCTGAGGTCACCGCCTTGCCCATCTTGGCCTGTGAGCCTGAGTAATGAGGCAGCGACACACCGAATTTGGACAGGACGCTCATGGTGAAACCGGAACAGTCCGCGCCCTTTGTCAGGCTGGTGCCTCCCCATACATATGGATTGCCCACGAACTGGAGCGCATAGTTGACAATCTGTGAACGGCGGGACGCGGCATTGTTGGCCGCAACCTCTGCCGGCGAGAACTTGATTGCCTCGTTAAGGGCATAGCGCACCTCCACGTTATTATCCCTTGTGGAAATGTAAGCCTTGTCCGTGGTGGTTCCGTCTTCTTCATCCACGGAATCCAGTTCAATCTCCACCCATCCGTCCAGCTGGGCCACAACAGGATAACGCTCATCCTTAACAATCTGGGTCCATATCTTGGCATCCGTAGTGGGTTCCGTGCGCACATTCAGCACGTCCGTGTTGATGACCGCACGCAGGGTTGCGGTCTGCATGGCAATGTCCTTGGCCTCCTGCCCTGTCGCCGTGTACTGGGGGTCCGCGGAAATATATCCGATGATGGGGCCGGATTTAATCTTATACCAGCCGTCCAAGGTCTCTAGTACCTCTCCGGCCGCCTTACTGGTCATCTTACCGATGATCTTGCCGTCGCTCTTAGGTTCCTCGCGGACATTCAGATAATTATTCACCTTGGAAATGACCAGGTTGTCATACTGGTTGATGGCCATGGCCTTCATATCCAGCTTACGGCCTTCATTCAGGGAATAGGATACTTCTGCGTAATCAGCGGAAATATATCCTTCTTCTATCTGGATCCATCCGTCCTGCTGTCCCAGGACCACGTAGCGCTCGCCCATCAGCGCCTGTCCCACCACATTGCTGGGGTCCAGTTCCGGGGCCTGCCTGATATTCAGGTTATCGGTCGTGACCGTGGCCCTCAGCTTCACCAGTTCCTTTGCCTTTTCCCTGGCTTCATCTCCTGAAATCAGGTACTGGTTGCTGATATAGCCGTCCACGCCGCCTGACGTGATATGGGACCAGTCGCCTTCTGTCTGCAGGATTTCACAGGCCCCGTCACCGGAAAGCTTGCCTATGATCTTGCCGTCCGTACTGGGTGTCTCGCGGATATTCAGATATCCGGATACCTGCACGATACCCAGGTTGGAATAGGAGTCAATGGTCTTTTGTATCTCCTCCGCTTCCTTTCTGGCTGCTTCCTCCTCCGGCGAAGGCTCGCTGGCCGGCTGGGCATCGGAGGCGGTTGCTGCCCCGGCTTCCTGTACCGGCCTGTTTCCGGATGCACGGCCTGAGGCCGGCTCCTTCATGGCCGCCTTTACACCAAGTACGATGATTCCAACCACGATGACTGCCGCCAGCAGGATCAGCAGGTATCTGGGGTCTATGTTCTGATTGCGTTTCTTCCTGGCCTTGTTCAGGCTCGAGATATAATCCTTGTGTTCAAGCATGATTCCATTCGTCTCCAACTTTGTTTTTCGGCATGTAAACTCATACAGCGTAAAGTATATCATAGATCCATGGGCTAAAATATGAAAATTTTCTTAAATTTGGAGACAGGCCTTATTTGGCCAGCATCATGCGGTCATTGGCAAACTCGCCGCCGCTGGCTTCGGCGAACTTTTTAAGCAGGTCATCCACGGTCAGGTTTTTCTTTTCCTCACCGGATACATCGTAAATGATGCGTCCGTCATGCATCATGATCAGGCGGTTGCCTATCTGGATGGCGTCCTTCATATTGTGGGTTACCATGAGGGCGGTCAGCTTCTGTTCGGTTACCATCTCATTGGTAAGGTCCAGGACCTTTTTGGCTGTCTGGGGATCCAGGGCAGCGGTGTGTTCATCCAACAGCAGCAGCTTCGGCTTCTGGAGGGTAGCCATGAGAAGGGTCAGGGCCTGCCTCTGTCCCCCGGACAGCAGCCCTACCTTGCTGGTCATCCTGGTCTGCAGTCCCAGACCTAAGCGGGTAAGCATGTCGCGGTAATAGTCCTTTTCCTTGGCCCGGATGCCCCAGCCAAGTCCGCGCCGTTTGCCGCGGCGGAATGCCAGGGCCATGTTTTCCTGGATTTCCATGCCTGCCGCGGTCCCCTTCATGGGGTCCTGGAACACCCGTCCAATGTATCTGGCCCGCTTATGCTCCGGCTGTCTGGAGATATTGATGCCTCCGATTTCTATTTTCCCGGAATCGATTGGGTATACGCCTGCAATCATGTTGAGCATGGTGGATTTACCTGCCCCGTTTCCCCCGATGACCGTTACGAAGTCCCCGTCATTTAAGGACAGGCTGATTCCGTTTAAGGCTTTCTTTTCATTGATGGTGCCTTTGTTAAATGTCTTGCGCACGTTGGTAAGTTCAAGCATTAGTTTTCCCCTCCTTCTGAATAGGCCTGATGTGCTTTCCATTTGGCGGCAGCCACAGGTACACACAGGGCCAGGGCCACGATGACAGCGGAAAGCAGTTTCATGTAGTTGGGGTTCAATCCCATCTGAAGCACAATGGCACGGATGACGAAGTAGATGACGGAACCGATTACCGCCGCCGCCAGCTTACATGCAAAATTCCTGAACCAGCCAAAGAGCACCTCACCGATGACAATGGCTGCCAGGCCGATGACGATGGCTCCGGTCCCCATCTGGATATCCGCGTATTTCTGGCTCTGGCATACCAGGGCGCCTGACATGCCCACCAGGCCGTTGCTGAGCATCAGGGCCAGCAGCTTGGTGAACTTGGTATTGACGCCCAGGGCGCGTATCATGTCTTCGTTGTTGCCGGTTGCCCTAAGGGCGCTTCCGATTTCCGTCCCAAAAAACCAGTAAAGGATGGCCACCACAATGACAGCCACAACTATGCCGATGACCTGGGAGGACTGGGCCTGGCTGAGCCCGGCTGTGCCGGACAGCCTGCTGACCATGGTATCCACCTTTAACAGCGGCAGGTTGCTCTTATTGCCCATGATCCACAGATTGATGGACCACAGGGATATCTGGGTCAGGATTCCCGCCAGGATGGATGGAATCTCAAATACGGTGTGCAGGATGCCGGTCACAAATCCCGCAGCCATGCCTGCCAGGGTTGCCACCACCAGGGCCGCCACCGGATTCCTCAGGAACACCGCCACCGGGTGCATGGACTTGTTTAAGATCAGCATGGCGCATACACAGCCTCCCAAGGCAAAGCTTCCGTCCACGGTCAGGTCCGCTATGTCCAGCAGCTTGTATGTGATATATACGCCTAATACCATGATTCCCCAGAGCACGCCCTGGCCCACCGCGTCCAACATCGCAGGGCCCATGCCCTGCAGTGCATTTAAAATGTTCATCTATATAACCTCCATATGTACTGTTAACTCCTGTCACTGCCCCGCTGTCTTAATAAATAGCTTGCCCAAACAGACCACATCTTCACCAGACGGCTTGAGCAAACCATCTATATGAAACCATCAGGCCCACCGGTACGACCTAAAACGGGTGCCGCGTAAGGCGGGAATAAACCCGGCCTCACTGCGGCACCGCCCTTTCATCCACCTGCATTTCCACTCAATCTGTAAAATGCAGCCTTATTTCAGATTGGATACATCAATACCAAGTGTTGCTGCTGTCTCCTCGTTCACGGTCAGTTCACACTTTTCTGCCGGAAGATATTCAATCGGCATATCAGCAGGTGATGCCCCTTCTGTAAGGATCCTTACTGCCTGCTGTCCGGTCATGTAGCCCAGCTGATAGTAGTCGATGCCGTAGGTTGCAAGTCCGCCGTTATCCACCATACCGGACTCGCCGCAGATAACAGGAAGGTTATTGTCGCCTGCCACCATGCCTACGGTTGTCATGCCGGCTGCGATGGTATTGTCAGTAGGCGCATAGATGGCGTCCACCTTGCCAACCATGGACTGTACCACGGTCTGGATTTCGTTGGAGCTGGATACGGTGAAGTCCTGGCTTGTCATACCGGCTGCCTCGATTGCTTCCCTGGCCATCTGTGCCTGGATTTCAGAGTTGGACTCTGCGGAGCAGTAAAGGATGCCTACCTTCTTTGCATCGGGAAGGATCTGCTTTAACAGGTCAATCTGCTCCTTTACAGGAGTCAGGTCAGAGGTTCCCGTCACATTGCCCCCTGGCTTCTGGTTATCGTCCACAAGACCGGATTCAGCCGGGTCTGTCACTGCGGTAATCAGGACCGGTGTGTCTGTCACCGCGCCTGCCACTGCCTGTGCGGCTGGTGTTGCGATTGCAAGGATTAAATCCTTCTTGTCATTGGCGAACTTGGATGCAACGGTCTGGCATGCGGACTGGTCACCGGATGCGTTCTGGGAATCCAGGTCATATTGGATGCCTGCCTCATCCAGGGCTGCGAGAAAGCCCTCGTTGGCAGCGTCCAGGGCCGTGTGCTGTACCAGCTGAAGGATGCCGATCTTATAGGTTGTGCCCTCTGCGGTCTGTCCCTCACCCTCTCCTGCCTCGGATGAAGCCTCTGTGCCTTCCCCGGAAGATGGGGCTGTCACTGCCTCAGTGCTTTCTGCTGCTTTTGTGGTTTCTGCGGTGCTGCCGCCTGAGCATGCGCCCAGGGACAGGACCATGGCTCCGGCCAGGACCAGAGACATGATTTTTGATGTCTTTTTCATAATGCTCTCTCCTCTTTTAACCCAAATATTGCTCCCATTCAGGGATGTTTCCTATCATACTACAAAAAAATTCCGCCGTCAATTTTATTGCTTTAAATTCCTATGGTTTTAAAGCAATAAAGTGTATTTTTTTCAGTACAATACAAAAAGAAAGCTTATGCCCTGGCCTGATCCATGGGAATGGTCACCACAAACTCCGTGCCCTGTTCCAGTTTGGAAGTCACATGGATGGTTCCCTGGTAGAAATTCACGATGTGCTTTACGATGGACAGGCCAAGGCCCGTTCCGCCCTGTTTGCGGCTGCGCCCCTTATCCACCCGGTAAAACCGTTCAAAGATACGGTCCAGGCTTTCCTCAGGGATTCCCATTCCGTTATCCCTTACCCGGATTACCATGTTGCCGCCCTGCTCCCGGATATTGATCCACACCTGTCCGCCCGGATGATTGTACTTGACCGCATTGCTGAGCAGGTTGGTGAGAAGTTCCTTCATCTGCTGCACATTGGCCCGGATGCACAGGGGCTGGCAGTCCGCGTGGAGGAACACCTGACTGGACGCTGCCTGGGGCTTCAGGCTGTCCATGATTTCCTCCAGCAGCACGCTGATGCGCACATCCGTCACCACCACCTCGGCGTCCTTTGCCTCCAGCTTTGAGATCATCAGGATGTCGTTGATCAGGCCGGTCATATTGACCGCCTCCTTCTTAATCCTTCTGGCAAAATCCATTTTCATGGATTCATCCTGGATCAGGCCGCTTTCCAGCAGCTCCGCATACCCCTGGATGGAGGTGATGGGTGTCTTAAGCTCATGGGAGGCATTGCTGAAAAACTCCTGGCGTATCTGTTTTTCCTTTTCAATCTGGCTTAAGTACTCCTTGACATTCTGGGACATGTTGGTGATGGTCTCTGCTATGACGTTGATTTCCGGATACTGGTACCTGTCAAAATGAAGTTCGGTGTAATCCCCCTTAACCTGGAGCATTTTCCCGGAAATGTCCCTCATGGGACGGGTCACGGAGGAGACAAACCTCTGGGTGGTCACCAATGAGCATATGAGGGCTGCCAGGAAGCTTACAAGGGCTGCCGGGAACAGCATGGGCAGGTATTCGCTGATGCCGGAATAAGGCACGGCCAGGCGCAGCACCATGTCCGCATGGTCTGAACGGCAGGCCACATAGAGCATGGTCTTTTTAAGGGTGGAGGAATACCTCCTGGCATATCCAACCCCTTCCTCCACTGCTTTCCTGATTTCCTCCCTCCCCAGATGGTTGTCCAGGTATTCCGCGTCCGCGTCGGAATCCGTTATCACGGTCCCATCCGTCCGTATCAGGGTAATCCGGCTGGAGTCCATGTCGGTAAATGCTTCCAGATGCTGCATCTGGCCCATTAAATCCCCATCATAATCCAGTATGCTGTCAATTGCCTTGATGGTATATCTCATATCCCTGCTGGATGTGTTCAGTATCATGTTGCTGCTTGCAATATAAAATATGACGCTGTGAATACACAGCGCCGCTAATAACACAAGGACAAAACGTTCCAATATGGCCTTACGCATGATTTCCTCCTTTGTTCCATTCCCACTAAGCATCCGCCTTGATGACGCGGTAGCCCACGCCCCGGACCGTCTTGATACAGGAACCACCCTCATCGCCCAGCTTCTGGCGCAGGGTGCGGATGTGCATATCCAGGGTCCGTGTCTCCCCGTCGTATTCGTAGCCCCATATCCGGTTTAACAGTTCATCCCTGGTAACCACCCGGGACTGGTTTTCCAGCAGATAGACCAGGAGTTCGAATTCCTTTAAGGTGAGTTCGCACGGATGCCCGCTGCTGATTACCTCCCTGGTCTTACGGTTTACCGATATCCCCTGATAGGACAGGACGTCCCTGGACTCCTCGCGCCTGGTCCTGCGCAGCAGGCTGCGGATGCGGGCGGAAAGTTCCAGCACCCCGAAGGGCTTCACCATGTAATCATCCGCGCCGCAGTCCAGCCCTATGACCTTATCCAGTTCCTTTTCCTTGGCCGTCAGAAGCATGATGGGGATGTCCTTAAGGCCGTCGGTCTGCCGCACCTGCTTAATGGCCGTGATTCCATCCATCCCGGGAAGCATCCAGTCAAAGATAGCCATGTCCGGCTGTTCCTCCTTCATCCGTTTAAGGCCCTCTTCCGCTGTCTCAAACCCCTCTGAGCCGTAACCGAATCCCTCCAGGGCAATCTTTAACAGGTTCCTTATATTCTCATCATCCTCTATGATGTAAATCTTCTCCATTCTCCGCTTATCCGCCTTTCCCGGCATGCCTGCCTGTTCTATGTAAACAGCATACCAAATGCAAGTAAAATCCGCTCCATAGGAATGTAAAATCCGCGTAAATTTTTCAAATCAGAGGATTTCCCTGTAAACGCGAAGCACATTTTTGTAAAATACAGCCTCTATATCGGACTGGCTGAACCCTTCCCGCTTCATGGCATCCGCCAGCATGGGCACCATGGACGCGTCCTTCATCTCCAGTTCGCATTCAATGCCGTCAAAATCCGACCCCAGCCCAAGACAGCCGATTCCTCCCACCTTACGGATGTGCTTCATGTGTTCCACCATATAGGATACCCGGCTGACCATTGCCTCATCCTTACCAAAATCCCTTAAGAAACAGGTATAGTAATTGATTCCCATGACGCCGCCCCGGTTGGCCAGTTCCCGTATCATGTCATCGGTCATGTTCCTTGGATGGGAAGCCACTGCCCTTGCATTGGAATGGCTGGCCACAAACGGCTTCTTCGTATGCCTGAACACATCCCATATGCCTGCATCGTTCAGATGGGATACATCTATGATCATGCCCAGGCGCTCCATCTCCTCCACAAACCCAATCCCGGTCCCGGTCAGGCCATTGGACCTGTCCGGCACCACACAGGTGGTCCCATCCTCACGCCGTTCCCTTTTGTTGGGGAATCCCAGTTCATTGGGGAAATTCCAGGTCAGGGTCATCATCCTGACACCCAGACGGTAGAAATCGCGCAGGAACTTAAGGCTGCCCTGGCATACGCCGCCCTCCTCGATGGTCAGTAAGGCCGACATCTTCCCCTTCTTCCAGTTGTCCTCAATATCCCGGTAGGACCGCACGATGCCGATCATGTCACTGTGCGCCTCCATCTCCGTATAAAATGTATCCAGAAGGCCCATACAGTATTCAAATGGTTTTCCCTCCGCCCGTTCCAGGCTGGTGAACAGGGCAAAATTCTGGAGTCCGTAATCCCCTGCCTGCATTTTCTTAAGGTCTATCATCAGGCTGTTCTCCAGTATGGAGGCGCTGCCTCCCTTCAGATGGTCCTTATGTAATTCAGATATGGTATCACAGTGCATGTCGATGACTTTCATCCTAGATCCTCTTTTCACGTTTTCGTATTGACAATCTATTCCCGGCAGCATGGGTTTATGCCCGTGGGCATGGCTTCTTTCCATCTGCCCGGTCATTTCCAGTCTATACTGATCCACTGCTCCTGTCAATGGCAGAGGCGCGCAGAAGGGCCGCATCTATGGAGGCGCAGATATTATCATGTCCGATTTCCCGGTCAAAGCCCGACTTGGTCATGACGGACATGGGCTGTTCATTGACATGGGACAGGATCATGGTCACATGCGCTTTCCTGCAGCGCCCATTAAGCTTCTTCAGGCTGTTGAGGGCCGTGGCATCCATGGCCGGAACGCTGCGCATCCTGAGTATCAGCACATTCTTCCTGGAATCAAGGGGTATCTGGGCAATCTTGTCCGCCGCGCCAAAGAACATGGGGCCGCTGACCTCGAATACCATCACATGCACGGGGACCGGCTTTAAGTCAATCCGCTCCCCGTCCTCCCCTTCCCTGTAATCCTCCGCATACTTCCATCCATAGATATCGGACACGTCCGCCATCCGTTTCATGAACAGCAGGGAGGCCAGCACAAGCCCCACACCGATGGCCAGCACAAGGTCAAAGACCACGGTCAGGAAAAATGTGATTAACAGCACTGCCGCGTCACTTTTAGGCGAGGTTTTCACCACATCAATGAATTCCCTCCACTCGCTCATATTATATGCAACCATGAAGAGGATGGCGGCAATGGCGGGCATGGGAATCAGGGCCGCATAGGGCATCAGGAAGATAAGCACCAGAAGCAGTACCACGGAATGGACCATGCCGGCCACCGGTGTGCGTCCCCCGTTCTTGATATTGGCAGCCGTCCTGGCAATGGCCCCTGTTGCCGGGATCCCGCCAAACAAAGCGGATGCAGCATTGCCTGCGCCCTGGGCAATAAGCTCCATATTGGAGTTGTGCTTTCCTCCCACCATGCCATCGGCCACCACGCAGGATAAAAGGGATTCAATGGCAGCCAGCACGGCAATGGTCAGGGCATCCGGCATCACCTTCTGAATCAGGCCAAATGTAATATGAGGCATATGGAACACCGGCAGGCTGGAGGAAATGGTGTACAGGTCCCCAATGGTATTCACCTTCAGGTCCAGCCCCTTCACAAGGGCCGCCGCCGCAATGACGGCCACGAGGGACGGGGGAATCTTTTTGACGAATCTGGGCCATATGATGAGGATTGCCAGGGACAGTGCGCCTATGAGCACTGCCATGGGGTTTAAGGTATCCATGCATGCAAGGACTTCCCTGAGTTTTTCCATTGTCTCCACCGGGGAATGTAAAAAGGTAATCCCCATGAAGTCCTTAATCTGGCCGATGAAAATGGTAACGGCTATGCCTGTTGTGAATCCAGTCGTGATGGTATACGGTATGAACCGTATCAGGCTCCCCAGGCGCAGCACGCCCATGACAATCAGCAGGATGCCGGCCAGTATGGTGGCGACAGCCAGGCCTTCCATGCCGTTTTTCAGGACAATCCCGGCCACGATGGTCGCAAATGCAGCGGTGGGGCCTGCAATCTGGACCTTGCTGCCTCCTAAAAAGGAGATGATGAAGCCAGCCACAATGGCAGTATAAAGGCCCTGCTCCGGCGTCACGCCCGAAGCAAGGGCCAGGGCGATGGACAATGGCAGCGCAATGATTGCCACGATGATGCCTGATATCACATCTGCTGTGAATTGCTTGCTGGAATACTGTTTCATGGACAGAAACAGCTGTGGTGTTAAATCTTTCATACTCATTTCCCTATCCTTTGTTAAATATAAAATTTTCATAAACAATTTAACTATATATGGAAATGGGTGGTTCCTTCAAGACCTTTGCGCAATGTTTCTCATCTAATACAAAATCCTACTCGCTCCTGAGGGCATCAATGGGATTTAAGTTAGCTGCCCGGTTAGCAGGCATATAACCGAACAGCAGCCCGATCCCCACCGACACGCTGAAGGATATGATGACGGCTGCCGGCGTGGGCGTTGCCGATATCCCCACGGCCGTCCCCACCAGGGTGGTTGCAACGCAGCCAATCAGGATTCCCACCACGCCCCCCAGGGAACTGGTCACGGCAGCTTCTATGACAAACTGGCGCATGATGGTGCCTTTGTCAGCGCCCAGGGACTTCCTTATGCCGATTTCCCTGGTGCGCTCCGTGACAGACACCAGCATGATATTCATGACGCCCACGCCGGCCACCAGCAGGGAAATGCCTGCAATCCCGCCCAGCATGCCGCTCATCATGGCAATCTGGTCATTGAGGGAATCCAGCATCTCGCTCATGGCGGTCACACGGTACAGGTCATCGTCCTTGAATATCCCATAGAGATAGTTTTCAATGGCAGTCTTGCACTCATTTGCCTTGGTGGTGTCCAGGGCCGTAAAGGTATAGTTGCTGATATTGGCGTTCCTGGACATCTTGACGGCAACACTGTAAGGCAGCCATATGAAGTCATCGGTTCCCCCGTCTTCCATGCCATCCTCTTCCTGGGCTTCCACCACGCCTACAATCTTAAACGCATACCCATCTATCTTTATGGTTTCATCAAGGGCCTTCTCACTGCTGCCGTAAAGTTCCTGGGCAACATATGCCCCAATGACACAGACCTTCTGCCTGGATGCAATATCCGCATAGGAAATATTGCGCCCTAACTTAAGGTCGTAGTCCTTGATATCCAGATACTGTTCACTGCGGCCCGCCACGCTGGTGCTGGACATGGTGTCGGTCCCGTGCTTGACCGTGGAATTAAGGGTCACGTTGGGGCTCAGCCCGCCGAACAGATCCGTGTTGTCCTCGTAAAACCCATACATCTGGTCCACGCTTAAGGACCTGGAGCTTAAGTTGGTCACATTCACGTTAATCTGGTTCACGCCCATGCTGGCAAAGCTCTCCACCACGCTGCCCATGTAGCCGTTGACCAGGCTTACCAGGATGATGACAGCCGCAACACCGATGATGATGCCCAGCATGGTAAGGAAAGAACGCATCTTGTTGCCCCATATACTTTTAATTGCCAGCTTGAATGATTGCAGCATAGTCTTTCACATCCCCATCAAAATTAATCTGTCCGTCTGTAATGCGCACCACGCGCCTTGCTTCCATTGCAATGGAATTGTCATGGGTAATCATGACAATGGTATTGCCCTCTTCATTTAACTGTTTCAGGAAATTAAGCACATCCCGGCTGGTTTTGGAGTCCAGCGCGCCTGTAGGCTCATCCGCCAGGATCAAGGACGGGCTTCCCGCCAGGGCGCGTGCAATGGAAACCCTTTGCTGCTGGCCGCCGGAAAGCTGGTTTGGCATGTTCCTCCATTTTTCCTCCAATCCCACCTTTTTAAGGGATGCCATGGCCCGTTCACGGCGCTCGCCGCTCCCCACCCCGGCATACAACAGGGGAAGCTCCACATTCTCCAGAAGGTTCAGTTTGGGAAGAAGGTTATACTGCTGGAAAATGAATCCAATCATCTTGTTGCGTATATGGGCCAGCTGCCTGTCGCTCATGACGCCCACGTCCTCGCCTCCCAGCAGGTATTCGCCATCCGTAGGCACATCCAGCGCGCCTATTATATTCATCAGTGTGGATTTCCCGCTTCCCGACTTTCCCACGATGGCCACGAACTCGCCCCTGTGTATGGTCAGGTTGATATCATCGTTGGCCCGCACTTCCTCGCCGCCCAGATAATATATCTTATGGATATTCCTAAGTTCAATTAACGGTCCGTCCTGCTGCCTGTCATCCATGTAAATCCGGCTCCTTATCATTTTTCTCAGATAGATTCATTATTGTTTCTCCAGCCGCCACAGGGTAACCGGATGGCATTTTATCTGGCTCCGCCCATACCGCCGCTGCGGCCGCTTCCTCCGCCATTACTCCGGTTTCCGCCGCCTGACGGGCCGCCCATGCCTCCGCCCATGCCGCCTTCCCGCATCATCATGAAGCTGCTGCCGCTGTTCTTGCTGGACTCGGCCACATAGACCACATCCCCTTCTGAAAGCCCGCTCCTGATTTCCACATAGGAATCATTGGTAAGCCCGGTTTCCACCTTCACCGCCCGGAACCCGGCCGGAACCGGACCCTGCTGCTCCGTCACGGTCTCATCCTTTACATAGACCTGGTTTCCGCGCATCAGGGCATCCACCGGAACCGTAAGCACATCCGAAGCTTCTTCAAGGGTAATGATCCCATCCACATTCATACCTGGAATCAAATCGCCCATCTCATCCATTGTCACGGTCACCGGGTAGGTGCTGACGCCGTTGGAATACGTACTTTCCAGGCTTACATTGGTAACGGTGCCTGAAAATGTCTGCCCCTCCATGGCATCCGCCGTAATGACCACCTTCTGCCCCACCTTCACCTTCTGGATATCCAGCTCATCAATGGACATCTCAAAGGTCAGGCTGGACAAATCATAAATGGTAGCCAGGACCGTTGTGCTCGAACTGTTCTTTGTGATATTGTCCCCCACCTTGAAGTTCTTGGCAATGACCTGTCCGGATATGGGTGCTGCTATGGTATAGTTATCATAATTATCCTGGCTGCTGTCCAGTTTGTTCTGGGCCGACTCCACGCTTTCCTCTGCCTTGTCCAGTGCGTCCTTGTAACTGCGCACCAGCTTATCCGCTGACTTTTCCGTCATCCTGAACAGGGGAGTCCCCTTTGTCACATAGTCCCCTTCGTTCACCAGAAGGGCCTCAACCTCCACACTGGTGGACAGGTCCGCGTTCATGGTGGTGTCCACGGACGCCTCAAATGCGCCGTCCTCACTGCCCACAAATTCCCCAATCTGCGCCGTGGCCTTCATCGTAGTGGTAAGACCGCCCGGATTGGTTACAGTGATGGTCACATTCCTTACGATACGTCCCCCGGTCAGGGTAATATCCTGGTTTGCAACCGCCTTGACCGCGCCTGCCAGCTGCTCCCCCGTATCAGTCAGGGTGAGAACGGCTGGCGAACCAGGTCCAATGAGGGCTGCCTCGCCGGACAGGAAGGGAATCCTGATTTCCATCACATCGTCGCTATAGACATCCGCAAGCTTGGTGCTGCCGCCCACCTTATCGCCCACGTGTATGTATAACTCCTTAATATAGCCCGTGTCCGTGGCCTTGTATGTATTGCCGCTGTAATCACTGAGCGCATCCTCATAATCTTCCCTGGCATCCTCATAGGAGGTCTGTGCCCTGGTCAGGGAATTGGTGGCGCTGGTCAGTTCCGATTCCATGCTGGACTTATCAATCTCATAAAGGACCTGGTCCTTTTCCACCTGGTCCCCTTCCTCAAAATCAGCGGAAAGCACCTCGCCTTCCACCATGGAAGTAATGTTATAGGTATCCTTTGCCGCCAGTGTGCCGGAGGATGACAGTTCCGAGGAAATGCTCCTCTTTTCCACAACCGCCGTATTCTGCGTCTGGGCGCCGGCCGCTGCCGCCGATGCCTTCATGCTGCGCCGCACCAGGATGACCGTTATGGCGGCCCCAATCAGAAGGAGCACCAGGACCGGCTTCAGCCATTTCCGCTTCTTCCCTTTGGATTTCCCTGCTTTCTTACCGGTTTTGTCCCGGCCTCCTTCATTGTCACTTCCTGTATGATCCCGGCCCTTTTTTCCGGGAAACGGTATCTGTCCCGCTAAATGCACCAGGCCCTTTTTCTTCTCTTCCATCCTGCACCTCAACCATTAATATTCGATTGCGTCTACTGCCGTATAAGTGGAACCGCTCTTATTGCACACCATCACAACCTCATCCCCCACCTCGATGGAGCCATAGATGGAGAACAGGTACTGAAGCTCAGAGGAATCCAGGTTAATGGTCAGGTATCCGTTCTCATCCACGGAAGCATCATCAAAATCACCGTCCGAATTGTCCTCGTCGATTTCCAGACGGATGGAAGTGGGTGTCATCACATCCGTTGACTTATAATATATGTTCTTGACCTCTCCCTTTAAAAGTGCATACGCATTATTCCCCTCCAGGTCATCCTCGTCCCAGCCCCTGGTGGTATACGCCCATATGGTCTTTGACTTCACATTATAGTAAATAACCGCAAATCCCGCCTCCTGCTGGGATGACTTCACATTCGCCAGTGTGCTGGCCACACCGTTAAGGAACACATTGGCATTATCAGTGTCAAAGGGTACGGACTGTGCCACACTGAAGCCCTTGCGCACCAGGATCGGTCCTTTGCGCTCGTCATCCAGGATGGTGATGGGATTGATTTCCCCATCTGAATTCAGTTCACAGTCAAGGACCGCGCCATATATCTCATTGCTGTCCTTTTTTTTGGTCTTCAGCAGGTTATAGAATATGTTCATGCAGTCCGTCTGGTTCAACACCTCCTCCGGCTGCCGGCTCACCTCTTCATTAAGTTCCAGGTAATTGAACTTGGAAATGCGCGAAGACGCCAGATCCCCGGTAAAATCCTCATCCGTATACCCCAGCATGGTCAGGGCCGCCTTCACAGCATCCCTGTAGGTTATGTACTCACCGGGCTTAAACAGCCCGCCCAGGAATCCGCTCATCCATCCCTGGGATGCGGCAATCCTGATATAAACCGCATTGGGATCCGTTGACGGGACATCCGCAAACACAGAGACATTGGAAACCGGAAGGTTCTCACGGTAACTGGAAGCATGGACCAGCATCCTCGCAAACTCCCCCCTGGTGACCTGTTCCGTATAATCCGTCACGTTCAGGATTCCGGTCAGGCTGACCACCTGCTTACGCATGTCAAAATTAGCAGATGATGTATTGGCCATCACTGTGATAGGTGCTGCCTGGGTAAATGCAGTGATAAATGCAAGTGAACCGCCAAGATACCGGCAGGCTGTGCATCGTCTGTTCATAGTTTTATTGCTCCTCTCAGATTAGTGGAATGGATTATTTTCTCATACTTTATCATTAGAATGTGTTTATTTTGTGATGGGGTGGACTTTTTTTAAGGGCAGAAGGGCGGGGGT